>Ga0308167_1000037_pt1 | contig 337272 bp, 297 predicted proteins | sample PhyCR1_2_FD_202138 | JGI IMG/M metagenome (GOLD analysis project Ga0308167, IMG submission 202138) | Phyllosphere microbial communities from UC Gill Tract Community Farm, Albany, California, United States - DLSLRC.R1 | ecosystem: Host-associated > Plants > Phyllosphere > Unclassified | place...
TCCTATTAAGAAATGAGTTATCCGTATTTATGGGAACGTCGCCGAACCCCCGAATTCCAGATAGATTTTCGCCAGATTTTGGAACTGATCAAAGCGGTTTTCATCCAGTGATAGCTCCGCCTGGCGACGCTTCTCCTGAGCATCAAGCCAGAATGAGACAGGCACAGCGCCCTGGCGATATCGTACTTCGTTCAGTCGCTCAGACTCCCTTGCCAGTTCAAGTCCTTCATGCAGCCTTTTTTCCTGCGCCAGTAACTGGTTACGCAGGGACAGCTCGTCTTCAATACTGCTCATCGCTTTATAAAGCGACTGCTTAAACTCCAGTAATCGCTGTTCGTAGTCGTTGCGGGCAATTTTTACTTCCACGCCCTGTTGCCTCCACTCGAGAAACGGCAGTGTCAGGTTGGCGCCAACGGAAACGACAGGATTTTGCAAGAAAGCCATCAGCGAGCTGCTGCTGGTACCCAGAGAACCGGTCAGACTGAAAGCGGGATAGAATTCGGTGCGCCTGATATCAACGGTGGCCAGAGCTTCACGCACCCGCCACTCTTTAGCACTGATATCGGGTCGGTGTCTCAGCACGCTGGCCGGAATGTTCGCATTAACCGCGGGCATTCCCCCTTTTGGCAACGTCATCGGTTCAGCCACGGGGCTGCCTGGCGCGGTACCCAGCAATACCGCCTGCTGATTCAACGCCTGCAAACGTTCACGCTGCAACCCGGTGAGTCTGTTTTCCTGGGTCAGCAAGCTTTGCCGGGCATCAACCACATCAAGTGATGAAGCACCACCCGCGTGGTAGCGAGCCATCGCCAGGCGTAGCGTTTCTTTTGCATAACCGATGCTCTGCTGAAGGACGCTTATCTGTTGGTTAATAAAACCAATGCGCCAGTAGTTGTCACTGGCCTCTGAGAGCAAGGTCAGGCGTGCTGCACGCAGATCCTCTTCTGTGGCCTGACTTGCCCAAACCGCGGCATCTCGCTGCCGGGCTATTTTGCCCCACAGATCCAGTTCATAACTGGTATTCAGAGTGGTGGAGCTGCCCTTTTCCCAGCCAGATTCGCCGCTAAGTGGTTTTCTGCTGTCCATGCCCAGCGTCCCTTTTAACCCAGGATCGCTTGCAATGCCCACTCTCTCGGCGTCAAGCCTTGCCCGGTACATCCTTAACACGGCTAAAGCCACGTCATTATTGCTTGCCATCACCTGGCGTAACCAGCTATCAAGCAGGGGGTCATTAAACGCGTTCCAGTCAAACGGTGCGGACTCCCCGTCGGCATCGTCGTGATACCAGCTGGCCGGATACTCTACGGCAGGCGCGTGATAGTCGCTTTTTAGTAAGTTTGCGCAGCCTGCGCTGAGCGTGGCGGCAAGGCATAAAGCCAAAGGGGATAATATTTTCATAGGTTACTCGCTGGCCAGTGAAGCGACCGGATCCATCCTTGCCGCCTTGCGGGCGGGGAGATAACCGAAGATCATGCCAATGATTGTTGAACAGACAAATGCGGCGGCGGCAGCCTGCCAGGAATAGATGGCGGTAAACATTCCGCCTGCCAGTGCGGTGAAAAGAGCGCCTGCGGCATACGACAGCGCGATGCCTAATGCCCCCCCTATCAGGCACACCAGGACGGCCTCAATCATAAATTGCTGCATGATATCGCTTCGACGCGCTCCCACCGCCATCCGCACGCCAATTTCATGGGTACGTTCGGTAACGGACACCAGCATGATGTTCATCACCCCAATACTGCCGATCATCAGTGAGATGCAGGCAACCATAAGAATCAAAATGCTGAAAGTCATCGAAGTACTTTCGATGGATTTTCTTATCTGTTCAAAATTATAAAGCTGGAAGTCTTTTACGCGGTGACGCTGTGTCAACAGCTGAGATATAGCACTGACAGCGGCCTCGTTAGCCACATTGTCCTTCAGCCGGACGCTGATGCTGGTCAGTACCGGTTTACCTGCCATTCGGTACATTACCGTACTGTAGGGCATCCACACGGTAATACGGTTAGGTGCATAGCTACGGTTATTGCTCTTAGCGATGCCCACAACGCGTGCAGGAACGGAACCGAGGAATACAATTTGCCCCAGCGCCTTTAACCCCGCCTCATCAAATAACGCTATGCGGGCATTTTCATCGATGATCACTTCCTGCAGGGCGTTACGATCGTCCCTGAACGTTGCCCCCTGCAAAATCTCGATGCCATTAACGCGGAAGTGATCTCGCCCAACGCCATTGATTGAGGCGGTTGCGGATTTTCCGCGAAAACGAATGGTGTCTGAGGCACTGACTTCCGGGCTTACGCTGTCAATAAACCCCTGCTTCGCCAGTGCTGCAGCATCTGCAGGCACCAGCGTACGAATGCTTTCGGCGCTGTCGTCGAAGAAATCGCTCCCGGGATAAATGCTCACTACGTTGGTGCCCAGATCTTTAATATTCTCCAGCGTCCGCTGCTTCGCCCCTTCACCGAGCGCCACCACTGTGACCACGGCAGCGATGCCGAAAATAATTCCGGTCATGGTTAAGGTTGTGCGTAAACGGTGTGCGTTCATCGCTTTCAGCGCCATTCCCAGCGATTCACGTGTACGATCGAGAAAACTTTGCCAACGACTTTGCCGGGTCCTGTTGGCGGGCGGCAGTTTTTCCGTCGCGGTCAGGCGGCTGCCGCTGTCTGAGATAATTTCGCCGTCGCGCAGTTCGATAATCCGCTGAGCATGTTGCGCCACCTTCATGTCGTGGGTCACTATCACCACGGTATGACCCCGCTGGTGAAGTTCGCTGAGGATGGCCAGCACTTCCTGCCCTGACTGTGAATCCAGCGCACCGGTCGGTTCGTCCGCCAGAATTATCTCCCCGCCATTAATCAGCGAGCGGGCAATACTGACGCGCTGTTGCTGACCGCCGGAAAGTTCACCGGGTTTATGATGCTCCCGCCCTTCCAGCCCGAGCCTGCCCAGCAGTGCTGCGGCTCGCAGCCGACGCTGGTCACGCCCGCTGTTGGCGTAAATCGCAGGGATCTCAACATTGCCCAGTGCGCTGAGGTCTGGCATCAAATGATAGCGCTGGAAGATAAAGCCGATATGTTCCCGGCGTATTCTTGCAAGCTCATCCGGTGAAAGCTGGGCAGCATTTTGCCCGCCGATGTAATAATCCCCGCTGTCGGGGACATCAAGGCAACCCATGATGTTCATCAGGGTCGATTTACCCGACCCTGAGGCGCCGATAATCGCCACCAGTTCACCTGCCGCGATCGTCAGACTCACCTCTTTGAGGACGGTAAGCGTCTGGCCACCATTACGGTAGGTACGGCTAATACCGTTAAGCTCAATAATATTGCTCACAGCACGAACCCTTCCCCAGGTGCTTTTTCACCCGGCTGCGACAGCACCACCTTTTCCCCGACTTTCACGCCATCAAGGATCTCAATATCCACGCTGTTGGTTATTCCGGTTTTTACTTGTCGGGTTTCAAGCTTGCCGTTACTTGTCAAAACCTGCACCTGCTGCTTATTGCCATCTGCTTTATGCACCGCCTGAATGGGCACCAGAAGCGTATTTTTACCTTCACCGGCAAGCAGCGTGACCTGAGCAGTCATGGCAATTCGCAGCCGGTTTTCCGGATTGGGCACGTCCAGCAGCGCGTTGTAGTAGACGGACGCATTCGAGGTACCTGAGCCTGATGCCGAACTGCTGCTGGCAAGCGTGTCGTCTTTCATTACCGATTCCGGCGCCAGTTCAACGGTGCGCAGTATCGCGTCATACTCTTTGTCAGGTTCCGAGAAAATGGTGAAGCGCGCTTTTTGGCCGATGAAAATACGGGTGATATCGGCCTCAGAGATCTGCGCCTTAATGGTCATCACATCCAGTCGTGCAAGCTTAATAATTGTCGGTGCACTTTGGCTGGAGTTAACCGTCTGCCCTTGCTGGGTCACTACTGCGATAACGATGCCGTCCATCGGCGCGACGACACGTGTATAGCTCAGGTCGACCTTTTTCTTATCCACCTCGATCTGCGCCTGCACCAGACGCGCGTTTAGCGACAGTAGCTCCGCACGCGTGGTCGCCAGCGTGGCTTCTGCGGACTCAAAATCTTCACGTGAGCTGGCTTCTTGGTTAAGCATCTGCCGCTGCCGTTTGTAACGGAGTTCAGCCTGTTTTAAGAGCGCCTGCTTGGCTTGCAGATCGGCTTTGACCACGTTAAGTGCGGCTTCTGCGGTGCGCAAATCATTACGCTGCGGCACATCGTCAATGTCAGCTATCGGTTGCCCTTTAATGACCTGATCGCCAGGCTTAACTTTCAGCGATTTTACCTGGCCTGAGACCTGAGCACCGACGTTAACGCGCTCAATCGCATCGATTCGGCCGGTAGCCAGTACGGTATTTTCAATATCCCCTTTACGCACCGGAGCCGTGACATACTCCGGGACCGGCGCGCTGCGCAGGAAGAACAAGGAGACGATGATAAGAACTGTAAGCATCACCGCAGCAAAAATGGCGACGCGACGTGAAGGGAGTTTCATTAACATTGTGCGGGTTTTCCATAACATTAAAACGCAGCGATCTAAGATATCATTTTGCCCCCCTGAGTCTCTACGGGAGTTAAACACGGGGTTAGCGGCTATCCCCTTGCACAAAGTCGGAGATAGCACATTCCCGGATCCCTTTTGGGATTAAAGTGAACGGGTAGCCTCATTGGAGATTGTCGTTAATCATCTTCACCCTCTCTTTGCCGGGGAAGGGTTAACTTGTAGCTTATTTCAACTTCACTTTTGTCCCACAAATAGATATCACCCTAATTGAAACCCATTCCTATTTGTTAAAAATGTTAGCTAACATTCATAACAACAAATAACAGAAGCTTTCAATGCGGAATTAGATTGAACTAAATTCAGCCAATGGCATTATAAAGAAGACTTTGATAAACAATGCTATTCCTCTTCTCATCCGCAATAATCAGATAACAGCATATGATCTTGATTAGTATGACTTTTAATTCAAATTAATCCTGTTGAAATCATTAAGATATTTCCCACCTCATAGTTCATGTGGAATTTATTCATTTATTTTAAATGTAGCGGTGATATTATCGGCTTGTACCCAAAAATAATAATAATTAACCCAAACTTAACATCAGGCATGTGAGAGTCGTAATTCTATGCTCCTTCAAAAAAAAACAACCCGTCGCAAGTTTTTACTTGGGTCGCTGATGGCTTTGCCTGTCGGGACCATCATGATGAAAGGGCTGTCAGCGGCACAAGCTGCGGAAATGGCTGCCCCGGATTTGCTCGATTATAAACCGATATTTTTCAGCGCCGATGAGTGGCAATTTATTATGGCCGCCGCTGACCGTCTGATCCCTGCTGGCGGCAAAGGTAAAGCGCCGGGCGCACTCGAAACCAACGTGCCGATTTTTATCGATCAGCAAATGCACGGTGATTTCGGTGAAGAAATTTACATGCAGGGCCCGTTCAACGTGCATGCACCGGCGACAATGGGATATCAGATCCCGTTCCGTCCGCAGCAAATCTACAAAACCGGCATTCGTATCGCGAACAGCTGGTGTCAGCAAAATCATCAGAAAGCCTTCCATGAGCTTAACGATCAGGACAAAGACAACGTACTGACGCAGCTTCAGAAAAACGGCATTAAGTTTGCGGACGCAGGCGAAGATAATCTCGTCGCTTCGCAATTCTTCAGCGAACTGCTTTCAGACACCAAACACGGTTATCTGGCAGATCCGATCTACGGCGGAAACAAAGGGATGAAGGCGTGGATCGCCATCGGATTCCCCGGCGCTCGCGCCAGTTTCACCGAGTGGGTTAAGCAGCACAACGTCCCGTATCCGCTGGGGCCAGTGAGCCTGCAAGGCGCGCGTGCCTGATTGCCGCGCCCTAATTCCCCTTTTCTGATGACTGACAGGATTTAAGATGGCAAAAGTAACTAAACCAGAAGTCGACGTCGTTGTTGTCGGCCTAGGCTGGGCTGGCTCGCTGATGAGTATCGAGCTGGCAATGGCAGGCCTGACCGTTCGCGCCCTCGAACGCGGCGGCGATCGCGGCTACGAAGAATTTGCATACCCAAAACCGGCGGACGAATACGCCTATGCGGTGCGCAACAAAGTCATGGCGACGCCGGCTGAAGCCGCGGTCACCGTGCGTTACAACATGAGTGAAACCGCCCTGCCGACCCGTAAATGGGGCGCGTTTGCGCCGGGTACCGGCGTCGGTGGTTCTGGTCTGCACTGGACGGCGGTACTGATCCGCCCGACGCCGACCGATTTAAAACTCAAAACGTATGCAGACGAAGCGTATAAGCCGGGCATCTTGCAGGAAGATATGCGGATCATGGACTTCCCGTTCACGTGGGACGAAATCGAGCCGTATTACACCAAGTTTGAGCACATTTGCGGTCAGTCCGGTAAAACCGGTAACCTGCGCGGTCAGATTATGGAAGGCGGCGACCCGTTCGAAGGGCCACGTTCCGAGCCGTATCCGCTGCCAGCGCTGGAAGATACGCTCAACAGCAGCATGTTTGCTGAAGTCACCAAAAAGATGGGCTATCACCCGTTCCCAAACCCGTCCGCCTGCGTGTCCCGCGCGTGGACCAACCCTTACGGCAACCAGATTGCGCCGTGTAACTACTGCGGTTATTGCAGTAAATATCCTTGCCTGAACTACTCAAAAGCCTCGCCGCAAACCGCCGTGATGGACGCACTGAAACGCATGGATAACTTCTCTTATGAAGTCCACGCCAACGTGCTGAAAGTCGAGTTGCACGATGATAAGAAAACCGCCAAAGGCGTGATCTACATGGATGCAGACGGCAACGAATGCTTCCAGCCTGCAAAAATCGTGGTGCTGAGCAGCTTCCAGTTCTGTAACGTGCGCCTGATGCTGCTGTCCGGGATCGGCAAACCGTACAACCCGATCACTGAAGAAGGCGTGATTGGCCGTAACTATGCGTTCCTGAGTAACGGCGGCTCGACGCTGTTCTTCAAAGACAAAAACTTCAACCCGTTCGCCACCGCAGGCGCTACCGGCCAGATGTTCAACGACATCTCTCCGGGCAACTTCGACGGCCCATCTTTAGGCTTTATCGGCGGCGCGAAAATCCACAGTTCTCAGGCCACCGGCACACCGATCAGCACCTCGCTGCCAAAAGGCACGCCTGCGTGGGGCACCGGCTGGAAAGAAGGGATGGAAGAATGGTACGGCCATTCGATGAAAATCAGCATCACGACGACCTGCCAGTCGTATCGCGATATTTATCTGGATCTCGATCCGAACTACAAAGATGAATACGGCTATCCGTTGCTGCGCATGACCTTCGACTGGAAACAGAACGAGCTGAAGTTGCAGCAATACCTGAAAGGCATCGTCGGCAATATCACCAAAGAGCTGAACCCGGACAGCTACAGCGAAAGCTTCCTGCCGATGGACGCGCACTTTGACCTGACCAAATACGTTTCCACGCATAACGTGGGCGGCGCGGTGATGGGCGATAACCCGAAAACCTCGGCGCTGAACAAGTTCCTGCAAAGCTGGGATGTGCATAACGTGTTTGTGCCGGGCGGTAATGCGTTCCCGCAAAACTTCCAGGCCAACCCGACGGACACCATCGGCGCGATCACCCTGATGGCGGCGCAGGCGATTAAAGATCAGTACCTGAAAAACCCAGGTCCACTGGTTCAGGCATAAGCGGAGATGAACAGGATGAAACTCAAAAGTTTATTTATCGCTAATGCTCTGCTGCTGGGAGCAGGTTTTATGGCGAATGCGCAGGCGGATACCAATACACAATCCGGTAACGCAGCGCTGATCAAACAGGGCGAATATGTGGCGCGTCTGGGCGACTGCGGCGCGTGTCATACAGTCGCGGGCAAACCGGCGTTTTCCGGCGGACTGGCGATCAACTCGAATCTGGGCACCATTTATTCCACCAACATTACGCCAGATAAAGACCACGGCATTGGCGGTTATACCGAAGCACAGTTCTCCGATGCCGTGCGTAAAGGCGTTCTGCCTGACGGCACCCGTTTGTATCCGGCGATGCCTTATCCGGATTACGCCAAAATTAATGATGAAGATATGCACGCGCTTTACGTTTACTTTATGCAGGGCGTAAAACCTAGCGCGGAACAACCACCGGAAACGGATCTGAGTTTCCCGTTCAGTCAGCGCTGGGGGATGCGTTTCTGGAACTGGGCGTTTGCCTCGGATAAGCCTTTCAAGCCAATCGGGGGGGCTTCTGAGCAGGTAAACCGTGGCGCGTATCTGGTGGAAAGTCTCGGGCACTGCGGCAGCTGCCATACACCGCGCGGTTTCGGTATGAACGAGAAAGCACTGGACAGCAGCGACTCTGATTTCCTGGCGGGCGGCAGCCTGAATAACTGGGACGTCCCTTCCCTGCGCGGCGTCGCGCACTGGAATGAACAGGAGATCGTCGATTATCTGGGCAAAGGGCGTAATGACAAAGCAGCAGTTGGCGGCGAAATGACGTCTGTGGTGGAAAACAGTACTGCCCACATGACCGATGACGACCTGAAAGCCATCGCGGCGTATATCAAATTCCTGGGCGGCAATCCGCCGGTTCCGGCAGAGGACACGCAGAAAGCCAGCGCGACCGAAGCCAAACTGACAGCGGCGAAAAACCTCAGCGAAGGCGAGCGTTTGTATCTGGATAACTGCGGTGCCTGTCACTTCGTGACAGGTAAAGGCGCACCGGGCGTGTTCCCGCAGCTGGATCAGGCAACGATTGTGAACGCCAAAGACCCGACCGGATTGATTCACACCATTTTGGCGGGCGCACAGCAACCGTCCACCGCGCGCGCACCGTCCACGCTGGTGATGCCGGGCTTTGCTAACCGTCTGACTGACGAAGAAGCGGCGCAACTGTCGACCTTTATCCGTCAGGGCTGGAGCAACAATGCTCCGGCAGTGACCGCAAAAGACGTCAGCGAAGTCAGAAAAACCCTGACGAAGTAATCACTTTTGCAGACTCAAACGGCTTTCCTCGCGGAAGGCCGTTTTTTTATACGCGATCAGGCGGCTGATGTTTCATGCAAATGACGCCACAGAATTTTCCCTTCTGCATCCGTCACAAACAACACCGTCGAATAACGCAGCGTTTCCGGCTGACCGGGCAACTGCTGGCGTTCCTGATACGCAACGACCGCGCCTTTTTCACTTTCAGCAATCAGCACCGGCTTTTCGACCTCAATCTTCAGCCCGCTTTTCGCGCCCCGCTGCGCCCTGAAAAAAGCACATAACGCCGGATGATCCAACCGGTGGCCGGTGATAGTTACCATCGAATAGGCCGGACTAAACCGCGCCAGCAGTTCATCACAAACCTGCTCAGGTGCAGCAGAGTCTGTAAACCAGCGCTGAATTAACACATGCGCATCAAACACTTCTTTCACATAACGATTCATCTTCTTTCCTTTTGAGCTTCCTGCTGATGCAGTTCCTGCACAATTTCACGGCCCGGCAACCGCAGACACAATATAACCGGAACAATAACGCTGGCGGCGGCAAAAATGAACGCCAGCCTGAACGCAGATTGCGGGAGGTAAATCTGCAAAATATTGAGCATCACGCTGACCAGCGTCACGCCCAGGCAAAAACTTAGCTGGCGATTGATATTCCACAAGGCGCTGGCATCGGCCAGTTTCTCCGTCTGAATATGTAAAAACGCGCCACTTTGCGCCGTGCTGCTGCACAAACTGCTGCCCGCACCCATCAGCGTAAACGCGGCGATCGCCAGCCAAGGCTGTGCGGGAAACCCGCTGAGCAGCGCCAGCAAGCCAATACCTGCGCCATGTATCAGACAGCCGGGAATAAACAGCGCCCGCGGCCCGATCCGGTTAAACATTTTGCCGGTAAAACTGATGGCTGCAAACGACGCCAGCGACCAGGGCAGCATCAGACCACCCGACTGCGTTGCCGAGAAATGATGTTCATTTTGCAGATACAGCATCGCGATCAGGCTGACGCCGGTAAACACGCCGGGAACCCACTGATAAACCAGCATGCCGGTGCGCAGCAGCGGATCTTTCATCAACGTCAGATCCAGCAAAGGCTCAGGCTGTTTTTGGGATACGCCAACAAACATCGCCATCAGCCCTGCGCTCGCCAGCAAGAATGCGCTGCCGCTCAGCCATTCACTATTTTCACCCAGCGACGTCAGCCCCCATAACACCAGCGTCAGCCCGCTGTTAAGCAGCGCGAATCCCTTCACATCAAACCGCTCCGCCGGTTCCCGCGGCGTTTGTGGCAGCCAGCACAGTGCCAGCACCCAAGCCAGCAGCGCCAGAGGCAGACTGGCAATAAACACCCAGCGCCAGCTGAAACTGTCCACGATAATGCCGCCGATGGCCGGAGAAAGCGCCGGTGCCAGCAGCCCGACCAGCATGATCACTGCCGACAGTCTGGCGCGTTCATGGCTGCGGTACAGCGCGTACGTCAGCGTCTGCCCGAGCGGGATCAATAATCCGCCGCCCAGCCCCTGCAAAACCCGCCAGCCAATCAGCGTGGTCAGATTTCCGGCGCTTGCTGCGCCAACAGAGGCAAGCATAAAAATCGTCAGTGAAAGGATGAAAATCCAGCGCGCCCCGAAACGTGCGGCCAGCCAGCGGCTGAGCGGGATAACCAGCGTCAGCCCGAGAATATATCCGGTGCTGACCCACGCCAGCGCGCTGACCGGTGCATCAAACTGCCATGCGATGCCGGGATACGCCACGTTAGCGATAAACATGTTGATCAGATCAACGAAAAAACCGAGCAAATACACCGCGGCAACCCGCGCTCTGTGACTCATCTGCACTCATCCATAATCAGTTAAGACGTGCAATCTAACGGAGATATTATCCGGGATAAACGGGCGCGGCGCAGTTAAACTGTCAAAAATATTTTGACAATCAGGAAGTATGAAATGCTGAATTTGCAGCGGCTGGAGATTTTCGTGGCGGTGGTTAACGCAGGCAGTTTTACTGGCGCGGCGGCTTCGCTCGGGCTGACCAAGGCAGTCGTCAGTTTCAACGTCAAACAACTGGAAAGCGAAACCGGCGTCGCGTTGCTGACCCGCAGCACGCGGCGGCTGGCGCTAACTGAATCGGGCGAACGCTTTTATCAGCGCTGTCAGGATTTATTGCAGGAAGCCGAATCGGTACTGGATGACGTACGCCGGGAACACGGCGGTCTGAGCGGACAGCTGCGCATCACCAGCACGCCTGAATACGGCGCGCGGGTGGTGGTCCCGGCGCTGGCCGCGTTTTCTGCGCTGCATCCGCAACTGCGCATTCAACACGTTGCGTCCTCGAATCACGATGACCTGATTTCCGGACGCTTCGATCTGGCGATCCGCCTCGGTCAGTTAGCCGATTCCAGTCACCACGCCGCCACGCTGGGGAGTTTTGAAATCCTGCCGGTAGCCTCTGCGGCATATTTGCAGCAATCTGGAAGTATTCAAACACCGGAACAGCTGGCTCAGGCCTCGTGGATTGCGCACAGCCGGTTGCCGCTGCCGATGAGCTGGCCGGTAACCCATACCCGAGGGGAGCAAATTCCGTTTCGTGTTTCTTCGCCCCCGGCCGTGACCGCCGACAGCGCATCGGCGTTGTTATCTTTTGCGCTTGCAGGAGCAGGCGTTGCATTGCTGCCCGACTGGCTGGTGCAACCGGAAATCGACGCACAGCGTTTATGCCATTTGCTGCCCGATCACCGGTTCCCGACACAGGGCATTTTCGCGTTGTATCCCAACACCCGCCATGTTCCTGAGAAGGTGCGGCGGTTTATTGATTTTTTGCAAAAACAGATGGCGGAGTTTCCTGCTCAGTCTAAGATTTACTTCAGCTAACAGAAGGAAAACGCTGACTATGATCCTCGAAACATCGCGGTTGTTGCTCCGGCCTGTCGAGGCTGATGACATCGGTTCATTTTTTGCTATTTACGGCGATCCGCAAACTAATCTGTTTAATCCGCGCGGTCCGCTCCAAGACATGGCGGCAGCGAAGGAAAAACTTAGCGGCTGGTTACAGGAATGGCCGGAACACGGTTTCGGCCATTGGGCGATAACGTTGAGTCATAAGCCGGATGAGATTATCGGCTTCGGTGGGCTGGGAGTTCGCGAAGGCTACGAAAATCACCGGGTATTTCTCGGCTATCGCTTTGCGACCATCGCGTGGGGAAAAGGGCTGGCAACGGAATTTGCCAGCGCATCGCTGAACGCAGGTTTCGAGAAACTGCATCTTGAGCGGATCTCCGCCACCGTGCGCGAAAATCATCTGGCTTCGCAGCGTGTGCTGGAGAAAATCGGCATGCAAAAAGTCGGTTTTGAAGGTGATCCGGTACATGGCATCGGCAGTTACCTTTACCGGCAGACAGATCACCGCACAATCCGCTGATCGCTAAAATCAGCAGGCGGCCAGCGCGTCAACGTCACCTGCGGTGATCAACGCCAGATTTGTGGAAATTTTACCTGCTGGCCAGTTCCACCAGGCGATCTGCTCCAGGCGGGCGATCGTCTCATTGTCGAAACGGTATCTGATGACCTTAGCCGGATTACCTCCCACGATGGCGTAAGCAGGGACATCACCGGTGACCACCGATTTCGATGAAACAATGGCTCCGTTCCCGACCTTAACGCCGGGCATAAACAGCGCTTCATAGCCAATCCACACATCATTCCCGATCACCGTATCGCCTTTATATGGCAGGTCTTCTGCCGCAGGCATCACCTTTTCCCATCCGTTGCCAAATATCTGAAACGGATAGGTCGAAATGCCAGAGAGCTTGTGATTCGCCCCGTTCATGATGAATTTCACCCCGCGGGCCAGCGCGCAGAACTTTCCAATCACCAGCTTATCGCCAATAAAAGGAAAGTGATAAAGGACGTTGCGCTCGAAATCTTCTGAATCAACAGGATCGTCATAGTAGGTGTAGTCGCCAATAATAATATTGGGGTTGCTGACGGTGTTTTTGATGAAGCAGACCTGAGGAAATCCCTCCATCGGATGCTTGTTATCGGGGGACGGACCAGACATGTTATCTCCTTATAAAAATGACCCGGCGGGATATGATGCAGACCCCATTAAGAGTCATGGTGCCAGCACTCTATTTTAGAGGATAATCGCGGGTATACGATTCACTATTCAGGAAATCCGCGAATGACACAACACCTCGCACCAGAAGACTATTACACCGAAAAATACGGTCTGACCCGTACCCATTCCGAAATTCTCAACGCGGTAAATTATGTTCAGCCGGGTAAAGCGCTGGATTTGGGGTGTGGCAGCGGACGTAACTCGCTGTATCTCAACCTGAAAGGCTTTGATGTCACCGGCTGGGACAACAATGCGATGAGCGTCGCAAAAGTGCATGACATTATTGCCGCAGAATCCCTGCAACACATCAATATCAGCGAACAGGATCTGAACACGCACCGTTTTACCGGCGAATACGATTTTATCTTTTCAACGGTGGTGATGATGTTCCTGCAACGCGACAGCATCCCGCATATTATTCAGGATATGCACGCTGCGACGAAAACCGGAGGCTACAACCTGATTGTCGCCGCGATGGACAGCCCGGATTTCCCGTGCCCGTTGCCCTTCCCGTTCACCTTCCAGCCTGAAGAACTGCGCGAGTATTACCGTGGCTGGGAAATCGTGAAGTACAACGAAAACGTCGGCGAGCTGCATAAACGCGACGAAAACGGTAACCGCTATAAACTGCGGTTTGCGACGATGCTGGCGAAAAAGATTTGATGTGAAATAAGCTGGCGGGAACGCCGCCAGCCCTGTAAATCTGCTGAACCCGGATGCTAGTGTTTAATCATGACATGCCGGATTGCCGTGTAATCTTCCAGTCCGTACATCGACATATCTTTGCCGTAACCGGATTGCTTTTGTCCGCCGTGCGGCATTTCGCTGACCAGCATGAAGTGCGTATTCACCCAGGTACAACCGTATTGCAGACGGGCGCTGAGGCGATGGGCACGACCGATGTTTTGCGTCCAGACCGACGAAGCCAGCCCGTAATTCGATTCATTTGCCCAGTCGAGAACCTGCTCTTCGGTATCGAATTCGGTGATGCTGACCACCGGTCCGAACACTTCGCGCTGCACAATTTCATCTTCCTGACGCGCTCCCGCCAGCACGGTAGGCTGGAAATAATAGCCTTCGCCGCGCACGCGTTCGCCGCCGGTGACTACCTGAATATGCGACTGCTGTTTTGCGCGTTGCACGAAACCTTCCACCCGTTCTAAATGTGCTGCCGATACCAGCGGCCCCATTTCGGCGCTTTCATCCGTCCCGAGTTTGATCGTAGAAACGGCTGCGCCCAGCGCGTTGACCAGCCGCGAATAAACCCCTTTTTGCACATAGAGTCGACAGGCCGCGGTGCAGTCTTGTCCGGCGTTGTAGAAACCGAACGTGCGCACGCCTTCCACCACCTGATCGATATCCGCGTCATCAAACACGATCACCGGCGCTTTGCCACCGAGTTCCATATGCGTGCGTTTGATGCCGCTGGTGGCCTGCGCTACAATTTTCTCGCCGGTTGCGACCGAGCCGGTCAGAGAAATCATCCGCACTTTATCGTGATGCGTCAGCGCGTTACCCACCGTCTGACCGTCGCCAAACAACACATTCAGCACACCCGCCGGGAACAAATCCTGCGCCAGTTCGCCCAGCTTCAGCGCCGTAAGCGGCGTGATTTCAGAAGGTTTGATCACCACACAGTTGCCCGCCGCCAGCGCCGGAGCAATTTTCCAGGCAGCCATCATCAGCGGATAATTCCACGGCGCGATAGAGGCAATAACTCCCAGCGGATCACGGCGGATCATGGAAGTATGACCGGTCAGATACTCGCCGCTGGCCAGTCCGTTCAGGCAACGGCTGGCACCGGCAAAGTAACGAAACACATCGGCCACCGCCGGAATTTCATCGCCCAGCGCCAGATGAAAAGGTTTGCCGCAGTTCAGCGATTCGAGTTTCGCGAGGGCTTCAGCATTGGCTTCAATGCGATCGGCCAGCGCCAGTAACAACTCAGAACGGGTTTTCGGCGTGGTTTGCCCCCATTCAGTAAAAGCTTTGTGCGCCAGATCGACAGCCTGTTTGGTCTGCTGCTCGCTGGCCTGCGCCAGTCGCACTATTTCCTGCCCGTTATGCGGGTTGTAAACCGGCAACGACGTCCCTTTTCCGGCAACCAGCTCACCATTAATCAGCATGTTCGTTTGCATTATTTTTTCCTTATTATTTGCCGTCACCGGCCACATCAGACCCGTTTCTTGTCAGATACCATGCGCCCAAAATCGGGATCATGGTCAGTACCATCAGGCACAGCGCCACCACGTTGGTGACCGGCACTTCGCGCGGACGTCCCAGCTGATTGAGCAGCCAGATAGGCAGCGTGCGCTCGTGCCCGGCGGTGAAGGTGGTGACGATGATTTCATCGAAAGACAGCGCAAACGCCAGCATTCCGCCCGCCAGCAGCGCGGTGCTCAGGTTGGGTAAAATGATGTAGCGGAAGGTCTGCCAGCCGTCGGCGCCTAAATCCATCGATGCCTCGATCAGGCTGTGGGTGATGCGACGGAAACGGGCGATGACGTTGTTATAAACAATCACCATGCAGAACGTGGCGTGACCGATAACGATGGTCAGCATGCCCGGTTCGATTTGTGCGGCGTGAAACGCGTTGAGCAGTGCCAGCCCGGTGATGATCCCCGGTAAGGCAATCGGCAGCATGAACAGCAAGGTGATACTGTTTTTGCCGTAGAAATTGCGCCGGTACAGCGCCGCTGCGGCCAGCGTGCCCAGCACCATCGCAATCACCGTGGCGTAACAGGCAATTTGCACCGAGAGCCAGACGGCGTCGAGAATGTCATGTCTCCCCGCCGCCACCGCGAACCAGTGCAGCGTGAAGCCTTTTGGCGGAAAACTGAACGCCGCGTCTTCAGTGTTAAAGGCGTAGACCGCGATGATCAGCAGCGGGAAATGCAGGAAAACCAGCCCGCCCCATGCGGACAGTTTGAGTAACCAGGGTGCGCGTTTAGAGTGCATCGAAAGCTCCCAGTCGTTTAACCATCGACAGATAAACAGCAATCAGCACAATCGGCACCAGCGTGAACGCCGCCGCCATCGGCATATTGCCAATCGACCCCTGCTGGGAATACACCATATTGCCGATGTAATACCCCGGCGGCCCCACCAGCTGCGGGATGATGTAATCGCCCAGCGTCAGGGAGAAGGTGAAAATCGAACCCGCGGCAATACCCGGCACCGCCAGCGGGAAGATGACATAGCGCAACGTCTGCCAGGGTTTTGCGCCCAGATCTTCGGATGCCTGGATCAGGGACGGCGGGAGACGTTCAAGCGCTGCCTGGATCGGCAAAATCATAAACGGCAGCCAGATGTACACGAACACCCAGAAGCGCCCGATCCCCGACGTTGACAGCGTATTGCCGCCGATACCCGGCAGACTCAGCATCGCGGTCAGCAGCGGTTCCAGCCCGAGATGTTCAAGGAACCATTGCAGCACACCGCCTTTGGAAAGCAGCAGCGTCCACGCATAGGCTTTGACGATGTAACTCGCCCACATCGGCAACATGATCGCGACATAGAAGAAGGCTTTTTTCTTGCCCGTAATGTAGCGCGCCATGTAATAAGCAATCGGAAACGCCAGAACCGCGCTGAAAAACGACACCAGCAGCGCCATGCTCACCGTGCGGATAATGATGTCGGCGTTCACCGGATCAAACAGCGCGCGCAGATTCGCCGTGGTCAGCGTCGAAGACACCGTCATGGTGAAATCGTCGAAGGTATACAAACCCTGCCACAGCAGCGCAAACAACGAACCTAAATAGATGGCACCGAACCACAACAGCGGCGGAACCAGCAGCAGCGCCAGATAAAATCCGGGGCGATGATGCAGGAAAGTGATCAGCGCCCGGCCACGCCGCGCCCGCTTCTCGTAAGGAGTCATACTGATATCCATCGTTTAACCCTCAAGCAGCGCCACCATGGCGTCCCGGTTCCAGCACGCCACCACCGGTTGCCCGGTCTGGAAGTGGGTTTGCAGGCTGGCCGCCAGATTATTCGGTTCACTGACAAACAACCGCTCACCGCCATCCAGCGCCAGTTCGTAGCGCGTCGCCGCCCCCTGAAAATGGATATCTTTCAGGATGGCGCTGACCTGCACGATACTGCTGTCAGCTTGCGGTTGCGGCGTCAGGCGGATATGTTCCGGACGAATCGAACGGCTGCCGGCAAGGCCGGTGAGCCTGAGGGAGAGATCGGAATTAAGCACATTGGCGGTACCGACAAACTGCGCGACAAACGCCGTGCGCGGATTGAGATACAGCTCGCGCGGTGAATCCACCTGCTCGATGCGCCCGTTGTTAAACACCGCCACTCGGTCCGACATCGACAACGCTTCACTCTGGTCATGCGTGACGAAAATGAAGGTAATGCCCAGTTCGCGTTGCAGTTTTTTCAGCTCGCCCTGCATCTGCTCTCGCAGTTTGAGATCGAGCGCGCCGAGCGGTTCATCGAGCAGCAGAACGCTGGGCTGATTGACCAGCGCACGAGCCAGAGCCACGCGCTGGCGCTGACCGCCGGACAAAAACGCCGGTTTGCGCGCCGCTGTAAAGCCGAGCGCCACCCGTTCCAGCGCTTCCATCGCGCGAATATTGCGTTCTTTTTTGCCCACGCCTTTCACCATCAGGCCATACGCGACGTTCTCCAGCACGGTCATGTGCGGAAACAGCGCGTAATCCTGAAAGACGGTATTCACATCCCGCTCATACGGCGCGAGTTTTGTGGCCTCTTTGCCATGAATGCGGATGGAACCGGATGACAGCGTTTCAAACCCGGCAATCAGGCGCAGACAGGTGGTTTTACCCGAGCCAGAAGGCCCGAGCATGGAAAAGAATTCGCCGTCCTGAATATCGATCGACACATTATCGACGGCTTTGGTTTCCCCGAATATTCGGGAAACATTGATAAATTGTACGGCCGGCATAGTTAGCTCCCGGTTTCAAAGTTTTCACTGGAATACGCAACATCATTTGAGTCGCAGGAAGGCGGCAAACTCACGAATCCCGATGAGCTGACACAGGTCAGTGATTCGGGTGAGAGAGTGCAGCCAACGCATCTGCGGCGCAAAGGATGCCGCGTATTAACGGCCGCCCATGATGGCGATATAGTCTTGAGTCCATTTACTGTATGGAACGAACTTACCGCCTTCGGACTGTGGCGTTTTCCAGAATGAAATCGACGCGAATTTATCGAAGCCGTTGGTCTGACAGCCTTCTGCGCCTAACAACGGGCTGGCTTTACAACCCGCCGGAACCGCAGGCACGGAACCAAACCAGGCGGCGACGTCGCCCTGCACTTTCGGTTCAAGCGACCAGTTCATCCACTGATAAGCGCAGTTCGGATGTTCGGAATCTGCCGCGAGCATGGTGGTATCCGCCCAGCCGGTAACGCCTTCTTTCGGAAACACGGTGGCAATCGGCTGTTTCTCGCCTTTCAGTGAGTTGGCCTGATACGGCCATGAGGAACTGGCGACCACACCTTCGTTTTTGAAATCGCTCATCTGCACGGAGGCGTCGTGCCAGTAACGGTGGATCAGCGGATGCTGGGCACGCAGCAGTTTCAGAACGGCCTGATACTGGGTTTCATTGAGCTGATACGGATCTTCAATTTTGAGATCTGGCTGGGTACTTTTCAGGTACAGCGCGGCATCGGCAATGGCGATCGGACCGTCATAGGCCTGAACGCGCCCCTGATTCGGTTTGCCATCTGGCAGGTTTTGCGGGACAAAAATCACCGCCCAGCTGTCCGGCGGTGTCGGGAATGTTTTGGTGTTGTACATCAGCAGGTTCGGCCCCCACTGGTACGGCGTGCCGTAAACTTTGCCGCCAACGTTAAACCATGCGCCTTTGGTCAGGCGCGGATCGACGTTTTTCCAGTTAGGGATCAGCGCAGGGTTGATCGGCTGCACGCGTTTACCGTAAATCAGACGCAGCGATGCGTCGCCGGACGCCGTCACCAGGTCATAGCCGCCCTTCGCCATCAGGCTGACCATTTCATCGGACGTCGCCGCGGTTTTCACATTCACTTTGCAGCTGGTTTGTTTTTCGAACTGCGTCACCCAGTCATAATTTTTGTCACTTTCGCCGCGCTCAATATATCCCGGCCACGCAACAATATTTAACTGGCCTTCGCCTTTGCCAATACTGGTGGGTGCATCGGCGGCCAGCGCGCTATTTAAGAAACTCAGCAGGCCCAAACAAATAGCAGATAAAGCGTAAACACCTTTGTTCTTATTCATCGCTTACTCCTGTCCTGTCGTCGTAAATGTTGTTTTTAGAATTGAGGTTTGAACTTCGCCATGATGTGTCTGACTACGCTGTAGTCCTGTAAGGAATAACTGGAAAGATCGTTGCCGTAGCCGGAGCGTTTCAGTCCGCCGTGCGGCATTTCACTGACCAGGGAAAAGTGGGTGTTAATCCACGTGGTGCCATATTGCAGATGCGAGGAAATCTGCATGGCGAGGTCGATATTTTGTGTCCAGACTGAGGAAGCCAGTCCGTATTCAGATTCGTTGGCCCAGCTGACGACCTGCTCAAGCGAGTCAAAACGCGTCACGCTGACCACCGGCCCGAACACTTCGCGCTGGACGATTTCATCACTTTGCAGACAACCCGCCAGCAGCGTCGGCTGGTAATAAAAACCGGAACCGGAATGGGATGCCGCGCCGGTAATCCGCTCGATATGCGGCTGACTCAGCGCCCGCTCGACAAAGCTGGATACGCGGTCACGCTGTCTGGCACTGATCAGCGGTCCCATAAAGTTTTCGCTGTCATTCTTTTTGGCGAACGGCAACTGAGCAATGGCGTCGCCCAGTTTTTCCACCAGACGTTCGTAGATCCCGGCCTGCGCATAAACGCGGCAGGCGGAGGTGCAATCCTGTCCCGCGTTGTAGTAGCCCCAGGTGCTGACGGCGTGGACCACATCGTCAATATCCGCGTCATTACACACAATTACCGGCGCTTTACCGCCCAGCTCAAGATGAGTGCGTTTTACGGTTTTAACTGCGGCCTGCAAAATCCGTTGTCCGGTGACGATATCGCCGGTCAGGGAAATCAAACGAACGTGAGAATGGCTGACCAGTGCGTTGCCGACGCTTTCTCCGCTGCCGGTGATCACGTTGAGCACGCCCGGCGGCAGGATGTCCTGCAAGGCAGGCAGTAAGGCAAGAATGGTCAGGGGAGTATGTTCAGAAGGCTTGAAAACGACGGTGTTTCCGGCGGCCAGCGCTGGTGCGATTTTCCAGGCCGACATCATCAGCGGATAATTCCACGGGGCGATAGAAGCGACAACGCCAAGCGGGTCACGGCGTACCATGGAGGTATGTCCGGGCAGATATTCACCGGATAATTGCCCCTGCTGACACCGGACAGCACCGGCGAAAAAACGGAAGACATCCACGGCGGCTGGCAGATCGTCATTCAGCGCCTGATGCAGCGGTTTGCCGCAGTTTAAGGCTTCAAGACGCGCCAGCTGCGGCGCCTGCTTTTCGATAGCATCGGCAATGCGCAAAAGGAGAGTGGCGCGTTCGGCAGGCGTGGTACGTGACCAGCGGGTAAATGCCTGACTGGCGGCATTAACGGCCATATCGACCTGCGCCAGCGACGTTTCCGCCACTTCTGCAATGATGTCGCCGGTGGCGGGATTAAAAATACTCTGCGTTGCGCCCTCGCCATGCAGAAGGTCGCCGTTGATCGCGTGTTTATCAGAGAAACTGGCAACAAATTCTGCATCCGACATCGTACTGCCCCTCAGAGAAGTCAGTCATAGGGAATTAACAAAAATGTTATTAGCTAGTAACAAAACTGCTAATTCACATTAGGTAATTTCTCTGAGGGCAACAAATAGCAATTACTGAAGGCTGCGTTCGGAAAAAACGAATGCTCCGGTTAAGACGGTTTTCTCTTGGCGCTGTTTTCACGAGCGATCGTCAGAAACGGCGTCACCAGTTCAGGCCGCGCACTGCCGCGACGCCATGCCAGTCCGATGTCCAGCGGTTCGATGGAATCCTCAAGCTTGCTGGCTTCGATCATATTCCCTTCCAGTGACCAGGCGCGGTAAGCCATGTCCGGCTGTACTGATACGCCCAACCCGGCAGCCACCAGACTGCGCACCGCCTCGGTTGACGCGGTTTTCATCGCAATATTGGGCTTGAGTCCGGCCCGCGCCCACAGCCGCTGCGCGTGTTTTTCCATCTCATCCACGTTGAGCTGGATCAGCGGTTCATTGGCAATATCCGCCAGAGAAATACTTTCCCGCTCCAGAAGCGGATGCAACGGCGGCAGCCACAGACGGTACGAAGAATGGGTCAGAACTTCGGTTTGCAGCGCGTCACGATCTTCCAGATTTGAGAGGATCAGCACACCGATGTCGATCTCGCCGCTGACCAGCAGATGCTCGATATACTGGCGTTCATCCTCGACCACTTTGACATCGACATTCGGGTAATAGGCGTTGAATTGTTTGAGTAAATCCACCAGAAAGTATCCGGCCACCAGACTGGTCACGCCCAGCGTTAGCTGACCGGTGACATTTTCGGTCCCCATTTGCAGGCTGCGTTTGGCGTTATCAACGGTGGCCAGAATAAGATACGACTGGCGTAAAAACTGATGCCCCTGATGGGTCAGCGTCATCCCTTTGGCATGGCGGTCAAACAGCCGCGCCTCGGTTTCCGTCTCAAGTTGCTGAATCGCCTGTGTCAGCGAGGACTGTGAAACAAAAGAGGCCTGTGCGGCAGCGGATATCGATCCGGTTTCAGCAACGGCAATAAAATGGCGGATCTGGCGCAGTGTCAGCATAACGGCTCTCTCATCGCATTAAAAAACCGAATCCTGTGCGGCAGCATTCGGTTTTTGGGAATGATCAAGTAATGGCAAAGAGGGGATTTTTGTCAAACCGGGGACAAGCGTTTTGCGAGGCGTACCGGAGAATGGGAAACTTACTTTGCAAGCAGTCTTTAAAAGAACTATATTTAGACCGTAAAACTTGGCGGAGAAATTAAACATGCAAATACAGACTATCAGCTTCGTAAAGAAGCATGCTGCTGTACTTGATTTATCACAACCGATACTGGTCACTCAGAATGGTGAACCGGCTTACGTGATTGAATCCTTTGAAGACAGACAAAAAAGGGATGAAACCATTGCTTTACTCAAGCTGCTTACACTTGCAGAAAATGATAAAGCAGAAGGCCGGACATTCACGAGAGAACAGTTGTTAGCAGATCTTGCCAGATGAATCTCTCATCTGATCTGCTGATTATTGGGATCAATTTATGTCTGCGACGAAAAGTAAAATCACGATTGAGTACCTGCAAACTGTAAAGTTGTCTATTGATGAAATTGCGTCGTTCCAGAACTCACAGGGAAACGATGCGCTAAAAATCATCAACGAAGTGTTGGATGAGTTTGAAGCAAAAGTGAAAGTTTTTCCTTTATCCTGCCCGGTTGCACCCGATCTCGCCGCGCTGGGTATCATCAAATTTCGCGAATGTAATACATTGAATGGTTACCGCATCATTTATACCTATGATGAATCGGCAAACCTTATCTACGTGTACGTGCTTCTTTCGCAGCGGCAAAATGTTCAGGAACTGTTGTTTAAAAAGTTGATCATGGGCTAACAACAGAAAAGCCACGCAAACTTCGCGTGGCTTTCAGATTCAAAACTTCATTCTTTCATCAATTTTCAAGCTGATACGTCAGCGTGATTTCCGCGTTCAGTACCTTAGAAACCGGGCAACCGGCTTTGGCTTTTTTGATGATTTCGTCGAATTTGTCTTTATCGATACCCGGCAATTTCACTTTGCTGTCGAGCGCGATTTTAGTGATCGCAAAGCCGCCATCCACTTTATCCAGTGAAACATCTGCGACAGTATCAATGCTTTCTGGCGTGTGCCCTGCTTCGCCGAGCATGAGCGAAAGTGCCATTGAGAAGCAGGCAGAATGCGCTGCTGCTATTAATTCTTCCGGGTTGGTGCCGGGTTTTCCTTCAAAACGGGTGTTGAAACCATAAGGCTGGTCCTTCAGCGCGCCGCTCTCAGAAGAGATGTGACCTTTACCGTGTTTAATGTCACCTTCCCAATGCGCTTGCCCTTTCTTATGAATGGTCATGTTTTCCTCCTGTTTGTATTACATTCACTTTAAGTATAGCTTCAGATCCGTGTTTCGCGAGGATGGCGCAGCTATGCGGCCTGCGGGCACGTTTTTCCATCATTACAACGTCATTGAAAACAGAGGAAAAAATATGTTTAACCCCCAAGATATCGTTCAGTCCAAAACCGGCGGCCCGAAACTGGTCGTACAGCGTGTTGAAGGCGACACCCTGTGGTGTACGCGTCAGGACGACTTCGGCGCAACGGAAATTGAAGTGAAAGCGGATACCGTGAGCCTGTACCACGAAGAAGGCGATTTCGGCGTTTGCTGATCCCGTTTTGCTTCCTGCCTTTGGCTGCCACTGGCGGCCTTTTTGACTGCCTGTGAATGGCTGAAACTCAGACTGGAATAGTCCTTCCTCGGGGATGGCCGGAATCATGCGTATGAATGTATTGATTAGCCATAATCATAATTTCCAATTATGTAAGATTCTGAATATAGTAGTCGGAAATTACTGAGAATTATCGGATGAAGGAACCGGCCATAATGAATAAGCATTTTGCGTGGATGTCTGTCGTTGTCGCTGCCGCATTTTTAAGCGGATGTGCGCAACAAACAGTTAAAAACGCCGAGCAGGATCAGTCAGCACTTAACTCCCGTTGCTACACTGAGTTCAAAGCACTTCAGACGCTGGATAAAAACGCTTTCAATGTCTACAAGCAGCAATTTAATCAGCTCAATGAGGCGTATGCCGTTTATAAAACCAATGCTTCGCTGATCAACAAAGACTCTAAAGAAATGTTTGCTCTTGAATTAAAAGACAAGCAAACCCTTATCTGTGCCCGTGTTAAAAGCGCCGTGTTCAATAACATGAATCAGCGTTCTCAGATGCTCAACGATATCTAAAAGATTTCAGTATTGAATCCTGAGATTCCACAATCTCAGGATTCAATGATTCCCGCCTTACCAGATATCCATTACCAGCCTTTCACCGCATCGCCGTGATAAATAGCATCTGCCGCTTTGATAGTGGCGTCAGTCTGATAGGCTTCCACCAGTTCCTTCACTGCCTGACTGTCTTTATTATCTTCACGCGCCACAATGATATTCACGTAAGGGGAATCTTTATCTTCCACAAAGAGCCCGTTTTTACCCGGCGTCAGTCCGACCTGGCCTGAATAGGTGGTATTGATGATCGCCAGCTCGATTTTGTCATCATCAATAGCGCGGGTCAGCTGAGGCGCTTCGATCTCAACAATCTTCAGATGTTTTGGATTTTCGATAATATCCAGCGACGTCGGCAGCAAACCTGTGCCCTCTTTCAGTTTGATCAACCCGACTTTTTGCAGCAGTAACAATGAGCGGCCAAGGTTAGTCGGATCGTTAGGTACAGCCACCTGTGCGTTATCACTCAACTGGTCGATGGATTTAATTTTGCGCGAGTAACCGGCGATCGGATAAACGAACGTTTTACCCACTTCCACCAGCTTATAGCCACGCTCTTTGATTTGTTTATCCAGATAAGGGCGATGCTGGAAGGAGTTAACGTCGATATCGCCGCTGCTCAGTGCGGAATTAGGCAATACGAAATCGTTGAATGTCACCACTTCGACATCCAGATTGTATTTGTTTTTGGCCGTTTTTTTGATGGTTTCCCACATCTGCTGATCGATACCGGCACTGATCCCGACCTTGATGTGATTCTCATTAGATTTTTGATCACAGGCAGTCAGCGCCAGAACGCCCGCCAGAGATAAGGCCAGAACAGATAATTTTAATATTGTGCGCATAAGGTTTACTCTTTCCGTGAATAAATTTTCAAGTTGAAACAGACTGTTAAGCCGACAGTGTTTCAAATCACTTCCCGCGCGGCAAATACGAAAAAGAAATAACCTAATGCAAACCCGCCAGAAATAAACAAAGCCCGCAATATGCGGGCCTTGGCAAGGCAGAAATTTCAAATGTGGAAAGATTTCCTGATCGTTATCCGATCATTCTGAAGCACCGTGCAGTGTCACAGGCTGAGGACGGGAGAGGAAAATCGTGATCCCCGCCAGCAATGTCAGCACACCGCCAAGCAGGAAGGCGCTGCTCACGCCCGAATTGTCTGCGAGGATCCCGCCAAACAATGCGCCAAGCGCCAGCGAGGTCTGGAAAACACACACAAGCAGCGCCGAACCGGTTTCGAAAAGCGCAGGCGACGCCTGATACGTCCAGATATTCAGACACACCGGCAACGCGCCAAACGCTAATCCCCAGAGGATCACCAGCGCACAGGCCAGTGCTAACGGAACCTGGAACAGCGACAACACCAGCACAGAAACACTCAGCAGCAGCATATTGAGCATAAACGCTCTTTTTACACCGAACTCGCGAACACTGATTTCAGTCGTCAGCGTACCCACCAGCCCGGCAACACCGTAGCCCATCAGCAACAACGAGATATCACTGGCGGAAAGATGCAGATTGAAACGCAGCCAGGGTTCGAGGTAGGTATAGGCCGCAAAATGACCGCCCGCCATGAAGATGCCGATGATAAGCGCGTAACGGATCCCCGCGACTTTAGTGACGCCCAGCATCGCGCGCAGGCCGATAGATTGCTGAGCGGGCAACGACGGCAGCGCCAGCCATTGCAGTACGAAGAAGACCAGCGCCAGCACGGCATTGAGGGTAAATGCCATGCGCCAGCCAAACAGATCGCCGATAAACGCGCCCGCCGGTACGCCCGCGACCGTCCCGACTGCCACGCCTGCGGTGATCAGCGAAATAGCGCGTGCGCCCTGCTCTTCGGACACCAGCCGCCGCCCGGACGGAATAGCAAACGACCAGAAGCCCCCCACGCCGACGCCCAGAATAATGCGTCCGATCAGCAAAATGTTGAATGAGTCCGCCATGACGGCAATACCGTTAGCCACAATGACCGTCGCGGAAAGCAGCAACAGCAGGTTGCGACGGTCCATTTTGCGGGCAAACAGCATGATCAGCGGCGCAGAAATTGCCGCCACTAAACCGGGCAGCATCACCGCCAGTCCGGCATGACCTTCAGTGACACCCAGAGATTGCGCGATCGGCGAAAGTAATCCGATCGGCAGAAATTCGGTATTAACCAGCGCGAATGTGCCGCAGGCCAGTGAGAATACCGCCAGCCAGCGGCGGAAAGCAGAGGTTTCTGGCCGGGTGTCCAGCGATGAGCACTCAGTCATTTATTATCCTTATCCCCTTCATTCTTCAAATTGCAGATGCGTTGGCTGCACTTGCTCACCCCAATCACTTACTTTAGTAAGCTCATCGGGATTCACTCGCTTGCCGCCTTCCTGCAATTCGAATTATTTCGGGTACGTTGTTTTGTAATTAGAACGTAATAAACGTGATCACTATCACAGGGTCAAGGCATTTTCATAATGACTGTTAGGGTATTTCTTATCCGCCATGCAGATAAGCCAGTCCCCGCCTGCGATGCGGGCTGCAGAGGCGTGCGGACGCGAAAACGAAAAAGGCACATACAGATAACGCCGATCAGAAAATTCCTCCACATATAAGTATGTTGTAACTAATTCGTGTAACAGGATCCCAGTATTCTAAAATCCTCTCAGCAGGATCCATTTGTTCTACGCTTTAGCTACAACTCAACGCGTGGAATCTGCCCCGAGGTCACTGTGTCTCCTGCTAAATTCTGTCTGCAACTGCTGGTTTGGTGCCTGCTCTATTTTTCCCTCGGGTACATATCTCTGTTTCTGGATGATCCCGCGAGCCAGGTTTCGTTTGTCTGGTTTCCTGCCGGCCTCGCCGTTGCCGCGTTTCTGCTAACACCGCGCCGGTTCTGGCCGCCTCTGTTTGTTGGGCTGTTAATCGTGCGTACGATTCTGGATGTCACGATGCGGCACTCGCTTGAGACTTCGCTGGTGCATTCGGTGATTTCACTCGGGAATGATTTCGCCATCGCCTGGTTTGTGCGGCGCTTCAGGCGCCGGGATGACATGCTGTATAACGTGGTGATCTGGCTGTGCGCCACTGTGGTAATCAGCGCCTTCGCCGCCGCTGCTGGTGCGGGATGGGTGCTGTTTCGTCACAATATCAATTTTGTTCAGACGCTGTGGATCTGGTGGTCAGCGAATGTGGTCGGCACCATTTTACTGACCACCATTATCATGGGCTTATTCTGGAAGCCGGAACCCTTTGTTCTGCGTAAATGCCTGACTGGCGGCGGATTATGGATAGCGTTATGTCTCAGCGCTGCCTGGGTTTTCAGTCAGCCTTTTGGTGATGCCCGCAGCGAAGCGCTACATTTTATCCTGGCCTGCATCCCGGTCATGATTATGATTGCCATCCCGGTTGTCAGTGGTAACCGGCCCGGTGCGCTCTCCTTTCTCACCTTTTGTGTGATTGTCATCTATTGCTCCTGGCACCGTCTTGGTCCGCTGTTTATTCCAGGCTTACGAACGGGAGAACCGCTGTTGCTGGCGCAGTGCTATCTCTCAGGTACGGCCCTGCTGCTGAATTTTGTGTACCTGCTTAAGCGGCATGTGCCGGGCATGGTGTCCTCATATTATCTGATCCCGCACAGCGGCCGTCTCACCTGGGACCAGACTTCATCAACATCGCTTACGCAACATCTTCTGAAGATCCATCATGTGGATCAGCTTCTGGCCCTGCTTTCACCTGACGATCAAAAACGAATGCGCTCCCGCTGGGAAACGATCAGCCACGGCGGCAGCGTAACAGACACATTCTCTTTCCTGATCCGGCTCTCACCGGCAATAAAAATACAGCTTCAGGAAACGAAACTGACCGGCCTGCCGCAACCGGAAGGTGTGGTGATTATTGGCTCCTGGTCAGAAGAATTGCCCAACCGGGCATTCACCCGCACGGTCAGGGAGGCGTAAACGATGCTGCAACTTGCGCTGTTGTTGATGGGTGCCAATTTTGTGCGTAAATCCGCGCCGGTTCTGGCCATTATTGGCGTGTTATGGGGCGGACTGGGCGTGACTGTTTTTATGGATGGTCTGGAAGGAATGCGCTACTTTCCTTTTCATGTCTTCGGTCTGATCCTGCTGGCAGAAAGTCTGGTGACGCTCTTTCTGGCCGGAGGTGCCGCCGGGGCGAAGAAGTCAGTGTTCTATTTTAAGGGCGGCATATTTTGCTTTATCGCCGTGCTGATCCTTTCAGGTCGTGACAGCAGTAATCTGCTGCTGGCGATTTTGTTTGGTTTCGCGTTTTTCATCACCGGTCTTTTTGTGATGGCGTCGGCCTGGGTGGTGCGGTATGACCGCTGGCGTCAGGTGTTTTTCAGCGGCGTTGCGCAGCTGATTTTCGCCCTGTTTTTGTTCCTTCCCTATCCCACCCATCACCACGGCACGATTTCACAGTTTGTCGGCATGATCATGATCCTCGGGGGGATCCAGTGCATTCCGCTGGCCTACCGCGCCTTTAAAATGCGGGATGGCGTAACGCTTTCCGCCCTGATGGCGCCGCCCGGCCTGATCCCCGTCATCCCGCCGGTTTCGGTGAATAGCCGTTCTGAAGGTGCGCTGATTGTGCATATCTGGACACCGGAAGGCTCTGCGGCGAACTCCCCGGTTCCGCGCCCGGTATTCAACCGTTATATCGCCGCCGTAGACGTGCATGGGGTGATTTCTACCGGCCATGCCGCGCTGGAAATGCCGCCGGATCTTTACATCAGCCTTTATCCTGCGGTCGATATTGAGCGTTCCCCCGCCGAGTTTTTCAATACTCTGAAAGCCATTCAGGAAAACAACGTACCGGGGCTTTTCCAGAAGAGTTATGTCAGCGAGGCCGCGGGCTGGTGTGATTCAGACCGCAAAATTGTGTTCAGTGATTTTAACGCGCAGGCGTTGCAGCAGTTCTGGGATAGTTATCGCCAGCTGGTGATTTACAACCTGACCTGGCGCAACTGCTCCAGCAGCGTAGCTTACGGCCTTGAAGCCGCACTTGAGGGCGTTATTTCCAGCCGCGGAGGCTGGCTGCATTTCCTGAAGTTATTTTTTATGCCTGAGTTGTGGATTGCCGCCCAGCTAAGAAAACGTGCCACCACCATGGCGTGGACGCCGGGTCTGATGCTTGATTACGCACGGGCCTTGCACGCGCTGGTGCATCCGGTCCGGCATTCGTGGTTCAGGCGCTGGCGACAGCTGGATAAATCGCAATCATAGCTGCACAAAATGCCCGTCACTGACTTCGCGGTAATGACGCGCCGGCGGCTCATAGGTGGCCGGACGCAGCGGGCTGGCGAGTTCTTCCGGCACCACAGTGCGTTTACGGTGAACATCCGGATCAGGCACCGGCACGGCGGCCAGCAGTTTACGGGTATACGCGTGCTGCGGATTATCGAAGACATCGGCACGCGAACCGATTTCAACGATTTCGCCCAGATACATGACCGCCACACGGTGGCTGATGCGCTCAACGACGGCCATATCGTGTGAGATAAACAGATACGAAAGGCCAAGTTCCTGCTGAAGATCGAGCATCAGATTGATCACCTGCGCTTTGACCGACACATCAAGCGCTGACACGGCCTCATCGGCGATGATCATTTTCGGTTCCAGCGCCAGCGCACGGGCAATGCAGATGCGCTGACGCTGTCCGCCGGAAAACTGATGCGGAAAACGTGTTGCCATATTGCTTTGCAATCCTACCTGTTCCAGCAGTTGCGCCACGCGATGCTTCGCGCTTTGTGCGTCATGCAGCCCGAGGCTTATCATCGGTTCGGCAATCGCCTGGCCGATACGCATTCTCGGGTTCAGGCTTTCGTACGGATCCTGAAAAATCATCTGCGCCTGGGTGCGGATTTCCGCCAGCCGTGCGCTGTCCGCCCGGCGGATGTCTTGTCCGGCAATCAGCACGTCACCGGAGGTGGCTTCGGTGAGGCGTAAAATCGTGCGTCCGGTGGTGGATTTCCCGCAGCCGGATTCGCCGACCAGTGAAAGCGTTTCGCCCTGTTGCAGGCTGAATGACAGGTCTTCCACCGCATGTACCCGGGCAGAAACCCGGCGCAGCAGGCCGGATTTCACATCAAAACGCGTCACCAGATTTTTGACCTCCAGTACCGGCTGACCGGTGCGCAGCGTATCGACAGACTCCGCTACCGGCTGCGGTTCGCCGGTTTGCATGTCGGTGAGCGGGAAGCGTTTCGGCAACATTATTCCCTTCATCGCGCCCAGTCGCGGTACCGCAGAAAGTAATGCCCGCGTGTAAGGATGTTTGGGCAGATGAAAGATTTCCCGCGTGGTCGCCTGTTCCACGGCTTCGCCCCGGTGCATCACCAGCGTGCGGTCCGCCACTTCCGCCACCACGCCCATATCGTGTGTGATGAACAGAACGGACATGCCCTCTTCCTCCTGCAACGATTTAATCAGCGCCAGAATTTGCGCCTGAATGGTCACATCCAGCGCCGTTGTGGGTTCGTCAGCAATCAGCAAACGGGGATTACAGGCCAGCGCGATGGCGATCACCACGCGCTGACGCATGCCGCCGGAAAAGCTCAGCGGATATTCATTCAGCCGCGAGGTAGCGGCCGGAATACGCACTTTTTCCAGCAGGCGCACGGCTTCGGCGCGGGCGGTTTTATCGTCCATGCCGCGATGCCGTTTCAACACTTCGGTAATTTGCACGCCAATTTTCAGCACCGGATTCAGGCTGGTCATCGGCTCCTGAAAAATCATGCCGATACGGTTACCGCGAATGCTTTGCATCTGCGCACGATTCAGGCTGAGTAAATCCTGGCCGTCAAACCGGATGCTGCCGGAATAACGGGTCTGTTTTTCATCCAGCAAACGCATGACGGACATCGCCGTGACGCTTTTACCGGAACCGGATTCACCCACCAGCGTCAGCGTTTCTTTCGGGCCAATCGAGAAGGAAAGATCCCGCACCACATTGAGCCATTCGCCGTCCACGGAAAACGCGGTATTCAGCTTATCGACCTGTAAAACCGGGTTGTGCATCATCAATCCTTATTGCGCGGGTTGAGGATGTCGCGCAGGGCGTCACCGACTAAGTTGATGGCGACGATCAGCACCAGAAGCGTGACGCCGGGGAAGAAGCTTATCCAGTAATCACCGGACATCAGATAATCAAAGCCGTTGGCGATCAGCAGGCCGAGCGACGGTTCGGTGACCGGCAGACCGATGCCGAGAAACGACAACGTGGCTTCAAGCATGATGGCGTAAGCAATGCGCATGGTCGCCACCACAATCAGCGGCGGCAGGCAGTTGGGCAGAATATGGCGGAACAGAATGCGCGGACTGGAAAGCGCCATGCTGCGCGCAGCGTCCACATAACTTCGGCGACGTTCGAGCAATGCCGAGCCGCGAATGGTGCGTGCGTAATACGCCCATTGCGTGACCACCAGCGCCAGAATGATTTTATCGACACCCTGCCCGAGCACCGCCAGTAAAATCAGCGCAATCAGGATCGGCGGAAAGCTCAGCTGGATATCGACAATGCGCATGATCAGCGCGTCCGTTTTGCCACCGGCGTAGGCGCTGATCAGCCCCAGTGCCGCGCCGAGGGTCAGCGCAATTACCGCGCTGGAAACGCCAACCAGCAGGCTGGTGCGCGTGCCGTACAAAATGGCACTGAGTAAATCGCGCCCCTGATCGTCGGTGCCCAGCCAGTAAATCATCCCGCTCAGGCTGGCGGTGCCAGGTTTCAGGCGGCCATCCATGATATCGAGCTGCGCTAAATCATACGGATTTTGCGGCGAAATCCACGGTGCCAGCACGGAGAGCACAATGGCGATGCCTAAAATGATCAGACCGCACAATGAGAATTTATTGCGCAGCAGCGCACGCGCAGTGTTGTAAAACGCCGAATGCGGTTTGCCCTGAACGGTGCTGCGCGAGTGAACGGATTCAGACGCCATCAGTTTTCGCCTCCCAGCCTGACACGCGGATCCACCAGCACATACAGCACATCTACCAGCAGGTTAATCAGGCTGAACATCACCACCGTTATCATCAGATAGGCCAGGATCACCGGACGATCCAGCACGGCGATAGAATCAATGATCAGCTTGCCCATGCCCGGCCAGGCGTAAATGGTTTCGGTAACCACGGCGAAAGCAATCAGCGAACCCAGCTCTAGGCCGATGACGGTAATCAGCGGGATCAGGGTATTTTTCAGGACGTGAACCAGCACGATGCGGCTTTCAGATAAGCCTTTGGCGCGGGCAAAACGGATGAAATCCTGTTGCAGGCATTCAAGCACACCGGCTCGCGTCAGGCGGATAATCAGCGAGATTTTGAACAGCGCCAGATTGAAGGCCGGCAGGATAAGATGCGCGAGGCCATCGGCGGTAAACAGGCTGAGCGGAACGCCGAAAACGTCCACCGTCGCGCCGCGTCCGGAGGCCGGAAGCACGCCGAGTTTCACGCTGAACAGCATGATCATCATCAGGCCAATCCAGAACGTCGGCAGGCTGAAGCCTAAGATTGAAACGGTCATGATCGACTTCGATAACCAGCCATCAGGGCGCAAACCGGCATACACGCCGAGCGGAATGCCAATCACCAGCGCCAGCACAAATGCCACCAGCGCCAGTTCGAGCGTGGCGGGCATGCGCTGAAAAATCAGGTGCAGCGCGGGCTGATTGTAGATAAAGGAGTTGCCCATATCGCCGTGCAGCGCATTAATCACGAACAGGCCATATTGCTCCCACACCGGTTTATCGAGGCCAAATGACTGGATCACATTGAGGCGTTCGGCGGGCGTCGCGGTGGTGCTGAGCAGTAAATCGACGGGATTGCCGACCAGATAGACGCCGCCAAAAACCAGTAACGACATCACCAGCAGCGTCAGCAATGTTTGTCCGAATCGCCCCAGCAGATAACGGCTCATGCCTGTGCGTCGCCATCACGGCTGCCGTATCGCGAGAAAACGCGGCGCATCAGGCTGAAAAAGCCGTATTCATCCACTTTTTGCATGACCGTGGCGTTAGGCGGCGTCGATAATTTGTTCCAGAAATCCGCGTAGGTATAACCGGCCGTTTTACCCGAGATTTCTACGCCCACGCGGGCAGGCTGGCCTTCAAACAGACCGGGTTGCAAAAGCCATGCGACGACGGTGGCGTCATGTACCGGCCCGCCTTCCCGGCCAAACCGGTTGAGGTCACTGCGGTCAAACGCATTGAGTAAAGCAGCAACAGATTCGCCCGGTAAGCCGCCGTCCTGTTTTAACGCATCGATATCATCTTTGCTGATCAGCGCCTGGAAGGTCATGTCCAGAGGCATGATGATCAGCGGTACGCCGCTGTTAAACACTTTTTCGGCGGCGTGGGGATCGGCGTACACATTGAATTCTGCCCACGGCACGCGGTGCCCGAGCGCGGTAAACGCGCAGCTCATCGTGACGATGTGCTTAATGCCGCGCGCGACGTCCGGATGCATCCCCAGCGCCAGCGCAATATTGGTCATCGGCCCAATCACGCACACCGTGATCGGGTCGTTATCTTCGGCGGCCTGTCGCAACGTACGCACCAGAAAGTCCACCGCGTGTTCAGCCTGCGGTTGCAGTTCCGTGTCAGGCACCAGTTCATCTTTAAATGCGCCGATGTGCGCATATTTGCCATAAACCTGGTCGCGCACCAGCGGACCGGGTGCGCCGGCAAAAACCGGTATCTGCGTGTTGCCGGACAACGCGACAATCTTGCAGGCGTTGCGCACGCTGTTTTTCAGCGCCACATTGCCCGCGACCACGGTCACGCCAAGCACATTAAGCTCAGGCGACGCCAGTGCAAGCCAGATGGCGATGGCATCATCCACGCCGGGGTCAGTATCAATAATGATGCGCTGGCTCATAAGATTATTTCCCGGCATAACGTGAAAGCAGTTCGTAAAACAGTGCGAAAACTTTGTTCGTTTCTACACGCGTGACGATATCAACGTCAGGTACCAGCCCCGACTTGCCGTACCAGTCGGCGACGGTTTGACCCATACACAGTTCGCTGTCGTGTTCGACAAATACCCGCGCTTTTTCGGTGCCGAACAGTTCCGGTGCCAGCACGTAAGCAATCACCAGCGGATCGTGCAATGGCCCGCCGCGTGAACCGTAACGGCGCACGTCGTTGCGGTCCCAGAACGCCATTAACTCACCCAGTTGCGCGGAAATCCGTCCTGAGACTTTAATGAATTTCGCCACATGTTCCGGCGTCAGGATCACCTGATGCGTGGCGTCGAGCGGCAACGCGGTAATATTAAGACCTGATGAAAACACAATATGCGCAGCATGCGGATCGGCCAGCATATTGAATTCTGACGTCATGGTGCGGTTACCGGCTTCGCGGTAAGCGCCGCCCATTAACACGACGCGACCGATACCGGCGGCGATGTCAGGTTTCATGCGCAGCGCCGTCGCCAGATTGGTCAGCGGCCCCAGTACGCACAGTGTCAGCGGTTGCTGGCTGGCAATCGCCCGCTCGCAGCTATTAATCAGAAAGTTAACGGCATGAAGGGATTCTGCGGATTTTTGCGGGGCGGGAAAGGCAGTATTGCCGAGGCCGTTTTCGCCGTGGAACTGGCCGTGGATCGGGGATCGCAGCATCGGCTGATGACAACCGGCAAACACCGGAATATCCAGCCGGTATCCCAGCTCAGTGATTTGCAGTGCGTTGCGGGTGGTATTCGCCAGCGGCTGATTGCCGCACACCGTGCAGATGCCGAGAATAGTCAGCTGCGGAGCAACGAACGCGCTGAGCAGCGCAATGGCATCATCAATGCCCGGATCGCAATCAATGATAACCGGAATGGTTTTCACAGCGCCCCCACGGAACGTAAAACATCAGCGATTTCCTGACGTGCCGCCTCGTTTAACGGCACCTGCGGCGGCAGCGGATCGCCTACCGCGAAGCCCTGCAATTGCAATGCGGCTTTGATACAACCGGCTATCGAGTATTTGGCGAAGATTTCGTTGATGCGCCACAGCGGACGCTGCAACTCCATCGCTTTCTTCCAGTCGCCTTGTTTCGCGGCTTCATACAGTGCCAGACTTTGCTTTGGCACAATACATGCCGGACCGGCCATCCAGCCCACGCCGCCAATCAGCATCACACACGCCGGAATATGCGCCGATGCGGCAAATACCTGCATCCGTCCCTGCGTGCGTTCGATGATCGACAGCAACCGGCCGGTATTGGTCGAGGCGTCTTTAATATAGTTGATATTTTCTACGTGGCTCAGTCGCTCGATCACCGGCAGGCTGAGATCAGAACGCTGAAACTGCGGATTGGTGTACAGCACGACCGGCAGTTTTCCTGCGGCAGTCGCGATGGCACGGAAATAATCCTCGACGCCCTGTTCGGGCACCGGGAAATACGCTTCAAGTATCGCCAGAATACCGTCGACACCCAGAGCGGCGTAGCGAGCGGTTTGCGCGACAGCGTCCTGGATGGTGGTGGCTGCAACTCCGGCGATTACCGGAACGCGGCCTCGAGCGGCTTCGACGACGGTTTTCACTATCTCCGTACGTTGATCTGCATTGAGATAAGCGAATTCACCTGTACTGCCGAGCGGCGTCAGACCGTGCACGCCGCTGTTAATCAGATGTTCGACCAGCGCTGTTAACACTGGTTTGTCTATCTGGCCGCCATCAGTGACAGGCGAAACCAGATAGGGATACACACCGCTAAAAGAAGTCATAGCTTCTCTCTCTTTTCTTAAACTACTACCTTAGTACAGCCCTGGTGTTGGTGCTGTATTCCCCGCCTGGGTTCGGTCCGCACTATGCGCTTATTGTTTCTCATGCACAAAGTACGGCAACGTATAGCCGTCGGAACGGCCAACGTAGGTGTAAGGTGTTTTCATCGCCCAGGTGTATGAAAGGAACAGCAACGGAATGGTGCCTTCGTCTTTCATCGCAATCTCTGTGGCCTGCTGCAACAACTTTTCACGCTGGCCGTCGTCGAGGGTTTCCCGCGCTTTTGCCAGTGTTTTATCAAATTCAGGGTTTGAGTAGCGTCCGCGGTTGCCCTGTCCGCCATTTGGCCCGAAGGTTTCGAGCAACGGCCCCAGCACGCCGGAGGCTTCACCGGTTTCAATCGCCGCGCCACCCATGATCAGGCTGAAATCGCGTTTGGACGCACGCGAGAAATACACGCTGCCCGGCATGGTCACAACGTCAGTTTTAATGCCGACGCGGCTGAACATCTGCCCTAGCGCCTGGGCGATTTTAGAATCATTTGGATAGCGGTCGTTCGATGCATGGAACGTCAGCGTGAAACCGTCCGGATAACCGGCCTGCGCCAGCAGTTGTTTGGCTTTCGCCGGATCATAGACCGGCGCGGCAATCGACGGCGTATAACCGAAATAGCCTTTTGGCACCAGCTGCGACGCCGGAACGCCCTGCCCGTCCATAATGCGGTCTACAATCGCCTGACGGTTTATCGCCAGCGACATCGCCTCACGTACTTCACGTTTTTTCAGCGGATTGCTGCCATCCGGCCCTTTGGCGAACGGCGACACATCACGATCCTGATCCGGGTGTAAATACAAAATGCGGTTACCGGCAACGGACTCCAGATGCAGGCTGGTTTGTTTGCCCAGATCCCGTCCGTCCGCGGTCGGCACGCTTTCAATCATATCCACATCACCGGAACGCATCGCGGCGACACGGGCGCTCGGGTTTTTGAACACGCGCAGCGTGACGTGATCCCACTGCGCTTTTCCGCCCCAGTACTGGTCGTTGCGCGCCAGCACCACATTATCGTCCGGCGTCCAGCTGACAAATTTGAACGGGCCGGTACCGATGACGTCTTTCCCTTCATTAAGGGTTTGCGATCCGACCGTTTCAAGACGCGCCGGTAAAATAGCGACACGGCTTAAGTTATTGAGTAATAAAGGTGTGGGCGCTTTGGTGACAATTCTCACCGTTAAAGGATTCACTTCGGTGACATCGGCGATGTCATTCACGTACGGCGTATAAGCACTCGGGCTGTTTTTCGACGCCAGCGCCACGCGTTTCACGCTGGCAATCACATCTTTGGCGGTGAAATCGCTGCCGTCGTGGAATTTCACGCCGGGCCGCAGGGCAAATTCCCATGTGGTGTCGTTAATCACTTTCCATGACACCGCGAGCGCAGGCGTGATGTGTTGTTTTTCGTCCTGATTCACCAGACCGTCAAAAATATTACGCGCCATGGCGCTGTTGGCACCCCCGACATAAAATTGCGGATCCATTGAAGTGGTTGACGCGGCAAGGCCGATTTTCAGATCAGCAGCCTGTGCAGAGAGGGTATGAAAAACGAAAAGCGTGGCCAGTGCTGAGGAAAGCACTCCTGCCAGAACGGACTTTCTCATGCATTTAACCCTTAATTATTTTAGATTTTCAGGCAATGTGTGTCAGATCGTAAATTGGAGTCTAGGGGGTGGACTTCTGAATTGAAAATTGTATTTTGTGTTACATCCATAAACAAATGTTATGGATCCTGAGGATATATTATGAAAATTAATCCCCGTCAGGTCGAAGCTTTTCACAAAGTGATCCTGACAGGTAGCATTACCGCAGCCGCGAATATGATGAACATTACCCAGCCTGCGGTGAGCCGGTTGATCCGCGACTTTGAATATGCCGTGGATCTGAAGCTGTTTGACCGCGACGGTCGCGGGCTGATCCCGCGTGACGATGCGATCAAGTTGTACCGCGAAGTCGAGCGTTTATACCTCGGACTTGAACATATTTCACATATCGCCGACGAAATCCGTCATTCCAAAGGCAGCGTATTGCGCATTGGTTCTGTGGCAGCGTTATCGGCGCTGTGCGTCGAGCATATTCTCCCGCCGCTGATTGAGAGTATTGGCGATATCTCGCTGTTTCTGGATATCGAAAGCACGACGCATATTACCGATGTTGTTACCAGCAATCAGTACGACGTTGGGTTCATTTTCGGCAAGCCGGATGTGAAAGGTCTGGAAGCGGAAATGCTGGCACGGGCAAAAGCGGTTGCCGTGATGTCGCCGCGCCATCCGCTGGCGAAACAAGACGTGGTGACTGCGATGGATCTGACGCGCTACCGCCCTATTATACCCGGACGCAAGACGCCGCTGCGCGAACAGCTTGATCAGGTGATGAGCCGCCTGGACTTATATCTCAACAATCCGATCGAAACCTCGCTCAATAACTGTTGTGTGATGGCAGGAAACAATCTGGGCGTCGGCGTGGTCGATTTCATCACCGCCCGCAGCCATAAAAGTGATCTGGTGCTCAAACCCTTTACACCGGATATCAGCATTGCGTATCTGGCCGTTTTCCCGCCGCAGATCCCGAAAAGTCGTCTGGTGGAACACATCACCAAAGAAATGAAGACCTTAATCGAAGGCTATTTGTAAAACGCCCCGTCAGGTTCGCCGAATTCGTACCAATGAGTCCACAATGTTACATTTCAGTCTCAATGACGAAAAATGAGCGGACAGTTGGTGCTATCGGTTAGATGAAAAACGTATATCCACTTATGTATTAATTAAAATAATGAATAACACACTTTATTTTATTCTTTAAAATCAACGCATAAAATTTCCCTGCATAAATAATAATCTACTCTATAATAATTTACCTAAATTCAAACTCTTCGTTACACATTCACAACCTCGATGAGAAGTATTACTATTTGCGCGAAATTGTTCTATTTGGTTCATTTAATTACGGGTGGTCATTAAGTGTTACCTCTTTTCATCAACAGTTATCTACAACTATGCAGTGAGATAAATCATGCCAACAACAAATAGCAAGTGGACCTGGCTCCTCTGGCTGCTGAGTGCGCTGATGGTCGTCATCGGTCTGACACTTGGTATCGGTGGCGCGTATCTGGCAACATTGGGAGGAAGTGTTTACTTCCTGCTGATGGGTCTGGCGCTCATCGTTTCCGCCGTTTTGATTTTTAAAGGTAAGCCTTCAGGTGCATGGCTGTATGCCGTGGCCTTTGTGCTTTCTATTATCTGGGCTGTCTGGGACGCGGGCTTCACGTTCTGGCCTCTGTTCTCCCGCCTGTTCACTTTCGGCGTGCTGGCATTCCTGGTCGCACTGGCTTATCCGCTGCTGAAAGCACGCGCGGGACTGGTGGCGCGTAAAGGGCCAAGCTTCTCGCTGGCGGCTGTGCTGGCTGTTGCCTTGATTGCCGCTTTCGGTAACACCTTTGTGCCGACGCCAATCATCAGCGCTGACAATGATCAGGTGCCAGTGAAACCGGTAGATAAAGGTGCAGAGCAGAAGAACTGGGAAAACTGGGGTAACACTACCGCTGGCGACCGTTTTGCTGCATTGGATCAGATCAACAAAACCAACGTGGATAAACTTCAGGTTGCGTGGATTGCCCATACCGGTGATATCCCGCAGAGCAACGGTTCTGGCGCTGAAGACCAGAACACTCCGCTGCAAATCGGCGACAAGCTGTTTGTCTGTACCGCTTACAGCAAAGTGATCGCCCTGAATGTGGATGACGGTAAAAAGCTGTGGTCTTACGACTCCAATTCTACCGCGCCTAACTGGCAGCGTTGCCGTGGTCTGGGCTATTACGAGAACAGCAGCGTAAACGGCGCAGCGCCACAGGCTCCGGCGGCACAGCCCGCTGCAACTCCTGCGGCCGAACCGGCCACGCCAAATGCAGCGTCAGAAGCTGCCGCGCCTGCCACTAACGCACCGCAAACGCCTGCTGCCACCGGCGGCACCGTCAGCGCTACCTGCGAACGTCGTCTGTTCCTGCCAACCATCGATGCGCGTCTGATCGCCATCAACGCTGACACCGGCAAGCCTTGTGCTGATTTTGGTGACAACGGCGTGGTTGATCTGAAAGTCGGCATGGGCGAAGTGAAACCTGGCTACTATCAGCAAACCTCTACCCCGCTGGTTGCGGGTAATGTGGTCGTGGTCGGTGGTCGCGTAGCAGATAACTTCTCTACCGGCGAACCTCCGGGTGTGGTCCGTGCATTCGACGTGCACACCGGCGCACTGGTGTGGGCGTGGGATCCGGGTAATCCGAACATCACCAAACTGCCACCGGAAGGTCAGACTTACACCCGTGGTACCCCGAATGTCTGGTCGGCCATGTCCTACGATCCAAAACTGGGTCTGATTTACATGCCAACCGGTAACGCGACGCCAGACTTCTTCGGCGGCACGCGTACAGAGCTTGATGACAAATACAGTTCTTCTGTAGTCGCGGTAGACGTGGCCACTGGTAAAGTCCGCTGGACGTTCCAGACCACGCATCACGACCTGTGGGACTTCGACCTGCCGTCTCAGCCGCTGCTGTATGATCTGCCGGACGGCAAAGGTGGCAGCATGCCGGTTCTGGTGCAGACCTCCAAACAAGGCATGATCTTCATGCTGAACCGCGAAACCGGCCAGCCGGTCGCGAAAGTGGAAAACCGCGAAGTGCCGCAGGGTAACGTCCCTGGCGAACGCTACTCCAAAACGCAGCCTTTCTCTGTTGGCATGCCAAACATCGGCAACCAGACGCTGAAAGAATCTGATATGTGGGGCGCAACGCCGATGGATCAGTTGCTGTGCCGCATCGAGTTTAAAGGTATGCGTCACGAAGGCGTTTACACGCCTCCGGGTCTGGATCGTTCCCTGCAATTCCCGGGTTCACTGGGCGGCATGAACTGGGGCAGCGTCTCGGTTGATCCGAACAATGCCATCATGTTCGTGAATGATATGCGTCTGGGTCTGGCGAACTACATGGTTCCACGTGCACAGGTTCCGACCGGCGCGAGCGGTATCGAGATGGGGTTGGTGCCGATGGACGGCACGCCTTACGGCGCAGTCCGCGAGCGTTTCCTGTCACCGCTGGGCATTCCTTGCCAGAAACCACCGTTCGGTACTATGTCTGCGGTTAACCTGAAAACCGGTAAAATCGTCTGGCAGGTTCCTGTCGGTACGGTGAAAGACACCGGTCCGCTGGGCATCAAAATGCGCATGCCAATGGAAGTCGGTATGCCAACGCTGGGTGCGAGCCTGTCAACGCAATCCGGCCTGCTGTTCTTCGCGGGTACGCAGGATTTCTATCTGCGCGCGTTTGATACCGCAAACGGTAAAGAGATCTGGAAATCCCGTCTGCCGGTCGGCAGCCAGTCTGGCCCGATGACCTACGTTTCACCGAAAACCGGTAAGCAATACATCATCATCAGCGCCGGTGGCGCACGTCAGTCCGCAGAACGCGGCGACTACGTGATCGCCTACGCACTGCCTGACGAAAAGTAAGATTTAGCAGTCAATGACAAAGCCCGCTGGTGAAGACCGGCGGGCTTTTTTGTTGGGGAAGACTTACAGGTTAAGCCTGTGCTTTCAGCCTGACCCGCTGCTGTTGCATTCCTGTAAAGATGGTGTCTGCCAGTTCAGCCGGAAACGATTCGGGCAATTGCCTCGCGACATTTTCAATAACGGCCGGGGTGAGTTCGATGATTTCATCAATCATGGTTTCTATTTGTCGTTTCCCCAATCCGCTCTGCTCACCCTGCTTAATCCAGTGTCTGCGCTGGATCTTGCTGATCAGGTAATAATTACTGCTGCCACGGACGGCCATAGCCAGCTTACATTTCTGCCATGCGATCTTATTGTTTCCCCGGCCAATCACCGGCCAGGCTGACAAAATATCGTACAGCGGCGTCATGTGATAACGATTTTGAGGGAGGTGCGATGCACCTGATTACCCGGCGTAAACGGCAGGGAAAGCGACAAAGGTCGCCCTTGTGGGTCTTCTGTCCATTCCAGCGAATACTGTAAACGATCCTCGCCTTTTTGCTTATCCCAGTACCCCACAGGAATACCGTTCATCCATATCGCTAAACGCTGCTGCGCACGACGCATATCATCACCATTGTTCCTTTCTGGCGGGCGTACTTAAATAATCCGGCTTAATTTCCTCCATAGAGGATTTTTCAGGATCGGATTGTGAGGAAAACACCATCTCAATACCTAATACATTAAATACCCGAAACAGCCGGTCAAGGCTGGCAGTAGCAGGGTTTGCCTCAAGCCGGGCATACGTCTGCTGAGTCACTCCCAGTTTTTCTGACACATCCTTTTGCGTCAGACCTTTTTCCTTACGGAACCCCACCAGTAACGGACGGAGCTGGTTAAGTGTTTTTAACGGATAGACTGTATTCATTATTTTGGCTCTGGTATCGCGGTTCTTATACAGATTATAGGCTGTATTTAGCACATTACACCCTAAAAGCTGTAAAATCAAAATACAGCCTGAAAGCTGTAAAATATAAATACAGTTTATACGCTGTAATTTGCCCACTACCGCCTCCTCATGCTCAAATACCAGTTCCACGCACGGATGAAACCCCATGAAAAAAAGCGAATTTATCGCTCAGGATTTACTGAGCAAGATTTATCAGAACAGCGGTTCGGTGCCGGAGAAGTTACCTCCGGAGCGCCAGCTGGCGGAAGAATACGGGGTTTCGCGCTTTACCGTGCGTAAGGCACTGGAAAAGCTGGTCAGTATCGGAGCTGTGCATATCGTGCAGGGTTCGGGCATTTACATCAATGCGGGCGTCAGCAGCAATCCCCTGATTTACAACTCTGTGACCGAGAAAAAATTCGCTGAAATCAGTTTCAAAATGCTCGAATTGCACAAGCGCCGGCCAGATAAAGAGGAACAACAGGTATTCGGTTTAAGCACCGACGACTTTATCTGGGCGTTCACCCGCTTGCGGCGGATTAATCTGCGCAATGTGCAGATTGAATATTCCCGTATGCCCGCGGAAGTGTTTGCCGATTTGAATCAGAAAACCATTGAGCATTCCATTCAGCAATATGTTTTGAGTAAGGGCTACGCGATTTCGCATTCCCTGACCCGTTACCAGGCCGTCACGATTAATAAAGAGCAGGCGCAAATACTTGGCTGTAAAAAAGGCATTGCCGCCATGCATATCACCAACAGAGGTATTTTGCAGGGCGGCAAGGTTTATGCGTTCAGCGATATCGTCGATATCGATTATTCCTGCACCTACGTCATCCCGTTTAATCAGGACAATCTGGCTTTTCGCCAGACGTAAGCGCGTTAAGGCGTGTGGATCACGCCATCCGGCAGACGGCTTTGCGTCCATTCATGCGGACGATAGACCACAGGAAATTCTGCCGCAGCCTGTTGGTTAAAGCCCACGCCAATCCCCGCTTCTTCTCCCGGATAGAAATAACCGTTCTCCGGTGCCCGTGCGCCTGGAAAGACCTGCTGCGTGTTAGCCGGATACGCGACAAATTCCTGGATTGCCGCATTATGCAGATGAATATTCAGATGCGTATTTACCGCAGCGCCAATCGGGGTCATGTCCGGCGGACAATGCCACGCGAGCCGCACGCCAAAACTCTGGCAGAAATGCGCCAGTTTTAAGGCTGGCGTGATGCCGCCGATTTGCGAAACGTGGCAGCGGATGAAGTCGATCCGGCGGTTGATAATCAGATCTTTCCATTCTGCAGGATTATTGAATAGCTCGCCGGTTGCCAGCGGAACGGCGGTCTGGCTGCGGATCTGCGCCAGCCATTCGTTCTGATCGGGCGGCAGAATGTCTTCAATAAAGTAAGGCCGGTATTGTTCAACGGCTTTGGCGAACTGCACCGCCTGCTGCGGGAACAGCCGTTCATGAACATCGTGCAGAATGTGGAACTGATTGCCGTATTTTTCACGCAGCGCTTTGAACATCGCCAGCGTGTTATCGATGTACTGATCCTGATCGTAATACGCACCCGCCGTCGGTTCACGGGTGCTGTGAAAATCACGCGCATTGCCGCCGTAAAAACCCAGCTGACAGCGGATGTGGCGGTAACCTTCGGCTAGCAGACGATCGACTTCGCCGTACAATGCTTCCAGCGTTTCACCCGCGGCGTGGCTGTACGCCGTCACTGCATCTTTCGATTTCCCGCCAAACAAATGATACAGCGGCATATTCGCCAGTTTGCCTTTGATATCCCACAACGCCATATCAATACCCGCGATTGCATTATTGATCACCGGCCCGTTACGCCAGTAAGCGTTCACCATCATCATCTGCCATAAATCTTCGATATGGTTCGCATCGCGTCCCATCAGCAGCGGTTTGAGATATTCATCCACCATCAGTTTGACCGCCAGCGGGCGCTGCTGGAATGTCGCGCAGCCCAGACCGAAGACTCCACGATCTGTTTCAATTCTGACCACCACTAAATTATGACGATCGGGACGTGTTATCTGGCATTCGATATTGGTAATCAGCACAGGCTGCATGATAAATCCTTAATAAAAAGCGTTATTCCTTTTCATAAAAAAGGCGGCGGGAATATTCGTATTGGCGTTATTTCAACGTATTTTTATCCTGCTTGTAAACCTAAAATTCAGGCTTTTATTTTGGTTTGAAAGCACGGCGTATTTTCGATAAAAAACAGACCAATTTGGCGTTGATGTGCAAAACAAGCGCCATGCGGTGAAGTTTTGTGATGAAGATCCTGTTTTATTGGTTTGTTTTTGAAAACCACCCTCATTACACTCCCCTTCAATCAAATCAAGAATAATTCATTTTTTCGTCGCGGGGTTCAGGGTGAATACAGAAATAATGCAGTCAGTCATTAAACTGGTCGGCGGTGCGGGAAATATTAATAAAGTCTGGCATTGTATGACCCGTCTGCGGTTTGATTTACGTGACGAAAATAAAGTGGCCTGGGAGGAAATTAAAAATCTGCCCGGCGTACTGGGCGCACAAAGCCAGAGTGATCAGGTGCAGATCATTATCGGGCCGAAGGTGAATATCTGGTACGAAGCCATCGTGTCACAACTGGAGCCGGTCACTACAAGTTCCACCGCTGCAACAGGAAATGTTTCCACAAAAGGACGTAAAAGTCTGATCTCGATGTTCATGGATACCGTCTCCGGTGTGTTCGGCCCGATCGTTCCGGCCATCGCGGGCGCGGGGATGATCAAAGGGTTGCTGGCCGGACTGATCGCCCTGAAGGTGATTTCAGCCAAAAGCGAAACGGTGATGATCATCGATTTGATCGCCAGCGGCGTGTTTTACTTCCTGCCGTTTTTCCTCGCGGTTTCTGCGGCGAAGATCTTCAAAACCAATGAATACCTGGCCGCTGCCGTGGCCGCCTGTCTGATGTATCCGACGCTGATGGACGCCGCGAAAGCGCTCGCCAGCCATACTGCTGGCGCACCTACCGCATTGTATTTTATGGATGTGCTGCCGGTATCCGTTTACAACTATTCGGCGAGCGTGATCCCGGTGATTTTCTCTGTGCTGGCGCTGAGTTACATCCACCGCTGGGTGGACAGAATCATGCCGGACGTGCTGAAAACCGTGTTTACACCCACGCTGACACTGTTCATTGCGGCGCTGGTATCACTGACGCTGATCGGTCCGGCGGGGATTTATCTCGGTAAGTTGCTGGCATTTGGCATTCAGGGATTGTTTGACGTGTCTGCAGTATTTGCCGGATTTATTGTCGGTGCGATCCGCCCGGTGGCGATCCTCACCGGTATGCATCACGCGATGACGCCGATTGCGTTGCAGAACTTTACCGATCAGGGCTGGGACATGCTGATGCCGATGATGTTTATGGCCAACATGGCAATTGCCGGATCGACGTTTGCGATTTACTTCCACGTCAAAACCCGCGAGCAAAAATCCGTGGTGCTGTCTGCAGCAATTTCCGGCCTGCTGGGGATCACCGAACCTGCGCTGTTTGGCGTGCTGACGCGCTACAAAAAAGCGTTTATCGCCACCACCATCAGCAGTTCTGTGGCGTCTGCATTTATCGCATTCTTCGGGGTGCGGTTGTACGGCTATATTCTGTCGAGTATTTTCAGCCTGCCCGCCTACATCGGTCCGTATTTTATCTACATTCTGATGGGCGTGGTGCTGTCACTGGGGCTGTCGTTTACGCTGACGTATCTGATGGTCGTCAAAAACAAAGGCACCGAACAATCGGTGCCTCTGGTTAATCAGACGCGCTGAGGTTTATCAGGCCGCTGTCTTTGAATGCGAAATTTCAGACAGCGGTGCGTTCTGAATAAGATTGGTCAGACGTCCGATATTTTCGATTTCCACTTCAATCTTGTCATTCTCATGCAGGAACAACGGCGGTACGCGGGTTTTACCGACGCCGCCCGGTGAACCGGTCATGATCACATCGCCCGGAGAAAGCTGAGTAAATGTGCTGATATAGGCAATCATCTGCGGAATAGTGTGGATCATGCTGGCGGTCGTATCGTCCTGCACCAGCCGGTCGTTAAGCCAGGTTTTGATACTCAGGTTTTGCGGGTCGCCCACTTCATCCGGCGTCACCATCCACGGGCCAAACGCCCCCGTCGACGGCCAGTTTTTCCCGGCGGTATACCATTTATGCTGCCAGTCTCGTACTGAGCCATCCATATAACAGCTGTAACCGGCGACAAAATCGAGTGCGTTTTCTGCTGAAATATTGCGACCGGTGCGGCCGATAATAATCGCCAGTTCACCTTCATAATCAAACTGCTCAGAAGAAGCCGGTTTGATTATCGTGCCGTTATGGCCGACCTGAGAATCTGCAAAACGGACAAACAGGGTTGGCGCGTCGCTGGTTTCATTAAATTCTTTGCGCTTTTCCGCGTAGTTCATGCCCACGCCGAAGATTTTTCCCGGACGGTCGATAACCGGCAGGAAACTGATGTCATTCAGTTGAAGATCCGCAGGCAGATCAGCGTAGCGTTGCAGCCCGGAAAGTGAATGGCGTGCCATGAATTCGTTAATATCGCGGCATCCTGAGTGACTGCCGACATCGACAATCCCCTCTTCTTTATAGATGCCGAAGCTTTTGGTGTGGTCTTTACTGATGGTGAAATTAACAATTTTCATAGATGCACTTAGATTCTTATTTTACTTAAAAACAGGTAAATTCGCTGGCGTTCGTGTTGCGAAAACGGCTTGCCCGTCGCAACGTTGGCGTGATTATTGACCCTGCCTCTCATGCCTTCTACTATATTTTATTATCAAATCGATGAATTTCAGGAATCAATGTTAAATAACAGAGACTTAGAGTATTTTGTGACAGCCGCAGAGATGATGAATTTGAGACTTGCGTCACAAAATTTAAATATAACTCAGCCTGCGCTTTCGAAATCCATCACCCGTTTAGAGAAAGAACTGAACATCAAACTGTTCAAACGGGCAGGTCGCGGGCTGGAACTGACCGAAGCAGGACGGGTGCTTTATCAGCGTGGTTTAGCGCTGCAAAGTTCCTACCTTGAGCTGGGCGAAATCATGAATGAACTGAGCAGCGGCGCGGGCGGGATTGTGCGCGTCGGCGTTTCCGGTTCCGCAACGCAATTCCTGCTGCCTGAAATCTGCAAAATGCTGCAATCGCAGGTGCCGAATATGAAACTGGAAATCCAGATCGGCATGAACGACGTACTTTTTACGTTGCTGGAGCGTCATGCCATTGATGTAATTATTGGTCCGCTGGTCAATTACGACAGTCCGGTAGTACAGCTTCCGGTCACCGCTGACCGGGTAATTGTCGCGGCCTCACGCGACCATCCGCTGGCCGGTAAACCCGCCAGTCTGCGCGAGCTCAGCCGTTATGGCTGGATTTTACCGGCGAAAACCGTCTCGATGCGCCAGTGGCTGGATAAGATGTTCTATGAAAATCATTGCTCGCCACCAGACGTCAAAGTGGAAATCAGCTCGCTGGCATCGGTGCCGGGGCTGATCGCAAAAAGCGGTTTGCTAAGTTTTTTGTCCGAAAACATTCTGGTCGAAGAAGAATTTCTTTCGCGGCTGATCCGTATCGATAACGATCAGTTAGTGATGGAACGTCGGGTGGGCATCACCTGGCTGGAAGGCGCGTTTCTTTCACCGGCGACGCAAAAAGTGATCGACGTGACCAAAAGCGTCGGGCAAAAAATGCAGATGGAAGCCCGCCGGATCCTCGAAGACTGAAATCCGGCGGGCAGGTTTATATCAATCGGTTTTACACCAGATGACAGGCCACGCGGTGACCGTTTTCCACTTCACGCAGCAACGGAGTTTCCGCCCGGCAACGAGCCATGGCGTGAGGGCAGCGGGTGTGGAAACGACAACCGGCGGGCGGTTTTGACGGATCCGGGATTTCCCCGCTGACCATCGCGACCGGTTCGCTGTCGGGATCGAGCGTCGGCACTGCCGCCAGCAGCGCCTGCGTGTACGGATGCAAAGGCCGCTCAAACAGCACATCACGACTGGCGGTTTCCACCAGCTGGCCGAGATACATCACCGCCACGTCATCACAAAGATGTTCCACCACGCCCAGATCATGCGAGATAAACAAAAATGTCACGCCATGATCGTCGCGTAAATCCGAGAACAAATTGATGATCTGCGCCTGAATGGACACATCCAGCGCCGAAATAGGTTCGTCGGCAATGATAAAATCCGGTTGCAGGATCAGCGCACGGGCAATGCCAATACGCTGGCGCTGACCGCCGGAAAATTCATGCGGGAAGCGGTTGTAATGCAACGGGGACAGCCCGCAGATTTTCATCACTTCCAGCACTTTTTCCCGCAGTTCTGCGCGTGAACATAACCGGTGCTCAAGCATCGCCTCGCCAATGGCGTCGCCGACGCGGATGCGGGGATTCAGCGAACTGTACGGATCCTGAAACACCAGCTGGATTTTCGGACGCAACGCTTTCAGTTGTTTTGGCTTCAGGGCATGAAGTTCTTCGCCACGAAATTTCACGCTGCCCGCGGTTTTGTCATACAGCCCAAGCAGCGTGCGCCCTACCGTGGTTTTGCCGCTGCCAGATTCCCCGACCAGCCCGAAAATCGTGCCCTTGCGGATGTTAAAACTGGCGCCATCAACCGCCCGCAGCTGACCGGTTTCCTGTCCGAATACGCCGTCGCGGATCGGGAAATACTTTTTCAGCCCGTCGACTTCAATCAGATATTCCGCGTTCATGGTTGCAGCTCCGTGTCTTTATTCTCTTGCGCCGTCGTTAACCCGCTATAGAAACAGGCGGCCTGACGGTGTTTTCCTTCCAGCGGCGGGATCCCTTCACGGCAACGTTCGGTGGCGCGGGCGCAGCGATCGGTAAACGCGCAGTAAGGCGGTAATGCTGCCAGGCTGGGCACTTGTCCCGGAATGGAATACAAGCGGCGGCGACGTTCTCCCGCGATGGGCCGCGAAGCGATCAGCCCCTGCGTATAAGGATGCAGCGGATTACGCAGCACATCGGCGGTCGCGCCCTGCTCAACAATTTTACCGGCATACATCACCACCACGTGATCTGCCATCTGAGCGATCACGCCTAAATCGTGGGTGATCAGCATCAGCGCCATATGATTTTGCTGTGCCTGATCGCGCAGTAAACGCAGGATTTGCGCCTGCACGGTGACATCGAGCGCAGTGGTAGGTTCATCCGCAATCAGCAGCTGCGGTTTACAACTGATTGCCATCGCAATCATGATGCGCTGCAACATGCCGCCGGAAAGCTGGTGCGGATAACTGGTCATCAGGCTTTCCGCGCGCGCCAGTCCGACTTCAGTGATCATCTGCGTTGCCAGTGCCCACGCCGATTTCGGTGATTCACCACGATGGCGGATCAGCGGTTCCACCAGCTGTTCGCCGATGGTGAGCACCGGATTGAGCGCGGTCATCGGTTCCTGGAAAATCATCGCCAGCTGATTGCCGCGCAGATCCGCCATTTGTGACGAACGCAGTTTCAGCAAATCACGCCCCTGAAACAGGATTTCTCCGCCATCAATGCGGGCGGCCTGTGGCGGTAATAACCCCATCAGCGACATCGCCGTGACGCTTTTTCCACAGCCTGATTCACCAACAACACCGACAGTCTGCCCGGCCTGAATGTCGAACGTGACGTCCTGCACCGCACGCACACGTCCTTCGTCGCTGGCAAAGGACAACGAAAGCTGGTTAAAACGGATCAAGGGATCAGTCATTTTTTGCTCCGTTTCATTTTGGGATCGAGCGCATCACGCAGGCCATCGCCCAGCACATTAATCGCAATCACCGTAATAAAAATCGCCACGCCCGGCGGCATCCACAACCATGGACGGCGCTGAAAGTCGATCAGGCTGTTGGCCGCATCCATCATATTTCCCCATGATGGCGTTGGCGGTACCACGCCTAATCCCAGATAACTGAGCGCAGATTCGCTGAGGATGGCGTTCGCCACGGCCATCGTCGCCATCACCACCAGGATCGGCACAGTGTTGGGCAATAAATGACCGAACAGGCGGCGGCGCGACGACAATCCGAGAACCTGAGTCGCCAGCATAAAATCACGCTCACGCAGGGAGAGGATCTGCCCGCGCACCAGACGCGCCAGTTTTGGCCATTCCAGCAAACTGAGCATAACGATCACCATGTACACACGGGAGTCCGGCGAAAAATCCAGCTCAGACAGCATCGCGCCCATCACGATCAACAGCGGCAGACTCGGAATGGTCATCACCAGATCGGCAAAGCGCATGATGATTTTGTCGGTGATGCCCCCGACATAACCGGATACTGCCCCCATCAGATAACCGAGCGTCACGGAGAGCAACATAGTCAGCATGCCGATAATCAGCGAGATGCGACCGGCCAGCAGCAGCCGCGTATACACGTCGCGCCCGAGAAAATCGGTACCCAGCCAGTGCTCAGCGCTGGGCGCTTTATTGATCATCAGCGCATCGGTCGCATCATCCCGCCATGGCGAATAGTAAGGGCCCACTATGCACCAGACCGCCATTACCACCAGTAAAATCAGGCAGAGCATCGCCAGACGGTTCTGGCGTAAAGCACGCCATGCCTGTAACCAGGGTGACGGTGTCACCTGAGACAGCACGGGGATCTGTGCTTCACGTAACCGCCGGTTGGTAGAAAATAAAGAGCCAAACATCACGACCTCACACGAATGCGCGGATCCGCCCACGCATACAGGACATCAGCAATCAGGTTGCCAAGAATGGTTAATACCGCCAGAAACAACGTAAACCCCATCAGAACCGGGTAATCACGCGCCGCCAGTGAATCAATGTGAATGTGCCCTGCTCCCGGCCAGTTAAAGACTTTTTCGGTGATCAGCGCTCCGGAAAACAACCCCGGCAGCTCGAAACCCAGCAGCGTAATAATCGGCAGCAGCGCATTTCGCAGCGCATGTTTCAGTATAACCGTGCGCTCGCGCAGACCTTTGGCGCGCGCGGTACGGATGAAATCCATACGCACCACGTCAAGCATACTGGCGCGGAAATAACGCGTCAGGCTGCCCGCCTGCAACATCACCAGCGCAACTACCGGCAACACCAGATGCGCAGCCACTTGTGCTACCCACGCCCAGCCCGTGGCATCGCTGCCGGTATTGGTCATACCGCCCACCGGCAGCCAGTGAAGATCCACGGCAAACCATTTAATCAGCAGCAGGCAAAGGAAGAAGGTCGGGAAAGACATCGCGGCAAAAATCACAATGCTCACCACATGGTCGAACAGGGAGTAAGGTTTCATCGCAGAGACAATGCCCACCGCCAGCGCGATCCCCCAGTACAGCACCATCGCAATGGTCGCGAGCAGGAAGGAGTTCCAGATGTACTGGTTCAGCAGCTGACTGACGGGGATCTGATATTGCAGCGAGAAGCCGAGATCGCCATGCAGCAGATTTCCCAGCCAGTGCAGATAACGGCTGAGCAGCGGTTGATCCAGTCCATAAAGCGCTTTAAGTTCGGCGGCGCGCTGCGCAGTCAGGGTGATATTCCCGTCAATGAAATCGCCCGGTGTTTTGGCAAACAGCATGAAGATGAGCAGCGAAGCGAGGAACAACATCGGAATGGTTTGAAGCAAACGACGCAGAATGAAATTTCTCATGACTTTCTCATTGAAGCTGCCGGAAGGATCCGGCAGCCGCATTATTTCTGATTATTTTACGATTTTGACGTCTGGCAGACTGCCGGTCAGGCCGTTATAGATATCCGGTTTAAAACCGGTCACGCGGGCGCTGCTGGCCGAGAGAATTTTACGGTTACCCAGCAGGATCACCGGCGGATCGTTCGCCAGCACTTTATACAGTTCATGATAAATCGGCTTACGCTTTTCGATATCCAGCGTGGCGTTGCCTTCATTGATCAGCTTATCGACTTCAGGATTGTTATAGCCCGATTCCGTGGACTCTGTGCTGTAGTAATCCCAGACGCCATCGTGCGGATCGTTAAGCGTGCTTGTACTGAACGACGCCAGATCGTAATTCCCGGCCTTGCGCTGAGACATCAGCGCGTTGAAATCCACCACCTGTGGTTTCAGCAGCACACCGATTTTCTGATAGTTCTCTTTGGCGATCGGGATCAGCGCATCGTTCAGGACTTTTTTGCTGACCAGTAGCGTCAGTTCAAGACGTTTACCGTCTTTCACACGGATCCCGTCACTGCCGGCTTTCCATCCTGCTTCATCCAGCAATTTGTTGGCCTGCGCCGGATCGAATTTGTACGGATTCACGCCATCAGTGTTATACGCCCAGGAAATCGGCGCGATGGGCTCAATCGCCACCGATCCATAGCCCTGATACACCACGTCGATCAGTTTCTGGCGATCCAGACCATAAATCAGCGCCTGACGGACTTTCACATCTTGTAATGCAGGGCGTCTGACGTTGAACTCAATCTTGCTGTAATCGCTGGAACCGTACAGGTTGATATTGGCAAAGCCGAGCATCTTCAGCTGTTCGATATCATCAGGGCGCGAAGTGAACGCGTCATAATCGGTGTCACCCGTCTGGAATAACTGGAAGTTCGTCGACGGATTGGTCACGCGATAGATAAAGCGCGGAGTCGGCGGTACGCCACGATAGTAATTCGCGTTGGCGTGGAAACGGATCTCCTGCCCCGGAATATATTTGTCGTACACATACGGGCCGTTACCGAGCGGTTTGCCGTGCAGCGTGCGCAGATAATCGAGATTACCGCGCGTGTAGCCTTTGCCGTAATAGGCTTTCGAAAGTACCGGTCCGCCGATTTTTTGCAGCGTCGTAGCGCCCGGCTGTGTGGTGGTGACCTGCAACGTCAGCGGGTCAATCACTTTCAGGCCACTGATGCTGTCCGCCTTGCCCTGCTTATAGTCATCACCGCCAGTAATGTGTGCCAGCGTAATATCGGTGTCGCCATCATATTTCGGGTCGTACAACACCGTCAGCGTGAACGCGACGTCTTCTGCCGTCAGCGGAGAACCATCGCTGAATTTCAGGTCATGGCGCAGTTTGATAGTGTAAGTCTTGCCGTCAGGGCTGACCGTCCAGCTTTCTGCCAGACCAGGGACCAGTTTGCCCTGGCTGTCCCAGTCAATCAGACGGGCGAAAATCACATTAGTGACGTTTTCATCCCAGCCGTTAACGAAGAAGTAAGGGTTAAAAATACCCTGAGGTTCAGAGATCCCCGCGATCACTGTATCGGTGCGCAGTTTAGCTGCAGCAGGAACCTGACTGGCATCGGTGGCCGGTGTGATGCCTTCTTTTAAGACATCATCAGCGAAAGCAAAAGAAGACAACATTACGGCACTGGCCAGTAATGCGATTTTGAAAGAGGCAGTGCGACGCGCGCGTTGTACGGCTGGCGCGAAAGCGGAACGTAATAACGTAGCCAAAAGAGATCCCTCATCTGTAATGTGTGCAAACGGTTTACAAAACATGACAAAGAGTAAGGATGCGGTTTAGCCTTGTCTAACAACGAAAAAATATGGCTTATAGCTTTTGCTACAGTACGCTGAAAAAGCCGCCAAAACGGCTAATGTGGAAAGATTACCTGATCACACCCAGTGAGTGCTTACTAACTCCATAGAGCCAACTACATCAGGAATACTGTAGGAAACTTATCTATTTCTGCCGGATAACAGGCAAAGAAAAACGGCGTATCTTTTTAAGGATACGCCGTTCAGATTTGGGAGCGGTAGGGGTTTATCAGGCAGCCACTTTTTTGCTGCGGGAACTGACTTCTGCGAGGATCTCTTTCTGCTTGTTCTTTTCGCCAATCATTTTGTACCAACCTGAAAGCTTGCGAAGATCCGGTAAGGTAGCCTTTTCCTCAACATCGTAAGCACTTAATTTCTCACGATACTCTTCAAAGATGGCGATGCAGCGACGTGCCCACTCGCCTTCCAGAGCAGAACCGGCCACGGCACGCGGACGTCGTGGTAAGCGCGGACGCAGCGGCTTGCTGGCTTCTGGTGCGGATTCATCCACGTAGGCAAACTTAATGGATACGACCGTTCTGCCCTGTTTTACCGGCTCCCAGACCACTGAAATATCCGTATTGGCATTAATCCGATTGATCGTCGGCTCAAGCAGCTTCTGGCGGAAGTCACGATAGTCCTCGTATTTGCCCGCCAAACCGGCCTTCTCGCGCATCCAGTTGAGATCAAGCGTCACTTCGATGGCTTTGCCACTGCGTCGCCCGTAGAGGTTCTTGGCTTTGATTAGCCAGCCATACAGGCGTACGGAGAACGGGGTATCCAGCTTCGCGATATTGGCGAAATTGAGTTTGGTAAAAGATTCTTTAAGTTCATACAGATACGGAGCCACGTCCTGCCCGAATCTCAGTACGACTGCACTATGATCGTCACTGCTGACGTATTCCAGACGTGAAAACCAGGAAAGCTGCACGGTACGCACTTTGCCGGTTTTCACATCAGGCTTGTAGATGGTCACCGGCTTTTTCATCAGGCTTTCAGCTGCTTCGCGCAACTGGCGGTGGCTGCTTGTCGGGTTAACCCCGTAGATCCGCTGATAATCCTGAGGGAAAAGTCGATAAAGCGTATCCGGTTGCGGTTTCCTGCTATCAATTTGAGCCAGCGCCAGGTTAAGCAGGCGCATTTCATCCAGAGTAACGCTATAGGCACCTTCAAGAAGATCGTTCCCCTGAACTACTGTGAGTTTATTCAGTTCCATGTAGCAGGATCCATAAGTGGAAAGTAGGTAAATTATTCCACATAAAAAATGCTGTCGTAAAGTAAAAACAAGGCTTATTTAATGTCTATAAATCAGTGTTTTAAGTAAGGATCGAAAAAATCCCATCAGGAAAAATCTCCACATAAGCATTTCAGGCCCAGCAGGGATCCTCAACGTTCATGCAGCACAGAACCTCCCCTTCCACTGGCCGATGATCAGATAATTCCTCCACATTAGAGGTGTGATAGCACGCTTAACCATCAATCTCTGCAATGTGATCCCCTTCTCACTTCGTTTTAAGGCTGTATTCGGGTCCCCAAATGGATCATCAGGAAAACTTTCCACATATGCCTGTGAGTGGGATCAGAAAATGTCTCCACATTAGCGACGCGACGGGCATTTGATCAGGAAATCTCTCCACATAGCCGCAGCGATCAGATCACAGAAAATCTTTCCACATATACCGGATTACGGGATCAGGAAATCTTTCCACTTATTGTGGGCACTTCTTTTTTCAATCTGGTGTTTGAAAGCTTAAACGACGTCCTGGATCAGGAAAAATCTCCACATATCATAAAGTGACACCGTCACAATAAATCTAACTCATTGATTTTCAATGACCCGAGTTCAATCTTGATCCCAAATACTCTTTTTGGGATCAGATAATGTTTCCACATATAGGCTTTCAGGGATCAGGAAAAATCTCCACATAATGGCTTTATCCGCCCTGAATAGCCTTCTGTCCCCTGCCAGCAGCCTTTTCGGGGATCCTATTTTGGTCTTTGTGACATCACGTGACGCTGTCACAGGAAATTCTTCCACATAACCCACTTTCCTCCTCGATCAGGAAAAGTCTCCACGTATGAGAAAAGGCAGTTATGGCAGTATGTTAGGCAGTTTAGGGCTATTTGGGCAGTGCAGGAACACACAGGAGGAAAGTATCCACAGAAAATTACTCCACCTTGTTAATGGCTTGATCCCTATAGAAATTATCCACAGAAAAAGACTCTACATTGACCATGAAAAGGATCCACATCTAACATGAAGGATCTCCACCTCGGGCAGGAAATGACTCCACAATATGTGTTTTAACTACATGATAATTAAAAGTAAAAGTGCTTCCTAAAGAGAAAGATCTAAACTTATAAAATAAACAAAACATTATTTGATCTTGGGATCTGATAACAACGGAGAGAATACTTCAGGAAGGGATTGATTAGCGTTTAAGGCAGATAAAGCAAAGGTTACAGACTGGATGAAACCTGAAACGGGCCTGTAAGACCCGATCCAGCCAGTGATCATATTCTTATGCGCGTTCGTTGTGGATGAGCCATGCTTCGATCAGTTCTGTCAGAACATCTTTCATTTCGCGATCCTGCAGGAAGCAGCTGGTTTTGAACCGGCGATGCAGTTCCTCATCGATATTCGTTTGTAATTTTTTCACCGATGCAGGTGGTTTAGCCACAGCGTCCAGTGCTGTAGTCAGTTGTCTGTGCTGGCCAAGTTTCATTTTCATTTCAGCAACTCCGTGATTTCTTTGGTCATAATTTCAATTTCACCCTTCGCATTGCCGTCCGTTGTATCGAAAACGGTGCCGCCGTCCATCATGGTTCGTATGTAAACCTGGCGTTGGGTCGTGCCGGTACGCAGTGCAGGAACACCCGTGTCGGCAATGGATTCTTTAAGTACTTCAAGCATTTTAGCGGATGCCACTTTTTTAGTGATCAGAAAACGGGCAATTACCGGTTGCAGGTTTTCGCGGGCTTCTACCACGGCCAGAATAGCGCCACAGGCGGCAAAATCTAAAGGTGACGGTGTCACGGGGATCAGGACTAAATCACTGACCATAACCGCTGCAGATGAAATTGCAGAAATGGCGGCTGCCCCATCGATCACTACGTAATCGTATTCTTTCAGTTGCTTGCGTACGGTATAAACTTCTTTTTCTGAAGCAGCTTCAGCCAGGTCAAACTGGCATTTGCTTTCGTCATACCAGTTGCTGATGCTTCCCTGTGGATCGGTATCAACCATCACCACTTTATGGCCTTGTCTTGCCAGACAGGTTGCGATGTTTATTGATGTCGTGGTTTTCCCTACTCCGCCCTTCCCGTTAAGAAAGGAAATAATTTTCGCTGCCATGACAACCTCTTAATGAAGCGTTCAGTATAGATATCAGGATCCCAAAATCATAAGATTTTAGGATTCATAAAGTTTGTAATCTTAGGATTCTGAGATTTTCTAATCCATGAATCACAGGATTGGAGTGCTACTATAAAGTTTGCAGCCTGGGATTTCAATATTTAAGGATTATCGAATTACAATATCCCATGATTACAGGATTCTGTGTGGTTATTGAAGTCTTTATTCGATAATACGAGAATGGGAATTCGCATAAATCACAGGATTTTATGAGGTCAGGATTACGAAATCTTCAGATTTTGGTTGAACCTGCTTGCAGTGCGTTTGCGTCAACCCTGCTATCCGGTGATTATTAAATCTCTGAATCTCTGAATCTCTGAATCTCTGAATCTCTGAATCTTGTAAGCTTGAGATTCAATTATCCCGTTATCTCCAGATGACAGGAAGTACATGTTGAATCAAATGACTGGACATGACCGCATCAGGATATAAAATCTCACCATCTCACCATCTCACCATCTCACCATCTCACCATCTCACCATCTCACCATCTCACCATCTCACCATCTCACCATCTCACCATCTCACCATCTCACCATCTCATCATCTTATACTCCTGAGACAGCATCACGTGAGCTAGCGGATTTCAGGATTCCAGAAGTATCAGGATTCCAGGATTAATATTTAAAATAACCGGATCGGAACGCTGATAGCATACCCGGATTCTAGCCTCTCAGAATCACAAGATACTTAAATCTCATTCTGAGATGATCGAATCCTGTAATCTTAACATCCCGTATGAGTGTTTTTGTAGTAGCCAGATTGCGGATAGGATACCGGGATTTCATCATCCTGAGATTATATAAGAAAGGGTGATTGCAGGATTATAGGATTATGCGTGTAACTTAAGATTATGAGATTATATAATCATTCTAAGTATATCAATGGTTTAATAATAGATCCCGACTCAATACAAAAGGATTGTAGAATCTCAGGATTATATTGGGATTCCTGGATTATAAGATTTCATGTCCGTATTTCATGATTATGAGATTCTATAGGCGAAGGTGAGGATTATATCATCCTGAGATTAAGAAGGGATTATAGGATGCTAGGATTCTTATCCTGTGATTCTGTGTGGTCAGAATGGGATTATGTAATCACGTGATAATAGGATGTAAGTAGCCGAAATCTCAAGATTCAGAGATTCTGTGATTGTAAAATCCTGGCATTTATATCTTATGATTTCAGGATGCTGGAAGTATCAGGATTCAAAGATTTTTTGCTGATTACAAGATGATGGGATTCAATGATTTTTTGATTGTATGCTCTTAGAATTGTAAAATCACGCAATCACGCAATCACGCAATCACGCAATCACGCAATCACGCAATCACGCAATCACACAATCACACAATCACACAATTACATGATTATGGGATTAATATTTACTGACTTACTTCTGGCCCGGTTGTACCAGCGGAAAGCAACCGACGTCGCAGACACTCGATGATATGCCTGAATGCAGTTTCTATTTCTTCCTCAGGTACACAGCCATAACCGAGCAACAATCCGCGACGCGGAGTCGGGCGCAGATAGTAAGCTGAGAGAGGGCGGGTCAAGATATTTAATTGCTCAAGCTCTGCACTCAGCGCCACATCATCAATTGAATCCGGCAGCGAAAGGATCAGATGAAGTCCGGCATTGCTGTCTTCACACAGATATTCTGGTCCAAGTTCCTGTCCAATCATCCGTGTCAGCGCATTTCGGCGTTTACCATAAATCAGCCGCATTTTGCGAATGTGCGCGGCGTAATGTCCTTCGCGAATAAATTCCGCCAGCGTGAGTTGCGTGAGTCCATTTCCCCCGCGGTACAGTTCTGAGTGCGCAATTTTAAGGCGTGATGCCAGCGGGCGGGGCAGAACCATGTAACTGATGCGCATGGCGGGATACAGCGTCTTGCTGAATGTTCCGATGTAAATCACAGGCGCATCGCTGCTCAGTCCCTGCAGTGCCGGGATCGGACAGCCCGAGTAACGGAATTCACTGTCGTAGTCATCCTCCACAATCCAGCTGCCTTGCTCACTGGCCATTGCGAGAATTTTTTGGCGCCTTGCCAGACTCATCACCGAGCCGAGTGGATAATGATGTGACGGTGTCACGCATATCAGTTTCGGCACACGGCAATCCGGTGGTTTTTTAGACGGATTTTCAGGCGGATTGTCTGGTGGATCCATTCCGTTGTCGTCTACCTGAACCGGCTGAATATCTACGCCATTAATTGTCAGCACATTACGAATTCCCCAGTAGCTGGGTTCTTCAATCCATGCAATATCGCCGGGGTCGCAGAGCATTTTAGCCAGCAGATCCAGCGCCTGATGCGTGCCTGTGGTGATCAGAATCTGCTCAGCCGTGCAATCAACTGAACGTGCAACACGAAGATAATCCGCCAGTGCATGTTGCAGCTGCGGGCATCCGCCGTGGCGGGAATAAGTCAGGAATTCCGGGTGCAGGCGGCGGCTCAGGCGGTTATGAATTTTGCGCCAGATTTCATGTGGAAATTTGGTCACGTCGGGTACGCCCGGCATGAACGCGCCCCATTGTTGCGAGGCAACGCCTGTGCGCGTCAGCAACCGGGTGCCACGTTTGGAAAGCGCAACATGACTGCGAACTGGTGAAAAGTATCGGGCAGTTTTATCGGCAATTACACCGTCCTCGGGCAAATCAGATGTGACGAAAGTCCCACTTCCGGTACGGGTCTGAATATAACCCTCCGCCTGCAATTGGTCATACGCAGCCAGCACCGTATTGCGCGAAATATCCAGTTCTTTTGCAAGATCACGCGAAGCCGGTAAACGGCTGCCTGGTGTGATACTGCCGTCGAAAATTGCCTGTTGTAACGCCTGATATACGCGCTTATTCAGCGTGCCTGTAGACGTGTCGGAAAGGCCGGTCAGGCGTTGCGAAATGAGGTCAGAAAGCAGTGAACGCAAAAGTGGTACCTCAAAATAATTCAAACTGGTTCTGGATTATAGAACCGCTGGCGGGATAAAACACAAGAACGGATTGCTATTTCGACAAATTGTTCATCTTGCAACCGGCAATCTATAAAACATCAACCTTCATGCAGGAGCGAAAGATGAGTCACAGTGAACTGGAAAAACGCCGTAAAGAAGCGACCCCAAGAGGTGTTGGCGTCATGTGTGATTTCTACGCGGCGAAGGCAGAAAACGCCACGCTGTGGGATGAGCAGGGACGGGAATACATCGATTTTACTGCCGGGATTGCTGTGCTGAACACCGGGCATCGTCACCCGAAAATTGTTGAAGCGATCCGCACACAGCTCGACCTTTTCACTCATACGGCCTATCAGATTGTCCCGTACGCCAGCTTTGTGAATCTGGCAGAGCGCATCAATGCGATTGCTCCGGTCAATGGTAAAGCTAAAACGACCTTTTTCAGCACAGGCGCGGAAGCGGTAGAAAACGCGGTGAAAATTGCCCGCGCGGCAACCGGTCGTCCTGGCATTCTGACATTCTCCGGCGCTTTCCACGGACGCACGCTGCTAACCATGGCGCTGACCGGCAAAGTAGTACCTTATAAAGTCGGGTTCGGGCCTTTTCCTGCCTCCGTTTTCCATGCGCAATATCCGAATGCCGTGCATGGCGTTACCACTCAAATGGCACTCGACAGCATCGAACGTATTTTCCGCAGTGATATTAGCCCTTCGCAAGTTGCAGCAATTATGTATGAGCCGGTGCAGGGCGAGGGCGGTTTCAATATTGCGCCGGAAGATTTCGTAAAAGGGCTGCGTGAAATCTGCGACCGCCACGGCATTGTAATGATTGCTGATGAAGTCCAGAGCGGTTTTGCCCGTACCGGCAAAATGTTTGCTTCGGACTATTATCCGGATGCTAAACCAGACATCGTCACGATGGCGAAAAGCCTCGGCGGCGGGATCCCGATATCCGGCGTAACGGGACGCGCTGAGCTGATGGATGCACCTGAGCCGGGAGGATTGGGCGGAACTTACGCCGGTAATCCGCTGGCAGTGGCGTCAGCCCTTGCTGTGCTCGACATCATCGAAGAAGAAAAATTGTGTGACCGTGCCAGCCGGTTAGGAGCGGAACTGGTGGAAGTGCTGGAAAAAGCCAAAACGACATGCCCGGCGCTGGTGGATGTCCGCGCACGCGGGTCGATGGTCGCTGCCGAATTTAACGATCCCGCGACAGGTAAACCATCTGCTGAGCTGACTAAACAGTATCTTCGCAAAGCGCTGGATGCCGGTTTGCTGATGCTGAGCTGCGGCGTACACGGTAACGTGATCCGCTTCCTGTATCCGCTGACCATTCCTGACGCCCAGTTTAAAGACGCACTGGCGATTTTATCCCGCGTTCTGGCTGACTGAGGCAACCTATGCAACTCAAACATCTAAGCCTTCTGCGCCAGCAATGCCTCATTAATGGCGAATGGTATGACAGTGAAAACGGTGAGTTCGACAATGTGATTAATCCGGCAAACGGAGAGGTAATAGGTCGCGTTCCGCAAATCACTACGGCGCAAACGGCGCAGGCCATCGTGTATGCAGAACAGGCGCAGCGCGGCTGGAAAGACAAGACGGCAAAACAACGCGCTGCGCTGATGCAGAAATGGGCTCAGCTGATGCTGGAACACGCTGACGACTTAGCGGCATTGCTGACGGCGGAACAGGGCAAACCGCTGGCGGAAGCGCGGGGCGAAATAGTCTACGCTGCTTCCTTTATCGAATGGTTTGCCGAAGAAGCCAAACGCGTCGAAGGCAGCGTTCTGGCTCCTGTGCAGGCGTCGCAGCGGATGCTGGTTCTGAAACAACCGATCGGCGTATGTGCGGCTATCACACCGTGGAATTTCCCTGCGGCGATGATCACCCGTAAAGCCGCACCGGCGCTGGCTGCGGGTTGCGCAATGATTGTCAAACCAGCCGAACAGACCCCGCTCAGTGCGTTAGCGCTCGGACAACTGGCGATGGAAGCCGGTATTCCGGCAGGCGTTTTGCAGGTGATAACCGGTTCAGCGCAAGCCACGGGCAAGGTGTTGTGCGACAGTCCGGTGGTGCGCAAGCTGAGCTTTACTGGTTCGACTGAAGTGGGGCGCATCCTGATGGCGCAAAGTGCGCCGACGGTGAAAAAACTTTCGCTGGAACTGGGCGGTAACGCGCCCTTTATTGTGTTCGATGACGCCAATCTGGAGCGTGCTGTGGCCGGGATCATGGCCTCGAAGTTCCGTAACAGCGGGCAAACCTGCGTTTGCGCTAACCGGATCTATGTCCAGCAGGGCATTTATCCGGCGCTTATCGCCAGACTGGTCGACGAAGTGGAAAAACTCAACGTGGGTGAAGGCACACAAACCGGCATCACGCAGGGGCCACTTATCGACCAGGCTGCGGTCAGCAAAGTGCAGGAACATATAGAAGATGCGTTATCGCAAGGCGCCACGTTACTGACCGGGGGGCAGCCGCATGCGTTGGGCGGAACTTTCTTCCAGCCAACGGTTATCGGCAATGTCACCTCAGCGATGAAATTTGCGCGTGAAGAAACCTTTGGTCCGGTAGCACCTGTATTTAGCTTTACCGATGAAGCGCAGGCTGTGGCGATGGCAAACGATACAGAGTTTGGCCTTGCTGCATACATTTTTACCCGCGACGCTGCACGTCAGTGGCGCGTGCCGGAAGCGCTGGAATACGGCATGGTGGGCATTAACACTGGCCTGATTTCCAACGAAGTCGCGCCGTTCGGGGGGATCAAACAATCTGGCCTGGGGCGTGAAGGGTCACGTCACGGGATGGACGATTATCTGGAAATGAAATACTTGTGCATTGAACTGGGTGAATAAGGGTGCAGGTTACGGGGAGTATGGGAACAGCATACTAAAAAAACGCCGGACAACGTGTCCGGCGTATTCATGCGGCGATACAAAAGCTAACTTCTTGCTTCCTGCGGAGCAGGGTCATCCTGTAAGTGCTTTTTGAAGTGTTTCTCAATTTGCTCTAACGTTTTGCCCTGCGTTTCCGGTGCGAAGATGATCGCGAAAATGCCCCCTGCGACACCGATGGCGGCAAAGCAGAAGAAGGACATCGTCAGTCCGATGGTATCCAGCATGATCGGGAACATAAAGGCGATGGAGAAGTTGGTCATCTGCATAGCAAAGACTGATACGCCGTTAGCCATACCGCGGATGCGCATCGGGAACATTTCCGACAGCAGCAGCCAGGTCACAGGCGACAACGCGCCCTGCTGGAAGCAGAGGAAAATCAGCATACCGCCAAGAACCAGATAGCTGCGAACCGCATCGGGATGGCCGTTGACAGTTTCCGGCATCAGCCAGGTGACTAATCCGATGGCAAGCAGAGTCAGGGTACAGCCGATCTGACCGGTCAGCAGCAGCGGACGGCGCCCGAAGCGGCTGAGCAGCATGATGCCCACAAACGTCATGATCACCGAAATCACTCCGTTGGCGATGGTCGCCATCAGAGACGCGTTAGTGCTTAACCCCGTGGCCTGCAACATGGTCGGCGCGTAGAACATGATGGTATTCACGCCGGAGAGTTGTTGCAGCATGGCGATACCAATTCCCAGAAATACCAGGCGTTTCATCCAGACGGAAATAGTCTTCTGGCGGCGGGAATGCTTCTCGCTTTTGGAACTCATAGAACTGCGGATCTCACTCAGCTCTTTCTCTACTCTGCCTGCTTTACGGGTGCGCTCCAGCACGTCACGTGCCTCGCGATAGCGGCCATGCATGGCATACCAGCGCGGCGTGTCAGGCAGGAACAACATACCGACCCATAAAATCACTGCCGGAACACAGGCGACACCCAGCATCCAGCGCCAGGTAGTTTCGCCGCCCCAGACTTCGTTAATGGCCGCATTACTTGTGTAAGCAATCAGCTGGCCGGACACGATCATCAGTTCCTGCAAGGTGACGAACTGCCAGCGGCGGTTAGAAGGCACGATTTCCGCAATATAAATCGGCACAATCGCCGCCGCGCCACCGACGGCCAGCCCGAGAATAAAGCGGAACATAATCATCAGTACGACGTTGGGTGCCATGGCACAACCCAGCGAACCGGCCATGAATATGATTGCCATCACCAGAATGATTTTTTTGCGCCCGAACCGGTCAGCGACCCGACCCGCAAAGATCGCACCGATGGCAGAACCCAGTATCAGGAAGCTGGTCACCATCCCGGTGGTCACCGACGTCAGATGCAGATCGTGCTTCATGAACAGCAGCGCGCCCGCAATCACACCTGTATCGTAGCCAAACAATAAACCACCGAGGGTGGCAATAAACGCAATTACTTTTACCAGCGGTTCGGTCGGCGGCGGCGTTTTCTTCGCCTCGCTTTCCTGCCCGCTGTTGAGTTTCTCAGTCACAAGTGCTCCCTGTATTTCATTATTGTTGTCATATTTTTGTGTGATGCAGATCACACAACCTCTAAATCTAACCCATGTTTAGGATTTTGGTAGGCGGCGGGGGAAATTAGTCATGGATTACAACGCAGACACAAAAATTTCGGAAAATACTGAATGCCGCGCAGGAGTGAGACTGGAAGTGCATTACACTTTCTCAAAGAGGATATCGCGGTTCGTTTTTTATCCATTCGGGTAAAATAAGCGCTGTTTTTACTTCAGAGAAGTCTGTTTACGATGGGAAAAAGCAGCAGGTTTTGCCTGAAACGGCGCAAACCTATATTCTATCGGCCAATTTACTGAGACAGTTGCAATGAGGTCTATATGATTATCAAACCACGCATCCGTGGCTTTATCTGTGTTACTGCCCATCCGGAAGGTTGCAAGGCGAACGTTAAAGAACAAATCGACTACGTTACCGCGCAAGGCAAAATCGAAGGCGGTCCGAAAAAAGTCCTGGTGATCGGTGCTTCTACCGGTTACGGCCTCGCTGCCCGCATCTCAGCTGCTTTCGGTTCTGACGCAGCAACGCTGGGCATCTTCTTCGAACGTCCGGGCGATGAATCGAAAACTGCTACCGCAGGATGGTACAACTCTGCTGCTTTCGAAGAATTTGCGGACGCAAAAGGTCTGTACGCTAAAAGCATCAACGGCGACGCGTTCTCTGATGAAGTGAAGCAAAAGACCATTGAGCTGATCAAACAAGATTTAGGTCAGGTAGATCTGGTGGTTTACAGCCTGGCCGCGCCGCGCCGTACCCACCCGAAAACCGGTGAAGTGTTCAACTCCACCCTGAAACCAATCGGTAAGCAAGTCACCATTCGTGGCATCAATACCGATAAAGAAACTATCAACGAAACCACGCTGGAGCCGGCAACCCCTGAAGAAATCGCGGGCACCGTTGCGGTCATGGGTGGTGAAGACTGGCAGATGTGGATCGAAGACCTGAAAGCCGCCGGTGTACTGGCTGAAGGCGCGAAGACCACGGCGTTCACCTATCTGGGTGAAGAAGTGACGCAGGACATCTACTGGAACGGTTCTATCGGTGAAGCGAAGAAGGATCTGGACAAACGTGTTCTGGATATCCGCAGCACACTGGCAGAGCAGGGCGGCGACGCACGTGTTTCCGTACTGAAGGCCGTTGTCACTCAGGCGAGTTCTGCTATCCCTGTGATGCCACTGTACCTTTCCCTGCTGTTCAAAGTGATGAAAGAGAAGGGCACTCACGAAGGTTGTATTGAGCAGGTTTACGGTCTGTACAAAGACAGCCTGTACGGCGCTGAGCCTCTGCTCGATAACGAAGGCCGTCTGCGCGCTGACCTGAAAGAGATCGCGCCAGAAGTGCAGGCAGAAGTCGGCAAGCTGTGGGATGAAGTCACCAATGACAACATCCCTGAGCTGACAGATTTCGCGGGCTACAAAAGCGAGTTCATGCGTCTGTTCGGCTTTGGCCTGAACGGCGTTGATTACGCAGCCGATACTAATCCAGACGTGAAAATCAAACATCTGATCCAGATGTAATTTGGATTAACGCTTAGATTGTTAAAACCCCACATTCGCTGAGAAGCGGGTGTGGGGTTTTTTTATAACTTTCTACACGCAGCCCGCAGATCTCACCTTCCGCTGAATAAGTTCACGCGTGTTTGGGTAGAAATACCGGCTTGGCCAGATGGCGCTCGGGTGTATATCCATTGCCTGCGCAATAAGCATTTCGCCTTTCGGCCAGGGTCTTGAAAGTGCGTTGGACAGCGTCGAGGAACTCAGACCGGCAGCGCGGGATACGGCGGCCATCGTTGTACCTTTCTTACGTAATCCGGCAATGATATCGGCCTGATGCCAGTCGTGATTATTCATGACGGGGTGCTCCTGTTTTTAACAGTACAGGAACAGCAGAGCAGAAGGGCAGAAATGTGGGGCTATGCGATAGTTTCATATACGACTCCTTGTAGTGAATACGACTACCACTGGAGCTGCGAAACTCTTTGGGTGGTAGCTCAGACAAGGTTCGCAGTACCGGCCTACAAGGACACCGGCCAGCCCGAAGGCTGCCCTGCCTGAGCCACCATTGATGTTATTAAACAGGGTTAGCTGCCTAAATAACAGGTGAGCAGAGACAATTGCACTCGATGTATAACATCAAGTACGTCCTTATAGTGTTGGCCGAGCTGCGAAACCCGGCTGCGGATTTTGCCGCAGCGGACGCACTATAGCGTAATTGAGTAAGCTAAACCAACAGGCTAACCCCGAAAATGAGGTGCGCTTTCCAGAGAAATTTCAGGCGTTGCAGTGGGTTACATCCCTTACGGCCTTGTAAATCTTAAACCCCCTTTGTTCAGCAGAAGGTCCGGGCTTACGGACACGGCTTCTTTATTGGTCGTCATATTTGCTGTTTGTTTCAGGTAGTCGATGAAATGCGGGGTCTGGCGGTGCGCCTCATAAGCCGCTGTACTGGCGTAGATCTCGTAGAAATACCAGCGGTTGCTGTTTTCTTTATCGGTTGCTGCATACATTGCCAGTACGCCATCTTCCACTTTAAGCGACTCCACCATTTCGGGGAGAACGATGTCTTTAAAGGCCTGGCTGAATTCAGGTTTCACATCGACGATAACGAAGTTGTTTATCGTTGCATCATTTTGTACCACTTTTTTATCGCCCAGAAACTGAGGGACAGTATCGATCTTACGCTTGTGATTCGGTTCAATAATATCCGGGGTGTTCTGAATAAAAGCTTTATATTGTGGGGACTCAAGATGCTTTTTATAAGCATCATTGTCTGCGTAAATTTCCACCATATAAGCAATATTCACGTTGGCTTTCTGCCTGATGGAATACATGCCCAGCGTTCCCGCTTCGTCAGCGATGGAGGCCGTAATATTCTTTTTTGCCATCTCTTCGTAAGTGGCCGTTTTTCCTTGCTGAATACCCAGCTCAAAAATAGAAAAAACGGGAGCCGCAGGCGTGATCCGTTCCTGAGCGGCAACCGCGCTGCTCAGCGCAAGAGTAAAAATAAGGATGTTTTTCATAGTGTACCTGTTCAGAGGATTTATTTTATCCGGCCTGTTATAAATCAGTTTCCATTTCCCTGATGGCAGCAATCAGGCGCGCAGCATGATCTCAGGCCAGCGTTTTTTGCTTCGCAATGATGGCATCATCACGTCCGTTAAGAATGGTGGCATTGCCCACTGATTCTTCGAGGTTTGGCTGACCGGAGCTTATCAATAATTTCAACATTTTTTCTTGTTTTACAGCGGAATGCAAAAGTGAGGGCAGGTATCAGCCCAAATTACGGCCATTAATGAATTTTACTCAATGCGCCATGCATTAAAACGCCCTTCACGCAGTGAGTTCCGCCGGTTACGGTAACTGATATAACTCAGGAGAAGCACATGGAATATATCAATTTAGGCCGTACCGGACTGAAGGTCAGCAGGCTGTGTCTCGGATGTATGAGCTACGGTGAACCTGACCGGTTGCCGCAGCCCTGGTCGCTGGGAGAGGATGATTCACGTCCGCTGATCAGGCAGGCACTCGAGGCGGGCATCAATTTCTTCGATACCGCGAACGTTTATTCCGGCGGCAGTTCGGAAGAGATTGTCGGGCGCGCCATCCGCGATATGGCAAAGCGAGATGAAGTGGTGATTGCCACCAAAGCGTTTTTCCCGTTGCGCAATGCGCCGAATAACGGTTTTCTGTCGCGCAAGGCGTTGTTTCAGGCAATTGATGACAGCCTCAGTCGCCTGGGTATGGATTATGTTGACCTCTATCAGATCCATCGTTTTGACCACAGCACGCCGGTTGAAGAAACGATGGAAGCTCTGCATGACATCGTGAAAGCGGGCAAAGTGCGGTATATCGGCGCTTCATCGATGGAGGCATGGCGGTTTGCCAAAATGCAGCATACCGCGGAGAAAAATGGCTGGACGCGTTTCGTGTCCATGCAGCCGCAGTACAATCTTCTGTATCGGGAAGAAGAGCGCGAAATGTTGCCGCAATGTCTGGATCAGGGCGTGGGTGTTATCCCCTGGAGTCCGATGGCTCGCGGGCGGCTGACGCGTGACTGGGATGAGAACACTACACGCAGCGAAAACGACGCCTTTGCGCTGAAAATGTACCAGAACGCCGCCGAACTGGATAAGCCGGTTGTGGATGTGGTGGCGCGTATTGCTCAGAAGCATGGCATATCCCGTGCGCACATAGCACTTGCCTGGCTGCTGTCGAAACCGGTGATCACCGCACCCATTGTCGGTGCGACGAAACCTGCACATCTTGCTGAAGCTATTGGTGCGTTAAACTTCCGGCTGAGTACTACAGAAATTGAAGAACTTGAAGCGCCTTATCTGCCACACCTTGTCGATGGCGTGATCCCGCCGCTGCCTGCCGCAGCGCCCGCGCTGACCCCGCCTTGCGGAATTTAACTCCCCCGGGGCAGACTGGCGCGACGATTATCACGGTGAGCGGATAAGGCGGAATGCGTTAACTAAAAAGGTATTTCGCGTATGCAAACCAACCGCTCTGACGTGGCCGATCTGATTTACTTTCTGGCTATTGCCCGGCACCGCAGTTTTAGTCGCGCGGCAGTTGAAATGGGTGTCAGTGCGTCGGCGCTGAGCCACGCGCTGAAAGGGCTGGAGAGCCGTCTGGGTGTCCGGTTACTTAACCGCACGACAAAAAGCGTGACCCTGACGACCGCCGGTGAAGCACTGGCAACGTCGGTTGGGCAGCCGTTTGAGGCGATTGATAACGCGCTCGAGACACTCAACAGGTTTCGCGATACGCCGAGCGGCCGGATCCGCATTAATGCAGCGGTTGAAGCCGCGAACCTTTTGATTGCTCCGGTCATTCCGGCCTTTATGGCGCGCTACCCTGATGTGGAAATTGATCTCGTGGCCAGCAACCGGCTGATCGATGTCACCGATGCCGGATTTGACGCCGGTATCCGTTATGGGGGCACTGTGCCTGAAGACATGATTGCCCGGCGGCTTTCGGCGGATATCCGTTGGGTGATCGCCGCTTCCCCTGATTATCTGGCGCGGTCCGGCACACCTGAACATCCTGACGACCTGATGAACCACCCTTGCATCAGCAATCGCCTTGGCGATGACCGCATTTACCGCTGGGAGCTGGAACGTAATGGCGAGGCTCTGCAGATCACCGTACCGGGATCGGTTACGGTCGATCAGGCCCAGACCGGGCTGGTTGCAGTGCTCGGCGGGGCTGGTCTGATGTATTTGCCGGAGCCACTTGTCGCCCCTTATGTGCAAGACGGGCGTCTCCGGCTGGTGCTGACAGACTGGGCGCCAGCCGGAGAAGGGTTCTACATTTACTATTCCAGCCGCCGGCAGTTGCCAACGGGATTACGCCTGCTGATTGATTTTATCCGTGAAGTCAGGCCTCTGGGTTTGTAGTCGTGTGGTGGAGCCATGTCGGTTACATAAGTCGGTTACTTAAAAACAGGCCTGGCTTCCTTGTCAGAACCCGATGTTCACCCGGATCATGATCATCTGCGAGCGGCTGCGTGCCTCATCCAGCCCGAGCGTGCCCTGATAGGCGATACCCGGCGTGATGTTATGCGGCAGCAGGAAATCCAGCCCCATGCCTAACACCAGATTTTCCTGACTGTCGCCGTAGACATCCGCACTCCACGTATCATTGCCGGAATCGGCGTAACCCAGACGGGCGCGGCCCGGATCGCTGAAAGCCTGCGTGTATTCGAAACGACTTTGCCAGCGCAGCACCGACCACGTCAGTGGCAGTGCGTATTGGGTGCGAACGCCGAGCGCGCCGGTCACATCATTCAGCACCTGGGAGGCGAAAGCCAGATCGTAGGCATCGGTGCTGGATTCCGTGTAGCTGTCGAGCCGGGTGCGAGACAATTGCAGGCGTCCGTATGGCGAAATCAGCAGGTCGGGCAGACGATAGTCATAACCCGATGTCAGAGCCCCAAATACCTGATAACCGCCACGGTCGCCGCGGGCAAATTGATCCATTTCTGTCACATAACGACGGCTGTCGTAGTCCAGACGGCTGTATCCGAGCAAACCATCGATAAAGAAACGGCTGGGATGATAGCTGCCATAAAGCGCCGAGCTGATGGATCGGCCGTTGCTGCGTGAACCGCTGTCACCGATATCGCTAACGTCTCTGCCAAAACCAATCCCCATACCTGCGGTGAAAGTCGGGGTGAACTGGTAGTCCGCGCCGGTGCTGATGCCGGCCAGCGTGTGACTGAAACTCACACCGTCTTTCCCCGAGTGGCCGAAGTCAACAAATCCGCCGGTCCAGTAATTGATACGCGAGTTCGCACCCTTAAGCGGATGCTGCGCGGCGTTTTTATCGGTCAGTTGCGGCAGTTCAGGCTGCGGACGATTGTGCTCCCACGCGGTGTCCCACAGCGTGTCATCGTTGCCGCGTTCCTTTTTAGACGCTGGCATATTGAAACGGATGCCGTTCATATCGCTGCGCGCACTGGCCGGGTTGTGCAGCGTTTCCAGACGATCGCTGAAGTTACGGATTTGCGCACGCGCGAAATTTTGCGCCGACTGAATCTGCGCGCTGACCAGGCCGAGCACATCCGGATCTTTGGACGGGTCAGGACGTCCGGCGATGGTCAGCGTCACGGTCGCTGGGGCAGATTGCGAGTCTTGCGTCAGCAGCACATAACGCAGTACCACCGTGCCGGAAGCCTGAGCCGCAGCCTGGAAGTCGAAATAAATACTGTTGTCGCTTTGCTCCAGCGCCGCACTGCCGAGCGTTGCCGCCGGAGAATCGACAAGACGCGCACCAGTGAACGGCCCGCCGGTGGCATTTTCTGTGAGGTTTACCCGCACGGATTTGCCAGCCAGAACGGAGGCCGCATGGCTGACGCCCACCGGCTGCGCGCTGGTAACGTTTAGCGTGTACGCGACCTGAGCCGTTACGCCGCTGGCGTCGGTGGCGATCAACGTAAAGCTGTTGTTTCCCGCTGCGGAAGGGGTTCCGCTCAGGGTGTCGCCGCTCAGTGTTAATCCGGCAGGCAATGTCCCTAACACGCGGTACTGAAACGGTGCCGTGCCGCCGGTTGCGCTGAACGTCTGGTGATAAGGCGTGCCTGCGCGACCATCGGTCAACGCGCCGCTGGCAGGCGTAAAGGCCAGCGATACGGCCGTGATATTCAGCGTGACCGTCGCCTGTGCTGCGCCAAAACTGTTGGAAGCGCTGTAAATGAAACTGTCACTACCGGAATAACCTGCAACCGGCGTGTAGCGGATTTTCAGGTTCTGGATGCGCGCCGTGCCGTGTGCGGGTTGCTGCACAATCGCCAGTGACGTGACTGCGCCGCCCGACAGCACCGGCTCGATCAGATTCTCACTGGTATTGGCCGCCACGCTCGAGGATATCGCACTGACCACCGGTGTCTGTCCGGCAACGGTCAGTGCGTAGTTTACGGTGCCGGTGATCCCGTGACTGTCCGCGGCACTTACCTGAATGGTATAAGTGCCGGAAGCGGCGGGTGTACCGGAAATTTCACCCGTGCTGGCGCTGACGGAGAGTCCGGCAGGCAGGCCGGATGCGCTGTAGGTGTATGGGGCGGTGCCGTTGCTGGCAGTAATGATCTGCGACCACGGCGTACCTGCGGTGGCTGCGGGTAATGCGCCGCTCGCAGGCGTGAAGCCGAGCGTCACGCTGGCTACGGTCACATTCACCGTTGCAGCGGATGAAGTTCCCCAGTTATTGCTGGCGGTGTAAGCGAAACTGTCGGTACCTGAATATCCGGGCGCAGGGGTGTAACTCAGTGAGGTACCCGAAGCCGTTGCCGTGCCGTGAAGCGGAGCGGTCGTAACGGTGACTGACGTTGCGACGCCGCCAGACAGTGCCGGCACAATGGCATTGTTGCTGCTGTTACCGGCAACCGTGGTGCTGACCGCACCCGCGACCGGTGCCTGCCCGTTAACGGTTATCGTATAGCTTTGGTTTCCGGTGGCAGCATTCGCCGTATCTTGCGCCACGACGGTAATGTTAAAGCTGCCCGTTGCAGTCGGCGTTCCCGAAATTTCGCCATTCAATGCCAGTGTTAATCCGGCAGGTAACGCATCCCCGGTCGTGAACTGATAGCTGCCTGACCCGCCGGTTGCCGTCAGTGTCTGGCTGTAAGCGGTGCCGGATGTGGCAGAAGGTAAGATGACAGGCGACAGCGTAATCACCGGTGCTGCGACATTCACACTGACGGTCGCTGGCGCGGATGTGCCCCAGTTGTTGCTGGCGGTATACGTGAAAGTGTCCGCACCGAAATAGTTTTGCAGCGGCGTATAAAGGGCAGTTGAGCCTGAGAATACGACCGAACCGTGTGCAGGTGCCGCACCCTGTGCCACCAATGTCGCTGCGCCACCGGAAAGGGGCAGGGCAATCGTATTATTACTGCTGTTAAACGCTACGCTGGCGCTGGCAGAACCGGCGACCGGTGCTAATCCGTTGCGTTGAACCTGAACAGAATAGCCGGACGTGGTGGTGCCGTCGGCAGCCGTCACGGTGACGGTGATAGTGTTACTGCCTTCACTTAACGGGATCGCCCCTGACGCACTGCCGGAAGTGACGGAAGTTCCATTCACTTTTACGGTTGCGGTGCTGTCGGTGGTCACTTGTGTCAGCGTAATGCTGGTCACGTTATTGGCGACGGTTGCGCTGTAAGAGGTTGTCCCGCTGGAAAAGGTCGGGGAAAGCGAACCGGTTGAAAGTGACAGCGCCGAGAGGCTGGCATCGGTGGATGCGCTGACCGGTGAGGTACAGGAAACGCTGAGAGGGCTCAGGTAGCCGTGGCTGGTGGTGATGCGAAAGCGAACTCCCGCACTCGCCAGTTGTGACCCTGTCACGGTATAAGAATGAGTACCTGCCGTGCCGCCGGTGACGTAGTAGGTTGAGAATGTCGACTGCGCATAATTCGTCAGGCCGAAGCTGTCCGTGTCTGTCATCTCGCTGTTCACACCGGCGCCAGAATCTGAAAACGTCAGCGTTAAGGTATCACTGGTATCAAACTGGCTGGCTTGGTAAGCCTGACTTGAAAAGTTCGCGGTAGAAAACGTGCGGTTATTCAGCGCCGTACACCCTGCCGATTGAGCAATGGCCTGGGATACAGAGAAGAGTGATAACAAAAGAAAAGCGCAGACAAAACGGGCAAAGCGCCCGGTCGCGCGGCGATGGCGAGTCATGTAAATTCCCTGAGATATTCTGACGTGCAGGCGTCTTTTTGTGTGGTTGTTTTGGTGATGTTATAAGAATGTTCCTAATGCCATTGCTCAAATAGCGAGTAAAAAACGGCTAATTCCGGTGAGATCAAAAGGGATGACGTCAGGGTGTGTCAGTCGCAATCGGGGGATGAGTAGTCAGAAGGGCGTTCAGAGAAATGATATTGAAAGGCGAATTAAATAAAAAAGCCGCAGACCTGTCCGGTATGCGGCTTTTTATATTTTACTTAAACTGTCAGGAAACATCAGTCATAGGCCACTTTATGGTTGATATGATAAAACGTCGCGGTGGCCGCCATGACGTGTTGTTCCTCTTTACCCGGTTTATGGGATTCCACATTAGTAATGTGATAACCGACCGCACCTGCATCTAACGCTTTTTTAACAATCGCATTGTTGAGTTCTTCCATGGAAGTAGCCCAGGAAACCGTTGTTACACCAACAGCTTGCAGGGAGGCTATTTCACGATGTGATAATCCGCTGCGGATCAAAACAGGCTTAACAGACTTCGGATAGAATATGGATAAAACATCATTTACTAAGCCTTTCATGGAGTTATTCCTCAAGAGTTCACTGTCTGAATCGGGTATTACGTTGCCGTTAGTTAACGGGCACAACGTTAATAAACACCTTTTCATGTGACGAGCTTTAGCTTTAATTGCTAATTTCTTGTTAAGAAGGGTTTCGCCACAATTAACGCGATTTTAAAAGAAGATGCTTTCATTTCGTTACAGGTTCGTTATTTTTGACATGAATAAAAGGAAGGGAAAAGATAACGGGCACTTTCGCGCCCGGATGAGATTTCTTTTATACCCTTTACGGAGCGCGGCGGGTGTTATTTCCGGTTGCTCCACACGGTCTGCACGTTACAGAACTCGCGTAAACCGAAGTGTGAAAGCTCACGACCATAGCCGCTTTTTTTCACGCCACCGAACGCAACACGCGGATCGGATGCACTGTAACCGTTGATAAACACACCACCGGTTTCCAGCTCATTCGTCATCTGTTCCGCCCGCGCAAGGTCCGTTGTAAAAATTGTCGCACTCAGGCCAAACTCGCTGTCATTAGCCAGTTCGACGGCATGGTCTGCATCGTGCGCCACCGTGATCGCGGCAACCGGGCCGAACAGTTCCTGGCGAAATGCGGTCATTTCAGGCGTCACATTGCTTAAAATAGTCGGCGCATAGAAATTACCGTTTCCGGCAATTTTCTCGCCGCCGAGCAGCAGGGTTGCGCCTTCTGCCAGCGTATCCTGAACCTGTTTATCCAGTTCATCACGCAAATCATAACGCGCCATCGGGCCGATATAGGTCGCGTCATCCAGCGGATCGCCCGTCACCAGCGCCTGAGTCGCGGCAACAAATTTTGCGGTAAACGCATCCAGCACCCCTTCCTCAACGATAAACCGCTTGGCTGCGGCACATACCTGCCCGGTATTTTGATAACGACCGGCAACCGCCGCTTTTACCGCTTCATCCAGACTGGCGTCATTAAGCACGATGAACGGATCAGAACCGCCCAGTTCCAGCACACATTTTTTCAGGGACTTACCTGCCAGCTCTGCAATTGCCGCACCGGCACGCACGCTGCCTGTCACCGTCACGGCAACCACGCGCGGGTCAGCAATCAGTTCTGCCACTGCCGGATTTCCGACATTAATCACACCGAACGCACCGGCGGGAAAACCAGCTTTCAGCGCGGCCTGTTTCACCAGATACGTGGTGCCCATCACGTTCGGCGCCGGTTTTAACAGGAAAGTATTACCCGCCAGCAACGCCGGCACGGCACCGCGTAAAATCTGCCACACCGGAAAATTCCACGGCATAATCGCCAGGATCATCCCGGAAGGGCGGTAATGAATGTGCGCCTCGCCGTTATCGACCATCGTCGGTTCCGGTGCCAGCATCGCCGGACCGTTTTTAGCGTACCACTCACACAATCCGGCTGATTTTTCCACTTCAGCGCGTGCCTGTTTCACCGGCTTGCCCATTTCGAGGGTGATCATGCGGGCGATGTCTTCGCTGGCGGAGCGCAGTTCGGCGGCCAGATTGACCAGCAGCTTTGCCCGCTGTTGGACGTCAGTTTTGCGCCATTGCTTAAATGCCGCGCTACCCTGCGAAACCGCCGCTTCCAGTGCCAGCGTGGTGTCAAAAGGATATTCAGCGATACGTTCGCCGGTGAACGGATTTTGCGAAATGGCATGTGTTTGCGAATTTGTCGTCGTCATTTTTTATTCCTCGTTGAACCAGTGCGTTCAGAATAGAGGGTTGCGTGTTTTAATAAAAATGAATAAAAATAAGTAAACCATTCACTTTTTGAGAAAGCTTATGAATCTCTCACAGCTTGAGATGTTCCGTGCCGTTGCTGAAACCGGCAGTATCAGCGCCGCTGCACAGCGGGTACATCGTGTTCCGTCGAATCTGACAACACGCATTAAACAGCTTGAGGCGGAGCTGGGTGTCGAATTATTCATCCGCGAGAATCAGCGGTTACGTCTTTCGCCAGCAGGGCGTAATTTTCTTGATTACAACAACCGGATCCTGGATTTAGTGGAAGAAGCGCGGTTGTCGGTGGCCGGAACAGAACCGCAGGGGATTTTTGCACTGGGGGCGCTGGAAAGTACCGCCGCCGTGCGTATTCCGGCGTTGCTGGCGCGATATCATCAGCAGTTCACCAAAGTTGAACTGGCGTTGAGTACCGGTCCGTCGGGTGAATTGCTGGATAAATTGCTCGAGGGCGAGCTGGAGGCAACGTTTGTAGACGGGCCCGTCCTGCATCCTGTGCTGGATGGTGTGCCGGTATACCCGGAGGAAATGGTGATTGTCGCGCCGCTGCATCATGCACCGGTCACACGCGGACAGGACGTAAACGGAGAAATTGTGTATGCATTTCGCTCCAACTGTTCTTACCGGCGTCATTTCGAAAGCTGGTTCGCGGATGATGGTGCAGCGCCGGGGAAAATTTACGAGATGGAGTCCTATCACGGCATGCTGGCCTGCGTCATTGCAGGTGGCGGACTGGCGCTGATGCCACGCAGTATGCTGGAAAGTATGCCGGGCAGCAGTACGGTGAGTATCTGGCCGCTGGCTGACAATTATCGTTATCTGACGACCTGGCTGGTGTGGCGGCGGGGGATCCTGACCAGAAACTTGTCTGAGTTTGCGAAGATGGCCAGGGAACTGACAATCAGCCTTCAGCTACCTGCAAAATGATCTGCCAGTCCAGCGCAAGTTTCAGCGCTACACAGCCAGCACAAACAACAAAAATGGTTTTGAACATAACGGTCAGGGGTCTTATTTTGTGATTTAAGTCTCATTTTACCGTCGGAGTTGTTTAATCGCTTCTAAAAAATGGTGCAGAAGATGCTTTTTCTAACCCGTTTTACCGAAATGATTATTCAGAAAAGAGTAATGCTTCGCACGTAAAGACCAGACTTTGACAAATTTGTACAGAATAACAACATAGTTTATTCACGTACTGACACTATTATCAAAGTGTGCAAATTGTGATTAATAATATTTTTCTGGCGTTTTTTAGGTGTTTAAAGTGATTTCTTCGTAAAAGTTTTAATTACTCAGCGACAACAAGTTGTTATGAGAGGGGGTATTAACAATTAAAGAAAAAGAGTGGCGACTGCCACCGTTGTGTCACGGTGAATAATATTATGCTGGCGCAATTGATATCATTATTTCTTTGTGTAGAATCAGGGTCACTAATTTAATGATACCCCTCTAAAGTGAGCACATCATGGACAACGCGTTAAACGTTTTGAATAATATCCGTACACTTCGGGCACAGGCTCGTGAAATGCCACTCAGCACTCTGGAAGAAATTCTCGAGAAGCTGACTGCAATTGTTGAAGAATCACGCGAAAATGTGAAAGCGCGCAGTGCGCAGCAGCAGGAACGTGACGAAAAATTACTGAAATACCGTGAAATGCTGGCAAACGACGGCATCGCTATTGATGACCTGCTGGGTCACCAGACAACCAAAGAATCCGGTAAAGCCAAGCGTAAACCACGCCCGGCAATCTATGAGTATACCGATACCGACGGTTCTAAAAAAACCTGGACCGGCCAGGGCCGCACTCCTTCTGCCATTAAAGCGGCACTGGATGGTGGTGCAACATTAGAGAGCTTCCTGATCGCGCGTTAATCAGGCTACCGATGTGTTCAGTGTTTTCTGCCTTGCAAACTGCGGGGCAGATAACACACTTTCTTGCCTCTTCTTTCTCACTGTGCTATTCCCTTTTTTAACATCGTAATACCCCTGCATCCGATCATTTCTCGCCGGTGCTCATTCCTCTTAATGTAAGCTTAAGTCTCAGCAAGTATGGTTAACGTCTCTTCGTTTACCGGAAATGCTATGCGTACCCGATATTCTTCCGTTCAAATTTTGCTCCACTGGCTGGTGTTTGTTTTAGTGGTATTGACCTATACCACGATGGATATAAAAGGGTGTTTTGCAAAAGACACGCCCTTGCGGGAGTTATTAGCCCTGACGCATTACAGTCTGGGATTTTGCGTATTATTTCTGATGTGTATACGGCTGTTTGTTCGCGGGATGTATGTTACGCCACCGGTCAAACCCGCGTTGCCGCGCTGGCAGCATTATTTTTCTGGTGGCGCGCAGATTCTTATATATCTGATGTTTCTCAGCTTACCGGTGATGGGTATTTTGTCACAATATTATGGCGGGCATGACTGGACGATGTTTAACATCCTTATGCCGAAAAGCGTGTTTCCGGATTTACCGTTACAGAAACTATTAAAAACGCTGCATGAATGGCTCGCTAACGCGGGGTATTACCTCATCGGATTACATACTCTGGCGGCTCTCTGGCATCACTATCGCCGGCGCGATAACACGCTGATCAGGATGTTACCTTCACGAAAATAGCCCGCGGGTGCGTGGATCAATGAAACCGTTGCAAGGTTCTGGTATCAACAGACCGATTAACGTGACGGAAGGAGCAATGATGATATTCAGTGCGAGGGGGCACATTGTCTGCTTATGAATGCGGCAGTATCCTAAAGCCTTGCTAATCAAATGGATATTGAAATGGATACTACCGAAACGCTAAACGGGACGTACTTCTATCACGGTCACGACAACGTAACTAAAGAAGAGTTGTTCTGGTTAATCTTCTTGGAATCTTTCTCCAATCGCGCAGGAATAGAAATAGAAACAGCTGCAACCATCTTTGTGGGTAAGCCAATTATTCCCAAGCGCAAAGTCTTAGGCTCAAAGGGCGATAGGACAAGCATTGCATCAAAAATGTCACGAAGAATTTTCAAGGATGCAAAGCTCCCAAACAATCTAAAAATTCCCACTATCGCCTATGGTCAGGTGAGGAACACAAATCAGATTGCTACGATTGTTGGCCGCTGGGTTCCGTATTTAGGCTACGCTCAGGCGGTAATACTTTGTGCAATCGTGGCAAAGGATACACGTGATAAATACAACCTCATCGCCTCCCCACAAGACCGTATTGCATGGACGTACTTCTGATGGAAGCAGATGAAAATGAGATTCTCGATTACATCACGGACAAATACAGTGAGAGGAGAAAACCAGTTAGTAAAGACTGGACGTTTCAGGAACACTTTAATTTAGTCACGGATGAATTAGGTGAAATGCTGATTGACCTGTTCACTCGGTATGGCATTAGCTATGACAATTTTAATCTCGATAATTACTTTGAGCCTGAATTGCCATGGTGGTGGTGGCAACTTAGGCGAGAGTACAAAGGCAAAGTCTACAAGTCTCTTACTGTTGAGATGATTATTGAGTCTGCCAAAGCTGGTAAGTGGCTATATGATTAAGGGGCGGTATGCCCCTTTTCACATTATACAGTCTGGCGGTCATCCCATGAATCAGCATAGATGATATTGCCATCGTTATGCTTCAACGTAATCTTCTCGTAACGCAACTCAACAGTTTCCATATGATTTTCATTCGGATTGCTGGCTGCTGCCATAGCCGGCGAAATAGACACTATCCGAACCTTTTCTAACAGCATGTTGAAATACTCAACTTCCTGACCTGCATCATTGATCCGATACCATTTGAATTCAGCCGAAGCAAGGCATTGACCCGTCGCCACTGCTTTGTAGATATACGGGCTTGAACAGTCAAAATCTTTCACCAGCATCATAGGGGAATGAATACGTGTACCCGTAATTTTCCCTGTACGATCATCAGTTGGCGTCATCAGATTATGATGGAATCCTTTTACTTCGATGCTGTATTCCCGCCCGATATAACATCCACACCGCCTTTAATCAGTGCGCCGCCATCGTCTTTAAGCCATAAATAAGCTGGTATAGCCATTTTCAAAAATTCCATTTTTAAAAGTGAGGCTTAAAAGTATTCCTTTGTTCAGCGGGGTACAATTATCGAAAGTCGTAGTTGCCTGATTTTCAGATGTTTATTACTGTTAGCGGGGCTCCTGCTGCGTGAAGCGCCCGCACATAGAATTCCCTTTGCCTGCTTATGAATACAGCAGTATTCTAAAGCCCTGCTAATCAAATGGATATGGAAAATGGATACCACCGAAACGCTAAACGGGACGTACTTCTACCACGGTCATGCGAATCTGAGTAATCAAGAGTTATTCGGGTTAATTTTTATTGAAAGCTTAGCGAACCACCTCGGCTTAGACACTACGGCTACAGTTCTCATTATTACAGGGCAGCCTTACATTCCGGTTCCGGGCAAAATGGTAACTGCAATAACGGGAACCAGCGTGGCGTCAAAGCTAACAAGAGCACTTTTAAAGCAAGCCAAACTACCCTTTGGCCTTAAAGCGTGGACGCCGGTTGGTAAGACTTTCAATACTCTGACTATGCGAAGAACCACTAAATGGGCTGCATTGATTGATAGATATGTTCCCTTTGTTGGATATGCAATGGCAATCATATTAGTCCAGCAGGTAGCAACTGAAACCAGATCGAAATATAACTTAATCGCCCGTCCAGAAGATCGTATTGAATGGACGTACTTTTAATGGAAGAAAAAGTTTTGTTATTGTTCCGCGAGGAAATACCTGGATACTACGATTTCGATTTAAAAAGGGAAGTGCCGCTTGAGTTTGATACTGAGCTACAGGATTTTGCTCCGGGTGATGATTTCATATGTGCTCTCGAAGCCTATGAAAAAACCTTTAAAGTGGGTCTTTCAGTCGTAAATTGGTCCCACTATTTCCCTTGGGAAAACCTTCCTTTTTTAACTCGCTGGTTTAAGGCTAAGCGTAAGGATGTTGAAAAGATCAGAAAGCCTTTAACGGTGAGAATGTTTGCAGAATCGGCTCGGGCGGGTAAATGGCTTTATGATTAAGGGGCATTTTGCTCCTTTTTAATTATGCAGTTTGGCGATCATTCCACGAGTCAGCAAATATGATGTTCTCATCATTGTGCTTCCACGTAATCTTCTCGTAGCGTAATTCAACAGAATGCGCCCGTTCAGCGTTGAAATTTGCATGAACAGGCGGAAAGGTTTTACTGTTTTAAGTAGTTCTTCTGATAAACACACAAATGTGTATAAGCGGCCTGCAGATGCGGTACGCTGATCCCCACACGCGTGGCGCGCTCGACCAGATCACCAACAATCTGATCGGCTTCAATCGGATATTCCTGCATCATATCGCGGTACATGGACGAGGTTTGTGGCGAGTTTTTATCCGTCACCGCTTCCCTGACTTTTGCCACCGCCGCCGCGCGTTCCGCGTAGCCAAAGGCTTTCATGGTGGTCAGTGCCTCCGTGACAATAGCCTGGGCGAACTCTGTTCCGCCCGGTGCAGAAGCCACCTGGCCGATGTTTCCGCGCATGGTGCAGGTGATGGCGCCGAGGCTTGAAAGCAGCAGCCACTTCTCCCACAAATCCGTGATAATCGTTTCAGAAAGGATGGCTTCAACGCCTGCGCTCTGAAACGCCTGATCGACTTTCAGAATACGTTCGGTTTTTTCGCCGGAGAGTTCGCCATAAATAATCTGGTGCAATGGCGTCATCTGATGGATATGGCCGTCGGCATCCAGCGTCGCGTTGATTTTGCATAATCCGCCGATCAGGGCGTGCTCGCCGAAACGCTGACTCAGCGTCTCCATGTGTTTCATGCCGTTGAGAACCGGCATCACCATGGTATTTTCACCGACAACAGGCGCGATATCTTTCATCGCCGCTTCCAGCCCGAAGCTTTTAACTGTCAGTAAAATCAGGTCATAGGGACCGGTGAGCTGCGAGGCCTGTAAGACATTAGGCTGGAAATGGAAATCACCATGCGGACTGTGAACAGTCAGCCCGTTTTGCTCAACCGCAAGCGCGCGTTTTTCACGTAAAAGAAACGTCACATCCTGCCCGGCCTGCGCCAGACGTGCGCCGAAATACCCGCCGGTCGCACCAGCACCCACAACTAAAATCCGCATATATTTTCCCCTGTTACAAGTCATTCAGAAACCCTGTGTCTGATTAAACTACGGGAGGAGGGCTGCACGGATCAAGGGGCTGTGATGAAAGAAGGTTTTTTGAAGATTTTACCGCGTGATACTATGCGCAATCACTATTTCAAAAGGAGCACTGAATGGCAGGTTATCAGCCTCCGTACAGTATCACACCGCAGATCCTCAGCCGGGTTGTGGACGTCGGGGAATTGCTGGGGCGCTGGGCTGCACATGCTGAACACTCATCTGTGCTTCTGCGCAAAGAAAACCGTATCCGTACTATTCAGGCTTCACTCGCTATCGAACATAACAGCCTGTCCACGCAGCAGGTGACGGCCATTATGGAAGGCAAGCGCGTGCTTGCGCCGCAAAAGGATATTCAGGAAGTGCGTAACGCCATCCTGACTTACGAACAATTACCGGCGTGGAAAAGTCATCGTCTTGATGATGTCCTGAAAGCCCACCAGACGCTCATGCTCGGACTGGTGGATGCGCCGGGACACCTTCGCACTGGCAATGTGGGCGTGTATCGCGACAACCAGCTGATTCATATGGCACCGCCTGCGGGGCAACTTTCCCGTCTGATGTCTGATTTGCTGAACTGGCTGAAGGAAACGGATATCCACCCGCTCATCGCCAGTTCGATTTTCCATTATGAGTTTGAATTTATTCACCCGTTTGCCGACGGCAATGGCAGGATGGGACGCTTATGGCAGACGCTGATCCTCAGTCAGTGGCGACCTGAACTGGCCTGGCTTCCGGTTGAAACGCTGATCCACAATCAGCAGCAGGACTATTACCGCATATTGGGCGAATGTGATCGCGCCAGTGACTGCACGGCGTTTATCGGTTTTATGCTCGATAAATTGGCTGAAGCGCTGAGCGAAGGTATTGACACACAACTCTCCAGCCATAATCCCCGTCCGCGGGCAGAGTGATCGCTATTTCCCCCGCGCCCGCACCTTGCGATACAGCACCGGCAATGAAATCACGACGATCAGCATCGCGCCGACAATCACCGACATCACAATCCCCGGCACATTCAGCAGGCTGAGTCCAAAGGTCAGCAAGCCCATCAGGAACGCGGCGATGATCACGCCGGTCATGCTGCCGGATCCGCCGAGCACGCTGACGCCGCCGAGCACTGCCATGGTGATCACGCTCAGTTCCCAGCCGAGTGCCAGCGTCGGACGCGTACTGCCGAGGCGCGACGTCAGCAGCACTGCCGCCAGTCCGGACATTACACCGACCAGCACGAACAGCGTCAGGTTGTGGCGTTTCACGTTAATCCCGGAATACCACGCCGCGACCGGATTGTTGCCGATGGCATACGTACGGCGGCCAAAGTTGGTTTTATGCAGCAGGAAATAAAACACCGCGCCGAGTACCAGGAACAGGGCGAATTCAAACGACAGCGGCCCCCAGACATACCCCTGACCAAACCACGCAAAACTGGCGGGATATTTATTCAGCGACTGATCGCCGAGCAGCACATACGTGATGCCACGGAACAGGCTCATGGTGCCGATAGTAATTACGATTGACGACAGATTCAGCCGCGTCACCAGCAGCCCGTTGATCAGGCCGCATAACAATCCCACGCTCAGCCCGACGCCCACCAGCGCGGGTGTCGGCAAACCGGCCTGCGCGCAGAATCCCATCACGGTGGAACTGAGCGCCATGGTGGAGGCGACCGACAGGTCGATTTCACGGGCGATAATCAGCATCGCCATCGGCAGCACGATGATGGCTTTTTCGGTGAAGTTAAACGTCGCGTCCGACAGATTCCAGATGTTGAGGAAATACGGCGAAGCGAACGCATTCACCACAAACACCAGCAGCGTTACCAGCAGCAAAAATCCTTCCCAGCACATCAGGCGGCGGAAAAACGGCGTGACGGACATGGTGGATTTTTCTCCGGCAGTTGAATGCGGCGTGTTGCGCGAAGTTAAGGTCTTACTCATGATCTTGCTCCGGTTTCAGTTCGCACAGGCTGGACGGCAGGAGAATGGCGCAGGATCAGCCGTCCCTTACGTTTATTGGCGCGTTCGTTGAGGATGACGGCAATCACGATCACGCCGCCGGAAATCGCCATCTGCCAGAACGGCGACACTTCAATCACCGGCAGGGCATTGTTGATGACGCCGAGGAACAGCGCGCCGAGCAGGCAGCCGACCACCGAGCCGATGCCGCCCATGGTGCTGATCCCGCCGATGACGCACGCCGCGACAATCTGTAATTCAAAGCCGTTAGCAACATCGACGTAAGCGACAGCGAAGCGTGAAATCCACAGATAGCCGCAGAAACCGGCCAGCGCGCCGGAAAGGCAGAAGCTGACGAACTGCATTTTACCGGCGTTAATACCGGTGTAATACGCTGCCGTGGCATTGCCGCCTGCGGTATACAAAGCGCGTCCGGTGCGGCTGTAACGCAGGAAATAGGCCACCAGAATCAGTGCCGCAATCGCACACCAGCCGAGCAGCGGCAGGCCGATAAAAGTGGCACGTGGCAGGCTGAGGAATTGCGGGCTCATCTGGTGAGCGTTGATCCAGCCGCCGTTGGAAAGCAGAAAGATAATGCCGCGATAAATGCTCATGGTGCCGAGCGTGACCACAATTGGCGGAATGCCGACTTTCCACACCAGCAGGCCGTTAATCGCGCCCATCACCAGTCCGAGAACTGTCGCCAGCACAACCAGCGACCACACCGGAATATCGGGATGATGGAAGTTAATCAGCGCGACTATCATGCCGGTCAGCGCCAGATTGGCGGCCATCGATAAGTCGATCCCTTTGGTCAGCAGCACCATCATCTGTCCGAGCGCCAGGATGATCAGAATCGAGGTATCGTTAAACATTTCAAGCAGGTTTCCGGCACCGACAAACTCCGGTGAACGCGCGCCGACGCCAAGCACCATCAGCACTATTACCACCGCCAGCAACAGCTCGCGATATTTGAGCAGGTTTTTGATCATGCTGCCTCCTCGCCTGCGCCGCTGGCGGCACTGACAATCATTTCTGCGCTGGCTTCACCGGCATTAAATTCCGCCACCATCAGCCCTTCATGCATCACAATGATGCGATCGGCCATGCCCATCACTTCCGGTAATTCAGATGACACCATAATCACCGCCAGCCCGCGCCCGACCAGTTCAGACATAAACTGATGCACCGCCGCTTTGGAGCCGATATCTATACCTTTAGTCGGCTCATCGAGAATGATGATGTCCGGTTTGGTCGCCAGCCATTTGGCTATCACCACTTTTTGCTGATTACCGCCGGAAAGCGTACCCACCGCCTGTTTCCAGCTGGACGCTTTTACCTGCAAACGTCGGGCGTAATCATCCGCCAGCGCCCACTCTTTTTTGTCATTGAGCACGCCATGCGGATTCAGCTTACTGAGCTGCGGCAGGCTGATGTTCTGGCTGATGGGCAAATCAATAATCGCGCCTTGTTTCTGGCGCTCTTCCGGCACGTACACAATCCCTGCGCGGATAGCCTGAGAAGGGCGGGAGAAATGTTGTTCTTTGCCATTGATCAGAATTTTTCCGCCGCCGGGCTGTGTGACGCCAAACAGCGCCTGCATCAGCTCGGTTCTGCCAGCTCCGACCAGCCCGTAAAAGCCGAGAATTTCGCCTTTGCGCAGAGAGAAGTTAATGCCTGCAAATTCGGTCGGATGGCTGAGGTTTTGCACCTCGAGCACGGTGTCACCCGGCTCGCAGTTCACTTTCGGGTAAGCCTGACTCACTTCGCGACCGACCATCATGGTCACCATCTGCTGTTCGCTGATGTCGCTGATTTTGCCGGAACCGACATAACTGCCATCACGCAAAACCGTGTAGTAATCGGAAATGGAGAAAATCTCGTCGAACTTGTGCGAAATAAACAGGATAGCTTTACCCTCGCGTTTCAGGCGTTCAACAATCTGATAAAACTCAACGATTTCATGCTGCGATAGCGCGGCGGTCGGTTCGTCGAGAATAACCACCTGGGCATCAAACGATAGCGCACGGGCAATCGCCACCATATGACGCTGCGCGATACTCAGGTCTTTCAGGATGGCGTGCGGGTCAATGTTCACTTCCAGACGCGTCAGAATATCGCGTGCCTGCTGATGCATTGCCGGCCAGTTCAGGCGTTTAAACAGCCCGCGATAGATGTAATGGCCGACAAAAATATTCTCGGTGACGGAAAGCTCGTCGAACAGCACGGTTTCCTGATGAATGGCGGTAATGCCAACTTTGTGCGCGGATTCGGGATTCGGCAGTTTGATTGGAATCGCTTTATAACGCAGTTCGCCTTCTTCCGGCTGATAAATGCCGGTCATGACTTTCACCAGCGTCGATTTTCCCGCGCCGTTTTCGCCAATCAGGGCGGTTACTTTTCCCGGATACAAATCCACGTGAACGTTATTTAACGCCCTGACACCCGGAAAGACTTTGCTGATGCCTTTTAATGATAAAAGCGGCGTCGTTGAGTCTGTCATTTCAGTTCCCCTGTCTGGCTAAGCACAACAAAACGGCTCACCGCATCACGATGAGCCGCATTCAGGATCAGAAGATTTTGGAGAATTTGTCGATGTTACTGGCGTCATAGACAAACGGTTCTGCCATCGCGCCGCTGCCGTCAGCATCCAGTTTCACTTTGCCTAAACGGCCCATGCTGGCTTCGGTTTTGGTGGCGGTGCCTTTGACTAAATCGTCCGCCAGATAAGTCGCGGCGTAGCCCAGATCGATCGGGTTCCAGATGGCGAAACTTTTCGTTGCCCCGGATTTCACCGCACCCGCCATTTCAGACGGCAAACCCAGGCCGGTTACGTAAACCTTGCCGATTTTGCCCTGATCTTTCACCGCCTGCGCCGCCGCCACGATACCGACGGAAGACGGAGAAATAATCACTTTCAGATCCGGGTAGGATTTCAGCAATCCGATGGTTTCACGGTAGCTTTTATCTGACAGGTCGTCGCCATAAGCGACAGTCACCAGATTCACCGAAGGATATTTAGGCAGCACCTTTTTCATCTCTGCGATCCACAGATTCTGGTTAGTGGAGGTAGGCGTGGCGCTGAGGATTGCCACATCGCCTTTTTCCACGTTCAGGGCTTTCAGCGCATCGGCGGCCAGTTTGACGTTAGTTTCGCCGATCAGCGCATTATTGGAAGGATTGAGGTGGATCTGACGGCCCTCTTTAGCAACGCCGGAATCCCACGACACCACTTTAATCCCGCGCTGCATGGCTTTTTTCAGTACCGGCACCAGCGCATCAGGGTCGTTTGCGGAGACGGCAATGGCATCGACACCCTGCGCGATCAGGCCGTTCAGCACTTCAATCTGCGCTTCGGCGGTGGTGGTGGTCGGGCCGGTATAAATTACCTTAACGTCCCCCAGTTCTTTGGCTGCCTGCTGCGCACCGACGTTAGCCGCCTCAAAAAAACCGTTGCCCAGCGATTTCGCTACCAGCGCAATTTTCACTTCTGCCGATGCCGCGCCTGCCAGCAGGATGCTGCTCGCCATCAGGGTAAGGCTCAGTACGTGTTTTAATTTCATTGTTGGTACTCCGCATGCTATTCGCATAAATCTGCAAAAAGTTTAACGACGAAAAGTTGCCGACGCGCCAGGCGCATGATCACGACTCTAGGAGGTTGCCGTCAGACTGACCTTTCCGCGAGTGCCAGTTCAGCGCTAACTATGGCAAAGACGCAAAGGTTTAAGCGAACAACCTCACAATTTGATAACAATTTTGTTTCGGTCATACCAAACGGTCAGAAAACCACACCTTACCGGTCTCTGAAGTCCGTACTTAAATAAGGTGTAAAGCCACGCGGTACGGCGGATGGCGCAAGATTTCGTAAGGAGGGAAATGTTTTGTTCAAAAGCGGCTGGCGGATCACAGTTTCAGCCTTATAGCCGCGCCGGTGACGACTAAGATATTACGATAATGTTAATAAGGAGTCGGAAATGACCGTGCTACGCAGTAGTGAGTATTTTTCCTCAGGGGATTTTCCGGTCGCCATTGAACCCCGTTATCCGCAGGAAATGTTTCCCGAACATCATCATCAGGATTTCAATGAAATTGTGCTGGTCGAGCAGGGTACCGGCACGCACGTTTTCAACGACCAGCCGCTGATCCTCAGTGCCGGCAGTGTCTGTTTTGTCCGTCACAGCGACCACCATCTTTATGAAGATACCGACAATCTGCATCTGACCAACGTGCTGTACCGCAGCCCGAATGCGTTTCGTTTCCTGAATGGCGTCAGCGATTTGTTACCGCAGGAAGTGGACGGAATTTATCCGGCGCACTGGCGCATCAGTCCGAATCAGATAACTCAGGCCAAAACCCTGATTGACCTGCTCGCGCGTAAGCCCTTCAGCCTGTCACCGGAAAATCAGGCGCAGCAGGAGCTGTACTTTATGCAACTCCTGCTATTGCTGCGCAAAGGCAGCCGCGACGTGGGTTATCGCGGGCAGGGCGGTGACCTGAATAATTTGCTGGACTGGATGAACGAACATTACGACGAAGAAATCGACTGGCCGCAGCTGGCTGCGCAGTTCTCGATGTCGCTGCGCACCTTGCACCGGCAGATGAAACAGCAAACCGGCTGCACGCCGCTCAATTATCTCAACCGTCTGCGCCTGCTTAATGCGCGCAATATGCTGCGTTTCAGCGACAGTCCGATTACCGAGATCGCTCATAACTGCGGTTTTTGCGACAGCAATTACTTCTCCACATTGTTCAAACGCGAGTTTGGCTATGCGCCAAGAAGTGTCCGTCGGTAGATATCACCACAATTTGCAGAAATGTTATGTCGGGCAACCCGACCATGACATTTTTGCCATTTCTCAAAATTAAATGGCAATCATGGAAAGGTAAAAACCAGACGGATAGAACAGGCTGTTAAAACTTCACAAAAAAGAGCTTCTTTATTAACAACTCGTTCATCACCTCTATCCGTACCTTGGAGACTCCCTACATGAGCACAGTTCAGAAACGTATGTACATCAACGGCGAATTCGTTGAAAACACCGGCGGTAAGTGGATTGACGTTGTGAATCCGGCAACGGAACAGGTGATTTCGCAGATCCCTGAAGGCTCGGCAGAAGATGCCAGAAGAGCCATTGATGCCGCCGAAGCGGCGCAACCAGGCTGGGAAGCATTGCCTGCGGTTGAACGCGGCGTATGGCTGCATAAAATCGCCGCCGGTATCCGCGAGCGCGAAGCCGAACTGACGGACACCATTATTGCTGAAGGCGGCAAAACCTACGGCCTGGCGCAAACCGAAGTGCTGTTCACCGCGGATTATCTCGATTACATGGCTGAATGGGCGCGCCGTTACGAAGGCGAAATCATTCAGAGCGACCGTCCCAACGAAAACATCTTTGTGTTCCGCAAAGCCATCGGCGTGACCACCGGTATTTTGCCGTGGAACTTCCCGTTCTTCCTTATTGCGCGTAAAGCCGCACCGGCGCTAATTACCGGCAACACCATCGTGATCAAACCGAGTGAAATCACGCCGAACAACGCGGTGATCTTTGCTGAAATCATCCACAAAATCGGTCTGCCAAAGGGCGTGCTGAATATCTTGACCGGCTACGGTCCGACCGTCGGGCAGGAACTGGCAGCCAACCCGAAAGTCGGTATGGTCAGCCTGACCGGCAGCGTGGCGGCGGGTATTGCCACCATGACCGCCGCAGCGCAGAACGTGACGAAAGTCTCGCTGGAACTGGGCGGTAAAGCGCCCGCCATCGTGATGAATGACGCCGATTTGGATCTGGCGGTAAAAGCCATAGTCAGCTCCCGCGTCATCAATACCGGACAGGTGTGTAACTGCGCCGAACGTGTTTACGTGCAGGAAGGCGTCTACGACGAATTCATTTCGCGCATCGGCGAAGCGATGAAAAAAGTCACGTTTGGCAATACTGCCGAACAAAAAGAGCTGGATATGGGCCCGCTGATCAGTGGTGCGGCGTTGCAGCGCGTGGAAGACAAAGTGGCGAAAGCAGTTTCTCAGGGCGCGAAAGTGCTGCTAGGCGGTAAACGCCATGGCGACAAAGGATTTTTCTATCAGCCAACGGTGCTGGTGGATGTGACGCAAGATATGCCGATCATGCACGAAGAAGTGTTTGGTCCGGTGTTGCCGGTCGCGACATTTAAAACGCTGGATGAAGCCATCGCGATGGCCAATGACAGCGAATACGGCCTGACGTCGTCGATTTACACCAGCAACATCAACACCGCGATGAAAGCGCTGAAACAGCTGAAATTCGGTGAAACTTACATCAACCGTGAAAACTTTGAAGCAATGCAGGGCTTCCACGCGGGCTGGCGTAAATCAGGCGTCGGTGGCGCAGACGGCAAACACGGCTTGCAGGAATATCTGCAAACGCACGTCGCGTATTTGCAATTCCATTAATCAGCAGTAACGGCCGGAGCGGGGCAACCTGACTCCGGCTTATAAGGACATATCATGAGCCGCAACGATTTCCTCACCGGCATTCGTCAGCATAAGATTATGCAAACGCTATTTCCGCCACAGCCTGAAACCCCTGACCTGGCGGAAGAGTTTGACCGCGCGCTGACCCTGATGGGCGGCATCTGGGACGATACTTTTCTGCGTACGCCGCAGAATGGCTACACCACGCTGAACGCCTATCTGCGCGGGTTGTATCCGGCTGATTCCCTGTTTTGTTCCGCCACGCCGGAGATTATCGCGGAAGTGGATTTCAGCGCCCGCACTCAGGCGGCAGCACTTAAAGATGTGGATGTCGGCGTGGTTCGCGCCTGCTTTGGTGTGGCTGAAACCGGCGCAGTATTTCTCAGCGATCCGCAGCTTTGTGTGAATTCCCTCAGCGCGATGGCGAAACATCTGGTGGTGCTGCTCGACGTGAAGCACATCATCGAACATCTGCACCTTGCTCATCGCCAGCCGCAACCCTTCAATGCCCGTTATACGGTGATGGTAACGGGGTCCGCCGCGATGGCCGACAGCGAAAGTGCGCTGATGCTCGGCGCAAAAGGGGTGCAGAGTTTGCGGGTGATCGCGATTTAAGTCCTAAAATCCACGGATCCTGCTGTACTCACTTCGCTTAAAATAACTCCTGTAAATAAAATAAATCCTATCTGATACAATAAGTAAACGGGGTCACAACGGGAGTGTCCTGACTTTTACTGCAAGTGAGCGCGACAACCATGAGCGTGATACAGAGCCTTATCAAACAAGCCTTTGGCACCGGTAACAGCAATGAAGCGGCCACTTTTCTGGCCAGCGCGTGCAACCGGATGAAGGCAATGGATAAAACGTCTATCGCCCGCGAAGTGGAAAGCGCGCTCAGAGGCGTCAGTTTCAGCCGTGCCGAAGGCGATAAAGCCAAAGTCAAAACCGTTTTTAAAGACACCGCCATCACGCTGGAAAAACTGGCGTCACTGGAAAAACAGGTGCGCAGCCTGACTCAAGAACTGGCTGTGGCGCGTCATCAAACCGGCAGCGGGAACACAGAAGATGTTCAGCGACTTGAAGGCGAGCTATACCGCCTGAACACGCGGGTTAGCGAACTGCTGCGTCAGTCTGAAATACAGAAAAAGCAGCACGCCGACGAACTGGCGCTGATGCGATCCCGTCAGCAAACTGCCGGAAACTCTGCCTCCGCCGGGCTGGAAGAGTCCAGAAATCTTGTTGCTTACATGGGCAGTCAGATGGCGGCGATGGCCGCCGCCCGCGACAAGCTACAGGGCCAGATCGTTGAGGAAGAAGACAAACGTCACGCTGCCAACCGCCGTGCGGACGGTAATTACGCGCTGCTCGGACAGCAGAAAGAACTGACGGCTGAGGCGAACCGTAAAGTCACGCAACTGCGTGCCAGCCTGAAACTGGAAGAGTACGAAGGGCAAAACGCGAAGAGCGAAAGGACGAAACTGAAAAAGCAGCTCGCTGAACTTCAGGATGAAAACAGCCGTCTGGCAGAACGTTTTCGCGATAACGAAGAAGATTGCGAACGGCTTAGCCAGGCGCTGGAGCGCACGAATCAGGAGTTCGCTGCCTACAAAGCGCAAAAGCAACGCTTAACCCGCTGGATCCACATTCCCGGCGCAATGATGGGGATTTCCGTCGTCGCGCTGGTGCTGTACTCAGATGCCCAGCCGGGGCATCTGTTCGATAATCTCGCCCCCGCCGCTTTTCTCGGCAGCGTCGTCTACGCACTTTCCCTGATGATTGCATTTACTCGCCGGGCGTAGCGGGTTTGCGTTTTCTGCCCTTTACTTCACCGCCCCCGTCGCCGCCTGCTCAATCAATGCAGCCACTTCTTTAGGATGTGATTCGTATACCGAATGGCTGGCGCCTGCGATTTCGACGGTGTGGCTATGCGCGCGTTTGGCGTACATGCGCTCTAAATCCGGGTTAATAATTTTGTCGGACTTCGCCACCATGTACCAACTCGGTTTCACTTTCCACGCCGGCTCAGGAATGTTGGCGGTGAACACGCTGGCGGAGGTCAGCATTTGTGCCTGCGCTTCAAATTCCGCCTGTTTGATTGGCAGATCGGCAGCAAAATCTGCCGGGAAGTCAGCCGGATTGATATAGAGGAATCCGTCCGGCGTTTTCACAAACGGATGCGCGGAGTTCGGGAATTTCTTACCGTTAATCGCTTCGGTTTCACCATTATCCAGCGCATGAGCCGCGATATACACCAGCCCCGCCACGTGCGGATCGTTCCCCGCTTCAGTAATAATCGCACCGCCATAACTGTGACCGACCAAAATGGCCGGACCGTTTTGCATATCCAGAATACGTTTGGTGGCCGCGACGTCATCGGTAAATGAGGTCAGCGGCTCCTGCACCAGCGTCACTTTATAACCGTCGTGCGTCAGAATGTCGTATACCGGACGCCAGCCTGAGCCGCCTACAAAGGCACCGTGCACCAGCACGACATTTTTCACTGGCGCCGCAATGGCTGTCTGTGAACCGAATGCCGCTGTAGCGGCCAGTAACAATGTTGAAGCTAAACGTAAACGCATGGCACTTCCTCTCTTCGTTTTAAACCGGAATGAACATCAGTCTGTGAGGCCACTGTGAGCCTGACGGTCTGACAGATAAGTGACGTGCTGATGACAAAAACGTCATCAGGGCAGGGCGGCTAAGGTCGTGGAAGCGTTTTCCCTGAGCGGGTTGTGGATATTTTAAACAGCGGAATGGATTTTGATTTTATATCTTATGTAAAGAAGTGGAGGTTTCATTACCCGGAACTAATTGGGTGAAAAAACGTCAGAGAATATTCTCTTGTCTTAAAATAGTGGTCTATATTTATTCTGACTCAGATTCAGTTAGTGCGGTTTCGAAAGATGAAAGTCAAATTATCTAACCGTAAGTAGCGCATGATTAATAGTCGTAATGGGCATTTCGTGATTATGATTTATATGTTTCATATCAGTTAATTACCTATAATGTAACCGTTACCATTTACTGGCTTGTCATACGTGTCGATTTATCCGGTGAATTTTCAAATGAAAGCGGTGTTTTATTTTGTCCGGCCTTCAAAACGGTATCAGGCCAATTAATCCACGAAGTTTACGCGGGGATTTAATTGAAAAATCGCATCATGATGCACACTGCGTGCGGTATTTTGTTAAAAAGTTATATTTGTAAAGTTGCGTATGTACTAACAGGAAGAAAAAATCTATAGTGAGCCCCCTTACGGCTCTCAATCAGAACGGTCGATTTATGTCTACTTCTAATGTCTAAAATTGAGAGATGTGTCTTGTTTTTGACCCAGCCTTTTAACACAAAACAAAAGAACTCATAAAGTGAACGCCAAAACCTCTGCTTTTATCATCACGTTCTTGTCATTTTTGAACCCGGTTTCAGTCAGTTACGCGCAGTCAGCGACCGACGCCTCTAAGGGCGATACGGACGATTCATCAGACTCTTCTTCCCTGATGATCATTAAACGCGAAATCAGCGGCGGTCTGTCAGAACTGGACACTCCCGCAGCGGTCAGCGTGGTGGATGGCGACGATTTCAGAAACAGCAAAGCGCAGGTCAACCTGTCAGAAAGCCTCGGCAGCGTTCCGGGTTTACAGGTGCAGAACCGCCAGAATTACGCGCAGGATCTCCAACTTTCCGTGCGTGGCTTCGGCAGCCGTTCGATGTACGGCGTGCGCGGCGTGCGTATTTACGTTGATGGTATTCCGGCCACCATGCCTGACGGGCAGGGCCAGACCTCCAATATCGATCTGAACTCGGTAGAACGCGTGGAAGTGCTGCGCGGTCCTTTCTCGGCGCTGTACGGCAATGCTTCCGGCGGCGTGGTGAACGTGGATACCCAGACCGGTTCTCAGCCTGCAAAACTGGAAGCAGGCACTTATTTTGGCAGTTACGGCTCATTTCGTAACAGCGTAAAAGCCAGCGGTGCGACCGGCGACGGCACACACGCGGGTGATGTGAATTACCTGATTTCCGGCTCACGTTTCACCACCGACGGCTACCGCGACCACAGTGGTACGCAGAAAAACCTCGGTAACGGCAAACTGGGCGTGCGCATTGATGATGCCAGCACCCTGACGTTGATGTTTAACAGTGTCTCTGTCGATGCGAACGATCCGGGCGGTCTGACTGAATCCGAATGGCACGATGACCCGACGCAGGCGAAACGCGCCGATCAATACAATGCGCGCAAATCGCTGGATCAGACTCAGGTTGGCCTGCGTTATCAGCGTCAGATGGGCGAGAACGATGAGTTCAGCCTGATGACCTATCACGGCGAGCGCCACACCACGCAATACCAGACCATTCCGGCAGCATCGCAGAAGAATCCGCTGAACGCAGGCGGGGTGATCGTTCTGGAACGTAAATACTCCGGCGTGGATACCCGCTGGAAACATGACGATCAGATAGGTTCTGTGCCGTTCTCCGTTACCGGCGGTCTGGATTATGAAACCATGACCGAACGCCGCTTTGGTTATGAAAACTTCAATGATGAAGGCGATCTGGGCGTGAAAGGCGACGAACGTCGCAATGAAAAGAACGTGATGTGGAACCTCGATCCCTATCTGCAAACCACGTGGAACCTGACGTCGCGCTGGACGCTGGATGCCGGTGCGCGCTACAGCACCGTGAGTTTTGATTCGCAGGATTACTACATTACCGGCAGTAATCCGGATGACAGCGGTTCGCGCCGTTATCACAAGCTGCTGCCAATGGCTTCACTGAATTATGCAGTGACGCCGGCGCTGAACACCTATATCTCTGCCGGTCGCGGTTTCGAAACGCCAACCATTAATGAGCTTTCTTACCGCACTGACGGCAAGTCTGGCCTGAACCTGGGGCTGGAACCTTCGACCAGCAACACGGTTGAACTGGGCAGCAAATGGCGCGTCGGCAATGGTTTAGTTACCGCCGCGGTCTTCCAGACTGATACTGACGACGAGTTAATTGTTGCAGAAAGTGTCGGCGGACGTTCGAGTTACACCAACGCCGGTAAGACCCGTCGTCGCGGACTGGAACTGTCGTTAGATCAGCAGATTGAAGAAAACTGGCGCGTTAAAATGGCCTGGACTTTACTCGATGCCACCTTCCGCAATGAGACCTGTGGAGCCGGGGATTGCACGCCAGCGGGGAACCGTCTGCCGGGTATCGCACGCAACATGGGCTACGCTTCTCTGGAGTGGGCACCGGTTGATGGCTGGCATGCTGGCGCTGATGTGCGCTACATGAGTGACATCGAAGTGAATGACGAAAACAGTGAACAGGCACCGGCTTATACTGTCGCCAGCGTGAATGCGGGTTATCGCTTCAACTGGAACAAAGTGACGCTCGACCTGTTTACCCGCGTCGACAATCTGTTCGACAGAAATTACGTCGGTTCTGTCATCGTCAATGAAGGCAACGGTCGCTATTTCGAACCGGCACCTGGCAGAAACTACGGTGGCGGCGCTACGCTTTCTTATAGTTTCGAATAGATTTCATAAAGTAAGCGTTTTAGTCAGTAAGAACAATGAACCACGCGGTGTTGCCCGGTGCCTGCACTGAGTCAAGCAGGGCGGCACATGCAAGGAATGACACCCGGTGAGAACCGGATGTTCTTGAAGATTCGGGCGATGCCTGAATCGACGATTATAAAAAATCAGTAAGGTCATCAACTATGGAAACGAAAGCCTCGTTATCACGCATCGTCGTCATAATTACCGCTTTGTTCGCCGCGTTAAGCGGGATTTATCTTCTTGTCGGCGGTGTCTGGCTGGCAAAATTAGGTGGTTCTCTTTATTACATTATTGCCGGTGTTATCTCGCTGGTTACCGCGTGGTTGCTGTATCGCCGTCGCTCTTCTGCATTGTTGCTGTACGCCATCTTCCTGTTCGGCACCACGGTGTGGGCTGTGTGGGAAGTGGGCACAGACTTCTGGGCACTGACGCCGCGTTTAGACGTCACCTTCTTCCTGGGCCTGTGGATCCTGCTGCCAGTCGTTTATAACCAGATGCTGGCGAAAAATGCCTTCGCCCGTGGCGCACTGGCCGTTTCCCTGCTGTTCACCGTGATTGTGCTGGCGTACTCCGTCTTCAACGATCCGCAGGAAATCAACGGCACCATCAAAGCTGCCGATGCTGCACCTGCAGCGACCGATTCCGGCGTTCCTGCCAGTGACTGGCCGGCCTATGGCCGTACTCAGGGCGGTACCCGTTACTCGCCACTGAACCAGATCAACGATAAAAACGTCAGCAAACTCGACGTGGCATGGACTTTCCGTACCGGTGATCTGAAAACTCCGAACGATCCGGGTGAAATTACTGATGAAGTGACGCCAATTAAGATCGGCGACATGCTTTACCTGTGTACGCCACACCAGAAGCTGTTTGCTCTGGATGCCGCGACCGGTAAAGAGAAGTGGAAATTCGATCCACAGCTCAATTCTAACCCGACCTTCCAGCACGTGACCTGTCGCGGTGTGTCTTATCATGAGACGACGCCTGCGGCACAAGGTGATGCTGCTAAGGGCGCAGCGCCTGCTGTCTGTTCACGTCGTATCATTCTGCCTGTTAATGATGGCCGTCTGTTCGCACTGGACGCTGAAACCGGCGCACGTTGCCCGGCATTCGGTAACAACGGTGAGCTGAACCTGCAAGGCAACATGCCTTACGCAACGCCGGGTCACTACGAGCCAACGTCACCGCCAATCATCACTAAATCTGTGATCATCGTGGCGGGTGCGGTTACTGATAACTACTCAAACCGCGAGCCTTCCGGCGTTATCCGTGGCTTTGATGTTGAGACCGGTAAACTGCTGTGGGCATTCGATCCGGGTGCTGCTGAACCAAACAAAATCCCTGCGGATGGTCAGCATTTCACACCGAACTCCCCGAACTCATGGGCACCAGCGGCTTATGATGACAAGCTGGATCTGGTTTACCTGCCAATCGGCGTAGCGACACCAGATATCTGGGGCGGCAACCGTACTCCGGAAATGGAACGTTACGCGAGCGGCTTGCTGGCGCTTAACGCAACCACCGGCAAACTGGCGTGGTTCTACCAGACTGTTCACCATGACCTGTGGGATATGGACGTTCCGGCGCAGCCGACTCTGGCTGATATCACTGACAAGAGCGGCAACAAAGTTCCTGCGATTTATGTTCCGACCAAAACCGGTAACATCTTCGTGCTGGATCGCCGTGACGGTAAGCTGATTGTTGATGCACCTGAAAAACCTGTTCCGCAAGGCGCAGCGAAAGGCGACCACGTTTCTCCGACTCAGCCGTTCTCCGAACTGACTTTCCGTCCGGAAGCCAAACTGACTGGTAAAGACATGTGGGGCGCAACGATCTATGACCAGCTGATGTGTCGTGTAATCTTCCACAAACTGCGTTATGAAGGCACCTTCACACCGCCATCCGAGCAGGGCACTCTGGTGTTCCCGGGTAACCTCGGCATGTTCGAGTGGGGTGGTATTTCTGTTGATACCGATCGTCAGGTGGCTATCGCTAACCCGATTGCTCTGCCATTCGTGTCTAAACTGATCCCACGTGGTCCTGGCAACCCTATGGAGCCAGATGAGAACGATAAAGGCGGTTCCGGTACTGAGACGGGCATTCAGCCACAGTACGGCGTGCCATTCGGCGTGACGCTGAACCCGTTCCTGTCTCCGCTGGGCTTCCCTTGTAAACAGCCTTCATGGGGTTACATCTCCGGCGTTGACCTGAAAACCAACGATATCGTGTGGAAAAAACGTATCGGTACCGTGCGCGACAGCTCACCATTACCGCTGCCGTTCAAAATGGGTATGCCAATGCTTGGCGCACCGATTTCTACCGCTGGTAACGTGTTCTTCATCGCAGCGACCGCAGATAACTACCTGCGCGCATTCGATATGAGCAACGGTGACAAACTGTGGGAAGCACGTCTGCCAGCAGGCGGCCAGGCGACGCCGATGACTTATTCTGTGAACGGTAAACAATACGTTGTTATCGCAGCAGGCGGTCACGGTTCGTTCGGCACCAAACTGGGCGATTACATCATCGCTTATGCGCTGCCAGACGCTGACGCTAAATAATTAGCCGTCATAAGCTCTGAAATCTGAAAGGCCGCGCAAGCGGCCTTTTTTTATGGCTACAACGCCCGTAGCCATCGCGCAGGATTTCCGGCGTAAACGCCTTTCACCGTGATGTCTTTCGTCACTACGCTTCCCGCACCAATCACTGCGCCATCGCAGATTGTGATGCCCAGAATGGTCGCACCGCTGCCAACAGACACATCGTTACCCACGCGGATCCTGGCCCATGAATCCCGGTCGGGATTGGGTTTTCCTGCCTCAAACATATCGTTCGCAAACATTACTCCGTGGCCGATAAAGCAGTTTTCCCCGACAGTGACATATTCACAAATAAAGGTATGCGACTGGATTTTTGTTCCCCGCCCGATGCTGGTGTTGGCCTGGATTTCCACAAACGGCCCGACAAAAACGTCGTCACCGAGAGTGCAGTCATACACATTCGCGGGTTCGTAAATCACGACATTTTTCCCAGTGTTAACATTGCGGATTTGCACGTCGTGTGGGGTGTAGGGCATTTAATTTCTCCGGACAGAAGAGGTGCTGCTAACTCCCTGTGGCTGCTATTTCCCACAGCCTGTCACTTGCGGATAGTTGCGGCAAACCAGCATGAGTTTATGTTTCGGTTCAAAGCCTTTATCCAGCATACATTGCTGAACTTTGGCGGCTTTCAGGACGGTTGGAACGAAAGGAACCGAGCCCAGCGGTTTCGGATATCCGCATTCATACATCACCTGTAACGCGAGCTTGTCATTCTCAGCTGCGTGCGAAAAATGCCGTGAGGCACCCGCTTTACGCCAGCTGATGAGTTGGTATTCATTCCGGCCTGAATCCGGTTTGATCGGATGAAAACCCTCATCAGCGACAAAAGGCAGTGCTTCGAGCTGTCGCTGACTGAGCGGGTGACCCTGTTGTTTCTCGATGCAGGCAGGGGTGTTTTTGTAGTAATCGCAAATGTGAAACCCCCCCTTATAGGTAAATCCTTTCCCCTCCATGCACTGGTAATACAGCACCGATTCATTATCGGTAAAAGAAGGTTCCGGCCCCGGCAGCGGGACGCCGCATTGCCCCATCGCAACACGCGCATCATCTATGGTGCTATTGGGGCGCTGCCACTGCGTTAAATCAGGCGGAGGCGGACATCCGGTGAGCAGAAAAACCGAACCAATCAGTGCAGATGAAGAAACCAGAGAAAAATAGCGAGGCATAAAAATCCTTTATTTATAATGATGATCCAGATTTCATTCAGCCATTACTAAGAAGCACAACCCTCTGGCTTAAATACCCGCGTGGTGGAGGCCGGATTGTTCGCCAGTTTATTTGCCGGTCTGCGCGGGCGTGCGACAAGTTCTCCGCCGCAATTGGGGCATATCCCGCTCAGTTTATCTTCGGCACAAGGGACACAGAATGTGCATTCAAATGAACAAATTCTGGCGTCAGCAGCCGGGGGCAGATCGGTGTTGCAGCACTCGCAATTGGGTCTCAGTTCCAGCATAGAATTTATCCTTGATCAGCATGTGTAAGTTTTAGCCATTTTGCAGGTGAGTGGCAGGGTTTCGCAAGCGGCTCAGACTGATCAGCATCGCCAGCACCGTGGCAATCACCGCCACCCACAAACTGACCTTCACCGCCTGCGCTTCCTGTAACACAGTGCTGGCCGAATAAATGGTCAGGATAATGCCGACACACGCCGTTCCCAGACACTGACCGAAGGTACGCATGATCGCCAGCACACCGGAGGCATAACCGCTGTTTTCCCGTGAAGCGCTGGAGAGCATTTCACGGTTGTTCGGGCTCTGGAAGCAGCCGAAGCCCAGGCCGCAGATAAAGCTTCGCAGACCGATATCCCACATCTGCGGGTGTGGCGGCAGTTGTGCCAGCAGCAATAAACCCAGCGCGAAAACGCACAATCCTGCGGTCGAAATGATCGCTGCCGGATAGCGGTCAGCAAGGCGTCCGGCATGCGGAGCGGCGAGAATAATCCCCAGCGGCCACGGCGTGAAAAGCAGTGCTGAAACAAACGCGCTGTAACCGTACACACTCTGGAAGAGAAAAGGCAGCGCGACAAAAGTGATGCCCTGACTGACAAAAGAGGCCAGCGAAGTGAACGCCGCCAGCGTGAACCGGCTGGAAGCAAACATGACAAGCGGCAGCAGTGGTTTTGGTGCACGACGCTGACGCCAGACAAAGGCCGCGCCTGCGATCACTTCTGTCAGGCCATACGTTAAGGCTGTCGCCAGTTCGTCACTGCCCGGACGCGCGAAGGATTCTGCGGCCATAATCAGCGCGCCCAGCGCCACCGCCGACAGAACTGCACCCGCCGTATCAAATGGCTGACGCGTGCCGGCCGGATTGGAGGGCACCACGCGCAGCGTAATCACCACGGCAATAATGCCGAGCGGAATATTAATGGCGAACAGCCACTGCCAGCTCATCGCCGAAAGTATTGTTCCGCCCAGAACCGGCGCGACGGCGGTGCTGGTGGCGATCATCAGGGCGTTCAGCCCCAATATTCGCCCGAGTAAACGATTGGGAAACACCGAGCGCAAAATCGCCGGGCCGATGCTCAGCGTAGCCGCCGCACCGATACCCTGAAGCACACGCATGATAATCAGCATGTCGAGGGATGACGACAGCGCACAACCCAAAGAGGCGAGGGTAAAGACCGTCAATCCGGCGGCAAACAGCCGACGAAAGCCGATGTGGCTGGCGAGCGCGGCAAATATCGCCAGCGTCATGGATGCTGAAAGCAGATACCCGTTCGACACCCATACCGCGGCGCCCGCAGAAATGTCCAGTGCCTGCGCGATTTGCGGCAGGGCAATGTTAACCATCGAGCCGTCGAACACTGCCATCGTCGCCATGATCATCACGGCGGCCATTGCCAGTCCCCGTTCACGGCCGGGTAATCCTTCATCGCCTGGTTTGTCGGAAAATAATTCCATAACGCATTCGCCTTATTGATATTGAGTCAGGTAACTATACCGGCAGGTGATATAGTGCGGAAGGCGCAGCATCTGCACTTAATACCTGCACCAAACGCCTTCTCTCATTATTGCTGTTGCGTTACTCTGTGCAGATGACTGAACCCGATCTGAACTTACTTATTGCACTTGATGTGCTGCTGGCTGAAGCAAGTGTAGCCGCTGCTGCCCGACGTCTGGGATTAAGCGCCTCTGCCATGAGCCGTACGCTGGGTCGCCTGCGCGAAAGTACCGGCGATCCGCTGCTGGTGCGTGCCGGACGAAATATGGTGCTGACGCCTTACGCCGAAGAAATCCGCCAGCGTGCCCGTAATGCCAGTTTTGAAGCCCGCGCGCTGTTGCGGCCTTCATCGGCAGATTTCAATGTCGCCAGACTTGAGCGCACTTTGCTGATCCGATCTAATGATGGTTTTGTGGTGGCCTTCGGCGCAGCGATGATTGCCGCTGCTGCGCAGGTCGCCCCTTCCGTGTGTTTGAGATTTATGCCAAAACCGGAAAAAACCTCGAATGCATTGCGGGAAGGGCGGGTCGATCTTGAGATTGGTGTTTTAGGCGAAATGGGGCCGGAAATTCGTTTACAGACGTTGTTCCGCGACAGGTTTATGGGCGTGGTGAGAAAGGGGCATCCGCTGGCGGGTGAGAAAATGATTACCGCGAAAGAGTATGTGTCTTTCGGGCATGTTGTCGTTTCGCGCCGCAACAGCACCTATGGGCCTGTCGATGACGCGCTGGCCGAAGTCGGATTGAAACGGAAAATCGCCGCCGTCGTGCCGGGGTTTTCTGCCGCGCTGGCGATTGCGCAAAACTCCGATCTGGTGGCGCTGATCCCCGCTTCATTTCTTATTGCTGAGCCAGACCGGTTACATGCGTTTGAACTGCCGGTGAACACTCGCGAAATCACTATCTCTCAGATGTGGCATCCGCGTTCAGAAGTCGATCCGGCGCATCGCTGGTTGCGACAACTGGTGCTGAGTGTGTGCAGGAATAAAATCCCGGATTGACTCACATTCAGTCCCTTACTCTGCGTCGAGATAATGTCTGAGTGTCATCCGCAAATCGGGCGTTAATTCTTTGATGTTTTTAAGCATCCAGCGCAAATACCCCGGATCATCCTCGGCGATTTCTGCAATTTTACGGCCGCGATATTTTCCGAACATCATGGTGCTGACCAGGGCCGGGCGTCCGGTAATGGTCACCATTTCTTCGGGCGTCCAGCCGGATTCATCCATGATGCGGATCAGCAGCGCGGCAGTAATATAGCAGTCAAACAGCGCACGGTGATGATGCAAGTCCGCAGGCGTGGTAACTTGCAGCTTGAGAGATTTGTAGAGTGCCATATTGCTGTACTTAATCCCCGGCCATAAACGCCGCGCCAGTTTCACGGTACAAATCCATTCGCCCGACATATCAGGCAGCATGCGCTGATCAAAACTGGCATTGTGAGCAACATAATACTGACTGCCGTGGTAGCGCGGGATGATCTCCTCAATCCACGGTTTGTCGGCCACCATCGCTTCGGTGATTTTGTGGATGGCCATCGCCTGATGGCTGATCGGACGGTCCGGGCGCACCAGATCACTCATCGGGTTAACAATTTTCCCGTTCTCGATATCGACGGAGGCCACTTCCACCACGCCACCCTGCAATCCGCAGGTTTCCGTATCAATAACACGCAACATTTTCTACTCCGGCTGATCACCAAATACTTTCCAGTACCGCTAGCCTAACGGAATGGCTTTCCTGTGCCCACTTTTCTGATCACAACTTTTTTCATCACAAACATAGACTGAATATCTCCCCACACTCACTCCGTCTATTTCCTGTACAGATCACATTTCCCCCTGCTTTCGTGAAAATGCTCACATTCGTCCGTGCAGATGCCCAAACAAACACGGAAATTTTCGGCTTTTAGCCGTGGAAATGCTTCAGGAAACTGTCTAAGTTCAATATTGAAACGCTATTTTATTATTGTTGGATTGCGGTTTTAAGGAAGTGTGAGTGCGCTCACATTGCTGAATGAACACGCAATTGCGGCACGCCCTGAAGGGCGTTAACTCACTCAGTAATGGCAGGTATCGCTGTGAAAATAAGTTCTGTTGAAGTCTCTGTTTTTACTTATCCGACCCGTCGTGTTTCAGACAGCGCGGGTCATTCGCATCCGGGTGAAGAAAGTCAGGCAAAAATGGCGATGTTAACCATCACCACCGATGAAGGCGATTGCGGATATTCGTTCGCGCCGCCGGAAGTTGTGCGTCCGCACGTCGTGAACGCATTTTTCAGAAAAGTACTGATCGGTCAGAATCCGTTCGACCGTGAACGTCTCTGGCAGGATCTGGTGCACTGGCAACGCGGCAGTGCACATCAGCTGACCGAACGGGCGCTGTCGTTTGTCGAGCAGGCGCTGTGGGATCTGATCGGCCGCAAACTGAACATGCCGGTACACAAACTGCTGGGCGGATTCCGCGAGAAAGTACCGGCCTACGGCAGCACCATGTGCGGCGATGAATTGAAAGGCGGATTATCGACACCGGATGAATTCGGTCAGTTTGCCGAAAAACTGGTCGCGCGCGGTTATCCGGCCATCAAGCTGCACACCTGGATGCCGCCGGTGGCATTCGCCCCGGATCCGAAAATGGACATCAAAGCCTGCGCCGCCGTGCGTGAAGCCGTCGGGCCGGACATCGAACTGATGCTTGACGGCTATCACTGGTACAGCCGCAGTCAGGCGCTGACCATTGGTAAAGCGCTGGAAAAACTCAACTTTGCCTGGTTCGAAGAACCGATGGAAGAAGAGAGCATGGCGTCCTACGCCTGGCTGGCGGAAAACCTGTCCATCGACGTGATCGGGCCGGAAAGTCTCGGCGGTAAACATCACAGCCGTGCGGACTGGGTCAAAGCCGGTGCCTGCGACATTTTACGCGCCGGTGCCAACGGCGTCGGCGGCATCTCGCCGTGTATGAAAGTTGCCAGTCTGGCAGAAGCCTTTGGCATGGATTGCGAAGTACACGGCAACGGCGCAGCGAGTCTGGCGGTGGTCGGTGCTATCCGCAACTGCCGCTGGTACGAGCGCGGTCTGCTGCATCCGTTCCTCGAATACGACGAACCCGCTGCGTATCTGAACAGCATCGTTGACCCGATGGATGAGCACGGTTTTGTGCATCTTTCTGACCGCCCTGGCCTGGGTGAGGACATCAATTTTGATTACATAGAAACCCATACCGTCAGTCGCGACTGACCTGCGGGCAGAAAAAAATAATAAACCTCTGACTCTACCCGGAAGGTACATCATGAACTCTGGCAAAACGTGGGGCGCGTGGATTTTCGCGCTCCTGCTGATGACCGGTGGCTGGACGGCGCAGGCGAAAACGCCGCCCGACCAGCTGATCATCGGCATGAACATGAATAACCTGTTAACGCTCGATCCGGCAGCGATGACCGGCAATGATATTGTCGGCATCGTGGTTAATCTTTATGACCCGCTGATTGAGCTTGATCCGCAACAACTCACCAACGTGCGCCCGGCGCTGGCGACCTCGTGGGAGGTCAATGACGCCCGTAATCTCATCACGTTTCATCTGCGCGACGGCGTGAAATTCCACTCCGGCAATCCGGTGACCGCTGACGATGTGGTGTGGTCAATGCGCCGCATTCTGCACCTCAATCTGGCACAGGCCTCGGTGTGGAAATCCTACGGTTTCAGCAAAAAGAATGTCGATGAGATGGTGCGTTCGCCGTCTCCCGGTATCGTCGAAATTCAGTTACCTAAACCCAATGACCCGAAACTGGTGATTTACTCACTGGCGGCGCTCGGCAGCGTGGTGGCGCTGGACAGCAAAACTGTGCAGGCGCATGAAGTGAATGGCGACTGGGGTAACCGCTGGCTGACCACCAACGAAGCCGGTTCCGGGCCGTTTCGCCTCGATAACTGGCAGGCGAAAGACGTGCTGAACATGAGCCGTAATCCGCAGTACTGGCGCGGTGAACCTAAGCTTTCGCGCGTAGTCTTCCGCCATTTTCAGGAGTCGCAGACGTTGCGCCTGATGATTGAAAAAGGCGATCTGGATATTGCCAATAACATGGCCGTATCGGATGTTACCGCGCTCAGTCACGACCCGGCGATGCAGGTCGATCAGGTAAAAAAAGGCACCATTTATTACGTGGCGATGAGCATGAAAGAGCCGCATTTTGCTAACCCGAAAGTACGCGAAGCGGTGCGCTATCTGATTGATTATCAGGGCATCGGCAAGGCGCTGATGAACGGCTACGGCATTGTGCATCAGCGGCCGATTCAGGTCGGGATGCCTGCCACGTTGCCGGATCCGGGTTACCAGCTGGATATTCCGCGGGCGAAAACTTTGCTGGCAGAAGCCGGATATCCCGACGGTTTTGATACCACGCTGCGGGTACTGGCCGATCAGCCATTCCTCAATATCGCCATTGCTGTGCAGTCCACACTGATGCAGGCAGGCATTCGCGCCAAAATTGTCACCGGCACCGGTAACCAGATTTACGGCGCAATGCGCGAGCGTAAGTTCGACATGCTGGTCGGGCGCGGCGGCAGCGGCGTGGAACCACATCCGCATTCCAGCCTGCGTGCGCTGGTGTATAACCCGGACAACAACGACGCGGCGCGGCTGACCAACTTTCAGGGCTGGCGCACCGGTTTTTACGACAAACAGCTGAACACGGATATCGATCAGGCGCTGCTCGAACGTGACCCGGAGAAACAAAAACAGGATTACTTCGCCATTCAGGAACGCTATGACGCGCTGATCCCGGCGCTGGTGCCGCTCTCGCAAATGGTTGATTCCATCGTGGTGCGTAAGGATGTCAAAAATTACCTGCCGCATCCTTCAGCAACCACGTTCCTGCGCGACGTCTGGAAAGACGAACCTGCTGACGTGCAGCCAACCGGAGGTAAAGGGTTATGACCATGCAAATCCCGGCTCCCGCTTCAAAGCAAACGGCGCGGATGTCATTCCCCGCCGGACGTATCGGCAAACGGCTGGTGCAGGTGGCGGTCACACTGTTTGGCTTGCTGTTGCTGACTTTTTTTATTGGCCGCGTGATGCCGGTGGATCCGGTGCTGGCGATTGTCGGACCGGACGCCGACCACAGCACCTATGAACAGGTTTACCACCAGCTCGGCTTTGATAAACCGTTGTGGACGCAGTTCGGTATCTATCTTTCCGGGCTGGCGCACGGCGATTTAGGCAACGCGCTGCTGACCGGCAAACCGGTGACGCAGGACATTCTGCGCGTGTTCCCGGCCACCATGGAACTGGCGACGCTGGCGATCATTCTTGGCGCAGGCGTCGGCATACCGTTAGGTGTGCTGGCGGCGGCAAAACGCAACAGTATTGCGGATTACGTGGTGCGCATCATCAGTCTGGCCGGTTATTCCACGCCGATATTCTGGGTCGGCATGATGGGTTTACTGGTGTTTTATGCCTGGCTCGGCTGGGTCGGCGGTGCCGGACGGGTAGATTTCAGCCTCGACGGACAGGTTACGCGCCACAGCGGTTTTATGCTGATTGACGCGCTGATCGCGGGAAACTGGGAAGTGTTCCGCAACGCGCTTAATCACCTGATCCTGCCTGCGTCGTTGCTCGGCTTTCATTCGCTGGCCTACATCAGCCGCATGACCCGCAGCTTTATGCTGGCGCAGCTTTCACAGGAATTCATTATCACTGCCCGCGTCAAAGGGCTGAGCGAATGGCATGTGCTGTGGAATCACGCCTTCCGCAACATCCTGGTTCAGTTGCTGACTGTGGTGGCGCTGGCTTACGGCTCGCTGCTCGAAGGCGCGGTGCTGATCGAAACCGTGTTTTCCTGGCCTGGCTTTGGTTCGTATCTCACCAGCAGCCTGATGCTGGGCGACATGAACGCGGTGATGGGCTGCGTGCTGGTGGTCGGCATGATTTTCGTGGTGCTGAATTTGCTCTCTGACCTGCTCTATCAGGTCTTTGACCCGAGGACAAAAGTATGACGATTTCCCTCGATTCCGTCACGCTCAGCGCAGGCGACGAAAAACGTCAGCGCGTGAAAAGGGCGTTTGGCCGCGTGGGCCATTTTCTGTGGCAGATGACCTGTAATCCGCTGACGGCCATCGGCGGCGCGATAGTTCTGGTGCTGATGATTGTGGCGATTTTCGCGCCGTGGATCGCGCCGTTTCATCCGCTGGTGCAGGATTTAAACAACGCGCTCAGCCCGCCGTCAGCAGCGCACTGGTTCGGCACCGACGAGTTTGGCCGCGATATTTTTAGCCGTTTGGTGTATGGCTCGCGCATCACTTTGTACATCGTGCTGCTGGTGTCGGTCACCGTCGGGCCGCTTGGATTACTGTTAGGTGTCACCGCCGGGTATTTCGGCGGCAAAACCGACATGGTGCTGATGCGCGTCACCGATATTTTCATCTCTTTCCCGAGTCTGGTGCTGGCGCTGGCGTTTGTCGCCGCGCTCGGGCCGGGGCTGGAACATGTAGTGATTGCCATTACGCTCACCGCGTGGCCGCCAATTGCGCGTCTGGCGCGTGCTGAAACGCTCTCGCTGCGACAGGCTGACTTTATCTCAGCGGTGCGTTTGCAGGGCGCGAGTCCGCTGCGAGTTTTGTGGCGTCACATTGTGCCGCTGTGCCTGCCGTCGGTGATCATCCGTATCACCATGAATATGGCCGGTATCATTCTGACTGCCGCCGGTCTGGGCTTCCTCGGCCTCGGCGCACAGCCACCGGATCCGGAGTGGGGCGCGATGATATCCAGCGGGCGTACGTACATGATGGAGTGCTGGTGGGTGGCGACTATTCCCGGTCTGGCGATCCTGATTAACAGTCTGGCGTTCAACTTTTTAGGAGATGGCCTTCGTGACATTCTCGATCCCAGAAATGACTGACGCTCAGGCGTTACTCGATGTGCAGGATTTGCACGTCAGTTTTGTGAATGGTCGTCAGGTGACGCAGGCGGTACGCGGCGTGTCTTTCCAGCTCGGACGCGAAAAACTGGCTATTGTCGGCGAATCCGGCTCGGGTAAATCCACCGTCGGTCGTGCGCTGTTGCATCTGCATCCGTCAAAAGCGCAGATCACCGCCAGCAAAATGCAGTTCGCCGATGTCGATTTGCTGCACGCCAGCTCGAAGCAGATGCGTCAGGTTCGCGGCAAACGGATTTCGATGATTATGCAGGACCCGAAATACTCACTGAATCCGGTGCTGTGCGTGGGCGATCAGATTGCCGAAGCGTGGCGGTCGCACCACAAATGTTCGTATCAGGATGCTAAACGCAAAGTGCTGAACATGCTCGACGTGGTGCGCATCCGGGATCCGGAACGCGTTTACGGTCTGTACCCGCATGAGATATCCGGCGGGCAGGGACAGCGCATCATGATTGCAATGATGCTGATCACCGACCCGGAAATGGTGATCGCCGATGAACCGACCTCGGCGCTGGATGTGTCCGTGCGTTTACAGGTGCTGGCGCTGCTCGACGACCTGGTGAAAACGCGCGGTCTGGGGCTGATCTTTATCAGTCACGACATCAATCTGGTGCGTAGTTTCTGCGACCGTGTGCTGGTGATGTACGCCGGACGCATCGTCGAATCCATCGCCGCTACCGATCTTGATAACGCGCAGCATCCGTACACTCGCGGCCTGCTGAACGCGCTGCCGGACATGGATAACCGCCGTTATCCGCTGCCGGTAATGCAGCGGCAGGCCAGCTGGCTGACAGATTAAGGAGCCGACATGACAGCTAAAACCATGATTGACGTGCATAACCTGAACCTGACGTTTGGCGAAGGCGCGAAAACCACGCAGGTGCTGACGGATGTGAATATCGCCGTGCGTGAAGGCGAGATTTTCGGGCTGGTGGGCGAATCCGGTTCCGGTAAAACCACGGTGCTAAAATGTCTGGCGGGGTTGTTTACTCACTGGAAGGGCGAGCTGGAAATCGATGGCCAGCAGCTCGAACACCGCATTGGTCGCGACCGCTGCCGTCTGGTGCAGATGGTGTTTCAGGATCCGTACGGCTCCTTGCATCCGCGCCATACTATCGGCGACATTCTGGAAGAACCGCTGCAAATTCACCGTATCGATCAGCGTGATCAGCGCATTAATACCATTCTGGAGAAAGTCGGTCTGAACCGCGCATTCCGCAGCCGCTATCCGCACCAGCTTTCCGGCGGACAGCGCCAGCGCGTGGCAATTGCGCGGGCGCTGATCCTCAAACCGCGCGTGTTACTTCTCGACGAACCGACTTCTGCGCTGGATGTGTCGGTACAGGCAGAAATCCTCAATTTGCTGTTCGATCTTCAAAAAGAGGAAGGCCTGACTTATCTGATGGTCACGCACGATTTGGGTGTGATCGCCCATCTCTGCCAGCGCGTCGCGGTGATGAAATACGGCAAAATCCTTGAAACACTGGAAACCGATGCCCTGCTGCGCGGCGATATCACGGACGATTACACCCGCGTGCTGGTCGACGCCAGCCGTGACTACAGCCGTGAAATGGCGGCGAAAGTGATGCTGTAGGATGGGGACTGGCAGTATTTCCCCGTCTGTTACAGCGTATTTTTCATAACATTTCCGTCTTTCACAATAACGCGGAACGCTTCTTCCGGCCGGGCGATAAGCTCAATATCTGTCAGCGGATCGCCGTCTACGACGATCATGTCTGCCAGCGCACCCGCTTCAATAACGCCCAACTTACCGGGGTACGGATTGCGGGGGCCGGAGAGGGCGCATAGCTCGGCGTTCACGCTGGTGGCCATTTTCAGGATCTCCACCGGGGTGTACCAGCGCACCAGTTTGGCTAACTGCGCGCCCTGACGGGTGGCGAGATGAGCGTCAAACAGAGTGTCCGTGCCCCAGGCGGTTTTGATGTTGTATTTTTTGGCAAGCTGGTAAGCCGTATCAGTCCCCGCAGACATTACAAGCTGTTTGGCGCGCGATGCAGGCGTCGCCATCGGCACCGCATCTTCATCATCGAGGAAAGGCTGCAGACACCACCATATATGCTGTTGCGCCATCAACTGCACCGTGTCTTCATCCACCAACTGGCCGTGTTCAATGCACTTCACGCCACCTTTGATTGCCATCGACACCGCCCGCGCCGTGTAGGCGTGCACGGTCACATATGTTCCCCAGTTTTCCGCTGCGGTCACCGCCGCCTGGATTTCTGGTACGGAACCTTCGGTGACATCGATGCCGTCATACATTGAGGCGACGCCACCGCCCGCCATGAACTTAACCTGCGATGCGCCGCGCATCAGTTGCTCCCGGGCACGCAACAGAACCTGATCAGCTCCATCAGCGATCGCCGTGATCCCGATCCGTTCGATATAACTCAGGTTGTCGCCAGGTGCGCGCGGTACTTCATGCAGCAGCCGGAAATCGCCATGTCCGCCGGTTTGCGAAATAAATGCACCCGATGGATAGATACGTGGCCCCGGCGTTATCTGTTCGTCAATCGCCCGTTTCAGGCCAAAGACCGGGCCGCCCATATCGCGTACAGTGGTAAAACCACGCAATACCGTCGCCTGCGCCTCAGCAATCGCCAGCGCCTGAATATAGTTAAAATCAGCCGTCATAGCGGTCATCATTGACGGACGCGCCATGATCGCATGCCAGTGGGCATCAATCAGCCCCGGCATCAGAACACCGCCTGCACCATCAATTATCGTGGCATTCTGAGGTAATGGTGTGCCCGCCGTTTCGATGGCCTTAATCACATTGCCTTCAATAATGACCTGCAAACCTTCGCGCAGCTCGTCAGAAACACCATCGAAAATTCGCACATTTATGAACGCTTTCAGGTGCGCAGATGTCGCCGTTGTGGCCTCACGGAGGGATTTTTCGCCCGGTAGAGCCGCGGAAACTGTTGCAGCGGTGATGGGCGGTGCTTTTGCGGCTTCCCGGCTCAGGACTGTGTTGATTCGTACAAAGGCGGGGCTGTGGCACAGACAAGCTTCAGAATGTTCGTGAGTCGGATAATTCAGAGGTGTTTGTCGCATAAAGCAGTGTTCCTCAGCAGTCAGTCAGGCTTATGCATTCAGAATGCTAATTATTTTTAATAAAGAAGCAGATAACTTCATTCTAAGGTTAAAAGCTTACCGCGTAAATTTTTAAGGTTATCTCTCTTCGCTATAAAAGTAGTCTGGAACGCCAATATAAAGCGGCTTTCAAACTAGCGTCTTGACAGAATAATGGAGACCCTTTAATTTCATTGATACTATCAATAATCAGGGTTAATCATGTCGGCCATTCACACGATCCGTACCGAGCTCCGCTATCTTGTCAGGGAGCTCGGGCTGCTGGATAAGAACTGTTTTCGCTCGGGTTTATCCCTGACACAGGCGCATCTGCTGACCTATCTGTCGAAGAATGGCGTGACGTCTTTTGCCGAATTATGTCTGCAGCTGAGTATGGACAAGGCGTCCCTGAGCCGGACGCTGAACGTGCTGGCCGGGAAAAATTATGTTGAACCGGTGGCGGGTGTCAAAGACAAACGGCAGAAAAGTTTTCAGCTGACGGCGGCGGGTGCGCGGAGTTTAGCGACGGCGGATGATGCGGCGGATAATGAATTATCATTTATCGATAATGCAATGGCGTTACAGGATGCGCAGGAAATAATAAACGGGTTACGTGCGCTGAGAATTAACACCTTCCGGCGTAACGCTGCACGTCATCCGCAAAGAATACAAATTGAAATTATGCGCAGTAATTACCTGCCGGAAGTGACAAAACTATTAACTGAGACCTTTGCGCAGGAGCAGAATATTCCGGCGGAATTGATTTCATTACCGCCGCAGTTGAAAAGTCAGTGCTGGATAGTCCGCTCGGGGGAATATGTTCTGGGCACCGTTTCCTGCTGGTATGAAAATAATCACTGGCACTGGGGACGGTTTGCGGTGAATCCGTGCTATCGCGGAATGGGGATCGGTAAACAACTGGCGCGTGTTTCATTGCAGGAGATGCTGGAGCAAACGGATAAAGTGCTGCTGGATGCGCGGGATTCCACGGTGAAAATCATCAGTGATCTGGGCGGTGTAATCACCGGCCCGACCACCGATTTTTACGGTATGCCGATTACACCGATGCGCCTTAAAAAAGAAGATTTTCAAAACGCGACCGCCTGACCGGTCGCGTTCCTGTTGCCTCAGCCTGCTTTGCCCCATCTGCGTTTCAGGTAGCTGACGGCTTCCTGCGTCTGCGGCTGGTTGAGGTAGTTTTCCCTGAACAGAATCGTGCCCTGAATTTGCGGGTTGGATTCATTCATATCGAGCTGTTTTTTCAGCTCAGGCACGCCGCCGCTAATCATCCAGTCGGGTTCACTCTTCGAAGGTTCACCCACTTTATACAGCGCGACACCAATGTAGAGGCGCGTATGGGTGGGTTTCACCACTTCCGCCCACCACTGCGCCAGCACATCATAACGGGCGGCTTTGCGGGCAAAAGGCCAGTAAAGTTGCGGCGCGATGTAATCAAGCAAACCCTGCTGCACCCAGAGACGGGTATCGGCATACGCCTCATCATAGGCCGCCGCGCCTGAAGTGCGGGAACCTGCCGGATCGTGCGATACATTCCGCCAAACGCCTGCCGGACTGACGCCAAATTCCACGCCGGGTTTCAGCTGTTTAATGGTGCGTGAAACCTGCTCAATTAGCAGCTGGGTATTATGGCGTCGCCAGTCGGCTTTCGAGGCAAATCCGTGTCCGTAGCGCCGGAACGTCAGATTATCGTCAAGCGTCGAACCCGGCGCTTCAGTATAGAAATAGTCATCAAACTGCACGCCATCCACCGGATAACGCGACACCACTTCGGCCACGATGCTGGTTATCCAGTCGCGCGCTTCGGGAATACCAGGGTCGAGCACAAAGCGGTCGCTGGCGGTGCGGATCCAGTCGCGGTGCAGGACAAATACGCTGGCAGGATGCAGTGGCAGCGTGTTGTTCAGCTCAGCCACGGTAGAAGGTTTGGTGTTGACCGACACGCGGTAAGGGTTAAACCAGGCGTGGACCTTCATTCCGCGCTTATGCGCTTCATCGAGCATAAACTGCAACGGATCATAGCCCGGATCCTGGCCGACTTTGCCGGTCAGCGTATCCGACCACGGCAGGATTTTAGAGGCCCACAGCGCCGTGCCATCCGGTTTCACCTGGAAGAATACGGTGTTTATTCCGAGACTTTGCAGCTTGTCGAGTTTGTCAGTCAGAGCCTTTTTCTGCTGGCTGATGCGTGCAGCCGGACTGCTGGCCGTCACCGAAGACACCGGCGGCCAGTCGAGACGGGAAACCGTCGCCAGCCATACACCGCGCACCGGTTCATGCGACTGCGCAGATTTACCCGGCAGTGGCTGTTTGGACACCGGTGGCAGCGGCGTGACCAGTGATTTCGGCGGCTTCGAAGAGCAACTGGCCAGTAACAGCGCCAGCCCTATCAGGGTCGCTGATGTTTTGACGATCTTGATCGCTGAAGTGTCTTGTGATCGGGCGATGATAAACTCCATTTTTCTTGTAATCGCGGGGACAGGCAGCAGATTAGCTGCTTCGTGTCGCGTGCTTAATGATCAGGATTAATTTTCACTGTAATCAGGCATTAACGCAATTTCCCCAGACGCCTTTTTGCTATCCACTGGCGCAACATTCCTTCAGCGCTCACGGTCAGGATCCCCAGCATGATAAGCAGCGCACCGGCGATAAAGTTGATTTTCAGCGGTTCATGCAGAAAAACCACGCCCGCAATAATGCCGAAAACCGGCGTCATAAACGAGAGGATCCCCAGACGCGAAGCCTGATAACGGCGCATCAGGCTGAACCACGCCAGATAACTGCCGAACGTCACGATCACGGTCTGAAATACCATGCTGCTGACAGAAACCGGCGTCAGGCGAAACTGCGTCTGACCGGTCAGTAACGCCATGGCACCGAGCAAAACGAACGCACCAGCCAGCTGATAAAACAGCGTCATGGTGGCGCTGCCGGAAGATAACGCGCTGCGACGCACCACGATAGTGGTCATGCCCCAAAAGGCACCGGCCAGCAGGCCGAAGAAATCGCCGAGCAGCATATTGCTGGCCTGCGGTGCCGTAGAATTATTGCCGCCAAACAGGAAAGCGACAACTACGCCGAGAAAGGTGATGCCGACGCCGGACCATTGCAGGCGGCTCAGGCGTTCTTCCGGCACCAGAAAATGCAGACCGAGCGCAGCGAAAATCGGTGCGGTATACAGGAAAACCGCCATGTGAGCGGCAGTCGTGAACCGCAGCCCTTCAGCGACAAACATAAATTCAACGGAGAACAGCAAACCGACCAGCAATCCGGGGCGCAGCGTCTGTGCGCTGAACGGAATTTTTCGCTGGCGGATGAGCATCAGGACCATCACCGCCAGCCCCGCCATGCCCGAGCGCAGCGCCACCTGCAACAACGGCGTGATATCCGCTGCGGCGCTTTTGATCGCCACCTGCTGCACACCCCAGATAATACAAAGCCCAACCATCACGCTGCTGGCAAATCCGTCCAGCGGTTTACGCGAGTCCATTTTCTGTCTTCCTGTTCTGTCTTCTTGTCATAAATCAGTCCAACAGATTAGCGCGAAACTATAAATTCAGATAATGGTTCAGCGAGCACGGGCGGGATTTTTCCAGCGTACATTGCTCAGGGTTACGGCCATCACCGACAGTAACGCCAGCGCGCCTGCCGGGGCGAAAACCGTCCAGCCCGCACGCTCGATATAAGGCATGCCTTCGGCCAGCACGCGTCCCCATTCAGGCACCGGCGGCGGTGCGCCAAGCCCGAGAAAACCCAGAGACGCCAGCGCCAGCGCGATGCCGGGTAAACGCAGTAATGCGTGGCGCAGAAGCGGACCGGCAAGGGCGGGAAACACATAAAACACATTACGACGAATAGCCCCGACGCCGGAAAGGGGCAGCATCTGCATATAAGGACGCGCGCGGATTTCCGCCACCCGCGCGGCGGTGTGAGCTGCCAGCGGCGCCCAGCTGACGGCGGTGACGGCAATGATGGCGCCTCCTGCCGTCGGGCCGTTAAGGGCAGCGACCACTAATCCGGCGATCACCGGCGGCAGCGCATTGGCGACTTCAACAGGGCCGGTCATTGCGCGGGGAAACGCACCGGCAATCGCCCCGGCGACCAGACAAATCAGCGAAACAATCAGCGCCTGAAAACAGGTATTGAGTGTGCCGTGCGCCACACGGGCGAGAAGGTCGCGCCCCATAGCGTCCGCGCCAAAAGGCAGGGCGAAAGACGGCGGCTGTAACCGTAAATAGTCCGATGCCAGCGGGTCGCGTGGCAAACCGGCGCAGACCATTACAACCAGAATCAACAGGCAGAACAGCGGGATCCACGGCCGCGATTTTTGCGTGTGGTCAGAAGATGCCGGAACCGGCACCGCGTTCAGCCTGACGGCGCGCCCCAGGAGTAAGATCCTCACGCCGCCGGTTAACATGCCAAAAAAAGACGCCAGTAACAGCAGGATCAGAATTCCGGTCTGTAAGGCCGGTAAATCACCTGCAGCCGCTGCGCCCAACGTGGCGCGCCCCAGACCCGGAATGGCGAACACCTTTTCAACCGCCACTGCGCCGCCGGTCAGGGAAACCAGCACCAGCCCGGTCAGTGGCATTACCCCGGGCAGCGTCCGGCAGACAACGGCCAGTGCGGTATGACGGCGTTTAATACCCAGCACGCTCCAGGTCGTCAGCCAGTTTTCTTTAAAGGTTTCGCAGAGCGCATCAGAGTAAATTCGTCCGAGATACCCGCCCGCCGGAATACCCAGCGCCAGCGAAGGCAGCACTGCGTAATGCCAGCCTTGCCAGCCATAAGGCGGAAAAAGGGAAAGCCAGACCGCACCGACAATCAGCAAAACTGATGCCAGTAAAAACTCCGGCAGAGCGGTGAACAGTGCTGCGGTAAAACCCGCCGGACGGGGCGTTCTGCCCTGTAATCCGCGCACCATTGTGCCTGCGCACAGCAGCAGTGCGAGAATAAAGGCCACGCCCGCGGAGGATGCCATCAGCGTTAATGACACGCCGGTTGCCTGCAACATATCGGGCAGAACCGGCAATCCCGAAACCCAGGACACACCGGCGTCGCCGTGCAGCAAACCGTTCAACCAGTGCGTCAGCGCGAACCAGGGTCCGTTATCCAGCCCGAGCGACTGGCGGATAGCGCCCAGTGTTTCTGCCGTGGCTTCCTGCTCACCGGACCGTGCGCGCAGTAATGACAGCGCCGGATCACCGCCGGACAACCACGGCAGCAGACCGGTCAGCACCACTATCCCCGCCAGGGTCAGCAGGCGTGAAATCAGCGGCACCAGCGCGCCGCCGGTCTGACTCATGCGCAGACGGCTGACACCCGCGCAGGTGCGGCAATACAGAGATTCACTCATCAGCCAGCCTGACTCACACGCTGTGTAGCGGCGTTGATCAGCGTGCGTTCACGCGGGTCGCGCACGGCGTCACGAATATCAGCCGCTTCGCCCTGAATCACTCGTTCATGCAGCATCGGAATGGCGGCATCAGTTGAGAGGATCAGGTTTTCAGCCTGCATAATGGCCTCACGGCGCGCATTGCCTGCCGGAATGGCAGCGGCTTTTTGCAACGCCTGGTCGATTTCAGGGCGACACAGTTGCGCGATGTTAAACGAACCTTTGCAGGCGAAATCGCTGTACATGTAGGCCACCGGATCGCCGGAATCGAGCACAGTCGCACGCGATAAAATAAACGCATCGAACTTACCTGCCAGAGCATCCGATTCAATTTGCGAATACTCGCGAACCACCTGATTGACGGTAAAACCGGCCGCCGTCAGCTGCTGCGCCAGATACACCGCCACTTCCGGCAGTTCGGCGCGGTCACTGAATGTCGCTAATGTGATGGTTTCACCGGCAGGTTTAGCAGCAGTAACAGGATCGCTCACCGGCTGGCGCAATTCTGCCGCCCACGGCAGCGCCGGGCCGAGCAAACCCTGCGCCACGTCGGCACGTTTTTCGTAGACGTTATCCACCAGTTGCTGACGGTTAATCGCGTCGCGCACGGCGGCACGCAATGCCGCATCCTGCATCACGCCGGATTTCGTGTTGAGATACAGCGTGTTGGTGCGCGGCATGGGCACTTCGTGGATTAAACGCTGGTCGAGCAACGGTGCCTGTGAAACCGGAATAGCTTCCACAATATCCGCTGAACCGGTACGTAACGCTGCTCCCCGCGCGGTGCCATCCGGCACAAAACTGACGTCGATGCCGCTGGCTTTAGCCTGTTCACCCCAGTAACCGGCGAAGCGCTCGAGTCTGGCGCTGCTGGTGCCGTTGACCTGCACCAGTTCAAAGGGGCCGGAACCGGTATGACGCGGGTTAACCGTGCCATCCTTGCTGTAGGCTTTTTTTGAAAGGATGGCCAGCTGCGGGCTGGAAAGTCGCTGTGGCAGCAACGGATCGGGTTGCGCGGTGGTGACGACAACGGCCAGCTGACCGTCCGCTTCAGCGGTCAGTTGCACGCCATCCAGAATGCGTGGTTTTGGCGCAGCTTGTGCGGCGACGGTCAGCGCATTTACCACCGTGGCGGCATCAAGCGCGCTGCCATCATGGAATTCTACCTCCGGGCGTAACTCAAACCGCCAGCGGTTATCGCCGGTTTGTTGCCATTTTGTCGCCAGCGCCGGTTTCGCCTCACCCATTTTATCCAGCACCACCAGCGTTTCTGCTGTGCTCCAGCGCGAGAGTTTAAACGCATCGTCGCTGAGCGGCGTCAGGCCGGAACGTGGCGGTTGTAACATCGCCAGCCGCAGGCGCTGATCGACACTTTGTTGAGGAGTTTTATCGGCTTCATTGAAGCAACCGGTCAGTAATAGCGCAGCAGAAAGCAGCCCGGCCAGCGGGCTTACACGTAACAGAGACATCAAAAAATCCTTGTCAGATTGCGGGAGGAGGCAGGCGGCGGCAGATTCGCCACATCGCCAGCGCACTTAAAAAGGGAACTGCCGCCAGTGCCAGCCACGGAATGACCGCAGCGGGTGATGGAATTAGCGCGTTATCAAGCAGGCCGCCGAGCAGGAAATTGCCCGCCAGCACCGCAATGCCGCCCATCGAAGAGCGCGCACCGTAATGCGCACCGAGATTATGTTGCCCGGCAAAGCGTGGGATCAGATCCATCCCGACCGGCACAATCAGCATCTGGCCGACAGTCAGCAGGGTGATCAGCAACACGGATGGAAGCAGCCGCAGCCAGCCCTGGGGCGGGATCGTCCAGGCGAACAGCGCGACAGCGACAAATGCGGCAGAGAGCAATCCGAAGCCCGCAGGCAAAATCCGTGCGGCACCCATCCGGCGGGCAAAACGCGCCAGCGGCATTTGCAGTACGATCACCAGAACCGAAGCCAGGACGAACAATGGCCCGAGATCTTGCTCACTGCCGCCAGAACGGCGCAGTTCAACCGGCAGTGCCAGATAGAGCTGGTTGTAGCTGAACAGGTACGCGCTATAGGCGATGATAAAAGCCACAAAACGCGGCTGACGGAACGTCTCCCACCACGGCACAATTTTTAGTTCTGTGGCGCGTTTTGGCGTGGCGGGCAGGGTGAAAAACAGCACCAGCAGCGCAATCAGAAACAGTCCGGAACCGGCCAGCGCTACCGGCTGAAAACCGTATCCGGAAAGCAGGGAACCGAGCAGCGGCCCAAGCACTGCACCCAGTTCGGCACATACTGCTGACAGAGCAAACCATTCGGCGCGGCTGCGTTTTCCGGCTTTTTCGCTGTGGGTTCCGGCCTGCGCCAGCAGGGCTTCAATGGAAGGGGAAAACAGCGCGCCACCGACACCGGTCAGGCAGGCACCGAGGATCACGGGTGCCAGCGTGTCGGAAAGTCCGAGCAGCAAGAAACCGGCGATGCGCACCACGCAACCGAGCAGAATAATGAGACGTGCGCCGTAGCGATCTGATAACGCGCCGCCGAGTAAAAACATCCCTTGTTGTGAGAACGTCCGCAGACCCAGCACCAGCCCGATCGCCCAGCCGGAAAGCAGTAAATCATCGCGAAGAAAAATCGCCAGAAATGGCACGACAGCATAAAAGCCAATATTAAACACCAGACTGCTGGCAAGCAGCAGCGGCGGTTTGGGCGCAGAAGGGCGCGCAATAAAACGGGTCAGCATCCGGTTATCCGTTAACGATCAAAGGTAAATGAGGTATGGCGTTGAGTAACTGCCGCGTATGAGTATGGTCCGGCGAACGCAAAACGTCCTGCGTGGCGCGGTCTTCTACAATCTCACCGCCGTGCATCACCAGCAGACGGTCGCATAAACCGGCGACCATCGAAATATCATGTGTCACCATCAGCAGGCCCATGCCATTTTGCTGCGTCACCTGTTGCAGCAGTTGTTTGACCTGCGCACGCAGCGGCAGATCCAGTCCGCTGACCGGCTCATCAGCCACCAGAAATTGCGGGCGGATCGCCAGCGCACGGGCAATCGCCACACGCTGCGCCTGTCCGCCGGAAAGCTCGCCTGCCGTCCGGGAGGTGAGAGTGTCGCTGAGACTCACCTGCGCCATCACATCGCTGACCCGCAAACGAATATCGCCTTCAAAACCCAGACGTTTCAGCGGTTCGGCAATAATCTGACCGACCGTCTGCACAGGGGGCAATGAGCCTGCAGGATCCTGCGGAATATACTGCACGCACCGCCGGTATTCCCGCAAAGAACGTGCTGAGCCCGGGCGGATTTCTGTACCCGCGCAATACACTTTTCCGCTGTCGGGTGCTTCGAGCGCCAGAAGAATTTTCAGCAGGGAAGACTTACCGCAGCCGGAGGCACCCACCAGTCCGAGAGTTTCGTGGCGGCTTACGCGTAGCGACAAATGCTCAAACAGCGTCTTGTGCTGTCTGCGCCAGAAGGCACGTGGTAGCGCATGATGACGGCTGACGTTATGCAGATGCAAAAAGGGTTCGGTGACCAGATGCAGTGAAGTTTCCATCAGACTGCAACCCCGCACAGTGACGCAGCGTTCTGATGCAGCATGGCGGCCTGTCTGGCGGCGTGAACCAGTTGTCTGGAATACGGATGTTGCGGGCGGCTGAGCAACTGCGACATCGCGGCAGATTCAACCAGCACACCGTTTTCCATCACCAGTGCGCGCTCGCATAATTGCGCGGCGACGGCGATATCGTGGGTAATAAACAGCAACGCACGCGAAGGACGGGCAAAACAGGCTGTACGTATGGCCTGCAAAACCTGATGTTGAGTCAACACATCCAGCGCGGTAGTCGGCTCGTCCGCCACCAGCAACGCTGCGCGAGATTGCATCGCCAGCGCAAGGCACAAACGCTGGCGCTGACCACCGGAAAGTTCAGCCGGATAACGTGAAGAGAGTCGCGCAATATCGCCCAACCCCACGGCGTCCAGCATGGCGTGAATCTCATCCGCGCTCGCAGCGGGCAGGGCGAGGCGCAGCTGTTTTCCAAGTGTCATCAGCGGGTTGAGTGCAGCGGAAGAATCCTGAAAAACCGTGGCGACACGGCTATACGCGCAACGTGATACCGGCGGTTTGCCGCAAACTTCTGCGCCATTCACCCGGATACTACCACTGAGATCCGCGCCTGCGGGCGCTGTGCCAGTGATCGCCCTGGCGGTCAGAGATTTGCCTGAGCCGGAAGCGCCGAGCAGACAAACGCGCTCGCCTGCGTTGATGCTGAAGGTCAAACCGGAAATACGGTTTTCACCGGCGAGCCGCAGTGTCAGTCCTTCAACCACCAGAACCGGCTCATTGTTTTGTGTTTTGTCTAGCGTCATCCCTGAACCCGTCCACTCAGGCGTTTTGTGATATGTGATAACATAACAAATTGTGTCAATTTGATGCAAAAGGTTTTGTGTTTTTTTCTCTGTCATCTTCTTGCGTCCTGCATTTTTTTGCCCGTTGCAAAAACAACAGGGCAAAAAAGTCCTCCACCTGCACAACCCTGAGCAACAGCCTTTCAGAAGCAGAATGTTAGGTTAAATGCATCTTTTTTCGGCCGCCTTCCGTAAGCCGGCATCCTGAGTAAAGGTGTTGAAATAATGGCGAGTTATTTTTTCTCCAGCCCGCGCGTGTACTTTGGCGACGGCGCCCTCATGGCATTAAACAGCCTGATTAATATGAAAGTGGCGATTGTCACCGATGAATTTATGGTGACGTCAGGTAAGGTCGCGTATCTGACGGAACAGATGCCGCAGGCCACGATATCGGTGTATGGCAAGGTCAGGCCAGATCCGTGCACGGAAATTTTGCAGGAAGGCGCAGCACAGTTTAAAGCCTTCCGGCCACAGGTGATTATTGCACTGGGCGGCGGGTCTTCGCTGGATGCTGCCAAAGGCATCAAAGTGACGCTGGAAGACTACTATCAGCAGACCGATTCTCAGCAATATGACATCGAACTGATCGCCATTCCGACGACCAGCGGTTCCGGTTCGGAAGTGACGTCCTATGCGATTATTTCTGACCCGCAGAATGGCCGCAAATACCCGCTGGTTTCGCAGGCACTGGTGCCGGATACCGCCATTCTTGATCCGCAACTGGTGCTGAGTGTACCGCGACATATCGCAGTTGATACCGGAATGGACGTGCTGACTCATGCCATCGAAGCACTGGTTTCAGCCGGCGCTAATGATTTCAGTGATGCGCTGGCCGAAAAAGCCATCGCCCTGACGTGGCAGCATTTGCCGCAGATTTATGAGGATGATAAAGACGTCGCGGCGCGGACTCATATGCATAACGCTTCCTGTATGGCGGGCATGGCGTTTAACTCGGCCGGCCTTGGGCTGGTGCATGGCATGGCACACGCCATCGGCGGGATGTTGCATATTCCTCATGGTAAAATTAATGCCATGTTGTTGCCTTTAGTCACCGAATTTAACGCCGCGCATGCCTCGCCTGAAACGACCCGCCGTTACTGTCTGTGCGCCCAAATTATGGGTATCGCAACTGCTGATCCACAAGACATGATTTCACAACTGGTGGAGTGCCTCCGACAGCTAAACCGGCAATTTGGTATCCCCTGCAGCTTAAAAGAACTCGGTACGGATCTGGCCGCATATGAAACGATGCGCCCCTTGCTGACACAGGCCGTGCTGGCCGATAGTTGCACCGCTTCCAATCCCTATACACCTTGTGCGCAGAGTATTGACCTGCTGCTTTCCTGCATCGCTGAAACCGGCGAATACCGCGCACCGAAGTTTGCTGTGCCAGTCGGTATTTCTAACCGCCACGTGCATTTGTGCCGTGAAGATATGGATGTGTTGTTCGGATATGGCTCGAGGCTGACGCGCCTGAAAGCGGTTAAACAACCCGGTCAGTTTGCTGCGGAAGAGACCGTTACCTTGCGTACGCCCAAGGGTGATATTGCCAATGTGCGGGTACTCGGGCCGCTGCGCAGCGTCACGCAGATTGAAATTTCAGTGGCCGACAGTTTTGCGCTGGGCGTCAAAGCGCCGGTGAGAATGTCAGGTGATCTGGAAAATTCGCCAGGTATCGAGCTGGTCGGGCCGAAAGGACAAGTCAGCAAACCGCACGGGACCATTGTGGCCTGGAGACATATACATATCTCCCCGCAGGAAGCAGAACGCCACGGTTTGCGCGATGGCATGGAAATCGATTTGCAGGCACAGGGCCAGCGGGCGGGCATTCTGAGCCATGTGCTGGTGCGGGTCAGTGCGGATGCAGTGCCGGAATTGCATATCGATGTGGAAGAAGCCAACGGCCTGGGGCTGCGCAACGGCGACCTGCTGTTTCGGACCGGCAAGGTGACGCACCCATGAATACGCCGGAGCTTCAGCGTTTGTCACGGCTGATTGATAAGTCGATTGCCGAGCTGCTGGTGCGCAAACGTGCGGCATGCAATGCCGGACGCAAAACCGTGCGCGTGGTGATCACCGGCAGCGATCTGAATACCTTGCCACAGACTCTGAAAAGCCTGCGGGCGCTTGAATCTGCCGGTTATGATCTCCGGGTGATGTTTTCACACAGCGCCGGACAATCCGGCCTGAAATCTGCGTTACTCTCTGAAATTCAATCGGTTAGCGGTGCCGATGAGTTTTCAACGCTGACCGACGACAGCCTGTATTTGCCGGCGCTTTCCACCAACAGCCTGAGCAAAATTGCGCTGGGGTTACGCGATAACCTCGCGACTACGCAGGTTTTTCACGCGCTCAGCTTAAATACGCCGGTGATTGTCACACTCAATTCCGAACTGCTGCATCTCAGTGACAGTGCGTTTACGCCGCCGCTGCAGACCCGGCTGAATGATTATGTTGATTCGCTCAGGCAATACGGCATTGCGATAAAAGGCCTTGAAGACACTGCCTGCCAAAAGCGACTGATCACACTCAATGATATCCGTCTTCATCACACCAGCGGCTTGCTGCGCATTGGCCGTAACACGCTGATTACGCCCGCTGCGCAAGATGAAATTCGCCGACAGAACATCACCGTGATCCGGTGAACCGGAGGAATTATGTATCTGGCAAAAGTGACCGGCGCGCTGGTCTCGACCACCAAACACGTCTCGTTAAACGGGGCCAAATTACTGATGGTTGCGCGGCTGGATGAGCATTATCAGCCCACCGGCAGCGCCCAGGTGGCGGTGGATTTCGTCGGGGCAGGCAATGGCGAAATCGTCATTATCTCCACCGGCAGTTCGGCGCGCATGAGCAACAGCAAAGAGCATTCTGTGATTGATGCAGCCGTGGTTGGCATCGTCGATCCGCAAGATCTGTCTTAAGGAAACGCTATGTCTGAACAACTCGATGGCTGGATCAGCGCGGCGATTACCCTCCAGGGAACGGGTTCGCAGTGCACGTTTAGCCTGGATGACGGCGCCTTGCTGGCGCGGTTTGCCGCTGAAGAAGCGCTGAGTATTGGCGTGCCGATGGTGTTCAGCCTGGCGGATGCCAGCGGCCATCAGCGCTATTTCTTCAGCATGGAGAATGCATTGCTGATCAGCCACCAGCTTGCGCCGGAAAAAGCCCGCACCGCCGTGGCGCTCAAAATGCCCACTCACGAACTTGCTGCGTTGATCCAACCGGGCGCAGCGCTTTACAGCCTGCAACATCAAAACGGCATTTGCTGCATTGGTGGCGGACTACCGTGCTGGTCGAAGGGGATTTTACTTGGCGGGATTGGCATCAGCGGCGGCACGGTTGAACAAGATCTGACTGTCGCGCGCAACACGCTCACACGCTTCAGTGTCGCCCGCTTCGTACTCACAACAGGAAATGATTAACAGGGGTCAACATGTCCTTCGGTTCACTGGTTTTAGTTATTAACTGCGGGTCATCCTCGCTGAAATTTTCGCTGATCCCGTCTGATTCAGGCGCGCCGGTGTTGTCGGGTCTGGCTGAAAGACTGGGGCTGGATAACGCCAGCATGACGCTGAAAAACAGTCACGGACAGAAGACCACGGTGGCGCTGAGCGAAGCCAGCCACGTTTGCGCGCTGAAAGTGCTGTTCAGGGAACTGGCAGAACGCCAGTGGTTGCCTGCGGTACAGGCTATTGGACATCGTGTCGCCCACGGCGGCAATGAATTCAAACAATCGGTTCGCCTCACGCCGGAAGTCATCGAAAAAATCCGTGCGCTGTCGGCGCTGGCGCCTCTGCATAACCCGGCGAATCTGACCGGCATCGATGCGGCCATCGCACTGTTGCCTCAGGTGCCACAGGTCGCGGTGTTTGATACCGCGTTTCATCAGACACTGCCTGCGGCGGCCTACACCTACGCCATTCCGCTGGAATATCAGCAACGCTATCAGGTCCGCCGTTACGGATTTCATGGCACCTCGCATCGTTATATTGCGGGCGAAGCGCTGACAATGCTGGATCTCGACCCGGCCGATCATGGCATTCTGATTGCCCATCTTGGTAACGGTTCTTCGGTATGTGCTGTGCAAAACGGGCGCAGCGTGGATACCTCAATGGGCATGACGCCGCTGGAAGGGCTGGTGATGGGGACACGCTGTGGCGATCTGGATTTTGGTGCTGCGGCGCATATTGCGACCTGTACCGGTCAGAGTATCGATGCGTTGTACAAAATGGTGAATAACCAGTCAGGATTACTGGGATTATCCGGGTTATCCAGTGATTGCCGCACCTTACTGGAAGCGCGCGGGCAGGGTGATGCCCGGGCAACGCTGGCAATAGATGTGATGGTTCACCGGCTGGCGCGCCATCTGGGGGCGCATCTGACCTCACTGAAACGACTCGATGCGCTGATTTTTACGGGTGGCATTGGCGAAAATTCAGCGCTGGTCCGCGAACTGACGCTTGCGCGCCTTGGTGTGCTGGGGCTGAAACTGGACCTGCAGAAAAATCAGCACACCTGCGGCGGTTGCACGGGCGTTATCTCATTGCCTGGTTCCCCGCGCGTAGTCGTGATCCCGACTAATGAAGAAAAAATGATAGCGCTGGATGCGGTAGCGATTTGCGCCGAGCAGACGGTGAATTAATTAAAAAGAAAACAAAGAGATTTTATTGTCCGGTTGCCGGATGAAATAACAAGAAAGTCCGGCTGGCGGGCAAAACATTTTGTCGTGCAGTCCTTATTATCATTGTGCGTGAATAGTTTACCTGCAGGATATAAGTGTGCGGATTTTTGGCCGACGTTAATAACCCTGCATTAATTAATTTCCCAACTCAATATCAGAGGTCGTTATGCAACAAGAAGCGTTAGGTATGGTTGAAACAAAAGGTCTGGTTTCTGCAATTGAAGCCGCAGATACCATGGTTAAATCCGCCAATGTCACTCTGGTTGGTTATGAAAAAATCGGCTCAGGGCTGGTTACTGTGATGGTGCGCGGCGATGTTGGTGCAGTGAAAGCGGCGACGGATGCCGGTTCTGCTGCGGCGCTCAAAGTTGGCGAACTGGTATCTGTACATGTTATTCCTCGCCCGCATATTGAAGTTGAAAAAATTCTTCCAAAAGCCGTCGGCTAATAAAGGTCGGTAAACAGTTGTCGGTTAATAACCCCAGAGGATACTGACCATGAGAGATAATCTTGTTGAGCAGATTATATCTGAAGTAGTGAATAAACAGACTAGCGACAATGCCAGGGATAAAAAAGCCGCCAGTATTGCTGGTTGCGGGTTAACAGAATTTGTCGGCACCGCGCTCGGACATACTATTGGTCTGGTTATTGCCAATGTCGATCATCAGTTACATGACGTCATGAATATCGACAAGAAATATCGCTCTATTGGTATTCTTGGGGCGCGAACCGGTGCGGGTCCGCATATATTTGCGGCAGATGAAGCAGTGAAAGCCACCAACAGCGAAATATTATCGGTGGAACTGGCGCGTGATACTGAAGGCGGCGGCGGGCACGGATGTTTAATTATTTTTGGTGCTACTGATGTGTCCGATGTCCGCCGTGCTATTGAAGTGGCGCTGTCAGAGATTGAACGCACGATGGGCGATGTTTACGGCTCTCCGGCCGGTCATCTTGAATTCCAGTACACAGCACGTGCCAGTTTTGCGCTGAATAAAGCTTTCGGTGCGCCGGTCGGTAAAGCCTTCGGCTTGACTTGTGCGTCACCTGCGGCCATCGGCGTGGTCATTGCAGATGTGGCGGCCAAATCGGCAGTGATCGAGCCGGTGGGTTACGCCAGTCCGTCGAAAGGTACCAGTTTTAGCAACGAAGTCATTTTCACCTTTGCCGGTGATTCTGGTGCAGTGCGACAGGCCGTAATTGCAGCACGTGAAGTCGGGCTGCAACTGCTTGCCACGCTGGATCCGACGCCTATCAGCTCTACCACCAAGCCCTATATTTAAGGGTTAACCTGGCGAAGCGACGTGAAGTAAGGAATTAACAGCATGAATGATATTGAAATTGCTCAGGCGGTCTCCAACGTGCTGAGCAGGTTTACCAAAACAACGTCAGATACTGCGCCTGAGGTAGTGTCTGAAATCGCTCAGGCAACGGGCGGTGACACGCTCGACGCCATTGTTGCCAGAGCGCTGGCGCAGGCACCTTCTAAAGCTCCTGCAACGGCGGTGCAGTCACCGGCATGTGAGGCAGGCAACGGTGCGTTTGCTTCCATGGATGAAGCGATTGCCGCGGCAGTGCTGGCGCAGGTTCAGTATCGCCACTGTTCAATGCAGGATCGGGCGACGTTTGTTCAGGGCATCCGCGATGTTTTCCTGCAGGACGCCGTTTTGCAGGGTATTTCCCGCATGGCGGTAGAAGAAACCGGCATGGGCAATTACGCCGACAAGCTGACCAAAAACCGCGTGGCGGCACAGAAAACCCCCGGGCTGGAAGATCTCGTTACCGGCGCGCTGAGTGGTGACAGCGGCCTGACCCTGACGGAGTTTTCTGCTTACGGGGTTATCGGTTCGATCACGCCGACCACCAATCCGACAGAAACCATCATCAACAACAGTATCGGTATGCTGGCGGCAGGCAATTCCGTGGTATTCAGCCCGCATCCGCGCTCCCGCAACGTTTCTTTATACTGTGTTGAACTGATTAACCAGAAACTCGCCGCCCTGGGCGCGCCGGCCAATCTGGTGGTGACGGTAACACAGCCTTCCATCGACAATACCCGCTCGCTGATCAACGACCCGCGCATCAATATGCTGGTGGCGACCGGCGGTCCGGCGATTGTGAAAACGGTAATGTCATCCGGTAAAAAAGCGATTGGTGCCGGTGCAGGCAATCCGCCCGCAGTGGTGGATGAAACCGCCGATATTGAAAAGGCGGCCCGCGACATCATTCGCGGATGTAGCTTCGATAATAATTTGCCGTGCGTGGCAGAAAAAGAAGTGATTGTGGTCAATCAGGTAGCGGATTATCTGATCCATTGCATGAAAAAAAGCGGTGGCTATTTACTGTGTGACAAACAACTTATCCGCCAGCTGGAATCTCTGGTGCTGAACGAAAAAGGCTCCGGTCCTGACACCGCTTTTGTTGGCAAAGATGCTCGCTATATTCTGCAACAACTGGGCGTCAGTGCGCCGGAAGACACTAAAGTGATTTTGGTTGAAACCGAGAAAAATCATCCGTTTGTAGTGCATGAACTGATGATGCCGGTGCTGCCGGTGGTGCGGGTCGATAATGTGGATGAAGCCATTGAATTGGCGGTGCAGGTCGAACATGGCAACCGCCATACCGCCATCATGCATTCAACCAACGTTGAAAAGCTGACCAAAATGGCCCGGCAGATCCAGACCACGATTTTCGTCAAAAACGGGCCTTCTTATGCCGGGTTGGGTGTCGGCGGCGAAGGGCATGCCACCTTTACCATTGCCGGACCTACCGGAGAAGGGCTGACGTCAGCGCGTTCATTTGCCAGAACCCGTCGCTGCGTGATGGTCGAGGCCCTTAACGTCAGATAAGGGGCGTCGATGAAAAAACGCATTATTAATGCCCCGACCCCGGACATCGTGGCGATGATAAAACGCAGAATGCCCGGGGAATTTCGTTCAAGGCTTGATCTTATCCGTATCGATGCGATTGGCATGATTATGTTGCCGGTGCCGGACCTGTATTTTTACGCAGATGCTGCCAGTAAAAGCGCCAATGTTGTGGTCTCGGAAATATTTGGTAGTTGTCCACAACATATTACGACATTGGCTATTTTTGGCGAAGTTGCCGCGGTAAATGAAGCCATGCGAATAATTGAAGACGATAACAATAATAGCGCTTTCTGATTATCCGCTAATAAAAACTATTACTGCCGCAAGGTTAAATCACTCATTTCGGGAGTTATACTATGTTAGAGAAAGGTTTTTCTAATCCGACCGAACGTGTTGTCAGACTCAAAAATATGATCCTGCATGCGAAACCTTATGTTGAATCGGAACGCGCAGTATTAGCGACGCAGGCGTATAAAGAAAATGAACAACTGCCCGCTATTATGCGCCGGGCACGCGTAGTCGAAAAAATATTTAATGAGCTGCCGGTAACTATTCGTCCTGACGAGCTGATTGTTGGCGCGGTGACGATTAATCCTCGCTCCACTGAAATCTGTCCTGAATTCTCTTACGACTGGGTAGAAAAAGAGTTTAATACCATGGAACACCGGGTCGCCGACCCGTTTATTATCCCGAAAAAAACGGCTGATGATTTGCATGAGGCATTTAAATATTGGCCGGGAAAAACCACCAGTTCACTGGCGGCATCTTATATGTCGGAAGGCACCAAAGAAAGTATGGCCAGCGGCGTGTTTACCGTCGGCAACTATTTCTATGGTGGTGTCGGCCATGTCAGTGTGGATTACGGCAAAATACTGAAAATCGGCTTCCGAGGTATTATTAACCTGGTGACCCGTCAGCTGGAAGCTCTGGACCGTTCCGAACCTGGATATATTAAAAAACAACAATTCTACAATGCCGTGATTATCAGCTATCAGGCGGCAATCAATTTTGCGCATCGCTATGCGCAGGAAGCGACACGTCTTGCGCAGCTGGAAAGTAATCCAACGCGTAAGCGCGAACTGGAACAAATTGCCCAAAACTGTACGCGGGTGCCGGAAAACGGTGCCAGCAATTTCTGGGAAGCCTGTCAGACCTTCTGGTTCCTGCAAAGCATGTTGCAGATAGAATCCAGCGGTCACTCCATTTCCCCGGGGCGTTTCGATCAGTACATGTACCCGTATCTCGCCGCTGATACTTCCATCTCGAAAGAATTCGCGCAGGAGTTGGTGGATTGCTGCTGGATAAAGCTTAACGACATCAACAAAACCCGCGATGAAATTTCCGCACAGGCATTTGCCGGTTACGCCGTGTTCCAGAACTTGTGCGTCGGTGGTCAGACTGAAGATGGCCGCGATGCCACAAACCCCCTGACTTATATGTGCATGGAAGCCACTGCGCATGTGCGCCTGCCACAGCCGTCTTTCTCCATTCGCGTCTGGCAGGGTACGCCGGACGAATTCCTCTACCGTGCATGTGAACTGGTGCGCATGGGGTTGGGCGTTCCGGCAATGTATAACGATGAAGTGATCATTCCGGCGCTGCAAAACCGTGGCGTTTCTCTGCACGATGCCCGTGACTATTGCATTATCGGTTGCGTCGAACCGCAGGCACCTCACCGTACCGAAGGCTGGCATGATGCGGCATTCTTCAACGTGGCGAAGGTGCTGGAAATCACACTGAACAATGGCCGTGTGGGCAGTAAACAATTAGGACCAGTGACCGGCGAAATGACCGGATATGCCAGCATTGATGACTTCTTCACTGCCTTCAAAAAACAGATGGCACACTTCGTTCATCAGCTGGTCGAGGCCTGTAACAGTGTCGATATCGCTCACGGCGAGCGCTGCCCGTTACCGTTCCTTTCCGCGCTGGTGGATGATTGCATAGGTCGTGGTAAATCATTACAGGATGGCGGAGCAATCTACAACTTTACCGGCCCGCAGGCCTTTGGTATCGCTGACACCGGGGATTCTGTTTACGCCATCCAGAAGCAAGTTTTTGAAGACCGCAAACTGTCAATGACTGAGCTGAAAAGCGCGCTGGACGCTAATTTCGGTCATGCCATCGGCAGCGCTCCTCATGAAGCAGGCGGTAAGTCATCCCTCGGCGAGCAGGAAATTCATGAGATGGTGAAACGTATCATCAATCAGCATGGTTCTCTCGATCCGGCGGCGATTAAAAATGAAGTTTACCGTCAGCTTGCCAGCACTACTTCTGCGGCTCCGGCTGGCAATAACCCGCGCTTTGAAGAGATTCGCCACATTCTGGAAAACTCACCGTGCTTTGGTAACGACATCGACGAAGTGGATTTGGTGGCGCGCAACTGTGCGCTGATTTACTGTCAGGAAGTCGAAAAATATACCAACCCGCGTGGCGGCCAGTTCCAGGCTGGGATCTATCCGGTTTCCGCTAACGTTTTGTTCGGCAAAGATGTGGCTGCACTGCCTGACGGACGCATGGCGAAAGAACCTCTGGCCGACGGCGTATCACCGCGTCAGGGCAAGGATACACAGGGGCCAACGGCAGCGGCTAACTCAGTGGCTAAACTCGATCATTTCATTGCCTCCAATGGCACGTTGTACAACCAGAAATTCCTGCCGTCTGCTCTGGCCGGTGAACAGGGGCTACGTCATTTCAGCGGACTGGTGCGTAACTACTTTGATAAGAAAGGTATGCATGTCCAGTTCAACGTCATTGACCGTAACACCCTGATAGAAGCGCAGAACAATCCACAACAACATCAGGATCTTGTTGTGCGGGTCGCCGGATACAGTGCGCAGTTTGTGGTGCTGGCGAAAGAAGTGCAGGACGACATTATCAGCCGTACAGAACAGCAATTCTGATCAGCTACCTTCACGGGCTATGTAGCAATACATAGCCCGTTTTTTAAATAACCTGTGGCGCTGATGGCGGGTCAAGTTATGAATAAAGTCGATTATGAGATGGAAGGGGTGCTGTTTAATATTCAGCGCTATTCTTTGCATGACGGGCCGGGGATCCGCACTATTCCTTTTTTTAAAGGTTGTCCGCTGTCATGCAAATGGTGCAGTAATCCGGAATCACAACGTCCTCAGCCGGAATTAATTTTTAAGAAGAGCGATTGTATTCGCTGTGGTAAATGCATTGAGGCATGCAAGCAGCAGGCATTATCTGTAAGTAATGCTTTCTTTATTGATCGCGAACGTTGTATTCAGTGCGGCAAATGTACGCAGGTTTGTCCGACGCAGGCTCTGGAAATGAAAGGTAAACGCATGACGGTCGCTGACGTTATGCGGGAACTACAAAAGGAAGAAAATCTCTACCGCCGTTCGGGCGGCGGCATCACGCTTTCCGGCGGTGAACCGCTGGCGCAGCCTGCTTTTGCCCGGGAACTGCTGAAAGCCTGTAAGGAAAAGGGCTGGCACACGGCCATCGAAACGACCGGTTTTACCACGCCGGAGGTGATTGCCGATGTATTCCCTTACGTTGATCTGGCACTTACCGACATTAAAGCGATTAATCCGGCCATTCATCTGGCGAATACCGGGATTGAAAATAGTCAGATCCTGGAGAATTTGCTGCGTATTTCATTCCTGACTAAAACCATTGTGCGTATTCCGGTGATCCCTGGCGTGAATGATAATCCCGAAGAAATACACAATATTGCGGAATTTGCGCGGCTGATGTCTAACGTCGATACCTTGCATTTATTGCCTTATCACTCTTTTGGTGAAAATAAGTATGGCCTGCTGGGGCGTATTTATCCGATGGGCGAAGCAGTCAGTATTGCCGAATCGAAAATGGAATTATTAAAAAGAGAAGTTGAGTCGTCTGGTTTTCATTGCCATATCGGCGGCTGAGTTTCCGTTAAGGAAATCCAGCCTTATAAAACAATTATCGGGAAGGGTCGTTGTATGAATGATTCAGTGAAGACGCAATGTATTGCGGAATTTCTTGGTACCGGCTTATTTTTGTTTTTTGGCATCAGCTGTCTTGCGGCAGTAAAAGTTGCAGGAGCCAGTTTTGGGTTGTGGGAAATCTGCATTGTGTGGGGGCTGGGGATTTCGCTGGCTGTCTATCTCACCGCAGGCATTTCCGGCGCACACCTGAATCCCGCGATCACCATCGCTCTGTGGCTGTTTGCGCGTTTTCCCGCCCGTAAAGTGGTGCCATATATTATCGCCCAGGTGGCCGGGGCATTCGGCGGCGCGCTGCTGGCATACATGTTCTACCATAATCTGTTTATCAATTTTGAAACCGCCAGCCATATGGTACGCGGCAGTGTGGAAAGCCTTCAACTGGCCAGCATTTTCAGTACTTATCCTTCGGCGGCCATCAGCGTGTGGCAGGCGGCGTTTATCGAAATCGTCATAACCTCGATTCTGATGGGGCTGATCATGGCGCTGACCGACGACGGCAACGGTGTGCCGCGTGGCCCGTTAGGTCCGTTGCTGATCGGCATTTTGGTCGCGGTTCTTGGCGCTTCCACCGGTCCGCTGACTGGTTTTGCCATGAATCCGGCGCGTGATTTTGGCCCAAAATTATTCACTTTCTTTGCCGGTTGGGGTGACATCGCCATGACCGGCGGTCGGGACATTCCTTATTTCCTGATCCCAATTATTGCGCCTGTTATCGGTGCTTGCCTGGGTGCTGCGGTGTATCGCCTGTGTATAGGTAAAAACCTGCCGGGTAATGTGCCGGTGGCGGAAGTTGCCAAACCTTAGATTTCATTCAGCCCGTAGAAACAGCCCATAAAAAACGGCGGTGCCAATGCATCGCCGTTTTTTTATCTGCAGATTACGTATATTTGCTTTAGGTTTATTTTCTACGGCCAGCACCACGAGGCTTTTGGCTGGGGTTTACAGTGACCGTTGATTGTTTCTTCTTCGGTGCCTCTTCTGAAAAATCCATACATGTGGATTGATCCGGCGTTTCTTCCACATTCAGTTCTTCCACATTCAGCACCGGAATAGTTTGTGGGTTTTCAAAGAGCACGGGTTTAGCTTCAGGCTCGGGAGCGGTTATGCCGAGGGTATCTGCAGAATAAATCATGCATTCAATGTGTTGCGCCGTGCGGGCAATCACTTTGTGCGCATAAACGGTGCCTACTTTGCTGGCTGCCATCACGCCCGCTGCGATCCCCGCGTTAATCGCGCCGATTTCACCTTCGAATTTGACGGTGACCATACCGCCACCTTGGGTCAGTTCATAGCCGATAAGCGTAACGTGCGCGGATTTTATCGCGGCATCCGCAGCTTCTATTGCCGCGGCCAGACCGACGGTTTCAATTAATCCCAAACTTTGTCCGGGCATAAGTCGCTCCTGTTAACAGATTCAAGGTGAAGTGCGTCGCGCACTGTTTCAGGCGTTATCGCGTAGTGCCTGTGCTTTATCGGTCTTTTCCCAGGGGAAAATGTCGCGACCAAAATGGCCGTAGCAGGCGGTCTGACGGTAACGCGGGACGAGCAAATCCAGTGTCGCGATGATGCCGCTGACGCTGAGGTCAAAATGTCGGTTCACCCGCTGCACCAGCTGTTGCTCCGTCAGCGGGCTGCTGCCAAAAGTGTCGATACGGATGGCGACCGGGCGGGGCAGGCCGATGGCCCAGGCGAACTGGACTTCGCAACGTTCTGCCAGCCCCGCCGCGACAATATTTTTTGCCACATAGCGTGCGGCATAAGCGGCCGAGCGATCGACTTTCGACGGATCTTTACCCGAAAACGCACCGCCGCCATGACGGGCTACGCCGCCGTAGGTATCTACAATGATTTTCCTGCCAGTCAGACCACAATCGGCTGCCGGACCGCCGGTGATAAATTGTCCGGCGGGGTTGATCAAAATACGGGTTTGCGGCGTTAGCAAGCGGGCGGGAATAACCGGTTTGATGATATCTTCCAGCACCACTTCGCGAAGTTGTGTAAGAGAAATCTCCGGGCAATGCTGTGTTGAAATCACCAGCGTATCGGCGGATACCACCTGATGCTGCCGATAGCGCAACGTCACCTGGCTTTTGGCGTCTGGGCGCAGAAAGGGCAGGTACCCCGACTGGCGTAACGCCGCATGACGCGCCATCAGCCGGTGCGCATACACCAGCGTCGCCGGCATATATTCCGGCGTTTCATTGCAGGCATATCCGAAAGTGATGCCCTGATCGCCCGCGCCTAGTGAGTCAGGGGTTGTGCCGCCGATGCCTTGTGCGATATCGGCAGACTGCTTACCCAGCATATTCAGTACGGCGCAGGTTGCGCCATCGAAACCCAGGCTGGAATGGTTGTAGCCAATTTCTTTAATGGTGTGACGGATAACCGATTCGATATCAACATGGGCGGTTGAGCTGATTTCCCCGGCCACAATGGCTACGCCGGTTTTGACCAGGCATTCACATGCCACTCTGGCCTGTGGATCCTGTAATAGAAAGGCGTCCAGAATGGCATCGGCTATCTGGTCGGCCATTTTATCCGGGTGCCCGGCGGCAACCGATTCAGAGGTAAAAAGAGAGTCTTCCAAAGTCGCGCCACGTTGTTCAAAGGTTCCCCCATGGTAGGGGGCGGCGGCTGAAAGCAACGTAAATTATCTTGCGGGCAGGGTGGACTTTTTTGCCCTTACGGCGAGCCCGCGCACAAAATTAGCCCGCTTGTGAATTGACGGGTTCCGGTGCGACGATTTTACGGAAATCAGAAGGTGACATGCCGGTCTCTTTTTTAAATATCCGGCAGAAGTAGTTGGCGTCCTGATATGACAGTTCCAGCGCGATGGTGTTGATTCTGAGATCGCTGAACTGCAGAAGTGATTTGGCTACGCTTAACTTGCGGGCAGCGATGTAATTTGAAAAACCATAGCCGGTCATTTTCTTGAAGGCCCGGCTCAGATAGCAGGAACTGACGAAGGAGCGTGCGGCAATATCGTCGAGCGTCAGATTATTAAGAATGTTTTTCTCAATATGGAATCTGGCGCGATCGATAAAACTCATGGTGCCCGAAAAGTGCTTTAGTGCATGGTCGAAAACGTCCTCGCTAATGCTTAGCAAGCCGGTCATGATGCGGAAATAGGCTCCCGGCGTAATGCCAGACTGGCTGATTTCCTGGATCATTGCCGTCACTTTCTTCCCGGCGGGCAGTCCTTTATCTCCCAGTGAAGAAAGATGCTGATGCAGTAATTCGAGTATATCCGTTAGTAATTTGCGTTGACTGATGCCGGAAGGCGTACCCGCGCAGGCGTCATCGAGCGCATTCAACAGAAACTGATGCCATCGATGATAATCGCAGTGTTCGATCATCTCGCCGACAGATTGTTTGAGTGCCCGCGACGCCGCAATGTCCATATCACTGACTTCCAGGGTTTTGCTGATGGCGTCGGTCAGTGTGCTTTTCTTCACCGGTTTCAGCAGATAATCATCCACTTTCAGGTTCAGCATGCTGCGTACAATATCAAAGTCGTCATTAGCGGTAGTGACAATGACTTTGGTGCTGGCACTTTTGGTGCGCAGATATTCAATCACCTGATTGCCGTTAGGCAGCGGAATATTGATATCGACCAACATCATATCGATTTGATCGAGCTGGTCGATCAGCTGGATGGCTTTTTTGCCGGTATTGGCTTCATGCACCACGGAATTATCGACGTACTGAGACACAATGCGTCGCAAAGATTCAGATTCAATCAGTTCATCTTCGACAATCACAATATTGTACATAGTCATTTCTCCCTGTTTCAGGCTTGCAGCATGGGGAATTTAAGAGTGATGGTGGTCCCCATTCTTGGCTGATGCGCGCTGGAAATCACCAGACCATAGCTTTCGCCGAATAACAGCTGAAGCCGGTTTTTAATATTATTAATGCCGATACCGCCTTTCTGACGGTTTTCGTCACCGGATAAAATGTTGGCAATATCAGCACGTGACATGCCGTCGCCGTTGTCGGTCACCTCGAGAATGACATCGTGCCCGTCGTCAGTCGCGCTGATGCGTAGCAGACTGGGAGTGTCTCTCGGCTCGACAACGTAATTGAAAAAGTTCTCGACCAGGGGCTGCAAAATCAGGAACGGGCAGACGACATCAAGGTATTTTTCCGGAATATCACACTCATAATCGAAGCGGTCATTCATGCGGACTTTCTGAATTGACATGTAGCAGGTGACATAATTAATTTCATGGCTTAGCGTAATCAGGCCATGATTATTTTTGCGCAGCAAATAGCGCATCATGTCGGAAAAATCATGCACCATGGTTTCTGTGCGCTGTGCATCTTCCAGATATGCCAGCCGGCCAATGGTATTTAATACGTTAAACAGAAAGTGCGGGTTAATCTGATAAGACAGGGCTTTAAATTCCGCTTCATGCAATGAACGTTCTATTTCCACTCTTTTGCGCAACTCATCGGTGAGTTCGAGATCTTTGCGGTGCAGTTCCCGCTGAATATTGTTGGTATGCGCCTGTTCTACCAGATACGACGAGACATGTAATAATGTGGAGGCGGTCGATTCGAAACGATCGTAAGGCATGCGTTTAGCATCATGATGTAAGTCGATCAGCCATTCATTTTCTTTCCATATTTCGTTGTTATCGAGAATATACGGAATGGTGCGCTCTTTCTCTTCCTCGACTTTTACCTGGCCGGAAATAAACGCGCCAAGATAATGATCGTTAATCATGATCGGCACAGCGAACTCAACAAAGCCGCAGTAACAGCGGTATACCACTGGTTTTCCGGCCTCCATAGCGGCACGTCCACCGGCGTTATCACTTTCGTAGCAGTGGTTCGCCAGCGATTCATTAAGACGTGACCGGGCGCAGAAATCTGAAAACCCGCTGGCCTGTGTCACCGGAACGCCATCCTGATCGACTACCACTAAGGCAATCATCATCGATTTACTAAAATTATCCTGGAGAGTCTGAAGTCTTTTTACATCAAGAAATTCATGCAATTTATATTTGTTATTCATTACGATTACCTGCACTGGTAATTAAATACATTCACCGTATAAATATACAGGAAGGCATCTTTAGGTATTTTGAAACCCGTCACAGCGGGGGCAATTTAATTAGCCTGGAATATTAATTTATATGCACTGATGTTAATTATAAGTGTGAAAATCAGTCAGGTATTTACCGTTCAGACGCAACATGCTCAACGTGCTCTCCCCGCATGGATGACCACAAAGGACAATGCAGGCGGAATAAATCAGATGATGCGAAATGAATTATCACATCATCTTGTGGCGGCAGTATTTACTATTTATTTGATCTGCGAGAAATGCCGGGAACGCCAGTGCAATTTAGGGGTCAGGAAGCATTGGGTTTGTGCGATGGGTTGTTCATTCATCAGGTCACTGATCATGCTGAAGCAGTGCATAGCCAGTTCCCCGCAGTCCTGCGCGACCGTGTCGATTTTCACGGAAAGGGAATCGTACAGATAGTGGTCGTCAAAACTGCACAGATGGATATCGCTCTCGAGCAGCTGATGCTGGCTCATATAGCGCAGAACGCCTTCCATCAGGCCGCAGGAAGCCACGAAAAGCGCTTTGGGCGGACGTCCGAGTCTTGCGCACAGTTGCGCAAACATTTCATAGCCGGAGCTTGGCTGGTAATTGCCGTAAACAATCCAGTCCGGGTTCAGGCTGACACCCGCCCGCTGCAGGCCAAGCTGATAACCCGCCAGGCGGTCACGGGTCGGGGAGATCCGCGGTTGTCCGCCAAGAAAATAAAATTCATCACGCTGGGTTTGCGCTATACGCGAGACCAGTTCTGCTGAGGATTCGATGGCTTCACAGACCACAATCGGCAGCTGCGTGTCTTGCATATGGCGGTCAAATAAGACGACAGGTAACTGCTGGCTGATTTTTACGTATTCTGCATCGCTGAGCATGCTGGATGCGACAATCAGTCCGTCGACCTGACGCTGGATCAGATTATTGACCACCATGGTTTCCTGACTGGTATTTTCATCCGTGCAGGCAATCAGCAGCTGCATGCCGTTCTCGCGACACAGCGTCTCAAGTTCGTTGGAGCAGGCAGCAAAACCATAGTTGGTCATTTCCGGGACGACCAACCCAAGTGTGAAACTGCGCGTGACATTGAGCGAACGGGCGTGAATGCTCGGCTGATAATGATGTTCAGCCGCCACGGCCAGCACCCGATCCCGGGTGGGATCGGAGATTCGAAACTTCTTGCTGTGTCCGTTGAGTACCTGGCTGGCAGTCGATTTTGAGACGCCAGCCAGTTCGGCTATGCCACTGATAGTGATGCGTTTGGTCTTTTTCACTGCGCCATATTCTGTTGTCCGGAAAGACATTTATTCTATCACGCATTCCGCCAACGACCAGTGGCGCAGCGTAATCTGATGAGAACCCCGCAAGTTCAATTGTGCCGGTAAAACAGGGAAATAGCGTGAGGACATCACCGCTTCTCCGCCATTAATGAAAATTTCAAGGCTCGACGCATCGCTTAACACCGTTAGTTTGTGCAGCGCGCCGCACCAGATACGCTGTTCCGCCAAGCCAGTGCGTCGGTTTTTTCGCGTTAAACGCAGCCATTCTCCGTCGAAGCTGAGCGTCATGTCGCCACCTAAATCCGCGCTGAAAGCCTGTTCTGTGACAATTTCCGTCTCGGCTTTTGTGATGTCCAGTGGAGGGCAATCGTCGGCAATCCCCTGCCATGCCTGTTCATCACGACGGAGTTGTTGCAGCTCACGTGCCGGTTTTTGCATGATTTTACCCGCCACCAGCGTCAGTTCGCGCGGGCAGGTCATCGTATGCAGCCAGCCATTTTGTATTGTCGGCTGGAAAAATTCATCTCCGTCCGGTATTCCCATCCATCCAATCAGCAGGCGTCGCCCGTCATCCGTTAGCGTGATCTGCGGCGCATAAAATTCGAACCCCAGATCCAGCTCAGTGAATTCGCCGTGCTCAAGGGTCGCATTGTCGTAATCCAGTTGCCCGACAAAATAACCCGACTGGAAAGTATTCAGATAACGGTCAGATTCCGCCGCTAAACCTTGCGGACAGCAAATCAGAATGTCGTTATCTGCCAGCCGGAATAAATCCGGGCATTCCCACATGTAGCCGAATTCGCCCAGCCCGTGTAAACCTGAACCGGCAATTTCGCCCAGAAGATCCCAGGCTGATAAATCCTCAGATCGCAGCAATAACACTTTGCCTTTGAGGCTGAGATCCTGAGCGCCCAGCACCATGTACCAGTGGTTTTCATGCCGCCAGACTTTCGGATCACGCACATGTCCGGTATAGCCTTCCGGCAGATTAAATACCGGCCCGGTTTTATCAAATTCGCCGTCTGTATTTTCGCGCGCCAGACACTGAAATGCGGTACGGCTGCCATCGGGATACTTCACGTTACCGGTATAAATCAGCGTCAGCTGGCCGTTATCTGTCACGGCTGAGCCTGAATAACAGCCGTGGGATTCGTAGGCTTCTGAAGGTGCCAGCGCCAGCGGTTCATGCTGCCAGTGCAGTAAATCTGCCGAACTCCAGTGCCCCCAGAATTTAGCACCGTGCGCGCAGGCCAGCGGGTTCCATTGATAGAACAAATGGAAACGACCGTTATGCTGAATAAATCCGTTCGGGTCATTGAGCAGCCCGACCGGCGGCGCGAGATGCCAGCCGGGGCGGTAAGGGTCTGCCGCCGCTTTAACCTGACCGGCGACCACGCTGCGCAGTGCTTTTTTCAGCAAACTGGTTTCCGTCATTTCTCACTCTCCGTGTTGTATTTCAGCAGCAATGACAGCAGGAATGCGCTGCCGAAGGCAATCACCAAACCGATCAGGTAGCTGAGAATCGAGCTGGCCTGCACGATAGCCAGCCCCGGAATGCCGGTCAGACCGACTGCCGTCATATTGACGTGCATCGCCACCACCCAGGCACCGCCGAGCGCACCGCCCGCCAGCGCCGCCAGAAAAGGCTTCATAAAGCGCAGGTTGATCCCGAAGATTGCTGCCTCCGTAATACCCAGCATGGCGGAAAACGCCGAAGGCACTGCGATGGCTTTAATTTTCGCATCACGCGTTTTGAAGTAAACCGCCAGACAGGCACCGCCCTGCGCGACGTTAGCCATCGACCAGATCGGCAGCAGGAAATTCACGCCGATATTTGGATTACCCAGCAAACCGGCTTCGATAGCATGGAAGCTGTGGTGAATACCGGTGATGACGATAACCGAATACAGCCCGCCAAATATCAGCCCCGCGAACCAGCCTGCATGAGTGATCAATGTACTGAGAATAAAGGAAATGCCGTCACCCAGCGCACGACCCGCCGGGCCGATAATCAGGAAAGCGATAAAGCCGGAAATGATCACGGTCAGGAAAGGCGTCAGGATCAGATCCAGCGCATCCGGAATGATTTTACGCAGGCGTTTTTCGATGAAACTCATGAACCACACCGCCAGCAGCACCGGGAAAACCGTGCCCTGATAGCCGATCATCGCAATCTCAATACCAAAGAAATTCATGGTATGGAAACCGCTGGCGACGCCCCAGGCGTTAGTCAGCGCCGGATGGGTCAGAATGCCGCCCAGCGTAGCGCCGAGGAACGGGTTGCCGCCAAACTCCCGCGCAGCGGTGAACCCAATCAGAATTGGCAGAATGATAAACGCCGCTGAGCTGAACATATCGAGCATGATAAAAATCGCGCTCTCCGGGTTGGCCCAGCCGTAAGTTTTCACCATGCCGAGCAGCCCCATCAGCAGGCCGGATGCCACAATCGCCGGAATGATCGGCACGAAAATATTCGACAGCACGCGGGCGATGCGCTGGAACGGATTCAGCTTTTGCGCCGCAATATCCGCGGCTTCAGATTTACTGGATTCGCTGATACCGGCCACTTTAATAAATTCGGCGTAGACCTTGTTCACCAGCCCTGTACCAAAAATGATCTGAATCTGTCCGGCATTGCTGAAACAGCCTTTAACGCCTTCGACCTGTTCGATAGCACTTTTATTGATCAGGCTGTCATCCGCCAGCACCAGGCGCAGACGGGTGGCACAGTGTGCCGCGCTGGCAATATTCTCCTTGCCACCCAACAGCGGAAGCAATTCAGTCGCGATTGCATTGATATTCATAGAATCCCTTAGTTTTTCATTATCATTTACGCCCGGTCTGGCCGGGCGTTTTTTTTAAATCAGGCCCTGCGGTTTAGAACCAGGTTTCCATCTGGATGCCAAAGTTCCACTGTCCGCCCGCCGTGAATCCGTCGGTACCAAATGAATCTGCGGAGGAATAACTGTCGAGCTCTTTGCTCCAGTCCATATACGTGGCGAAGAAGCGGATTTCCGGACGACTCAGCATGTCGCTGATATCGCCGACCTTGAAGGTCGGTGCGAAGGTCAGTTTGTAGAAACCGCCTTTCACTTTGTTGTAATCACTGTAACCCTGTGGATTGAGATCCATATACTGATAGCTGCCTTCATATGCCAGTTCGAAGTTCTCGGTAATTTGCTGGATCAGGCGGGTGTTAAAGGTCAGCCATTTGTAATCATCGCCAGAGACATAACGGTCTTTGCTCTGCTGCGCCAGAACCGCCGGGGCGATACTCCAGTTTTTGCTGATCGGCGTGATGCCATAAGTTGCCAGACGCAGCGTACTCGCATCGTCAGTCAGACGTCCGTCAGAACCCAGCGCTTTCACTTCTGCGCCCAGCCCGTGCCCGTAAAGCAAGGCTGTTTTCGATGTCCCTTCGCGCAGGCCGTAGAAACTGTCGCCGTGATACGCCAGCATCGTGTGGAAGCCGGTGTCCGCGGCGGTGCTGATCCCCCGGTTGCCGGTATTTTCACGATCCTGATTATTTTTCGCACGCAGGCCGCTCAGCATCCACTGGAATGGCCCGGCATAGTTGTTGGCCGTGACAATGTAGTTTTCGATGCGGGTGTCGTCGTTATTGTCGTCTTTCAGATCGTCAAAGTTTCTTCCGTAAAGCGAGAAGTTACTTTTAAGGTTATCGCCCCATTTGACGTCGTAGATCCCGCCGCCGGTACCCGCCAGGAAGATGATGTCGGAATCCAGCCAGTGAATGTCGAAATTATCCCGGTCAAAGCGTTTACCCGCCCACAGGGTGGAATCTTTCCAGACCCCGGTGAATGTCGGCAGCGACCCCAGTTCGACAAACGCCTGACGGATATTTAAGTCGCTGGTCGCGCCGGTCCAGTCGTTGTAGCTGCGCTGACCATCAGCCAGCATGACTTTGTAGCGGGAGGTCGCACCGCTGGCCATCGTCTGGTTGTGCTCCAGATTCAGTTCGACGTAGGTGTTATTTTCGTTACCCAGACGCCCGACTGCACCGCCTGTTTGTCCGGCCGGGGTGACGTACGGGCCACTTTCCGTTGAGGTGCCAGAATCGTTCATGATCACGCCGGAACGGGCATAACCACTGAATTTAAACCCGCTGTTATCACTGCTGTTGCTTTTGGCATTGCCGGCTAACGTTTCGGTGCGTTTAGCCACATCGGCAGTTTGCTGCTGGGTGATTTCAGCCGTCTTCGCCACCTGACGGGTTTGCTGTTCGTTGCTGGCGGTGCGTGTCTCGAGTTGTTTAACCTGCTGTTCTGCCTGCGTAGCACGGGCTTCGGCCTTAGCGGCTCGGCTTTCGGCGAGTTGTAGTCGTTTTTCCATCGCCGCAAAGCGGGCTTCAATAGCACTGGAAGAAAGATCGGCCCCCTGAGCCGCAGAAGAAAGAATAAGTCCAATAGCAACAGCAAGATAGCGAGGTTTCATCATCATTTTTATCCCTTCAGAGGAAGTTTAATTATTATGGGAAAACCATTTTGCTAAATTGCTAAACTGGTTTTCCTGAGCACAATAAACACCCGCTATGTATTTACGCAACGAAGTTCGGCAGCCTTGTGCCGGATTTGTGATCTTGCTGGCAATTCCCAATGTCGTCCTGAAAATTCATTTGCTCTTGATTAGCTAAACCGGTTCTTCTATTTTATCGACAGACGATTTATTAGGATTATGAAAAGGGAATGAAGATGAATAACCGGGTTTGGGTACTTGGCGATGCCGTGGTGGATTTGATCCCTGAGCAGGATGGCCGCTTATTAAAATGTCCGGGCGGAGCACCGGCAAACGTTGCCGTCGGCATCTGTCGTCTCGGCGGCGACAGCGCTTTTATCGGACGCGTGGGTGATGACCCGTTCGGGACGTTTCTGATGAAGACCCTGGATGATGAGGGCGTCAATACAGAGTGCATGACGCCTGATCCGCATCACCGCACTTCCACGGTGGTGGTGGAAAACGACGCTGACGGCGAGCGTTCCTTCACATTTATGGTGCGTCCGGGCGCGGATTTATTCCTCCAGGCCACCGACATTCCGGCGTTTAGCGCAGGACAGTTTTTACACTTGTGTTCGATTGCCTTATCCGCAGAACCTTCCCGGGCTTCAGCTTTTCTGGCAATGGCGCAGATGAAAGCGGCGGGCGGATATGTCTGTTTTGATCCCAATATCCGGCATGACTTGTGGCCTGATGATGAACAGCTGCGTGACAATCTTGACCGCGCCTTGTCGCTGGCGGATGTGATTAAAATATCGGAGGACGAGCTGGAATTTCTGACCGGAGAAGCGCTGTTGTCCGAGGGAATGCTGCGCCTGTGTGATCGTTATAACCCCGAAATGTTGCTGGTCACGCAGGGGAAACAGGGTGTGTCGGTCTACCGGAAGAAAAATGCCAGCCTGAAGCATTACCCGGCACCCGAAGTGCGGGCGGTGGATACTACCGGTGCAGGAGATGCCTTTGTCGCCGGGCTGCTGGCCGGACTGGCGCAACACTGGCCACTGACCTCGGACAGCGCATGGCAGCAAATCATTCATCAGGCGCTGGCGTGCGGGGCGCTTGCCACCACCGCGAGAGGCGCAATGACCGCTTTGCCCGACAGCGCGACCTTAAAGGCGTTTTCCTCTCAGATCTGATCTGAATACATTTACTCCCAGACCCTTTTTTTGTGTAGGATCAGGGGAGTCAATTTTGCCGGACCGGAGAGTTATGGCTTCGCTGAAAGAAGTAGCACAACTGGCCGCGGTGTCGCTGATGACAGTGTCCCGCGCCATTAACGAACCGCAACGGCTAAAGCCCGAGACACTGGCGCGTGTTCAGACGGCGATCAGCGCCCTGAATTATGTGCCTGATTTTTCCGCACGCAAAATGCGTGGCCGCAGTACCAAAGTCTCGACTCTGGGTGTGCTGGCGCTTGATACCGCCACCACGCCATTTTCCGTTGAACTCCTTCTCTCGATTGAACTGACGGCGCGTGAATTTGGCTGGAGCAGTTTTCTGGTCAATATCACGTCGCAGGAAGACAGTAAGCGGGCGGTAAGTCAGCTGCTTTCTCAGCGCCCGGACGGCATTATCTTTACGACCATGGGGCTGCGTGAAGTAGAAATCCCGGAACGTCTGCTGGATAAAAACCTGGTGCTGGCAAACTGCCTGAGCCGCGAACACGCGCTGCCGGGTTACATTCCTGATGACTTTGAAGGGCAGTATCAGGCGATGAAAGCCCTGATCAAGAAAGGTTACCAGCGTCCGCTATGCTTTTATTTACCCGATTCCATACCTGCCGGGATTTGCAGAAGGGCGGGCGCGGAAGCGGCATGGCAGGAAGCCGGATTGCCTGCACAACAACTGCGCCAGTTCCATATGGCGTCAGGTGATGAGCATTATCGCGATGTGGTGGCTTTACTTAATGAGTTTACCCCGCACGATAAGCCGGATTTTGACGTGCTGGTGTGCGGCAACGATCGTATTGCGTTTCTGGCCTATCAGGTATTGCTGGCGAAAGGCATCGCCATCCCGCAGCAGGTGGCGGTTCTGGGTTATGACAACATGGTCGGTATCGGTGATCTGTTCCAGCCGCCGCTGACCACGGTGCAGTTGCCGCACCGCGAGATAGGCCGTGAAGCGGTATTGCATCTGATCGAACAGCGGCCGAACAGCGGAGTGATACAGATTTCCTCCCCGCTGCTTGAACGTGCTTCTTTGTGACGTTATTCGGTGCTCAGTGTCCAGCTATCTCCCTGACTTAACATGGCCTGTCCTTTTTCTGCAAAGAGAGAAAGGGCGCGCTTGTCCGGCTGCGGATAAATTCTGCTGCTGAGCGTTTTCTCCCCCTGATTAACAAAAACTTCCACCGATGAGCGGTCGATAAAGACACGCAACTCCAGAAGATTGCCTTCCGGCAGCGCGACACTGCGGCTGTCCTGAATTCCGTATGCGGAATAATCCCGGTTCAGAAAGAGTCTTTGTGTCTGTTTGTCCACGAACAGGCAAAGACCGTCGCCGAGCGTGATGCCAAAGCGTTCCGCGTCCGAATGACTGAGATCCCATTGCAGGATAATTTCAGTTGCCTGAGCATTTTCAGAAAGTTGCTGCACGCTGCTTTTCAGCACGCAGGGCGTCAGCGGGCGATGTTCCCGGCGAAGTGTGCAGACTTCCTCTGCCGGTAACATGCGGACTTTTCCTGCACCTAACGTCAGCTCGCGGGGCAGGGTAAGGCAGCCCGCCCAGCCCTCTTCTTTGGACGGCATTACTGATTCCCACATATCCATCCAGGCGATAATGATCCGGCGTCCGTCGGCCGCAGTGAATGACTGCGGCGCATAGAAATCGTGCCCGTGGTCGAGTTCCATAAAGCCTTGCGTAATCTCAAAGTGGTGACCCGGCTGCCAGTGCCCGCGCAGATAACCGCTCTGGAACAAGTTCTGATAATCATGGCCCTGCGTGCGGATCCCTTGCGGCGAGCACATCAGAATATTTTCGTCGCCCAGCGGGAAGAAATCCGGGCATTCCCACATATAACCTTCACCGGCGTCGGCTTTGGCGAGAACGCGATCAAACGTCCAGTCGCGCAAGCTGGTGCCTTTATAAAGCAGTACCTGTCCACAATCGCTGGCGTCACGGGCACCGACGACCATCCACCAGTGACCGTCTTCCTGCCACACTTTCGGATCGCGAAAGTGCATGATATTTTCCGGCGGCGTCAGCACCACACCCTGTTTGGTAAAATGAATACCGTCCTGACTGGTTGCCAGACATTGTACTTCGCGGATGGCGCTGTCATTGCCTTCACCATTGAGCCAGACGTGGCCGGTGTATATCAGGCTCAGCGTGCCGTTGTCATCAACGGCACTGCCGGAGAAGCAACCGTCGCGGTCGAATTCTTCCCCCGGCGCCAGCGCCACCGGCTGATGCTGCCATCTCACCATATCCTTGCTGGTGGCGTGCCCCCAGTGCATCGGCCCCCAGTTTTCACTGAACGGGTGGTGCTGATAAAACGCGTGATATACCCCCTGATGATAAATCAGGCCATTCGGATCATTCATCCAGCCCGCCGGAGGGGCGAGGTGAAAGTTGGGATAAAAGGCGTTACCGCGCTGGTTTGTTGCCTGATTAAGCGCCAGTTGCGCGCGTTCAAGTTTTGTACTCATACCATCTCACTTTTATTCAGAAGCACGTTTTTGGATGCCGGGTTTAATGTCGGGGAAGGCGGAGCCTGACTTTTTTCGCCGGTCAGAAGGAAAACCGAAACGACGGTGAGCACCAGAACCAGCGTCCCCATGATCATGTAAGTGTCAGCAAAGCCCAGCAGGTCGTAGCCGTGACCGGCCAGTGGCGACAACACACTGGCGCAGACTTGCGTAATGAACTGGAATCCCACCAGATAAAGTGTGGCGGAAAGGCGCGGGTCAAAGCGGGTGGTAATGTATTTAAACATCGCAATCAGCAGGATGGGCAGCTCAACAGCGTGCAGCAATTTCATGCAGGAAATGGTGACCGCATCCGCTGCCAGGCCTGATCCAAACACACGCAGTGCCATGATCGTCCCGCTGAGTAACAGTCCGTTTTTCGCCCCGATTTTGTTGACAACAAAAGGCGCCAGGAACATGCCGCCCGCTTCCAGAAACACCTGGAAAGAGTTAAGGAAACCGTACATCTCGTTGCCGTGGCGGACATCAGAAAACAGTGACGCGAAATACACCGGAAATTGCTGGTCGTAGACGTTGTAAACGCTGACGCCGGTAACAAAAACAATCAGCGCCCAGAATCGCGGGAGGCGAAATAGCGTCATGGCATCGCTGAGCGTCAGGGTGCTGGACTTGCCGTATTCGAGCTGGCTCAGGGCATCCGTTTTCACTTCACGAAGTTGCCACAGCAGCAGCAGAAAAATGGCAGCCGAACAGGAAGCCATCCAGAAGTTAAGGTTGGGATTGATATTAAACAGCATCCCGGCAAAGAATGTCGCCACCGCCCAGCCCAGTGAACCCCACATTCTGGCTTTACCGAACTCAAATCCAAGAATACGACTGACGCGCTCGGTGTAAGACTCCAGCGCACCGATCCCGGCAAAAAAAGTCGCACCGACATACAAACCGCCCGCCACAGCGCCTGACAAAATACTGATCTTCAGCAGCGGCGCAAAAACGAAAATAAAGAAAGGTCCGCTGATGAGTAACAGAAACCCCAGAAACCAGAGCAGGTTTTTACGCAACCCCAGTTTGTCCTGAATGAAACCGTACAGAGGCTGTGCACAAAGCGCGGTCAACGCGACGGCGGAAAAAAACAAGCCTGTTTCAGTGCCTTTCAGCCCGACCTTTTGGCTCAGCCACAGTGAGATAAGCGAAAAGGCGGAAGACCAGGTGTAGAAAAAGGAAAAAAGTAAACCACTCAGCAATGCGTAATGACTTCGTTGACTGTTTTTCATGGCATGTCCGGGTTTGAATCGTCACAAGGAGTCATATTGTTAACGTTAACATCTCAGATTTCAAAGATTCATAAAGCCAGAATTATGATGTTAATCACGAATGTTAACGTTAACATTTTTGGAGTGTGATCAAAGTATCATTTTTCTTGAAGGGCATCTCTTTATTGGGTGAGGCGAGCGGGTCAGCGAAAACAAAACGAGAAGGAGTAGGGGAGGAAAAAGGGCAGGTTAAGCAGCTTCCGGGACTGAATAAAAAAAGAGGAGATATCGCTATCTCCTCCCGTGTTTTACATCAGGACATTTATGAGGCTGTCATTACAACGGGCGCTGATGGGTATAAACAGCACGGGGTTGAGTACGGCGCCCCAGCATGCCCATAAAGCCCGCCAGAATGGCTTCAATCACTAACATCACAAAGGTAAACCAGCTGGCTTTTGCCGTTGCAGCAGCTGCTTTTTCAGCGGCTTCGCGGGCTTTCTGCTCTGCCTGCTGTTTCAGTTCTTCATATTTTGCACGGGCCTGCTGATAGGTTTTTTCAGCCTGGCTGACAATCTGATCGACTTCCTGATCGCTTTTTCCGGTACGGGCTTTAATGATATTTTTCAGCGCGTCACGGTCAGCTGCCTGGAATGTATCTGCATTACGACTAATTAAACCTTTAATAAAATTAGTGAGATCCGTATCGGCGGTTTGCGGATGATTACTGGTATCAGCCGCCTGATTTTGGGCATTGTTTACTTCACCCTCGGCTTTATTTTGCAGGTTCTCTGGTTGCAACTCCGGTTTCCCGGTCTGGCGCAGAGTGGTTTCAAGTTCATTCTGCAGACTGTCGAGATTAATATTATTTTCTCCCAGCTTGTCTTTTACCATTTGACCTACCGGTGGCGCAGCGGCAGATATTCCACTGCCTAACGTTTGTAACCCGGATCCCACAACACTGGCTGCACCGCTGACCGCATTGTTGACGACCACAATCAGGAACCAGGTGCAGATTAAGGTGTTTACCCCAAACATCAATACGCCATGCAAAGCTCCCTCACGCTGAGCCAGTCGTCCGCTGGCATAGGCCCCGGCCGCAATGGAAATCAACATGCTGATGCCTGTCCAGATGGCCGCTCCTTTCCCTAATCCATCGAGCGGGTTTTGCTCTTTCAGGGGATCAATGGTACTGGCTCCGATCGCCGTCCCTAATATTGCCAGTAACAAATAAACCACCATTGAAATAATGACGCCGGCAAAAATAGCACTCCACGAAATACGTTTAAGCGGCACTCCGTTCGCAGGCTCAATCAACGTTTCGTTATAAACTTCAGTGGCAGGCCTTTGATGATCAGTCATTTGGACATCTCCATATATCGCCATATTTTTGATAGTAAGAAGGGAGCTTACCCCCTCATAATCACTGCTTATCCTGGCTAATGTCAGTGAATAATCACACGATTACATTAGCTGCCTTAATGTTAGTAAGAGAATGACGATTACACCAAAAAATAATTATTTCGCTAAATAATCAGGACGTTATTTAGGACATGTCGCGCGCGTAAGTAATATCCCTGTGCACTGAGGGGAGAGGATCTCAGGAATAAAAAATTTAACCCGCTGTGTAATTACGCAGACCGGTTACATTATTTTCATTTAGAACGGGGAGCATTTAAGGCTTTGTTCAGATCCTGGATCCGTTTCATCGTTTTCATGGTTCGCGATGCAGATGCGGAAGCGACGGATAAAATCAGCATCTCAAGACACACCAGGACAGTGCCATGAAGTGGCATTCTGCCATTCTCACCCCCACGCGGCACATTGATAACGACGGTGGCTTCCCTGGTGAAAAAGGATTCCGCGGCATTTGTCAGTAATATTATCGGAATACCCAGACGTTTCGCCTCATGTACCGTTGTTTTTCCCTCACGGTGCGCACTCTTCTGCGCCATCATGATCAGCACATCTCCACGCTGCAAGCCGATCAGTTGTTCCGCCAGCGCAATTCCCGAACGGTTAAGGCAGATAGCGGGAATGCCAATGCGGGTGAACAGTCTCGCACTGTACTCGGCCAGAATGCCGGACGCATTGATACCAAACAGCGCCACCTGACGGGCACCGGCCAGTAAGGCAATGGCTTCAGAAATAGCCTGTCGGTTTGCGGGTTCTGCCAGGGCATCACAAGCGCGCTTATGGCCATCAAGTACAAAGTCCATTCCTGACGTCATATCACACGAGAGTTCGCTGACGGTGGTGATCATCTTTTCTTCAGAATTGACCGATGTCCCAAACCAGGCCTCCAGCGTTTTTTTCATATCCCGCAAGCCAGCAAAACCTAATGCCTGGACAGCACGTATTACCGTCGCATCGGAAACTTCTGTGGCGGCAGCAATCTCCATGGCCGTCGCGTCCAGCGCTGCCTCGCGATTGTTCTGGATGTAAGACGCAACGGTTTGCAATCCTGGCGGGAGCGTATGAGCCCGTGCGCGATATCGTTCTCCGAAAACATCGATCCTTTTTTTACTTCGCACATCTGCCATGGAGTTTTACTTATCCTCTTAATTTTTAATCACTTAAAAATGACATCGGGTTAACGGACTCTTTCACCATCTTAGCAATGTAGTGTTTTTAGGGGGAAGGATATTTTTAATCCGGAGCACTAAAGTCTTGGAATTTTCATTCGGGGGAAGATGTTTTGTTACTATTTTGAATTAAATCAGCATCTTAATATTGTCTCTGCTTTGCCAGTAAAGGCACGGCCTGACGCGTATTCATGTAGCAGAAAACTGAAAAAGACAATTTACTACTACATCAGTGCGTGGTTGAATGATAATCAATTGCATCGCTGGGACGATTTGTTGTCCCATCAGAATAAAAATAAAAGTCAGTGAACAGCCAGAAGATATAACCCATTTCTTTATGTGGATGTTGTTTTAACGCTATCTGGCAATTTCTTTACGGAAAAAGGCGTCATTTTCATACCAGGTCGAATTAAATGAATAATAAAGCGTTATTTAATTTTAAAAGAAAACACCATCCTGCACTAATTGCCGCTCTTTATGGCGTCGCGATGATAACCCCAAATACCGGTTATTCAGCAGACGATGGCGATACCCTGACGATTAGCGGTCAGGAGCAAAATAATCAGGGGTACAGCGCAGGCTCAAGTTCTGTTGCCAGCAAAACGCCGACACCTCGTCTTGACGAAGCGCAGTCGGTCAGCGTGGTGACCCGGCAACAGCTGGATGACTATCAGGCTGAGAGCCTTTCTGACGCGATGCGTTTCGTCGCGGGTGTGAGCGAGGGCAATACGCTGGCGGGCACGGAGGATGGCTTTGTCCGCCGTGGCTTTGGTTCCAACTCTGATGGTTCTGTTTATCGTGACGGGGTACGCAGCAGCCAGGGCCTCAATTTTGATGCCACCACGGAACGCGTTGAAGTGCTGAAAGGCTCTGCTTCTTTACTGTATGGGATCCAAAACCCGGGTGGCGTGATTAATCTTGTGAGCAAAAAGCCGCAATACGACTGGCATACCAAAGTCAGCGGGCGTTATGCCAGTGAGGGCGGCGGCGCAGGGACAGTGGATATTACCGGCCCGCTGGGTAACGGGTTTGCATTTCGCATGATCGCTGAAAAACAAGATCAGGATTACTGGCGTAATTTTGGCAGCGACAAGCACACGTTACTCTCTCCGTCCCTTCAATGGTATGGCGAAAAGGCCAGTTTCCTGATCAGCTATTCTGATTATCGCTACGACATTCCTTACGATCGCGGTACCGCTTTTATTAACGGCAAACCCATCGATATCGGCTATAAAGACCGGCTGGACGACAAGTCAAACCGAGCCTGGGGGCATAATAAAACCCTGAACGCTCATTATGACTGGCAGTTCAGCGACGACTGGAGTACCCGTCTCACGCTTGGCTGGAACCAGCGCCGCTACGACAATGACGAAGTCAGGGTAACCGCAGTGAACACAACAACCGGTGCGGTGACGCGCAGGGCGGATGCTAACCGCGGCTTTAATCACAAGACCAAATATGTTTCCTGGGATTTGCTGGGCTCTCAGGACATTCTGGGCATGAATCACAATATCGTGCTGGGCACGGATTATGAGATGAACCAGACCTATCGTGCGCATCAATATCAGGGCAAGGCGAACAGCAGCTTTAACTATAATGATCCGCAATACGACATCCTCTCACCGGTCGTCGACAGCACAACAGAGAATACCGCGAACGGAAATAACCTGAACCGTATCCATAGCCGTTCGGTGTACGCAAAAGACAGTATTTCGCTGACTCCCAACTGGATTGCCGTCGTCGGCGGCCGTTATCAGCATTATGAACAGCGTGCTTCAAAGGGATTTGATCCGGTTGTTCAGACCCTGGATTCCGAAGGCAATAAATTCCTGCCACAGGCAGGGCTGATTTATAAAGTCACGCCTGATGTGTCCCTTTACAGCAGCGTCAGCAAGTCCTTTACCCCGTCCACGGATGTTGATGATGACGGCAACGTCGGCAAGCCGGAGCAGGGCACGACCTGGGAAGTGGGCAGCAAATGGCAGATGACACCGCGCCTGTTTGCCAGTGTGGCGCTGTATCGTATTGATGAGCGAGATATGTCGCTCAGCATCAACGGAAACACCCGCGCCATTGATAAAGCGCGCTCAAGCGGTGCTGAATTTGAGCTTAACGGTGAAATTCTGCCTGACTGGGATGTCAGCGCGAATTACAGCTATGACAAGGCGGAAATTGTCGATGATGGCGTGAATTCCGCCAATAATGGCAACCGCCTGCAAAACGCGCCACGCCATTCAGGGGCACTTTATCTGAGTCATAATCTGACTATTACCGGCCTGCCGGGGGATTTCCGCATCGGCGGGGGAGCACGTTATGTCGGCACGCGGGCGGGGGATCCGGAAAACAGTTTCACGCTGCCTGATTATGTCGTCGCTGACAGTTTCGTGGCCTGGAATAACCGCCTGTTCGGTGAGAAAACCCAGCTGAAACTGAACCTGAATAATCTGTTTAATAAACATTATTACACCTCCAGCGGCGGTAATCTTCGCGTGCGGGAAGGTGAAACCCGTAATTTAATGGTGCAGGCAAGTGTTGAATTCTAATCTGAATATGGCTTCTTTTCGCGGCCAGAAACGTATGCTGCATGTGCTGGTTAGCCTGCTGCTTATGTTGTTTCTGGCGCTGATAAGTCTGAAAGCGCAGGCGCGGACCATTATCGATATCGACGGCAATCATGTTGAAATTCCGGATAATCCGCAGCGTATTGTGCTGGGAGAAAGTCGCATGCTCTATACGCTGGCGATGCTGGAACCGGGCGATCCGGTCAGACGCATCGTCGGCTGGCCCCTTGATTTGAAGAAATATGACAGTCAGATCTGGGCGATATTTGCGCAGAAGTTTCCCGATATGCTGGCTATTCCGTCGCTGGGGCTGGGCGGGACGAATGACATGAATCCTGAAAAGGTGCTGGCGCTCAAACCGGATTTGGTCATTTTGCCGAGTCTGGCGCGCTATGACGATGCAGATTTACGGCTAAAAGCCATGCTCGACGCAGCCCATATTCCGGTTGTTAAAATAGATCTCCGTGTGCGTCTACTTAAAAATACCACGCGCAGTGTGGCTATCTTGGGCGAAGTGCTTAATCAGAGCGCAAGAGCGCAGGCTTTCAATCGCTTCTACGATGCGCATATGCAGGTCATTCATGAGCGCCTGGCTTCCTACCACGGGAAAAAGCCGACCGTGCTGCTTCAGCTACATCTCGGACGCCGGAATGAATGTTGCGTGACGGCGGTAAAGGGAAGTCTTGGTGAACTGCTGTCCTTTGCCGGGGGAGATAACATCGCCAGCAAAACGGTACAGGGCGTCTTTGGACGATTAAATGAGGAAACGGTGATCATGGCGCAACCCGAAGTCTACATCGCTACCGGCGCGGGTGCTGCTGAAGATCAGAATGATTTGAAACTCGGTCCTGCGATCACCCCCGACATGGCGCAGCAAAGCCTGCGTGAATTAACGGCCAGACAGAATGGATTACGTGAACTGAAAGCCCTGCATAATGGCCGAACGGGGATAATTTGGCAGAATTTCTACTTAAGTCCATGGCACGTTGCTGCGACGGAGTTTATGGCGAAGACACTATATCCGGAACTGTTTGCGGATATCGAACCGGAACACACGTTGGAGCAGATTTTCCATGATTATCTGCCGATACCTTACAGCGGCACATTCTTTGCGACTGGCGGTCAGTAAACACGTCAACCATGGCATGAGGTTTACTGAGTCCCTCAGGATAAAACATCACGCTATGATGATATTGTTGCCGTTTTCTTTATAAGGGCTGCTCCTGAGCGGCCCTTTTTCACATTGATTCCTGCTTATTCCGCCTTGTGATAATTACCTTGCTGGTCTGCGCTTTCAAAAACCATTGAAACGGAGTTCACGCAGTGACGCAGATTCTTCTCGGTTAAATATTCTCCCTCAAAGACATGCCCCAGATGCGCCTTGCAGTTGGCACAGACAATTTCGGTTCTGCGGCCATCGGCATCAGGTACGCGCTCGACCGCGCCAGGGATTTCGTCATCAAAAGCGGGCCAGCCACAGTGAGACTCAAACTTATGTTCTGACGAATACAGCGGCGCAGAACATCTTTTGCAGACATAACGGCCCGGTGAAAAGTGCTCATTATATTCACCGGTATAAGGGCGCTCCGTCCCTTTATTTTCAATAACAAAACGTTCGAATTCGTTGAGTTCTTTATTCATTCTGATGACTCCTCAGATTACAGACATTGCAGGTGCTGGCTTTCAGTTTACACGATAAACCTGACCGCGTGGCGTACGCGACCGGACCTGAGCACCTGCTGCTAAGCGCCGGTCAGCGGGAGTTCATCGACTCAGTCATCATCACGCTGACTTTTTCCATCACTGGCGCGGCCAGTGTGTTGCCTTGCGCTTCTTGCTGTTTTACCCACTGAGCCTGAGCGTCCTGATAGCGGGTAACCTGTTTCCAGTGGGTCACTTCGCTGTGTTGCAGCTCGCGGACATTTGCGCCGTCTTTTCGCAGGGCATCGAGCTGTGGTTCATAATTGCTGTCCATCACTGAACCGGCAGTTTTGTAGGCGATGCCGGCAGCGCGGGTGATGGCGTCTTTATCCTGCTGCGCCAGTTCGTTCCAGACTTTCTGATTCATCACCAGCAGATAAACATGGCCCAGCCACAGCTCTTTCGAGACTAAAACATCAGGTGCCATCTTCTGAATTTTAAGATCATAACCGCTGTCGACATTGACCATAATGCCGTCCAGCGTACCGGTTTTAAAGGCTTCCACAGTCTGCGGCCCCCACGGCATGGTCACCGGCGTGGCACCGGCATTACGCAGAAAACCCTGATGCCAGAAACTGGCTGAACGCCAGGTTGTCCCTTTAATATCCTCAAGGTTTTTGAGCGGATGTGTGCTGAAAAATGCCAGCGGATAACCCGTGGCAATCAGCACATTCACTACGCCTGCTTTTTTCAGTTCAGCAGGGAAAGCGGGGATTTCAGTAAAAACGCGACGGAAGAAAGCAATTTGCTTATCGCCGGAAGGCCCGACCGGAAAGCTTTTGAAGATCTGATGCAGCGGCAGTTCTTTCGCGGCATATTCCGGCACGACAATGCCGATATCTGCTGTCTTTCCCTCGCGCACGGTGCGTAATGCGTCGTAGCTGGTCGAAAGTTCGCCGCCCCAGTGCGCTTCAATCTTAAGGCGCCCCTGAGATTCTTTTTCGACAGCAGGAAAGAACACGTCGTGGATAAAACGTGTACGCATTCCGCCCAGCGGTTCGTGATCGGTATATCGCAAGGTGGTAGTGGCTGAAACAGCCGCCGGTAAAAGGAGCAGGGCGAGCGCAAACGCCAGAGGTTTTCTGATTAATTCCATGTAATCTCACATTTTGGTCAGGCAAAACCTGAGTTTATCTGCTGACCAAAAATGTGAATGTGCGTTAAAACAGGTTATGCAGAAAGATGTAGGTTCCGTTCGGGCCGAACAGGAATCCGGCCAGTGTGCCGATTTCATCTGGCGTACCCCCGCGACCTGCCGGTGACCTGGCGAGCATATTTTGATAAAACGCGCCGCGTTCATCACGGTTAGGCCGTATTTAACGGATGTTAAACCAGCCAGTCGTTTCCTCAATTACACGCCACAGTTTTTGGGGTATAGCAAGTTTCTCTACGTCTGATGCAGCAATATTGAGAGCAATTTTTCCTTCAGCTTTGCCATCCACGAATTGAACCCAGTCTGGGTTCATAACCATACCCTGACCTACTGCCGTCAATGATACGCCTGCTTTTACAGCATCCTCGGCTTGCTCTGGTGTTCGTAACTGCCCGGCAACAATCAGAGGTATACGTCCAGCAAGGTGATCACGCACGATTTCGATGACTTTGGGGCCATTCGGTGCATCAACTGGTCTGGCTTCAAGTGCATTACCGAGTGATACATGAAGATAATCAATACCCTCATCGACCAGGCGGTCAACCAGCTGAAGCGACTCATCAATGCGCAACCCATCTTCGTAATGCTCATCAGGGGAAATGCGGTATCCCATCAGGAAGGGATGGGTTGCATGCTCAGCAATCGTTTTACGCACACTCTCAATGACGCTGAGCGGGAAACGCATACGGTTTTTAAGAGAGCCGCCCCATTGATCTTCTCTACGGTTGGAATGAGGTGAGAAAAAGTTCTGAAGTAAAAAGCCATGGGCACCATGTAGCTCAACACCATCAAATCCTGCTTCTATTGCACGGCGAGTTGTTTCACCGAAAGCCTGAATAACAGTTTCGACTTCAGTGCATGTCAGTTCACGAGGGGTAACGGACGGTGCGAAAGGACCGGCGTCACCGGGAATAGCACTTGCAGCCACAATATCCGAAACCAGTTCAGGGCTGGTTTTTACACCTGCATGGAATATTTGTAAAATTGCCGGTGCTCCGCCGCTTTTTGCAGCCATAGCAAGGCGCTTTAAACCCGGAATAAATTTGTCGTCATACGCAGCAAACTCTCCCGTAAACCCAATGCCGTTTTCCTGAACATGTGTACAGCCAGTAATGACCAGCCCGATATCCTGAACGCGTCGACGATAATATGCTTCTTCCTCATCAGATACCGTGCCGTCATCATTACCCGCCCAGGTCGTCATCGGAGCCATCACAATACGGTTGCGCAGCGTCACACTTTTACCAAGTGGAAATTTTTCTAGTAGTGGAGTTTGTTTCATGGATAGTCATACCTATGCGAGATTTTTCTTGAAGAAAGGAGCCAGCTTACTCGCTGCAACCGTTGCACCCTGACCATCATAGAGGTCCATATGGGTGGCACCTGGAATGATATGCAGCGTTTTTTGGACAGAGACCGCAGTGTTGTGTAATTCCTGGCTGTGCCAGAGCGATCCTGCTTTACTACCGGCTACAATCAGAAGTGGTTGTGTTAAATAGACATCCGCCCCTTCAAATCCGGTGAAAGACGCCAGCGTACTGATACTTGTCATCAGCATTTGATTGGTAGAAGTCGGATATTTTCCGCGTTCAGTCAGATAGTAGTCCGCAGCTTCCTGAAGATCTTTGGGGGCACTGGTATCACCCAATTTGGGCACATAGTTGACATAAACCGGTGTGCCGCCTGCTGCTTCGACTGTGCGCTGTTTAGCAACCGCATCCAGAGTTGGGATGAGTTCAGATTCTGATGTTGTTCCTTCCCAGCCTTTACGGGTCGCCGCTCCAACATCTACGGCACTGACCGTTGCCAGCGCTTTGATTCGGCGTTCCGTCATCGACGCTTTAACCGTGATACCACTGCCTGCACAAACGCCTAATGCGCCGATTCGATTATTATCGACATAAGGCAGAGTCGTCAGGTAATCGACTGCACTATAGAAATCGACGACTCGCTTCATGGGGTCATCAACAAAACGCGGTAATCCGCCACTAGCCCCCTGATGGGAGGCATCAAACGCCAGGGTGACAAATCCTTCTTTAGCCAGTTTGAGGGCATAAAGTCCAGCTGTCTGTTCCTTAACGCCACCACCAGGGTGGACAACGACAATAGCAGCGTATTGGCGGTTTTCGCTGAAATCCGGGGGGACGTAGATATTTCCGGACATCATTATCTCATTGTTCCGGAACAGGACGCTGGTGACTGTGATGCCATCTACGTGTGTAGTGGTGCCAGATGTATTAGGTGTAGGTGAGAGCATGGCTGAGGCATGACCCGCCATCAGTAATCCTGCTGAGGCCACTGAACTCGTCAGGATAAAATTACGGCGACTTAACCCACCTGTTTTTTTACTCATTGCAAGACTCCTTCATATACATGATGGCGGCCCTGGCCGCTGAAAGAACATGGATTGTTTCAGCGGCCATCTTAATCTCTTTAGTATTGAGAAATTAGATGCTTAATTTCGCATGGGCTTAGAAGGAGGTTTTATTAATAGGGGTATAAGTCACTGAGTTCGACATGAAACAGGACAAACAGCGCTCAAAGGTTATGGGGCACGGAGTGCTTTGAGCACAAGTGCAAATGCCGGAGAATGTTGTAGACGGCTGGGGTAGTAAAGATGATAGGGGGGACGCGGTGGACACCAGTCTGTCAGCACCTGGACTAACATCCCGTTTTCAAGATAATTCTCCACGATATCTAGCGGCAGATAAGCAAGTCCCAGTCCATCCAGGGCGGCCTGCCTCATCATATTTATCGTGCTGAAAGTCGCTCGTCCATCAATACGGACCTTAATTTCCGTCTCATCCTTGCGAAACTCCCAGGTATAGAATCCGCCATGAGTGGGCAGGCGTAATCTGATACAGCTATGATCGTTTAAATCACGAGGCGTTCCCGGATAGGACTTCCCCATGAAGTAAGAGGGCGCTCCGACCACTGCAAAACGGAAGTCCCTGGCAAGTGGCAGGGAAACCATATCCTTATCGACCTGTTCGCCCAACCGAACGCCAGCATCATAACGCTCAGCGACAATATCTTTGAGTCCGTACTCGCTGATAATTTCAATGTTGATATCGGGATACTCAAGCATCACCGGGGCGAGTTTAGGCCAGAGAATTGTATCGGCTGCATGTTCAACGGCAGTAATACGCACAGTACCGGCTGGTTTTTCTCTCAACCCGCTGAGTGCGGCGATCTCACTTTCAATTTCGTCAAAATGTGGTCCTATACGGGAAAGTAGCCGCTCGCCAGCTTCTGTCACAGAAACGCTACGCGTGGTACGGGTAAGAAGACGAAGGCCAAGATCTGCTTCAAGAGTCCTTACGGTGTAGCTCAGTGCCGACTGCGAGACACCTAACTGAGCGGCCGCTTTTGTGAAACTTTTTTCACGGGCAACTGCGATAAAAGCTTGATAATCGTTCACATTTTTACGGCGCATTTATTGACCAGGTTTTTTGGATTAATATTTCATACTTATAAAATAATTCCTGGCGTGGAGGTTTGTCTATTGGTAACGATCCAACGTTCCACATCCACGACAAGTATCCATTAGCACTCACTAATGCTCAATTGAACCAAGGCTTACCAACTTCCGCTTTTGGCACACAGCATACAAGTATGTGGCTGAAGGTCTGCTGTGAGCGAATAGCGGCGTTATTAAGGAAATAAAAAAGCGCCATGTTTGCACATGACGCTGTTGTGATTAAACGGCTGTTTTTACCGTCTGATGTTAGAAATCAACATTGACGCCCAGCTGGAAGCTGCGACCTGGCATCACGGCCAGTGCCTTGTTGTATTCATCCTGATTAGTGGTATCAGTCAGAGTACGGCTGCTCAGGTAATCCCAGTATTTGCGGTCTGTGATGTTGTAAACGCCGCCGCTGAGTTTCACGTTCTTCGCGACTTTCCAGTACGCCGTTGCATCAACCATACCGTAGCCCGGTACGTTCATGTATTCGGTGGTGGAACCCGTGATTGGCGTACCGGCGTTGGTGTAGCTCTGACGGTTTGTCGCTTCGGCTTTTTTACCTTTGACGAAAGTTGCGGTCAGCGCAGTACCGTACACGCCGGATGGATCATCCCACGCCACGCCAGCGACAAATTTCATTGGCGGCACGCTGTCGAGATCCACATACTTGTCGCCATCGTAGCTGGATTTCGATTCACCTTTGGCATAACCCAGTGCGAAGGTGGTGCTCAGACCGTCAACGCTGCTGAACCAGGTACCGTAGTTAATTTTGGTGCTCAGATCGCCACCATAGATAAACGCTTCATCGCGGTTTTCGGCCTGATAAATCGTATAGATATTGGAGGGCACATTGGTGAACATGCCCGGGTTGGCAGCACGGCTGTAGCGGGTGTTGGCAATAAAGTTTTTGTAGGTGTTGTAGAAAACGGAAGTCTTGAAGGTCACTCCTTCAGTCGCTTCACCTTTCATACCCCATTCGAAGTTATTGCTGGTCTCGGTTTTCAAATCCGTGTTGCCGATCAGCGCGTATTGCTGAGAACCGGCATAAGAAGAACCGAGGTTCCAGGAACCGTAAAGCTGGCTGGCATCCGGGAATTGCGCACCACGACGATATTGCAGGTAAGTCATCAGCTTAGGCGTGATGTCATAGGTGAACGCCAGGGACGGCAGAACCTGCGTATCGGAATTGGCTTTGCCATACAGGGTAGAAACCTGGCCTTCAGAGACGGTGCTGTTGGACAAGTCAGACAGATCTTTCGCTTTGGTGTTCTGATACGCCACACGCACTGCAGGCACGATGGAGAAGTCATGGCCATCGAGGTCAAACTTCATGGTGTCCTGCAGGAAGCCGCCGAGAATATAAGAACGGCTGTTCGCTTCCGGCTGCATGATAGTGGTGTAAACGCTTTGCTCCGGGCTTTCACGGAACGGACGTTCAGTGTTGGACATACGACCGTTGATACCGGCGCTCAGCTCATGACGACCCAGCGTTTTCAGCCAGCTGGTTTCCCCGCCGAAAGTGTTGACGTCATAGTTGGAATAGACGTTCATCATCTGCTTACTGGCGTTCGGCATGTAGGTATTGTCGTGCGCCTGCGTGTACTGGTAATACACTTTCGAAACAATAGCATCGACGTAATCGTTGAACGGCGTCCATTCGTCCTTCAGCGTCGCGCCCCAGCGGCGGGTGTTACTTTGCTGCTGTGCGGTGCCGAGAATAGCGCTGCCTGAGCTGTTCCACGCATCGTAATGGGTATGGTTTACTTTTTCGTAATAATCGAGCGTACCGGTGACTTTATGTTCGTCATTTGGCTGCCAGATAACGGATGTCATGACTGCGTCGGAGTGCCAGTTAGCCGGATACGCGTCGTGCGTTCCGCTGTTATTGCTGGTTTCCTGGCCGTCGCGGCGGCTGATGGCAATCAGACCACGCAGGGTTTCATCACCTGCGGCGGCGGTGATGCCGTTGTGCCAGGAGCGGTCGGAAGAATCATAATCAGACTGGTAACCGAAATAGGTTTCCTTGCCCGGACGCAGATAATCATCGGCAGATTTTGGCAGGAAGGAAACGGCACCGCCGATTGAGGTGTTGGCGCGATCAGCGGAGGTGGCACCGGATTCGATATCTACCTGGCCGTAAATGTAAGGATCGATGTAATCACGGCCAATACCGGACGTGCCAAGACCCGCGCGGCTTGCGTAGCTGCGGCCAGTGGCGCTTGGCTGTGGAATGCCGTCGACATCGATGCCTACGCGGTTGCTTTCCAGACCACGGATGTTATAGCCGGTATAACCGTTACGGTCGAAGCCGCTTTTGCCGTTGCCGGAACCGCCGCTGGAGCCGGTTGCGGTGATCAGGGGCTCATAACGCATGATAGTGCCGAAATCATTGCCGCCTTTTTGCTGCATTTCTGCTGCGGTGATGGTGGTTTTCGAGCCCGGTTTTTTATCCGGCATCGTTTCGGTAACCGTCATCACTTCTTCATTGTTCTGCGCCAGATCCTGCGCAGTACGCACCACCGGTTTTTTCCTGATGGCTTCAGAAGCTGACGTTTTATTGGCTGCCAGATCGGTGGTGTCTTTAACCGCTTGTGCTGCATTTACGTTAAAGGTGGTGGTGAGAATCGTCCCCATGAAAATGACGTTTTTCACCAAACCCTGCTGTGTAAAGGATTTGAACATTTGTTTTTAGCCCTGCACTATTTTTAAAAGTTCTGCTCGCATTTACTGCCTTTCGACAAATCAGACGCGCTGGTCATCTGCTTTCAATTCTTCCGTAAAAAGCCCTTGTCCTTATAAAATATGGGTTTATTTGACGTCCTTACCCACTTCGGCTTGGTGCGAATGATAATGATACTGAGAATTGTTATCAACAAATTGATAAATAAAAATGGGCTTCTTAACGAAATCTTTGCAATGTGTGGCTCAGAATGAACTACCGCGAGATCAAAAGTGCGGGGATGATGCCTGTGTCCTTACGTTTTTCAGGGTTGCGGAAAATATTCCTAAGATATATCTTTCATTCAACCTTACTTCAAAAGAGAAAACGTGATGACTCAACATCGCAACGAAACCCCTGCCGTAAACTTGCCTGTCCGCGTCAAAAACGACCTGGTTTTCCGTCATATCACCGTCAAAAGCAGCGAAAACGTGGCTGGCTGTTTTCAGCGTATCGTGTTGAACGGCGACGATCTGAAGGGTTTTACCTCGCGTGGTTTTGATGACCACATCAAACTGTTTTTCCCGGCAAATCCCGGTGATGTGATCACGCCGCCGACCGCGACCGACGAAGGCATTGTCTGGGGCGAAGGGCCGCGTCCGCTTAACCGCGAATACACGCCGCTGCATTTCGATGCACAAGCCAACGAACTGACGCTGGATTTCTATCTTCACGATGGCGGTGTCGCCAGTGAATGGGCGGCTGGCGCGAAGCCGGGCGATAAGCTGATCATCGGCGGACCGCGCGGTTCACTGATTATCCCGACCACTTACGCATGGCAGTTGTATGTCTGCGATGAAACCGGTCTTCCGGCGGTGAAGCGCCGTTTGCGCGAGCTGAAACAGGCCGCGTCTGCCGCGAAAGTGACCGTGCTGGTCAAAGTGAAAGATGTCAGTTGCGTTAGCTACTTAAACGATGAAAAAGAGTTCGACATCGAATGGATTGTCAGTGAAGAACAAAACGGTTATCAGGAAGATGACGCGGCAGTTAAAAAACTGAAAAGCATTTCTTTGCCGGAAAGTGATTACTACATCTGGGCGACCGGTGAGGGGAAATTTGTTAAAGGGCTGAATGATTACTTCGTCGAAAATTGCGGACTTGACGCCAACCTGGTGCGTTGTGTCGCTTACTGGCACAACAAGTAACGATGATGAATCATAAACACCGTCGCGAAAGGATGTTTGAAACGGGTGATATCCGTCTGCTGATGCTGCATTTTTTACAGCAACGTTCCGCTCACGGTTATGAACTGATCAAAGCCATCGAAGAACTCTCCAAAGGCGAATACACGCCGAGCGCCAGTATCATTTATCCGAACCTGACCTTCCTGGAAGAACAGGGTCTGGTCACGGCAAATCAGGAAGAGGGCGGTAAGAAACAATATTCAATTACGCCGGAAGGCACGCAGTCGCTGGCAGAGCAGGGTGATTTGCTCGGTTCAGTGACGGAAAAACTGCATTCACTGGCGATTTTATCGAATAACCGCAGTATTCCGGAAATGCAGCGGGCGATTAACAATATGCGCATGGCGCTCAATTTGCGGCTGGCGAAAGGTCCGATCGGGCAGGAAACGCTGTATAAAATCACCGATGCGTTAGACCGCGCGACCAAAGAAATTGAGCGCAGCTAATGCAGTTAATAAAACAAATCCCCAAAATCATTCGGGTTGTATCAAGGCAGCAACTGAATGAATCCCCGGGAGCTTAGTTAACTAAGTGACCGGGGGGAATGAAGGCAGCCAACGCAGAGACAACGCGAAGGATGAAGGGGAGTCTAGCTTTCAGGCCACGGTGTCAGGATTTCATAACCCGTTTTCGTCACCGCAATCATATGTTCCCATTGTGCGGACAACGAATGATCTTTAGTCACCACCGTCCAGCCGTCGGGCAGCACTTTGTTTTGCTTTTTACCGGCGTTCAGCATCGGTTCGATGGTGAATAACATGCCTTCCTGCAACACCAGTCCGCGGCCTTTTTCACCGTAATGCAGCACCTGCGGATCTTCGTGATAACCCATGCCGATGCCGTGTCCGCAGTATTCTTCTACGATGGAAAACCCTTCGCGCTTCGCCACTGAGGCAATGGCATGACCCACATCACCGAGGGTTGCGCCGGGACGTACCACTTCGATACCGGCCATCATTGCTTCAAAGGTGGTATCCACCAGACGGCGAGCCATAATGCTCGGCTCACCGGCGTAATACATGCGGCTGGTGTCGCCGTACCAGCCATCTTTAATCAGCGCCACGTCGATGTTCACGATATCGCCTTTCTTCAGCGCTTTGTCAGAAGGAATACCGTGGCAAATCACATGGTTGACGGAGGTGCAGGTGGTTTTCTGATAGCCGTGATAACCGATATTTGCCGGGATCGCCTGTAATTCGTTGACGATAAAATCGTGGCAGATGCGGTCCAGTTCATTGGTCGTGACACCCGGTACCACATAAGGCGTGATCATATGCAGCACCCGCGCCGCCAGTTTACCGGCGATACGCGCTTTATCGATGCCTTCCGGCGTTTTGACCATGCGGTTATTGTTGACGAAATATCGGCTGTCTAAACCATTATTCATTGCTTGCCTTCCTGTTTGTGCCGCCGACATTTAACAGCGTGCGGATACTTCCGGTGTTTTCTTCAGATTCCATGCTGCAACGCACCAGCAATTGCGAAATCTCGCTGTGCGTCATGTCCGGATGAGTTTCCATCAGCATACCGATTTTCATCCAGTGCTCGGCCTGCGCGTTGATGGAACGCGTATACGCCAGACTTGCGATGCGCAGATTCTCATGCATCAGTTCGGAGATTTTAATGATACCCATCGGGCGTCCTCAGTAGTATACGAATCATATATGTTTTATATACTACGCAGGTCGCTGTCAATTTTCCAATAAAAAAGCCTCCGCTGAACAGACGGAGGCGTTTTCGCTGCATAGCCGGGTTTAGCGGCGTTTACTGGGCAGAGGTGTCTTTTTTCATGGCATCTTTTGACATGGTGTCTTTGGACATAGAGTTTTTGGACATCGAATCTTTAGACATGCTGTCTTTCTTCATATGATCTTTCGACATGCAGTCTTTGCCCATGCTGTCTTTAGCCATGGAATCTTTACTTATGCTGTCTTTTTTCATGCAGTCTTTCGACATATGGCCCATGGTATCTTTCTTCGCCATCGCGTCAGCAGCATAAGTGGTGCTCACAGCGCCCATCATCAGACAAGCAGACATCATCATTACGGTTAACTTTTTCATGATAAATCCTTCTTTTAGGTTTTGAGATACAAAGGTTGTTGTGGACAGTGTTGATCCCTATGGATCATGTTCAGCTTCCGCCGAACCAGTTGTAGCCCTGATCTTCCCAGTAGCCACCAGTGAACTTGTTTGTTATTTCAATCACTTCAATATGCTTTGGATTCTTATAGCCGAGTTTGGTCGGCATTCTGAGCTTCATCGGGAAGCCGTATTTTCGCGGTAAAATTTGTCCGTCATAAGTCAGCGCCAGCAGGGTTTGCGGATGCAGTGCCGTCGCCATATCAATGCTGGTGTAATACTGATCCGCGCATTTAAAACTGACGTATTCCGCGGTCAGGTCTGCGCCAATCAGGCGCAAGAAATCTCCAAACGGCACGCCGCCCCATTTGCCAATCGCGCTCCAGCCTTCGACACAAATGTGACGAGTCACCTGGCTGACCTGCGCCATTTTGTACAGCGTTGGCAATGACCATTCGCGTTTATCCAGCGCCAGACCGGCGATTTTCAGGCGATAAGCGTTACCGTCTACTTCCGGTGCGTCGTCTTCGGCGTAAAAAGCGTTAAACGGAAACGGACGTGTGATCATCGATTCGGCGTACACCGGCGCCAGGCGCGTCGAGCCAAACAGCCAGCCTTGTACGCGGTCGTTGAATCCAGAAATCTTACCGAGCGCGTTTTCGACGCTGGCGTTATCGCTGATATCGCAACCGGTGAGCATCGCGACGCCGCCGAGGGTCAGCCCGCGTTGCAGGAACAGACGGCGTGGGGGCGCATCCAGTTCGCGGATAATCTGTTTTTTCGCTTCCTGTAAAATCGCTTCGCTGTCGGAACGGCTGAAAATCTGGCTGATCGTTTTTTTAACGAGGTTTTTCATCATGTCTTCCTTAACGTCCGCGGATCATGGCAATCAGGGTTTTCGGCACCAGCGCCACCATCACGATATGCAGCACCACAAATCCCACCAGTGAAGCCATCGCCAGAAAATGCACATAACGCGCCGTATCAAAGCCGCCCATCAGTTCGCGCAGCAGCGGAAATTGCACGGATTTCCACACCACCAGCCCGGAAAGCACCAGCACAATACCGTCAAACATCACGAACACATACGCCGCACGCTGAACCATATTGTAGTGACGCAAATCGTCGTGTTTCAGCTTGCCGCGCACGGCAGCCAGTAAATCGTTGAAGATGCCGTGCGGCGTCAGCGGCCAGAATTTTCGTTTCATGCGGCCGGTAAAAATGTTCATCATCAGATAAAACAGGCCGTTAAATCCAAACAGCCACATCCCGGCAAAGTGCCACTGAATGCCGCCACCGAGCCAGCCACCAAGTGTGACCGTTGGCGGGAAATCAAAATTAAACAGCGGTGAGGCGTTATAAATCTGCCAGCCGCTGGTGACCATAATCAGCACGGCCAGCGCGTTCAGCCAGTGCGTCAGACGCAGCCATAACGGATGCACGATGGCGGGTTTTTGTTTTGCCTGTCCGGGTAAATCCGTGTGTATTGTCATGATGAAGTCCGGCTGTCCGTCCTGTGATGAACCGAGTATTGAGCGGATTTGTTCCCCGATACCTCACGCAAAGTTAAATAAAATGTGATAACTCGCGGGCGGTTGCTTGTGTAGACTCAAACCATTGGGGAGTGCCATGTTTTGGGATGACATATGGATAAGACGAAGAAGATCCTGATCGTTGAAGATGACGGGGATATCGCTGAACTGCTCAGCCTGCATCTGCGCGATGAGGGCTATGAAATAACCCACGCCGCAGACGGTAATCTGGGCGTGGCGCATCTGGAAAAGGGCGGCTGGGACGCGCTGATCCTCGATCTGATGCTGCCGGGTGTAGACGGTCTGGAAATCTGCCGCCGTGCGCGCAACATGACGCGTTATACGCCGATCATTATTATCAGCGCACGTTCCAGCGAAGTGCATCGGGTGCTCGGGCTGGAACTGGGCGCGGATGATTATCTGGCAAAACCTTTCTCCATGCTGGAACTGGTGGCGCGGGTCAAGGCGCTGTTCCGGCGGCAGGAAGCGATGAGCCGCAATATGAAAATGGATGCCGGTACCCTGAGTTTTTCCGGGCTGGTCATCGACCCGATTGCTCGCGAAGTGATGCTCAGTCAGCAGCCCGTTGAACTGACGCCGCGAGAGTTTGATTTGCTGTATTTCTTTGCCAAAAATCCCGGCAAAGTGTTCTCGCGCCTCAGCCTGCTCAATCAGGTCTGGGGCTACGAACACGAAGGGTATGAACATACGGTGAACACCCATATCAACCGTCTGCGCATCAAGATAGAAGCTAATCCGGCCGAGCCGGAACGTATTCTGACCGTGTGGGGAAAAGGCTACAAATTCGTGTCTTCCGCTGAAGACGCGCAAGGGTAAATCATGAAAAATCTCACGCTGGCGCAAAGACTGACTCTGGTATTTACGGTGTTACTGATCGCCTGCTGCGCGCTTTCCGGCTATATGCAGGTGCGCTCCAGCAACCAGTACAGCCAGTCGGTGATCCAGCGGCTGTCGGCCAATCTGGCGACGCAGATAGCGGCGAATAATCCGCTGCTCAGCGAGGGTGACTGGGATCCGAAAGTGGTCCATACCTTGTTCGATCAGCTGATGGCGGTGAATCCCAGCGTTGAGGTTTATCTGCTGGATAAAGAAGGAAATATTGTCGGCAATGCTGCTCCTGCTGGCAGGCTGCAACAGAAACGTATCGATCTGGCACCGGTAAACGCGCTGCTTCATGGTGCGAAAATGCCGGTGTATGGCGATAATCCGCGCGACCCACATATTCCGCAGGTCTTCAGCGTCGCGCCGTTGCTGGTCAACGGAGAAACTCAGGGTTACGTGTACATCGTTCTGCTCGGCGATGCTTACACCGCGCTGACCAGTGACGCGCAATATCAGTCGGCGATATCTCTGGCGCTGCGCTCGATGGGGCTGGTGGCGCTGTTTGGTTTGCTGGCCGGTGCGCTGGCGTTCCGCTGGGTGACGCGTCCGGTGCGAAAACTCACGGCGCAAATTGCCGAACTTGATACCGGCGGCATGGACGCCATTCAGGCGCTGGCGAAAACGGAGACACCGGCCGGTGCCGCCCGCGATGAAGTCACGCAACTGCAACAGGCATTTGTCGCGCTGGCAAAACGTATCGATCAGCAATGGCAAAGCCTGATGGTGCAGGATCAGCAACGGCGTGAATTTATCGCCAATATTTCCCACGATCTGCGTACGCCGCTGACGTCGTTGCACGGTTATCTGGAAACGCTGTCGGTGAAATCAGACCATCTGAGCAATGAAGATCGCCAGCGTTATCTGAATATCGCTCTGACGCAGAGTAAAAAAGTTGGCCGTCTGGCGCAGGAATTATTTGAACTGGCGCGGCTGGAATACGGCGTGGTGAAACCGCAGAAAGAGCCGTTCTCGCTGAGTGAGCTGGTGCAGGATGTATTCCAGAAATTCGAGCTGGCAACGGAAACGCGCGGGCAAAAATTACTGGCGGATATCACACCGGGTATTCCGCTGGTGAACGCCGATCTCGGTATGATTGAACGGGTGCTGACCAACCTGCTGGATAACGCCATCCGCTTCACGCCGGAAGGCGGGACGATCGAAATTAAACTGTGGCCGCACGAAGGGCAGGTGATGGTGCAACTGAAAGACAGCGGGCCGGGGATTGCGTCGGAACTGAAGGACAACCTGTTCGTGCGTCCGTCGATACTCAGTACCAACAAACACCGTGCAGGCGGGCTGGGTCTGATGATTGTCCGCCGCATTCTGCAACTGCACGGCAGCGATATCCAGCTGATTGAACAGCCGAAACACGGCGCTTGTTTTCAATTTTCAGTGCCGGTCTGAATCCTGATTATGTTTTTGTAACAGCATGAAAGAGTGAACTATAATCTTTCACTCTTCATGCTGACTGGACGACCAGAGACTCAGCCATACTAAGCAGGGACGACCTTGCGCGTTTTCAGGAACTATCATGGCCTGGTTTTATCTGTTTCTCGCCGGTATTTTCGAAGTGGTCTGGTCGACCGCAATGAAAGAATCCCACGGTTTCACCCGCCTTATTCCCAGTATTCTTACGGTCTTCTTCATGATCCTCAGCGTCATTTTGCTGGCGATTTCGATGAAAACGCTGCCGCTCGGCACGTCTTACACCGTCTGGGTCGGTATCGGCGCTATCGGTGCCTTCATTCTCGGCGTGGTGATGTTCGGCGAAAGCCTCAACCCGCTGCGGGTGATCGCCGTGCTGCTGATTTTCTCCGGCGTGGTTCTGCTAAAAGTGGCGACGAAAGATTAAAGGCGGAAACGCTGATATGACAAAGCCGCTCTGTACAAGGAGCGGCTTTTTGTTATCTGATAACTTCAGCAAATCATTTGTACAGCACTGCGGGCATCTTCCTCAGAACCTTTCCCCTTCCAGCGTCGAATCACACAACGCGAAAATCTTACCCCAGCCTTCGCCTGAGGCCAGCAGTTGCTGAATGTGCAGCGCGACATCGCTGCGGCGCACGCGGCCATGGGCTTCGGTTTGGATCAGATGGGCTTTGCCTGTCGCTTCGCCATTCATCAGGCCGCCGGGCCGTAAGATGCACCCGTCCAGCGTGCTGGTTTGCAGCCAGCTTTCCGCCAGTGATTTTTCGCGTACGGCCTGACCGAAGGCCTGTTTTGCGCGGGCAGACAGCGTCGGCCAGCTGTCGCCGCAGCCAATTGAGGTGACCAGTAACATCTGGCGGATACCGGTTTGCTCCGCAGTATCAATGATCAACCGGTTGGCGGTGTAATCGGCGAGTTTACCGCCCAGCGTTGACACGATTTGTGCCCCGCTGCCTGCCATTTGGCAGGCCTGTAAAACGTCGGCGGGATTAAGCGCATCGCCCTCAATGACGGTCACACCACGTGCGCGTAAGGCCTGCGCCTGTTCGGCGTTGCGGATAAGCGCGACCACCGGACGTTCCTGCGCCGTGAGCGCCACCAATTCAGCGCCGACGCCGCTGCCTGCGCCAAAAATCAGCAAAGTGTTCAAGATTATTTCTCTCTCTCAGCCAGAGTGGCGGGAAGGGCACGAAATGCATTCAGCTGATCGGTCAGTAATTCACGATGGCTGTCGCGCCCCACGAAAACCTTGAGCATGGCATAACCGGAAGCGTTTAAAAACCAGACACTTGCTGTGCTCATTCCCATAAACGGACGTTCAACCAGTGCAATGTGCTGACAGTGCGTCGCGCGGATATGCCCGCTCATGCCCCGTTTACCGCGCAGGTTAAAGTAACCGTGACGATGCGTGCCGGAGGGCAATTCGCCATGAAATTCGAGGATCAGATCGTCATTATTGACCAGCGTCGTCACTTCACCCCATCCGGTGATGTTGTCCCATACGGCATCGAAATGGGTTCCGGCAAACAGATAACTTCCCGGCAGGTTCTGAATCACTTCCAGCGGCGTGATGTGGTATTCGCGGGCGATATCTTCGACGGTGCCGTCTGGCTGCGTGGCGAGAAAGTCGATCAGGGACTGAAGTTTATCCGTTGGCATGAGTGGTATTCCGTAAAGTCAGTTGTGGGATCAATGTCTGTAAGGCCTGCAACATATTGCTGGCCCAGAATCGTCCGGAGGGAGTGAGACTGAAGCGCGGGCCTTCGTTGTGCATCAGGCCGCATTGTTGCCATTGCAGCAACAGGGGTTCGAGCGGGAAAGGGTTTTCGATGATACGGCTAAGATCATAACGGCCTGCTTCGATGCCGCCCTGTAAATCCAGCCGCCAGCGGTGCTCACCGGTCGTCGCTGCGGTCATCATCATGATCGGTTTTTGTCCGGCGTCCATTTGCTGGTAATACATCTCCAGGCTGCGCGCCGTCATGTAGGATTGTCCGCCGAGATTGCCGCCTGCACCGCTGCCAAAAGCCAGACAGTCGGCACCTTTTTTGATCAGCAAATTGTACAGATTGCGTTCCCGCGTGGTGCGCGCCCAGTGACTGTTACTTATCTGATGCCAGCCATCGCGCGCCAGAAAAGCTTCGCCTTCGAGGTAAAAATCACGACGCTGAGTGACATCCGGCAGCGACACGCGTTTATTTTCCACCGCTTTGCCCAGCGGTGTGGAAGGCAGCAGATTCAGGGCGTAAAGATCGACGCCATCAAGCGGTAAGTCGCGGACGATTTGCAAATCTTCCCGCCAGCTTTCCGGCGTCTGTTCCGGTAATCCGAACATCAGGTCGCAGACCACCGCAGCGCGGTCACGCTCACCGAGTTTACGCAAAAAATGTATCGCTTCTTCACGGCTGGCGCGGCGTCCCATGCGCTGGCGGACACGGGTATCAAACGTCTGGATACCAATCGAAAAACGGTTTGCGCCCGCCTCCAGACAGGCGTCGATGCGCTCGTCATCGAAATTAAGGATCCGTCCCTCGACGGTGATTTCGCAATCCGGTGCCAGCGGCAAACAGCGACGCAGCGTGGTGATGATCCGGTGCAGCTGTTTTGCGCTGAGTGCCGTCGGTGTGCCGCCACCAAAATAGACAGCGTGGACAGGCGCGGACTGATGCAGTGGCGAAGCGGCTTCCTGTTCGATCTCCCGGATCAGGTAATCGCAGTACTGTTCTGTGGCTTCCGCTTCCAGTTTGTTCTGGTAGAACCCGCAAAATTTACAGTGCGTCGCACAAAAGGGGATATGCAGATAGACCAGACGCTTATTGGCCGGAAGCTGGCGCTGACAAAGCGCCTGCCACTGAGCGGGAATATCCTGCGGCGGAACGGGCTGCTGAGGCCGCCAGGGCATGACTGCCCAACGGTCGGGAAACGGCAGCCCGTCAGCGGCAGCGTAAAAACGCGTGAGGTCTAAGCTCATTGAGTTTGTCTTCTCCTAAAAACAATCATTCATTCGCCGGCATTAAACGATAATGATTATCATTCGATCAAACCCAAAACGCATTTGTGATGATCTGTATCAAGTTTAGAAATGCGTAACATCGCGCAATTCTTTCAATGAAGGGGAAGGTCAGCGCTTCTGCCTCTGTCGTGCTTCTCTTCAATGACTTACACTGAGCGTATAAATCTGCGACGAGATGATGAACATGCACCCGAAACTTAAAACACTCAAAATTGAGAAGCTTTTTGGACACAAAGATATCGAGCTCCATTTCAATGATGTCACCGTTTTAGTGGGCAAAAATGGACTGGGTAAAACGACATTGCTGAAGATTTTGCATGCGTTGTTGTTGCGTCAATCTTGTACAGAAATCGAGAGTTGTATTATTGCTACACTAACTTTTTCTGATGATGAGGTGATCAACTTTGTAAATAGACAACTATCATATGTCGATCCTGAAGGTGTTGAGAAAACTATATTTGGAGATGTGAATAATCATCTACGAGAAACATTAAATAGTAATTTAGTAAATGATCATTTAGATGCTAGTAAACAACGTATTAAATTAAAGAATAGGGCAGAGGTTGAAAAACAGCCATCGCTATTATCTTTAATACGAAATTTTTTAAACGCTAAGTTCAGTCTATCAGAAAATAAAAAATACTTTCTGGATTCAGTGGTAAAGGTTAATTTCATTTCCACCATCAATATGAGCGCTAACTCTCAGCAGATTTTAACCGGAAGCGATGGTCGCCAGGGTAATTTACTAGACTGGGAAATAGAACAAGAAATTTCAGATATTGTAAAAACCCCGAAAGGCAAATACACACTTGCGTTTATTAAGGAATTGAATCGACACTTCGCCGACAGTGGGAAAAAAGTACAGATTAAAGACGGGCTCAAAGTTATTACGCCAGATTCAAAAACGCCGCTTCCAGTCAGCAAACTTTCCTCCGGTGAACGCCAGCTTCTGTACATCATGGCCAAAGTGGCTAACACCAAAAACAGTCCGGCATTTTTACTGATGGATGAGCCGGAAATTTCACTGCATCTTAACTGGCAGGAAAAGCTGCTGGACAGTATCAAAACGCTAAATCCTAATTGTCAGATTGTTGTCGTTACGCACAGCCCTGCGATCATCATGGATGGTTATATGGATTCATACATTGACATGGAAAATATTGTGGTGGAGTCACGTAATGTCTGATTTTTCAAGGATGATCGGTTCACCTGCGTTTATCAGAGCCTATAACAAATTTCAAAGTGGTCAGGTTATGGGAAATATTTTCGTTGAGAATCCGACCGACATTCCCTTCTGGCAACACGTCGTCAATGCGGTTGATGGTTCACGTTACAAAGTCCGGCCAATTTCTAAAGAGCAGGCCGCCGGAAAACGCACATTACAGAAGCGCTATGCGGAACTGAATCAGGAATTCCTGGTTGCCGTTGACAGCGATTATGATTTTTTATGCCCAGATCGTCATGCAGAAGCCCAGCAAATGAATAACAATCCTTTCGTTCTTCATACTTACTGCTATTCGAGAGAGAGTTTCCAATGTTGTCATCATTCTCTTGGGGCCATTACCGAAATATTATTTTTCCACCAACAATTGGCCTCACAAATTCATGAGGCACTGATACGATATTCCCACGCTGTCTATCCCGCTTTGTGTGCATTTTCCTACTTACATAATAAAAACTGGCAACAATATAGTGAAGGGGGATTTAATCAGGCCGTAAGAATAAACCCAGTGACCTGTTTAATTGATGATGAACTTCAGGTAAATGATGACGCTATCATTCAATTGCAAACTCAGGTCGAGGCATATAGCCAGAGTTTGCATGCAGTTATCACTGATGATGCTGATTTCGACAGTTTCAAAAAGATTTTGACGACCAGGGGCATTACTGAAGACAATGCCTATATGTTTATTAACGGGCATTGTCTGCAAGATATTGTCGTTAAGCCTATGCTGGAAAAAATAGCTGCTGTGACCAGACGGTCTGAAAAAGACAGTGTGGCACAAATGTATCCTGAACCAGAACGTCTTAAGACTAAACGACAGAAATTAAATGAGATTGATAACTATTATAAAAATGAGCGTCAGTTATCTACCTTGCTCTCAAACGGACAGGCTTTCGTTCAGGATGCATTTTTTATTCTGATTACGGCAAAACTTGATGCGATCATTCATTGAATGAGTTATTGCCGCCCGGTCTTAGATTAGGCAGCATCACATGAGCCGAAGGTGCATTCACTTTTTACAGACGACCCATGTGGCGAAGTGTTAGGCAATTCCCCCTGATTCAGCGCTTCGCCTTATCCCGCCTCGGTCTGACGGCGATATCCGTAATTTGCGTATCGTCACTGGCGTCGATCACCAGACGTACTGCCGCAGCCACTGATTTCGGCGTGCTGTATTCGCGCGGGTCGATGGCTTCAAAGTTGCCCTGACTTTCACGGGTTTTGCGGTTCATCGGCGTATCTGTGGGCCCCGGTGCGACGGTGGAGACGCGCACGCCGTATTCGCTTTCCTCCTGTCGCAGCGCGTGGGCGAGGGCGCTGAGGGCAAATTTTGACGCACAATACACCGTGTTTCCGCCATCAGCTTTGGTGCCGGATCCTGAACCGATAAACACCACCTGACCTTCCTGCTTTCTCAATGCAGGCAATGCCAGCCGGGTCAACTCAGCGGGGGCAAACACGTTAATGGAAAACTGCTGCTGCCAGTCCTTCGGCGTTGCATTTTCAAGAGGTAACGGTTTGGAAATGGCCGCCGAATGCACCAGCACATCAATCGCCGGTATTTCACCGACAAACCGCACAATGGCCTCAAAATCATGCAGGTTAATTTCAACAGCTTCGACATTTTCAATCAGCCGCAGCGCAATCAGGTTGTCTTTATTACGCCCGAGCGCATAAACGCGATGGTCGCGCGCCAGATTGTGGACAACCGCCAGTCCGATACCGCTGGTACCGCCGGTGACCACTGCAACAGGGAGTGAACTCATGATGTTTTCCTTAGGTTTTTTCATCAAGTTATCAGCTTTGCGCAGGGCGAACGACTGCGTTTATTGGATTAGCTTTTGCACGGAGTGGAATAGTGATGCTGTTTTTTGGAATAATAAAAAAAAGGGATTAATTCTTTATTTATCCCGCCGCTTACATCCTGACTAAATCGGTAAATAAACTGTGGAAAGAGGCCCTAATGCGAGATGAGAATACTGGCGGAGAATATATGCGCGAAGAAAATTCCTAAAAAATCGGAATAGGCACCCAATTGTTATTAATTTCCCCAATATTTTGTCTTACCAAAAGCTGCATTCTTATCATGCTCAGATTATCTTGTGCTGATTGCTTTCATTTTTATGTGAATTTTCATGATTTTTTTCATGTTTAACGGCTTGCTATAGAGCAAAAATCTTAACAAATGGGTTATTCAACTTAATATAGCGCAGCCTGAGTGGTTGTTAGTATATTGATCTGGCGGGAGCAAGGGTTGCTCTCAGAGTCAGGGCGAAAATATCGCTTAATAACGACGCCATCAATATCTCAAGGACTTACAATGTTTAACACTAAAAATAAAACGCTGGTTATTGCTTTATCTGCCCTTATTTCAGCTTCTGCTTTCGCAGCTGATGATCCGACGCCACCGGCGGGTGCCGATAATGGTTCCGGACGTATTCATTTCACCGGAACCGTGATTAATGCACCTTGCTCTGTCGCGGCAGGGGATGAAGACATTAATGTGAATATGGGACAGGTAGCGAATAAAGTGCTCGAAAGTGGCAGCAAATATTCGCAAAACGTGAACTACACGATTCACCTGCAAGACTGCGACCTGGCGGCCCAAACCGTGGGTACTGTGGCTTATCCTGCGGTTTCTAAAGTCGCGGTGTCATTTACCGGCACACCTGACAGCAGTGCAACTGAACTGCTGGCGAATACCGGCAGTGCCAAGGGTGCGGGCATCCGCCTGATTGACGCTAACGGCGATTTGCTGAAAGTCGGTGATACCTCTAAAGATATTGATCTGGTGACGGGTAATAATAATCTGGTCTTTGCTGCGCGTGTGGAAGCCAATACTCAGCCTGTTGCCACCGGTACTCTTGTTTCTCAGGCAACTTACGCCCTGAATTATAAATAAACGTCCGCTATCACTTGGGGGGAGTATTTCCCCCTTTTTATCTTTGCCAGTACCGGGGTTTTCGATTTATTACCATAAACAAGTGATTTTATTATGGCAGTTGCGATGGAAAGGATTTTCACAGGGAAACGGGCAGTTACCGGCGTTGTTTTATTTTTATCAGGATGTTGTATTTCAGTCAGAATTTTCGCAGTGGAATTTAACGTTAACTTTATTGATTCCGCCGACCGTAATAATGTCGATTTATCGCGTTTTCAGGTGGCTGATTATATCGCACCCGGCGAATACCTGCTGGATGTGGTACTCAATGGCCGCACGCTCGGCGATCAAAGCCTGATAAAGTATTATGCCTCACAAGATAATAAAAACAGCCGCCTTTGTCTGCCGCCCGCGCTGGTGGATAAATTCGATCTGACGAAGGATGCCCGCCAAAAGCTGACGCTCTGGCATCACGGCGAATGTACCTCTTTAGACCGGCAATCAGAAGTCACCGCCCGCTATGACCAGGAAAAACAAACGCTGAACATTAGCATTCCGCAGGCGTGGCTGGTTTTTCACGACCAGAACTGGGTGCCGCCTTCACAGTGGGATAACGGCGTGAACGGCGCGTTGCTCGATTACAACCTGCTCGGCAGCAAATACATGCCGCATTCTGGCGACAGTACCACCAGTTTCAGCAGCTACGGCACCACCGGTTTTAACCTCGGGCCGTGGCGTACCCGTGCGGATTATCAGTATTCATCGTCGCGTACCTCCGGCACACCGGCCAGCGATCAATTCACCTGGACGCAGAGCTATTTGTATCGCGCTTTACCGTCGATGGGGGCACGACTGACGGGCGGACAAACTTATCTGAGTTCTGACATTTTCGATTCTTTCCGCTTTCTTGGCGCTTCACTGAACAGTGACCAGCGCATGTTACCGCCTTCGTTACGCGGTTATGCGCCACAGGTCACCGGCATCGCCAAAACCAACGCGAAAGTGAGCATCAGCCAGAACGGTCGAGTGATTTATCAGACCAATGTGTCGCCGGGGCCGTTCGTGGTTCAGGATTTAACCGAAGCGGTTCAGGGCGCGCTGGACGTGAAAATAGAGGAAGAAAACGGCAGCGTCACGACCTATCAGGTGACCACCGCGACTATTCCGTTTCTGACCCGCAAAGGCCAGGTGCGCTTCAAAACGGCGATGGGTAAACCGACCACCGGCAGCAGTCATCACGTTTTGCAGCCCGGTTTTTACAGTGGCGAAATGTCGTGGGGCGCGCTGAATGATTTCTCGGTATATGGCGGCCTGATTGCCACAACCGGCAACTATCAGGCGCAGGCGGTCGGTGTCGGACAAAACCTGCAAAAGCTCGGCGCGGTGTCTTTTGATGTCACACGATCTTCGGCGACCGTGCCGGTGGCGGGTGAGCAAACCGGCCTGAGTTACCGCGCCAACTATTCCAAACGTTTCGACTCCACCGGTAGCCAGATAACCTTTGCCGGATACCGTTTCTCGGAAAAAACCTTCATGTCGTTCAGCCAGTATCTCGACAAGATGAACGGCGACGGTTATTCGCGCGACGATAAACAAACCTACACCGTTACCGCTAACCAGTATCTGCCGTGGCCGGCCATCACCTTGTATCTGTCAGCGACGCACAAAATCTACTGGAACGAGAGTGCCAGTAACAACTACAGCGCGTCGGTGAGCAAGATTTTCGACATCGGGCGCTTTACCGGCATTTCCGCGACGTTCTCCGCCAGCAAACTGAATTACCGCAGAACCGATGAAAACCAGATGTTTTTGTCGCTGAGTCTGCCGCTGTCTTTCGGGCAGCAAATCAGTTACGACGCGCAGCAGGACTCGCAAAACGGTTTCTCGCAAACGGCGTCCTATTACAATAGTCAGGATCCAAATAACAGCTGGCGCGTGGGCGTGGGGGGAAGCAGTCCGGATCTGCAAAAAGGCCAGGGTGTGTTCCGCACGAACTACCAGCACATGTCACCTTACGGGCAGTTCGGGGCTAACGGCAGCGTGAAAAATAACGATTACCGCTCGGTGAATGCTAACTGGTACGGCTCGATGACCGCCACCGCGGCGGGTGCGGCGCTGCATCAGAGCAGCGCGGGCAACGAGCCGCGCATGATGTTATCAACGGGCGTAAAGGGGATCCCGGTCAGCGACGGCGCATCAGTCACCAACGATTACGGGATCGCGGTGGTCAACGGTGTGTCGAGCTACCAGACCTCTGATATTCGCGTGGATGTGAATAATTTGCCGGACGACATAGAAGTTTACGGCTCGGTGGTCAGTAAAACGCTGACCGAAGGGGCGATTGGTTTTCGCAAAATGCGCGCGATCAAAGGCGAACGTCTGATGGCGGTGATCCGTCTGAAAGACGGCAGTCATCCGCCGCTCGGTGCGGCCGTCACCGACAACAGCTCAGGTTTTGAAGCGGGACTTGTCGGCGACGGCGGACTGGCGTATCTGGCCGGAGTGTCCGGCGAAAAATCTCTGACCGTGCACTGGGGCGAAGGGCAGCAATGTCAGATTCAGGTGCCGCCAGACCCCGGCGCCCGCGCCGGACAAATTTTGCTACCGTGCAGCTAATGAAAACTGAAAACCAATCATACAAATTTTACGAGGAAAGGAAGTCCTGATGCACAAACTCATTTCATACTGCGCACTCATGCTGATGGCTGGCGCGGCGTATCCGGTTTATGCCGCCATCAATCTTGACCGGACGCGCGTCATTTTTAACGGCAGCGATAAATCCGTCAGCGTGTTGCTGGAAAACCAGAGCAAACAACTGCCCTATCTGGCGCAGGTCTGGCTGGAAGACACGCAGGGCGAAAAGATCACTTCGCCGCTGGTGGCCTTGCCGCCGATGCAGCGCATCGAAGCCGGACAGAAAAGTCAGATCCGCATCCTGCAATTGCCGCAAGCCGCCACTCTGCCGAAAGACCGTGAATCGCTGTTTTACTTTAACGTGCGCGAAGTGCCTCCAAAGAGTGACATGTCAAACGTCATCCAGGTGGCGATCCAGAGCCGTGTGAAGCTGTTTTACCGCCCTGTGGCATTACAAGATCAGCTAAAGGAAAACTGGCAGGAGCAGCTTGAAGTTTTCGGTCTCAGTGACGGACTAAAACTGACCAATCCCACGCCGTTTTACATCACCGTCGGCTATCTGGGTAAAGATAATAAAGGCAATTTTGCGGGTTTTGATAGCGTAATGCTGGCACCGTTTACCTCTGAAAATCTCACCGGCAGCCGGTATGTGAGTCATCAGTACAGCCTCGGTTATATGGATGATTACGGAGGTTTGCAGGTGAACGAATATTCCTGCCAGACCGCGCATTGTCAGCTTGTGCCAAAAAATCCTCAGGCGAAGAGGTTGTGATGGTTGAACTGATTCGGTTTTTAAGCGGACGAATGACAGTCCTTTTTATCGTGCTGTTATTTTCCCGCAGCGCGCTGGCGCTGGACTGCGTGGAGAAGGGTACCGGAATTGTCGACAAACTGCCGATCCCGGTCGGGCAACTCGCTATTCCGGCGAATGTGCCACCGGGCACCAAAGTCTGGGAATCCAACGACATCACCGTGACCGCGTATTGTGACAACGTGCTGGGCAGTAGCATTGACGTGGTGCATTTCTATTTTAATCCCAAATCACAGTCGATTGGTGAAGGGTTGAGGCTGGGCGTCAGTTATAACGGGCAGGAGCTGGAGCAGGATCAGCAGCGCGCAAGTACCAACAGCCCACCGATTCAGCGGGGTGGAAGTGTGACGCTGGACGTCACATTCCGTCTGTATATCAAGGTTACCGGCACTCCGCCTTCCGCCGGATATTATCTGGGCGCGGATCAGTTCACGGTATTTCAGCTCGACGGCAGCGGCAGTGTCAACAACACGCCGGGGGCAAAAAACCTCAAATACAATCTGTCAGGTTTACAAGGGGTGCGTTTTCTGGCCTGCGGTTCAGATCTGAAAGTGTATCCGGAATCGCAGATTTTAAATTTTGGCGAAATTCAGAGCACAATGCTTTCCCGCTCGGCGGGCGTCTCGCTGCCGTTTGCTATCCGGGCTGTGAAGCAAGGCTGTCTGGATAACTTCTCGCTACAGGCGGAATTTTCAACCGCCAGTCCGCTGCTGGATAACACGGCGATTGATCTCGCTAACGGTGCGAAACTGATGTTATTTAACGAGCAGCAACAGGCTATTGCGTTCAACCGCTACGATGACTTTGCTCAGCTGAATAATGTGAATGAAGTGACCAAAAACTTTACGGCAAGAGTGAGCGCCATTCCCGGAAGAGAGCTGTCGCTCGGGCAGTTTGAAGCGTCGGTGATCGTAAAAATTAACTATTACTGACGGCTTTCCAGCAACGTCACCTGTGAGGATAAGCCTGGATGCAATGGATACTGGCTCAGTTGCAGGGGATTAATTGAGATACGCACCGGAATTCGCTGCACATCATAAATCCAGTTCGTCGCGCCGTTTTTGGCTGACAGTGCGGCCAGCGCGGTATCTGTGTCCAGATTGATCCCTTCAATCTGGCCGTCTAATACGACTTTTCTGCCATTAAACTCAGTCAAGATGGACGCCTTCTTGCCGATAAGCAGGTCAGAAAGTTGCGTCGCTTTAAAACTGGCGGTCACCCACATCTGATCGTCGGGCACGATGGTCATCAGCATTTGTCCGGCGCTGACGCCCACGCCCGCATGCACATTGTGCCGGGCGACATAACCGGTCACCGGACTGCGCACTTCGGTACGCATCAGTGCCAGACTGGCTTGCTGAAATTCTTCGGTGGCCTGCGAAACCATCTGTTGCTGAGCCGCATCAGAAGCGTCAAGTAATTGCTGATCCTTACGGTAGGCAGCAATCGCTTCATCCAGCGCTCTCTGGCTGCTGCTGACGGCTCTGAGGGTCTGTTGCAAATCCTGTTTTGAAATTGTCACCGCGCCTTTTGACTGGATCCGGCGATGATACCTGCTCAGCGCCTGCTGGTACGTCATCTGGGCTTTCAGGATGCGGGTATTATTCTTTTCATCGGTGGCATAACGGACCTGCGTTTTTTTGACTGATTCTGACAGTTTATTCTCAGCCTGCATATAAAGGTGCCGGGCTTCAGTGTCGTCCAAACGTACCAGTAAATCCCCTTTTTGCACCCGGCCGGTGACGGGCGCGAAAACCTGCGCCACCCGGCCACTGATTTGTGCGGCAAGCGTTATTTCATTGCCGGTGATATATGCATCGCGGGTGCTGGGCATAGCAGAAAAATTAAAATGCCCCCCGGTGGTGAAAATAAAGCACGAGATAAAAATAAATATCCTGATAAGTAATCGTGTTTTATTTCTTGTCTGAAGGGGCAGCGAAATGCGATGTGTTTTTGCATCGTGCCGTAGTTTCATGAAAAATCTTAATTCGCCTTTCCGTAGGAAATAGAAATCCTCACGCGTTCCGAGCACTTAACAAGCCGTGAGGTCATGTCAGTCAGCAGGGGCGTGTAAATATGATCCGTGTTTAAAATATCGAATAAGACTAATCTCCGCTGTCTGATAAATACAGCGGACACGTCAGATAATTTTGCAGGTGATATCCTACACGTGAAGTCCTTGGGGAATTTTTAGAATTGATTAGTACTATTTTTCTTAACGCCAATGGCAATGGTATTAGGGAGGCTGTAGACTTAATATGAACTCCGTTTACGGCAAAGAAGAATGCTATAGCATGAGTAAAACGAATAAATTAAACGCTGTCATTGTGGACGATCATCCGCTGGCGCGTATGGCGATTAAAAATTTGCTGGAAAGCGAAGGCATTACCGTGGTCGCAGAAGCCGGAGATGGCGCGCAGGCGCTGCTGCTGGTGGAAGAACACTATCCGGATCTGGTGATCGTGGACGTGGATATTCCGGTGATGAGCGGTATCGAAGTAGTGGAGAAACTCAGGAAACAAGCCTTTAGCCGTATTATTATTGTGGTTTCTGCCAAGAACGATCTGTTTTATGGCAAGCGTAGTGCCGATGCCGGGGCGAATGCTTTTATCAGTAAGAAAGAGGGCATGACCAATATTATTGCCGCCGTTAATGCTTCACTGAATGGTTACAGTTACTTCCCGTTATCATTACATGCTTTTATGGGCAGCTTGTCCTCCGAGCAGGAAATGTTGCAATCGCTTTCCAGTCAGGAAATCAAAGTGATGCGCTATATTCTCGGTGGTGCGGATAATATGAAAATCGCCTCAGAAATGTTTATCAGTAATAAAACAGTCAGTACTTATAAAAGCCGCTTGATGGAAAAGCTGAATTGTAAATCGCTGATGGATTTGTTCTCTTTTGCGCAGCGCAATAAAATTGGGTAAAAGCATGATAATCAGGGTAATAGCATTGTGGTTTGCCATTTTGTCGGTGATATATCCGGCACAGGCGGCAACGCCCGAACCTGCAACCCTGACGCTGGCCAGCGATTATGACGTTTTTACCCCGGCACTTCCGTTAAACCATTACGATTTATTATGGCTTGCTGCCAAGCGTACGCTGAACATGGGCGTTTATGGCACAGAAATCCCGCCGCTGAGCCTGAATTCCTCCACCGGCCGTTACCGGGGAATGAACGCGGATTACCTGCGGTTGCTGGAAAATTCTTTGCAGGTCAGTGTCGTCATTAAACATTATAACGACGAAGCGCAGGCGCTGGCCGCGCTGAAAGACGGCAATATCGACACCATTCTGACTTCACCCTCCGGCAACGTTGACCTGACCGCGCCGTTAGTTGCCTCGCTCCCGCTGGTTCGTGCGTTTCCGACGTTAGTCACCCGACAGGCCGATGTGATGAACCCGCTGTCCGATGATAAGGACGAAGTGCGGGTGGCTATCCGGCGCGGATATCCTTCCGAACAATTTATCAGAATTGCGTTCCCGAAGGCTCAAATCACCGCGTATGACGATAACTATCTGGCGCTGGCTTCCGTCGCCAATAAACAAAATGACTACTTCTTTGGGAATAACCTGACGTCGAGTTTTATTCTGGCCCGCGATTTTTATCAGTCGCTGCAAATGGTGAAATTCTGGCGTGAGCCGCAAACCGGCAATCACTTTATTGTTCTGGATAATCAGTCGCAACTGCGCGGCATTCTCGACACCTTTATCAGTTCCCTGAGCGAACAGACGCATAAACAGGTTGCGCAGTCGTGGGTGGATACCGGCAACGTCTCGTTTCTGAATAAAGCGATGAAATTCACGCCCCGCGAAGAACGCTGGATTGCCAAACATCCGGTGCTGAATGTGCTGATCAACCCGTATTACGCGCCGCTCAGCATGATGGACGACAATCAGGAAATCCGGGGGCTGCTCGGCGATATTCTCAATCTGATCCAACTCCAGACCGGGTTAACGTTCAAGCCGGTCATCGCCAATTCCAACAGCGACATGGTCAATATCATGCGCAAAGGTGGCTGGGATCTGGTGCCGACCGCCACTTACAGCGTCGAGCGCGAAGAAGATATGTTATTCACCCACCCGTTTATCGCCACGCCTTTTGTGCTGGTGACGCGTGCCACGACGGATCAGCCGGATATTCTGATGCCCGGCGATAAAGTGGCAATACCCGCTTACCATCCGCTGAGTGAAAAGCTGAAAAAGAAATACCCCGGCGTGACCTGGGTGATTGCCGAGAACACCAGCACGGCGCTGAGTAAACTGATGCTCGGGGAAGTGGATGCCGTTGTCTCCACCCAGCTCGCCTCCCGGTTTATCATCGACCATTATTATCCGGAAAAGATGACCTATACCCGCATCCCCGACGAGCCTTCGGCGCAGATTGCCTTTGCTATCCCGCGCGGTTCACTGGAGTTGCAGAGTATTTTGAACAAGGCGCTGGATGATATTCCGCCGAAAGAAATTCTCAATGTGGCAGGCAAATGGGTGAAAGCGCCGGACGTCAAAATCGGCACCTGGAATCTGTACAACCGCCCATTTTATCTGGTGGTCGGGCTGGCGGCGTTACTGGTGATCAGCAGCCTGTTGTGGGGAGTCTATTTGCTGCGCGCCATCAGCCGTGGCAAAGCGTCGCAGGCCGCGCTGAGCTATCAACTGATTTTGCGCCAGACTTTATCCAACGCCATTCCGGTGCCGGTGTATGTCATTACGCCGGAAGGTGAGTTAGAAAGTTATAACAGCGCTTTCGGCGAGTTTTTCACGCCACAATTGCGTGAAAATATGCGCCATTCGCTGTACGACCGGCGCAGCCCTCTGGCGGATATTTTCCCTGATGTGCAGCAGGACATTCAGCAAGGGCTGGTGCCTGACACCGTCATCACTCATCAGCTGGTGCTCAATAACGGTCAGGAAGACCGGCTGATCCTGCACTGGCTGACCTCGTGCCAGATGCCGGAAAACATGCCAGCGACGCTGATTTGCGGCTGGCAGGACATTACGGAATCCCGGCAACTGATGAAAGCGTTGCAGGTCGAAAAAGACAAAGCCATTGACGCCAGTCAGGCGAAAAGCCGGTTCCTGGCGGATATGAGTCATGAGATCCGCACGCCTGTCAGTTCGATCATGGGATTTCTTGAGCTGCTGACCACCCGCAAGCAAAGCCCGGAAGAAGCCCGCGAGGCGATTCAGCTGGCCTACAGCACGGCGCAGACGCTGATAGGGCTTATCGGTGATGTGCTGGACATGGAAAAAATCGAATCCGGCAACTTTACGCTGGTACCTGAATGGGTAGATCTGGGGGGGCTCGTCCACGCGACGGTGGCGAATTTCGAAGGGCTGGCGCGTCAGAAACATCTCCGGTTGACGGTCGATTGTCGCCTGGAAGAAGGGAAAACGCTATGGCTGGATCCGCAGGCTTTCAAACAGGTACTGTCTAATCTGGTCAGTAATGCCGTCAAATTCACCACGCAGGGCGGGATTGAAGTGATGGCACATACGCAGGCGCTGGGCGAGGAGCGGGTTTACCTGTCAATGAGCGTGCGCGATACCGGCGCCGGGATAAGCGAGCAGGAACAGCAGCAATTATTTAAGCCGTTCAGCCAGACCGCCGTCGGTAAACGCAGCGTTGGATTCGGGCTCGGGCTGGTGATTTGCCGCGAAATGGTCGAGAGAATGTCCGGGCAAATCAGCCTTGTCAGCCAGCCGGATGCGGGCACGACCATGACGGTCACGCTGGTGACGCGTACTTCTGACCATGCGCCAGGCGTTTTGTTGCTGGCTGAACAGGAAGCAGTGCTTCCTGCTGCATTAAGGATTGTGATTTCCGAGGATAACCCGACGAATCGTCTGTTGTTGCGCCGTCAGCTGGATATGCTCGGTTATCATGTGGATGAAGCCGAAGACGGTTTGCAGGCGCTGAATCTGATCCAAAGGCAGGATTACGATTTGCTGATCACTGATCTGAATATGCCGAACATGGACGGCATTACGCTCACGCAAAAGGTGCGGGAAACCAATCAGCAGATCATTATCTGGGGTTTAACCGCTAATGCGCAGACCGATGAGAAAGAAGGTTGTCTGGCGGCGGGCATGAATCTTTGCCTGTTTAAACCTATTGATCTGCAACAGTTAAAAGCGGCGTTAAGCGGCGTGCATATGTTCGCAGATACCCGCCCGCTGGAAGAATTCGTCGATATGCCGACGCTTGAGGCGCACAGTCTCGGTGACAAAAAGCTGATGTGTCAGATGCTGGAACAGTCGCGCATCGAAAACGATAAAGATATGGCCGCCGCGTTACAGGCGCTGGAACGCCAGGACCGGGATGTACTGCGACACCATCTGCACCGGATCAACGGCACGATGCAGCTGCTGGGCGCGACAAAGTTGCATTTGCTGGCGGAAAAGTTAGAAGACGTGCTGGCTACCGGGCAACAGGGTTTACAAATAGAAGCTGCAATAGAAGAAGGTACTGCGCAGCTTAAACAGCAAATCATGGCATTCAGCGCCGCCATCGAAACGTATTCAAAATCCACCCGGCATTAATATTGTGTTTTACCCCGCTAAGCCATTCTCCGGAATGGCTTTATTTTTATCCGCCGGTGTGATAAATATTTATTTAAGCGGGCTTTCATATTCCCTGCAAACCTCTATTTTACTTCAGACGTTATTCGTTGCCTACGCGTGTAGGCTGAGACCTTCATTAAAATAATCTCCCTCTGATATTTAATACTCTTTAGGATAAGTATTATCTTCTCCTCAGCCAAGGCAGGCTGAAATGAATTATTTCCATTGTCATAATGACGCATATTTAATGAAGGATCTTGTAATGAAAAAAATTATCGCCCTTGCGCCTGTCGCTCTGATGTTAGGTTTGGCAGGTCAGGTTCAGGCTGCAACTCAGGCTGATGTCCAGTTGCAAGGGTCTATTGTAGACACCACTTGTGAAGTGACTGCAAATAACGGTGCTTCTACTCTGAACGTCGGTTCTTTCTCTAAAATCGCTTTCGACGCAGCGAAAAAACAGATTGGTGAAGAACCACTGCTGGTGTCTTTGAAAAACTGTAGCAAAGACGAAGCGGGTGCTTTACAGGTCAGCGGTATCGTTGCGACCGGTAACGAAACTGTGTTCCTGAGCGACGTTGCTCAGTCCGCAGGATTCATGATGACCCGTGAAGACGGCACCACTCAAGTGACCAACAACACCAGCATCCCGGTTGTTGCTGATGCCAACGGCGCGCTGACCTATACTTTCAACACCGGTATGGCCGTGCTGGATAAGACTAACGTTGAGCCGGGTGCTTACCACGCGCCGATCAAAATCTCTTACGTGAGCAACTAAGCGTAAAGAACCTGAAGTACGGGACCCGTCGTAAGGCGCGAGCAGTACGGCAATAAGCGTCCGGAAAAGAGAGGTTCTATGAACCTCTCTTTTTCATTTAACTGGCAGAGAACATTATGAAGTTTATTCACAAGTTAGGCGTTATTTTAAGCCTGGGGATATTATTGACCCCGCCAGCAATCGCAAGTATTGCGGTGGGTGCCTCCCGCATTATTTTTACGGCATCTGACAGCAGTCAGAGTATTGACATTAATAACCGATCTCATAATCAACCTTATCTTATTAATGTCGGTATTTCAGAAAGTCTCTCAGCGAAATCATCGAACAGCGTGTTCTTGCCAACCCCGGCGTTATTTCGCATCGAGCCTGATTCCGCTAATAAAATCCGGATCATGAAAAAATCCAATTCTCTGCCGGGTGACCGGGAGTCGGTCTTTTATTTAAATATTCTGGCGATCCCGACCGGTAAAACAGGTCAGGAAAATAATGACAATAAAGTCGGTGGCACCTTACAGGTGGCGACCGGTAATACCCTGAAGCTGTTCCATCGTCCGGATAACCTGCCGATGACGCAAAAAGAAGCAATGGGCAAATTGCAGCTTTCCAGAGCAGGCCAGAGCGTGAAGGTGTCGAATCCGACGCCGTATTTTATCTCACTCAACAAACTGACGATTGACGGCAAAAAGATCCCGCTCGATGTGATTAAAGGCACCAGCATGATTGCGCCTTTCGCATCAAATAATTATCCGGTGACAGCCGGGCAGGGCAAAGCCGAGTGGGCAGCGATTAACGATTTTGGCGGTGTGGAGACGTTCCGTGGCACGGTTAATTAAACAGGTTTCATCAGCACTTTTGCTGATTTTATCCGGCGTTTCTGCCGGTCAGGTACTGGCTGCCACCACTGACATTAAAGCCACGGTAATGGATGGCAATTGTCAGGTGGCGATCGACACGCCGACGCTCAAATTCGACACAAAAGATGTTACGCAATTTGCGACCGGTACCGCCGCCATTCTGCCACTGGCGGTCACTGTGAACTGCGAAGGAATGCAGGGCAAAACGCCGTCGCTGACTGTGTCCGGGGAATCCGCTCAGCTCAGCGACACGCAGCTGTTTCGCTCGGCCAGTTCAACGGCGAAGTACGTCGGTTTTATGCTGAAAAAAGGCACGCTGAATAACCTCAGTGACTTTTATAACGCGGCCGGTACGGTTGCGCCCGGTGATTCGGTGGCGATCACTCAGGATGACGGCACATCTGTGCAACCTTTCTCGGTGGGACTGGTGCGTAGCGCCGGTGATCCGCTGCTGACGGCGGGTGCGGTCAGCGCAAAAATCACCTTCGCCTTTATTTTCCCTTAACGCTTTCAACAGACAGACACCATGAAAAATCACATTTCTTTATCAGGACACCACGTTGCCCTGAGGGCTTCGCTTTGCCTGTGCCTGCTGGCGATGGCGGGTCACGCGGCGGCGGCAACAGAGGTGCAGTTTACGGCCACATTCCAGGCGCCGACCTGCCAGGTTTCCGCGCCGCCGGTGCTGGATTTCGGCGCGGTGCAGTCTTCCGGTATCCGCAGCGGCGACAGCCTGGCCAATCCGTTACCGCTGACGGTGACCCTGTCGCAATGCGCCGGTTTTGTCGGTGCGGTGCAAAAACCTGTGGTGAAAGTGTCGGGAACCGGCAACACAAGTTCCGGCGATTTTCTGTTCCTGCAACCGGCGTCCTCACAGGTGGTGAATTACGGCGTACGCATCGTGAACGCGACGGGTGATGTGGTGAACAACACCACGTTGCTGCCGGTGCCGCTGAACGCCACCAATTTTGACGGCGGCAACGTCAGCATTCCGCTGAAAGCAGCGCTGTCCTGTGGCACCAAATGCAGCGATGCCGCCACCAAAGGCGGCACGCTGAACGCCAGTGTCACCTTTGATTTCGCCTATCAGTAAGGGGTTTTCTGTGCAGTTTATTTCTCTTTTAGTACGCCGTGCCGCACTCATTTTAATGGGCATTGTGACGCTGATTCAGGGCGCTTTTGCCGCTGATGGGGGGATCAGCCTCAGCCGTACGCGGGTGATTTTTCAGTCAACCGACAGCGCCCAGACGCTGACCGTGCAAAACCACGGTTCCCGGCCTTATCTGGTGCAGTCGGCGGTCGTCGGGTCACCGCAAGGCCGTGAAGTTGCGCCTTTTCTGACCACGCCGCCGCTGTTCCGACTGGAAGAAAATAGCAAAAACACCCTGCGCATTTTGCGTAAGGACGATGCGGCGCTGCCTGCTGACCGTGAGTCGGTGTTTTATTTCACCGCGATCGCCGTACCGGCGATGACGGAACCGAAAGAAGCGGAAGACGCCTCGCTGGCGGCGCGGATTTCGGTGGGTATTCAGAACACCATCAAGCTGTTTTACCGCCCTGCAGGGCTGCCGATGACGGCGGAGGAAGCGCAGGGGCGTCTGACGTTTCATCTTCAGGACGGCAGCATTGAGGTAAGAAATCCGACGCCTTACTTCCTGACGTTTTCACGTCTGGCGTTTGATGGCCACGACGTGGCGGTGCGAGACGTTGTGCCGATGATCCCGCCATTCTCGCAGGCCAGTTATCCGGTGAGTGGTCAGGTTAAGCAGGCGCAGTGGACGGTGATTAATGATTACGGCGGCAACAGCCCGCTATTTTCAGCCGCTGTGCAGAACGGAGGGAAATCATGACGTTTTCGCTGAAAGTGCCGCTGCTGATTGCCGCGCTGGCATTGGCATTGCCGTGTGTTGCCGCGCCGGAACAGCCTTCCGGCCTGTCGATCAATCAGTTCCGCCTTGTGTATCCGGCATCGGAAACCAAAGGCATCACCTGGTCAATGACCAATAACACCCACCGTGCGTATCTGATGCAGTCATGGGTGCGGCCGCTGGATTTGGCCACCGGTTTACCGGCGACAGAACAAGACGATAAAGCGCCCGCCACGGCCATTCCGCTGCTGGTGACGCCGCCGTTAAAACGTATTGATCCGGGTGAACAGCTCCAGCTGCGCATCCGTCTTACCGACATGACGCTGCCGCAGGACAGGGAATCAGTGTTTTACCTGTCGGTAAAAGGCATCCCGTCGGTGCCGGATAAAGACAACCAGACCGGCGGCCAGCTGGTGGTCGCGGTGGTCAACAACATGAAGTTGTTCTACCGACCGGAAGGTTTACCGCCAGGCGGCGTCACTAAGGCGTCTGAACAGCTGCGTTTCAGCCTGCAAGGGGATGCGCTGGTGGTGGATAACCCGACGCCGTTTTACCTCAACTTCAGCCAGCTGAAAGTGGGTGGAAAAACCTTACCGGCAGCCGATCTGCGCAAGCTGGTACCGCCGAAAGGGCAGCAGCGCTATCCCGTCCCTGAAGGGACGCGGGGCGAGGTGGAGTGGCAGGTGATCGGCGAAGACAGCCGGGTGACGTCCGTCCAGCGTAAGCCATTGTAAGACCGGGGAAATCCGGAACCGCTAATCATATATTACATAGCAGGGAACGACCTTGAGTAAGAAATTGACATCCTGTTTAAGGACTAACGGAATGGCAGCCAGCACCCGCGCCTTCCCGCGCAAAACGCTTGCGCTGTTTGTATTAATGAGCTGCCAGAACGCGTGGGCAGCGGATTACTTCGATCCTGAATTGCTCTCGCTGGGAAGCGGCGCATCGGATGTCGATCTCTCCGCGTTTTCCCTGGCGGGCGGCGTGGCGGAAGGGAAGTATCCGGTCACTATCTTCGTCAACCAGCGTGAAGCGGTCTCCCGCGAACTGGTGTTCGGCAAAAACGCCCACGGCAATATTGCGCCTGAACTGTCGCCGGAGTTGCTTGGCGCGCTGGGCGTGAATGTGGATCAGCTGCCTGCATTTAAAGGCTTAGCGAAAGACAAACCGGTGGATGATCTGACAGCGCTGGTTCCGCAATCTACGGTGAAATTCGATTTATCCCGCCTGCGGCTGGACGTCAGTATCCCGCAGGTGGCGATGCAGCCGGGCAGTGACAGCCAGACGGATCCGTCACAGTGGGACGACGGTATTCCGGCGATGTTGTTTAACTACAACGTCAGTGCCGGTCGCAATGAGCAGACGCTCAACAGCGATACCCGCGTGAATAACAACCTGTTTGCCAACGTGCAGACCGGCGCAAACGCCGGTGCCTGGCGGCTGCGCAGTACGCTGACGCACAGTCACACTGATGCCAGTGCTGGTAGCAGTAATAACGGCAGCACGCATTTTTCCAATACCTATCTGTCGCGCGATATCCGTGACTGGCGTTCTCGCGTGACCATGGGCGAATCCAATACCGGCAGTGACGTGCTGGACGGCGTGCCGTTCCGCGGCGTGCAGCTGAATTCGTCCGAACAGATGATGCCTTCGCGTCTGCGCGGTTTTGCGCCGCTGATCACTGGCGTAGCCAGCAGTAACGCCCGCGTGACCGTGCGTCAGAACGGCTACGTGGTATATGAAACCTACGTCGCACCGGGCCCGTTTGAAATTAAGGATCTGTATCAGGCGGGATCCTCCGGTGACCTGGACGTGGCAGTGACCGAAGCCGATGGCAGCGTGCATAGCTTCGTGGTGCCGTATTCCTCCCTGCCGGTGATGCTGCGACCGGGCGCCATGAAATATGAAGTGACCGCCGGACGTTATGACGGCGGTACGACGCAGGGTTCACGCGAATCAGAATTCGTGCTGGCGACGCTGATTTATGGCTTACCGAAAAACCTGACGCTGTACGGCGGTCTGCTGGGCTCGCAAAACTACAGTGCGCTGAGCATGGGTTCAGGTATTTCGCTGGGCGATCTGGGCGCAATGTCTGTGGACGGCACTTTCTCCAGCACGAAGCTGGAAGAAGAAGATCGTCAGGCGGGCGGTTCATGGCGGGTGCGTTACTCCAAAAGCATGCTCACCACCGGCACGTCGTTTGACCTGACTGCGCTGCGTTATTCCACCCGAAATTATTACAGTTTCGCAGAATACAACAGCATGGGTTATGCGCAGAAGGATGATGTGTCGCCGTGGACGATGAGCCGCCGGCGCAGCAGTTTCCAGACGCAGGTAACACAGCAACTTGGGGATTATGGCTCTGTGAGCCTGCGCGCCAACCGTGATGATTACTGGGGGTCGACCAAAACGCTGACCAGCCTGTCATCCGGTTACAACGGCAGTTATCACGGCGTCAGCTACGGCGTGTATTACACCGTGGATCGTATGAAAGGCAACGGCGACTGGCCGGAAAACCGTCAGGTTTCCTTCAACATGAGCGTGCCGTTCAGCATCTTCAGCTATTCGTCTGCGTTGCAAAACACCTACGCCACCAGCCAGATATCTCATGACAACCACGGACGCACGCAGAATCAGGCGGGGATTTCCGGCAGCAACCAGAACGGCGCGTTGTCGTACAGCGTGATGCAGGGCTGGGGCAATCAGGATCAGGCCAGTAACAGCAACCTGAATCTAGGATATCAGGGCAGCAAGGGCAACGTTTCTGCGGGTTACGGTTACTCAAACGACATGCGCTCGATGAACGTCAACATGAGTGGCGGCGCGGTGGCCCATGCGCAAGGTGTGACGCTGTCACGTCCGCTGGGCAGCTCGGTGGCGCTGGTCAGCGCGCCGGGTGCGGAAGGCGTCAGCCTGTCTAATGGCGGTGGCAAAACCGATTCGCGCGGGTTCGCCGTGGTGCCGTATCTGTCGGATTACAGCCGCAACAACGTCGGTCTCGATCCGAGCACGTTACCGGACAACGTCGATTTGCCGCAAAACCAGAAAGTGGTGTACCCGACCAACGGCGCGGTGGTGAAAACTGACTTTGCCACGCGTATCGGTTATCAGGTGCTGATGTCCCTGACGCGGGCTGGCGGAGCAGGCGTGGTGCCGTTTGGTGCCACCGCATCACTGCTGGAAAACGCAGGTCGTGAGGAAATCACCGGCATCGTCGGCGATAACGGCCAGGTGTATCTGACCGGCCTGCCGGAAAAAGGCCAGCTGGCGGTGTCGTGGGGCAAAGGCAACGATAAACAGTGCCGCGTCAGTTATGACCTGAAGGGGCTGAAACCGACGGCACAAATGCCGGTTATTCAGCTGAACGGCGAATGCCGCTGATAAAAGGCCGCGCACCGTTGCGCGGCCTTAATGCACACCAATTTAAGGAGCAGTCATGACTGCAAGGATGTTATTGGGGTCTGTGGCTCTGATGTGGGGAATTAACTGCGCTGCACTCGAGCTGAAATCGGGTTATCAGGTGGTCAGTGACGTGGTCAACACCCGGCTGACGTGGACCGAGGGCGATACCATTCCGGGCAATAAACCCGGCTGGTATTACTCACAAAACGTGGTGCCTTTTATGGCATCAGGTGTCGCGGGCACCGTGGTGGTTTCCCCCGTGCCGGTGCCCAGCGGGGAATGCGCATCGATGTATCCGATGAAATCCTATGACGGCTATCGCGGTTATGAGATTTCTCCCGGCATTCTGATGATCCCGTTCGGTTCCATATCCGGTCAGATTGTCATTAATTCCGGCACCATGAACCCGACTACCACCGGCGGCACGTTTACCCCTAACGGCGCGCCGGATCTGAACACCGTGTCGTCCGCGTCATGGGACAAATCCGGCAACGGCAGCGGCGACGTCAGTATTCGCACCGACTGTCTGGGGGTGATGACCACCTTTAATCAGTCGTTTGGGGCGGTGGAAATGAACAGCGGCGGCGGCTCGCAGTCGGCGATGGGTTACGGCGTCTATGTGCAGCCGGGAGCCGCCAAAATGGCAGCAAAAACCGTCTATGCACAGGCCGCGCGTGGCTACCGCTGGAACGTCACGCCGGCGACCTTTGACCGGCGTATTCTGTCGCTGGCGTGGAGTGGCATGGACTGCACGGTGAATTCAACGCCTGCGATTGCTTTTGGAGATATCACGCCGGATGACCGCAAGGTCGCGGTGAACTCCTCGGTGGATGTGACGTGCAGTAATCCTTCCGGCACCGCGCTGCCGGTGTCCTATTCGGTGCTGCCTAAAACACAGGCCGGTGACCATTTCAGCATCCCGATGATGTCGGCCAGCGGCACCGTTGACGGCGATGTGCGCGGTTTTCTGGGCGCATCCGCGACCACAGAAGCCGGTTGTGCAGACCGCACTTCCTCACTGCCGATGGACGGCACGAAAGTCAGCCTGCACACGGTCACTACCAGCACGAACTGGTCTGATCCACTGGTCTGGGTGTTATGCCCGCGGACGACCGCAGAACCCGGTCCGGCCACGGCGGCGGTGACTCTTGACATGAGCTGGTAATCAACCTCATCGGGCCAGATTTTAGTCTCTACAAAATTATTGATATAGGAAATAAGATGTCTGTTTTTATGCGTTTTTTGGCGAAAGCTTTCCGCCGACGCGGGATCACCTGCATGGCCGCTTTTGCCCTGTTGTCATGTCAGCAGGTCTTCGCGGTGAACCTTCCGCAGGGTTACACCCGGATGGGAACCTGGGCACCGACCATCAACGGGGCCTCGAACGGTCCTTATAAACAATCCACTGCGCTGGTCTACAGCTGGGGCTGGAAACTGTCGGCCTGGAAAAGCGTGCCGAATGACTCCGATGCCGCAACCTGCTCAATAGCAGGCGAGTCCTACACCACCATAGACGGCTGGTCGGGCTATCAGATCCAACCGGGCGTGCTGATTGTCCTGACCGGCAGCCTGAACGCGACAAGCATTACGGCGACGCCGACCGCCAACGCCAACGTGATCACCGACACCTATTCCGCCACCTGGGACAGTAAAGGGGCCATCACCACTGACTGGCAGACGCCGGGCACCGCGTCGCAGTGTGCGGGGATAAAGCGCACGGTCAGTGGCAACTTCTACAGTCTGGACGGATCCATCACCTCGCTCAATGTGACCTACGGGGTGTATGTGTCGCCAACGGCTGCGGCAGGGCCGTTACCGACGACCTATATGGTGCTGCATAAAACCAGCGGCTCCAACAGGGAGTACGCACTGAACTTCAGCAACCTGGTGGTGACCAAGACGCAATGTACGATGAACACTGCGGCGGTCGTGCCATTCGGTGATGTGACGCCGGGTCATGCAACGGACGGCAAGGGGATTGCGGTGCAGTCTTCGCTGAATGTGAACTGTACTAACGACGCCGGTACCAGCACGGATATCACCTATTCTGTGACGCCGAAAACCCAGGCAGGCGACGATTACACGCTGCCGATGATCTCGACCGCAGGCGGCAGTGTTGCGGGTGATATCCGCGGATTTATGGGCACAAACGCCAGCGCAGAGGCCGGATGTACCACCAGAGGCTCGTCCATGCGTATGGATAGCAGCAAAGCGGCGCTGCGGACGGTGTCTTCCACGCAGTCCTGGTCTGACAATCTGGTGTGGGTGTTGTGTCCGCGCCCGACGGCAGAACCCGGACCGGCCACGGCGGCGGCGACTCTGGATATCAACTGGTAACACACCTTCATTACGGATAACAAAAAAGGCGGACTGCATCACAGCAGGCCGCCTTTTTCGTTATCGGGTAAAGCCACAGAGGAAGGAAAAGGGCGCGCAGATCAGCGCAGGGGAAGGGCGTGCATAAGCTGGTGAAAGAAAACCGACGCCTCGACCGGCTTTGAGAAGAAATATCCCTGAAAGTGACTGACGCCCAGGGTGGCGAGCTTTTGTCGCTGTGCGTCTGTTTCCACGCCTTCGGCGATGGTCAGGCAGTGCAGTTCCGTTGCGACGGCTATAATGTTGCGCACAATCGCTTCTTTCACCGGGTCGGCTTCAACACCGGCCGTGAACATTTTATCGATCTTGATATAGCGCGGGCGAAACTGCATCAGATAATGGTAGTTAGCATTACCCGTTCCAAAATCATCGACAGAAAGATCAACGCCCAACAGCGCGAGGCTTTTGCACAGATCTTTCACCAACGTCGTATCTTCAACCGCTTCTCTTTCGGTGATTTCCAGCCCGATACGTAAATCCCGCTGCGCCGTATCCCTTTTGAACGCTTTGCAGAGATTCACAATGGCGTGATTTTTAAAATCTGCCGCAGAGACGTTAAAGAATAACGTGGTCTCAGGGCGACAGATAAATGCCATCGACATCACAGTGCGGGCGACGGACTGAATGCCTGACTCTGTGATGCGGGAAATAAGCCCGTTTTTCTCGGCAAGCGGAATAAAATAGTCAGGAGATATATTTCCAAGCGCGGGATGGTGCCAGCGCATCAATACTTCGCCCGCCACCGTTTCACCGGTTCGGGCATCCACAATGGGCTGAATAAAAGGCATCAGCTGGTGTTTATTGATGGCCCTGCGCAACATAAAAAGCAATGCGTGCGGCTGCGCCAGAGTTTTATCCGATAATGCAGATAACAGGGCGGATTTAAATGTCCGTTTAAAAATACGCATGGCGCACCGTAAGGTAATAACAGGACATGAGGTTTTAAATCATACCGTTTAAACATTCTATAAACGATCGCCCGTGAACGTGATATTTCAGACGGGAACTACAGGCGTAGTCATTGACGCACATAAAAATAATCTGAGGCCGATGTTGATCTTTTGTTAAGCGTGTAAAATCTGCCGGACGTGAACGAAATATTGTGGTGAATGCTGCAAGGTATTTTCACTAAGAAAAATCCATTTTTGAAATTATTGTAAGTTTTGGCTATCAAACCACTGCGGATTTTAACGTAAGGCTGATTTTACAGTGTGGTTGTAGGTGCTGCGAAAAGATTATTTTATGGTGATTTACACTATTTTTATCGGGAGTGTGCAGGCTAATGTCCTTTCGTCATGAAAAATTAAGATGAATTGAACGTTTTTAAATTGAAAGAAAATTCCTATTACTTTAGTAGTGTCAAAAATTTGTGGTTTCTGTAACTTTTATAAAAGGAAATGAAGCGAACTACTGACAGTTAAATAGGGTAAAAGGAACTACGGAAAGGGAATTTATATGGACTTATCAGACTCCGTGATTTCTGATGATTATTTTTTTATCTTCGGCTTCAGCGCGTTATTATCGCGGGAACTGATTGATGAGAATTTTTATATCGTCGATGTGGAGACCACCAGTTATGCGCAGGTGACCGATTCTGTCTGCCAGGGACGAAAGATTTTCGCTTTTATCTCCAATGATGTGGATTATTACGCATTGCAACATCTGGAGAATGTCACACTGATTGACCGGCGCAGTCCGGTAAAAGAAGTGCTGTCATGTTTACTGGTGAATAATTCACGTTTTAATTATCACGTGAAATATAAACTTTCTGCGCGGGAAAATGAAGTATTGACCTGTATGCAGCAGGGGCTGGATACGCAACAAATTGGTGAGCGATTGGGGATGAACATGAAAACGTTTTATGCCCATCGCACCCGCATGATTAACAAATTACAAATCAGCAATCGTATTAAGTTATACAAAAATATTGCCAGACACAGAGCAATAAGCTGACGGCGTAAGGCGCGGTACTACGCCGGGATCCCCATTCTAAGGACGGAAAAGCAGGTGGCATCACTCATTTTTATTTCAATAAAATGGAGCTGTCTCAATGAAATCAATTCATCATATTCCCCCGCATGAATTCTGGTACCAAACCCCGGCAGGCTGGGCCTCTGAAGCAGGGGGCACGACCGGCAGCGGCGAAAAACCTGAGCTTTCCTATTACGCCACGAATATCGGCGAACTCCGGCAGGCCATTGAGGAGTCCGGCGACCGTCCGAAACGCATCTGGATTGGCGGGCTGATTGACGCCAGCGGCGGCGTGCCTTATCTCAACCGTCAGGATCAGTCCCGGCGCGGCAGGATATTTATCGGCAGTAATACGACGCTGATGGGTATCGATGAAAATGCCCGGTTCGTTGAAAGCGCGCTGATTATTCAGGATGTCAGCAACGTCATTATTCATAATATTTACATCGAAAATCCTGTCGACGTCGATCCTCAGTTTGAAGAGGGCGATGGCTGGAACGCGGAATGGGACGGGCTGAGTATCATTCGCGCCCAGCATGTCTGGGTCAGCAATGTGACATTCAGCGACGGGCGTTTTACGATGGACATGTATAAAACCGTCGATGGCTGGAAATACGTCCAGCACGACGGTTCTCTGGATATCAAACGTGCCTCGGATTACGTCACCGTTTCGCACTGCGTTTTCACCCTGCACGATAAAACGATTCTCATCGGCCACAGCGACAACAATGACGAAGAAGACGCCGGCAAACTGCGCGTGACCTTTCACGACAATCTGTTTACCCGTGTGGTACAGCGCACACCACGCGTGCGTTTCGGCAATGTTCATCTGTTTAACAACGTGTTTGATAATGATGTCGCCGATCCGATATACAAATATCAGTACAGTTTTGGCATCGGAAAAGATTCCAGAACGTTGTCCGAACTGAACGTATTCAACGTGAAAGGGCAGACGGTTGCTTGCAGATTGTTCAAGGGGTTTGGCGGCGAATATTTGTCTGATTCGGGCTCGGTATTTAACGACACAACAGCGGATTTAAACGCCTGCGGTTTTAACACTACATCCGTCGTCAGGCCGCCCTATGACTATTTCCCGCAATGGGATCTGACGCCGGAGTTTGTCGATGCGGTAAGACGTTCAGCGGGAAACATGCTGGATTACCGCGTTCTGGTGTAAAAAAAATGCCCTGCGATCCATATGCAGGGCATTTCTTCCTGGCGACGTGCTAACTCGTCACTCTCCCAATTCAACCTCCACCCTGTGTTCAACGCCATCATCGTTGAGTGGGATCTTGTCACCGGCAAGCGGTGTGCCATCCAGCGTGACGCAATATTCTCCGGTACTGCGGCGGACGGTGATCAGATAACGGCTGCTGCCCTGCTGGTAGGTGACGGTGATTTCCGGCCAGTCCTGCGGGAGTTTACTGTGGATCGAAATGGCGTCGCCGTGGCGGGTGATGCCGAGCAAAGATTCGGTGATCAGGCGATACGTCCAGCCTGCAGAGCCGGTGTACCAGCTCCAGCCGCCGCGCCCGCTGTGCGGATCCACCGAGTAAATATCGGCAGAAATCACGTAAGGTTCGGCTTTGTAACGGCTGACGGCCTCCGGCGTCAGACTGTGATTGACCGGGTTAATCATCGACATCAATTGCCACGCGCGTTCGGTGTTGCCCTGTCTGGCAAAAGCCATCACCGCCCAGATTGCCCCGTGCGTGTATTGCCCGCCGTTCTCGCGTACGCCCGGCAGATAACCGCGAATATAACCCGGATTCGGCCCGTTGCCGTCGAAAGGTGGCGTCAGCAGTTTGATCAGCCCCGCGTCGCGGTCCACCAGATATTTGTCCACCGACTGCATGGCGCTGGCGGTACGTTCCGGTGTGCCTGCCCCGGAAAGCACTGACCAGCTCTGAGCGATGGCGTCAATCTGGCATTCCGCATTGACGTGCGAACCAAGCGTTTCACCGCTGTCGAAATAACCGCGCAGATACCATTCGCCGTCCCAGGCATGATCGTTGAGATTTTGTTTAAGCCGCGCCGATTCTTCGCGGCACAAGGTGGCGGTGGCGGTGTCCTGACGGATTTCCGCCAGTTCGCCGTAGCGTTGCAGCACGTCATACAGGAAGAAGCCCAGCCAGACGCTTTCCCCGCGCCCGCCCAGACCGACCAGATTCATGCCGTCGTTCCAGTCGCCCGCGCCCATCAGCGGCAGACCGTGTTCACCCATTTTAAGGCCATGTTTCAGCGCACGGATACCGTGTTGCCACAGGCTTTCGCGTGTTCCGCTGACCACCGGTTGTTCGTAGAAAGACTCTTCGCCCGGAGCCAGTAAGCGCGCCTCAAGGTATGGCACCTGTTCTTCTGCAATCGCGTCATCGCCAGTCACCGCGATGTAATGACTGATCGCCAGCGGCAACCACAAATAGTCGTCGGAACAGCGGGTGCGCACGCCGTTGCCGGTTGGCGGATGCCACCAGTGCTGAACGTCGCCTTCGATAAATTGCCGTGACGCGCACAGCAGGATCTGCTCACGCATACGTTCCGGTGCAGCGTGTGTCAGCGCCAGCGTATCCTGCAACTGGTCGCGGAAACCAAATGCGCCGCCGGACTGGTAATAACCGCTGCGCGCAAGGATCCGGCTGGCGAGGGTCTGATAAATCAGCCAGCCGTTGGTCAGCAGGTCGACAGATTTATCCGGCGTGGTGATCTGAATTTTATCCAGCACCTGATGCCAGTGGTGATGAATTCTGTCCAGCTCAGCCTGCGCGGCACCTTCCTGGAAGAACTGATGGATTAAGGCTTCGGCCTCACCGGCGTTTTGCCCCAGACCGAGGGCGAAAATAAAGGTGCGCTGATCGCCGTCAATGAGCGTGGTGGCGGACTGAACCGCACCGCACGGATCGAGCATTGCGCCGGTTTTATCCGACAGCCGCTGATTTTTCATTGCAGCGGGCGCTGCCGTTGACCCTGTGCGCCCGAGGAACTCACGACGATCGCCGCTCACCGAGCAGTGCGCGCCGGTTACGGCGAAGAAGGCGGTGCGCGGGGAGCCGTTGCTGGTGTAATGGTTGGTCGCCAGCACGCCGCAACCCTGAGCCACATGGGCCGCGGAGGTAACGATATGCATGGCTGATTTGGCGCGTAAATCCGCCATCACCCATTCGGCATAACCGGTCACAGACAGCCTGCGTGGCCGCCCCGAGACGTTGGTCAGCGTCAGCATAATCAGTTTCACCGGCGCATGTTCCGCCACTAACACCGTCATTTCGCTGCTGATCCCGTGTCCGGTATGCTCGAAAACGCTGTAGCCAAAACCGTGGCGTGTCACATAGCCGCCGTTTCCGCGCACCGGTAACGGTGCCGGTGACCAGACGCTGCCGGTTTCCTCATCGCGCAGATAGAACGCTTCACCGGAGCTGTCGCTGACCGGGTCGTTTTCCCACGGCGTCAGGCGGTATTCGTGGGCATTTTCAAACCACGTATAGGCCTGTCCGCTTTCTGAAATCACCGTCCCGAAACCGGCATTCGCCAGCACGTTTGACCACGGCGCAGGCGTATTCTGACCTTCGTTGAGCACAATCTGATATTCACGTCCGTCCGGCGAGAATCCGCCCAGCCCGTTGAAACAACTCAGGTCGCGTGGTGCTGCGGCAACCGGCGTATTGTCGGTGACGGTGCGTACCGGCAACAGGGCAGGCAGTGAGACGTGTGGCAATTGCATACGCAGGTTGAGCTGATCGGCGAGTGAGCCGCGGCGGTCGTCGATCACCACCCGCGCCACGCTCATCAGCAGTGTGCGGTCTTCCTGCGTCAGCTGTTCGCCATTGCGGACAAAAATCCCCCCCGGAATATCGGTCTGACTGGAACCCGCGCCGGAAGCGACCAGGCTGAGGATCTGATTTTGCAACGCCTGCTGATAGCCGCCGGAGTCATTGCATAACAACACCAGATCGACCTTCAGCCCTTTGAGACGCCAGTAGTTGTGCGCGCGGATAAGTTGCGTTACCAGCCCGATATTTTCATCGCTGGTCAAGGTGAGCAGCACGATCGGCAGATCGCCGGAAAGCGATTGCCCCCACAGACCGGATTGTCCGCGGCGGTTGGCGGCCACGGTCTGCGCATCGCCGCGCAGTTCCTGACTGGCGAAAACCAGCGCACCGGCCAGGCGGTTATACAATCCCGCGTCGTCTTCGGTGGCATTCAGCTGGCGCAGCACCACCTGACTGTGCGACCAGGCGATTTCGAATACCCGATCAGCAATATGATGGTCACGGTATTTTTCCAGCAGCATCAGACTTTGCAGCCGTGTTTCGGAAATGCCGTACACCATATCGATAATCACCGGCACGCCGGGTTTCAGGGTGATGCGCTGGCGGATGGACATCACCGGATCCAGCACCGCACCGGCGCTGTTCGTGAGCGGTCCTGCCTGACGCAAGGCCTGCGGGCTGGCCGCAGTATTGCCGCGTCCGATAAAGGCCGACCGGTCGGTTTCAAACGACGTTTCCCGTTCGAAAGAGCCGTGGATCGCCATCATATGGAACATCCACGGGCACTGTTCTTCCGGTTCACGCGGACGGCGGTGGCACAAAATCCCTTCCTGTGCGGGCACCAGTTCGGTCTGGACAAACAGATTGCTGAACGCCGGATGTGCGGTGTCATTGGCGGCTGGCGCCAGTACCACTTCGGCATAGGTGGTGATTTCCAGCTCACGCGGACGGCGGCCATGATGCGTAACCGTCATGCGGCGGATTTCGACGTCATCTTCCGGCGAAACCACGATGTGGGTTTGCATGGTCAGCGAACCCTGTGTGCGTTTGAATTCCGCACCGAAATCGTTCAGCACCGCGTGATAGGTGCCTTTCTGTTTGCCGAGTGGTTGCCAGGTATTGCTGTAGACCGCGCCGGACTCCGGATCGCTGAGATAGCAGAAAATCCCGCGGTTATCGCGCGTTGCATCTTCCCGCCAGCGGGTCAGCGTCAGGTCTTTCCAGCGGCTGACGCTGCCACCGGCCTGCGTCACCATCAGATGGTAATTCGTGTTAGACAGCAGCTGAATTTCCGGCGAGGCACTGCTGGTGTCGGTGAATTCACGCAACTCAATGTTCACTTTTTGCAGCGTGTTGTCATGAGATTCAAAGTGACGACGCGGACTGTATAGCTCGACGGCATCCGGCACTCGTTCCTGCAGCAGCAGGCGTGCCGACTGGAACGCGGCATTGGCGGCGAAGCGTGCGGTCATCGGCGCGCCGAGCAGCACATTGCCCAGCGCCAGGAAACCCATTCCCTGATGGTGAGCCATGTAAGAGCGCACCACGATGTAAATCTGGCCGCGGATCAGACGCGACGGGCTGTAATCCAGCGCGTCGTAAAAACCGTATTCGCCACGCGCACCGCAATGTTCCAGTACGTTGAGATTGAGGCAGGCTTCCTGCGGGCGGATCATCAGCGCCATCATGGTGGCATAAGGCGCGACCACCATGTCCTCACCAAGACCGCGCTTCAGGCCCAGACCGGGCACGCCGAAGGCGTGATACTGATAATTCTGATTGAGGTCAAATGCCGCATAAGCGGATTCAGAAATCCCCCACGGCACGCTGTTTTCCTTACCCCAGGCGATTTGCCGGTCAACGGCGGTCTGACACATCTGCACCAGCAGGGTATCCGGATAGGCCGGCATCACCAGTTGGGGCATCAGATATTCAAACATCGATCCGCTCCACGACATCAGCGACGGCTGTTTCTCGATCACGGTGAACAGGCGTCCGAGCGCAAACCAGCTTTTTTGCGGCAACTGGTTGGTGGCGATGGTGACGTAGTTGGTCAGACGAATTTCAGAAGGCAGCAGATCGTATTTCCCGCTGTCCAGTTTATGCGAGTCGCAGTTATATCCGACGGTCAGCAGATGGGTATTCTTGTCGTACAGGAAGCGGAAATCCATGCGTGCATGGTCATTAAGGCGTTGTTCAAGCTCGCCGATAATGTCCAGACGCTGCCGTGCCAGACCGATCGCGCGGGAAAGCGCCGGTGCCGTACGGGCATCCTGTTGCGCCAGCCATTGCAGTGAAGGGAGCGGTGCGTTTTGCGCCTCCGGCGACAATTCTGCGTAAAAATCTGTCCACGCCTGCAGACCGGCATCAAGTTGCTGCGCCAGTCGTTGCAGCCAGCCTTCTGCGGTGGTGGCAATCAGCGCACGCATCTCGCGCAGGCTCAAAATACTCTGCTCAGTTTTTTCGCCCGCAGCCTGTTTGAGACTTTCACGAAGCTTAGCCACCAGCGGTGCATCTGCCGGGATTTCCGCCATATTCAGCGTGTCTTCCAGCCCTTTCAGCCATGCCGGAAGATTGACGGCTGGCTGTGTTCGCCACAGACGTAAGCCGGTGCTCAGCGTCAGTAAATGCCCGGCCAGATTGCCGCTGTCTACACTGGAAATGTAGCGCGGATTGAGCGGCTGGAGCGTGCGTGTGTCGTACCAGTTATATAAATGTCCGCGAAAATGCTCGAGTTTATCCAGCGTATCAAGCGTCAGCATCGTGCGTTCCAGCACTTCACCCTGCGTGAGATAACCAAAATCCCACGCGGTGATATTGGCCAGCAGCGACAGCCCGATGTTGGTCGGCGAGGTGCGGTGCGCGATCACCGGCTGTGGGATTTCCTGGAAGTTATCCGGCGGCAGCCAGTTTTCTGTTTCATTCACGAAAACTTCAAAGAAGGACCAGGTCTGACGGGCAGCCTGACGCAGGTAAATCTGTTGTTGTGCGTCCAGATCCGGCACCTGGCGGCGGGCGGGCTGACTGAGCCAGCATAAAATACGCGGCGCGATAAACCACAGCAGGCCGAGCGGGACGGCAAAGCCCAGCAGCGGCGGACTTGCCTGCGCGGACAGCAAAATGACCGCCACGCCTGCCAGCGGATTAGCCCACATGCGGCGGTAGAAATATCCGGGCGAATGCGCACGGGATTTCGCGCTGATATTGACGCTCGCCCACTCATGTAACTTGCGATGGCTGACACTGAGTCGCCACAGTGTCAGCAAAATCGCCTGCACCGAATAGACGGCTTCGTGCGGCAACGTCATCAGATTAAGCAACACGCGGGAAATCCGGCTGACAGTCGCCGATGCCACACTTTTCAGATGCGGAACCAGCGCCCGTCGTGGCCCTTTATTCAGCAGGTCTAACACCAGTGCTACCAGCGCCGGGAACAGCAGCATCACGGTAATAAAACCGAGCCAGTAAAGTTTGTCCGGCACCACCAGCAGCGTGGTGAAGATCAGAATCAGCAGGGCAGGCGCGACCAGGCTGCGGCGCAGGTTATCGAACAGTTTCCAGCGGGAAAGCATGGTCAGCGGATTACGGCAGCGCGTCCCATCTTCCTGCGTGACATAAAACCCCAGCCAGTTAAGCAACTGCCAGTCGCCACGGATCCAGCGGGTTTTACGCGCCACGTCTGCCAGATAATGATCGGGATATTGCTCGTAAAGCACCACATCGCTGAGCATACCCGAGCGAGCGTAACAGCCTTCCAGCAGGTCGTGGCTGAGCACCAGATTTTCCGGGCAGGTGTTGTCCGTCGCACGGATGAACATATCGACGTCGTAAATACCTTTACCGACAAAAGAGCCTTCACCGAATAAATCCTGATAGATATCGGAAGACATCGACGAATAAGGATCGTTGCCCGGCACGCTGCTGCATAAAGCGGCATAGCGTCCCTGACCATTTTCCGGGATTTCCTCCGCCAGCCGTGGCTGGAGAATGGCGTAACCGGACACCACCCGATGACGTTTCTCGTCATACACCGGATGATTGAGCGGATGCGCCATTGCCGCGATCAGCTGATGAGCGGTGGCCCGCGGCAGCACGGTATCGCTGTCGAGAGTGATAACGTATTTCACCTGACGCAGATGCGCCTGCGTGCTGCCTTCGGTCAGCGAGAACGGCTCGCCTTCATCGCGCAGCCAGCGGTTAAGCGCATTCAGTTTGCCGCGCTTACGCTCATACCCCATCCACACGCCTTGTTTCTCATTGAGTTCGCTGTCGCGGTGCAACAGCGTAAACAGTGCGCCCTGCGCAGAGGGATAACGGCGGTTCAGCACCTGAATTTGCTGCACGGCAAAGGCCAGCAGGGCATCGTTATCCGCATTCTGCGGATTTACGCTGTCATGAAAATCACTGAGCAGCGCAAAATTCAGGTTAGGTAACACGTTGCCGAGATAACAAACTTCAAGGCTGCTGATCAGCGCCTCGATATTTTTGCGGCTGCCGAGCAGACACGGGATCACCACCAGTGTGCTGGCGGACGCGGGAATGCCACCGGCATATTCGAGGCGCGGCAGCGGTTGCGGCGTCCGGCTGCGGGTGGTGATTTCGCTGAGCAGATTGAGCGCGAACTGGCTGGCGACCAGCACTACCGGTACTAACAAACTCCACCATAACCAGTGCATGGGCGTATGGGCGGAACGGTAGAGTGCATCAGCGGTGACGGCGGTGGTCAGCAGCAACAGGCTGCCGAGCCACGAGAGCAGCGGAGTCTGGTTGAGGCGGCCACGCATGCGCGTCACCCATGAGAATCTGACATTCAGGTCTTTCTCAAGCGCCTTGCGCCCGGCGTCGATCAGGTAATAACCCACATGTCGTTGCTGGACAGCACCGCTGGCCTGTTGCGCTAAGGCAATCGCGCGGCTGGCGACAAAGGCCTCATCGTGGCGGGAGTTGCGCGAAAGGCGTTCTATCTGATGGCGGTAATTATCGCGGGTATCGAAGTGCATGGAGGCGTAAATGCCAGCGGGATCTTCATGCAGGATTTTCTCCACCACGCTGAGATTTTCAGCGAAATCCGCCCAGTCCATTTCTGTCAGCTGGCGTAATCCCATAATGCTGTTGCTGACTGAAAGCTGGTTGGCCGCCAGTTGCTGATTAAATTTGTCGATCACTTCCCGCTGCGTCAGGCCGACTTCGCTCAGACGCTGTTCCACCCAGGTCAGCGGCAGCGCCAGTATTGAACCGTGGCCCTGCAGGCGGCGAACCAGTTCGGCGACAAACGCGCTGGTACGCGGTGGATTGCTGCGCGCCATGTCGGCAATCACGATGATCTGACTGGCCGGATCATTCTCGGTGCTGTCTTGCAATTTATTGACCCAAAAATCGGCCAGATTGCGCTCCTGCTGTGCATTTGCCACTTCAATGCTGACGCGGCGCAGATTCTCGATCAGCGCCAGGCGCAGCATCCCCGGAAATGCCCACAATTCGCCGAGCGTCAGCTGTCGCACGCTCTGATAGGTGGAGAGAAAACGGGTGAGCGTGGTGATGTCCCAGAGTCCGTCGCTGTGGCTGACGACTTCGGTGGCGATGTCATAAATACGCGGGCAAAAATGCGGTGCGCCCAGTGAGGGCAGGCCTTTGCCGAAGTTTTTCGGCAGCAACTGGCGAACGACGCGGATCTGTTCTTCGATCAGATAAAAGTTGTCGAGCAGCCATTCTCCGGCGGGCGTGATACTGGCTTTCTCACCACTGCTAAGGATAAGACAGCTGCGGGTCAGGACTTTTTCGTTATCGTCGAGACGTTTAAGCAGGTAGTAGGGCAGTTTCTTACCGGAAAGCTTATGAGAGAGTGCCAGCTTGCCGCCAAAACGTTCCATCTGATCCGCCGAGAAGAGTTCGGCGCGGATAGGCGCGGGATTTTCCAGCGCGCTGGCCCGATGACGTCGGGTAATGACCGGAACAGGTGGTGCTCTTTTACTTTTAAACCAGTTAATCACAGCATTTTTCACGTCGACATACCTTACGCGAACCCGAAAAGGCAGTTGCCTGGGCTGCGATAAGAGTTCACACGAAGAGAATAGTGGGCAGAGGGCAGGGAGGCAGATCGAATTTGTCGCCGGGCGGGCGTCTCCCCTGAGCTTAGTCTCTTTTGAGGCGGAGCGTGCGTTTAGTTTCCAAAGTTGCTGACGTTTCAGCGCAGATCACTGCAAAATTAATGGGGATCGTGAAACAGCGCTGAAATTCGTTGTCATTGTTTTCTCTCGTGTTGTCTATTTTCAACTACACTTTCCGTACCCCTACAGCGCCAAATAAAAGAGCGCGTTATGAATAACGAGAAAACATCATGATCATTTCTGCATCAACGGACTATCGCGCTGCGGCAAAAAGTAAACTGCCGCCATTCCTGTTTCATTACATCGACGGTGGCGCTTATAACGAGCACACGCTGCGTCGTAACACCGCCGATCTGGCTGATATCGCCCTGCGCCAGCGCATCCTGAAAAACATGTCGGATCTGAGTCTGGAAACCGAATTGTTTGGTGAAAAGCTGTCGATGCCTGTGGTGCTGGCACCGGTCGGGCTGACCGGCATGTACGCGCGACGTGGCGAAGTTCAGGCCGCCCGCGCCGCAGCAAAAAAAGGTATTCCGTTCACGCTTTCCACCGTCTCCGTCTGCCCGATTGAAGAAGTCGCACCGGCCATCGATCGCCCGATGTGGTTCCAGCTTTACGTGCTCAAAGACCGTGGATTTATGCGTAATGCGCTGGAACGCGCACAGGCCGCAGGCGTCAAAACGCTGGTGTTTACCGTTGATATGCCGGTGCCCGGCGCTCGTTATCGTGATGCCCATTCCGGTATGAGCGGCCCGAATGCTGCTGCCCGCCGCATGTTACAGGCAGTGATGCATCCGCAATGGGCCTGGGATGTGGGTCTGAACGGTAAACCGCACGATCTGGGGAATGTCTCGGCCTATCGCGGTAAACCGACCACGCTGGAAGATTATATCGGCTGGCTGGGGGCAAACTTCGACCCGTCAATTTCATGGAAAGATTTAGAGTGGATCCGCGAATTCTGGAAAGGCCCGATGATTATCAAAGGCATTCTGGATCCGGAAGACGCGAAAGATGCGGTGAAATTTGGTGCAGACGGCATCGTGGTGTCTAATCACGGCGGCCGCCAGCTCGACGGCGTGCTTTCCACTGCGCACGCACTGCCCGCCATCGCCGACGCGGTGAAAGGCGACATCACTATTCTTGCCGATTCCGGTATCCGCACCGGTCTGGACGTAGTGCGCATGATTGCCCTTGGCGCAGACAGCGTATTACTGGGCAGGGCGTTTGTGTACGCGCTGGCGGCGGCGGGCGAGGCGGGCGTGATTAATCTGCTGAACCTGATCGAGAAAGAAATGCGCGTGGCGATGACATTAACCGGCGCGAAATCGATATCTGAGATTAGCGCGGAATCGCTGGTGTACGGAAGAAGTTTGCGCTGATGCGGTCATTCCCGGGGCCGTCTGCTATGACTGCCCCGGTCTTATCACTCTGCCACGCAATACCCGTTTCTTCCCGCATGTTTTGCCTGATACAAGGCGCTGTCAGCGCGCTTTAGCAACTCCAGCGCCGTCATTCCCGTTGCCCATTGCATGATGCCCTGACTGACCGTTATGGTTTCTGAAACCTGTGATAACGCATGGGGAATAGCGGCGTTTTCGACACTCTCCTTGATGCGTTGCGCGATCACTGTTGCGTCGTTGGCACCCGCGTTGTGGAGCAGAATGACGAATTCCTCGCCACCGTAGCGGGCGACCAGATCAGCCGGTTGCCGGACGACATTCTTGAAGCATTCTGCGATGCCCACCAGACAGCTATCTCCCGCCTGATGACCGTAATGGTCGTTGTATTTTTTGAAGAAATCGACGTCAATCATGATCAGTGAAAAGGTGCCACCCGAACGTTCTGTCTGAGCAATAAGTTGTTCGAGCTGATTATCAAGCTGGCGACGGTTTGCTACACCCGTCAGCGGGTCGTAATGCGCCAGATTATCCAGCTTACTGACCAGCAGCTGGTTATCACATTCCCGGCGAATCGAGAGCACAAACCAGCGGCTCAGCATGATGCGACCGGTTTCGAACAGGGCACTGGCGATCAGAATAGCCGCAACTTCTAATACCGGAATAGTGTTGTCACGAAAAATCAAATGTATAAACAGTGATAACCACAGCGGCGCGATGAAGCTGTAAAGGACAGGCATGGTCGGATAGAGCGCAATCAGCGCGGTAAAAATCAGCATGCAGAACAGAGGAAAGACCATTTGCTGCTGCGCATCGCTGGCCAGCATGTAGTGGAACACCACCGCCCAGTACAATCCCACCAGAAAAGCCAAGGCCATCGCCGGTGTGCGCGAACGGATGAAACGTAACACTGGCAGTGCAATGACAAAAAACACTAAAAAAATTAGCGATAACTTGTCCAGCACCGGTCCGGCAATCGCCACGTCGGCGTGCGGATCGAGCAAAAGTCTGAACTGGTGGCGACCAAACAGAAAAAGTACAAAACATAAATTAGCGATCATCAGCCAGATACCGCTGGTACGCAGTGCCGCTTTTTTATAATGATCCAGCATGGCGTTAAACGCAGTGTCTTGCAGCGTGTGAGTGGTCTTTTGCATGGCTTTCCTTAACATTGGCTATGGAGATAGTGTAGCCGAAACAGTTCCGGTGTCTCGCTTCAAAAACCGTGGGCTTGGCGCCCACACTGGCCTTAAAAAGCAGTCTGCCTTTGAATTTAAGATCGTGCGGGCGATTCAGAAATCTTGCTGAACGGAGCGGCCTGGAGACCCATGGCTCCAGGACCGAGAGAAGGGACCGCTACGCGGCAAGATTTCCAGCCTGTCGCTGTGGTGGCTGAAACATGTCTGACTGCGATAGCGCGCAGTTAAAGAGCCCGGGATTCTTAAGGGTGGCGGCGATAAGCCACCCTTAAGGCCGTGTGGGTGGCTACCCACGGTTTTGAACTTGAACCAAGTCGGTGCGGGTGGCTACCCACGGTTTTGAACTTGAACCAAGTCGGTGCGGGTGGCAACCCACGGTTTTGACGTTAAATTATGGTCTTGATCCGCCACGCTTCCCGCCCGCGCGCCCGTACACAAGCCTTGAGTAACTCCGCGGTGACTTCAGCAATGGCTGTCTCATCTACCGGCGGCGCAGCCGCAAACTCCCTCAGCCATTGCTGCCTTGCTGCTTCCAGCCTGTCGGCAGGCCTGACTCGCAGCGACTTCCGCAGCGCGCCGCGTTTCTCCTCCAGTGCCTGCGGGCTGATGCCGTCAATCAAAGTGGGGATCTGCGCGATAAACGCATCAATAAACCCCAGCAACGCTTGTGCATCATAGGCGGGCGACTGTAAGGCAAACAAAATCCCGGACTGACGCGCGGTCTGATGGAAACGGCAACTGACCACATAGCCAATATTCTTTTCAACGCGGTATTGCTGGAAGAATGCTGGCTCAAGAAAAGAAGCCAGAATCTGCGTGGCGGCCAGATATACGGCGGTGTTTTCCGTCAGCGGCCTGAACACCAGTACCGCGGCGTCATCACCCGCGGTCGCGAATTCATGTGACTTTTCGGACGAGCCGCAGATCACTTCCGGCAGTTTTGCGAGCAGCGTGCGGATCGCAATCTCCGACTCTGCCTTGCGTTGCTCCTGTTCAAAAAGCCGTTCGCCCTGCGTCAACGCTATAGCCGAGGGCGTGCGCAGCAGCGCACGTGCTGTGGAGAGCGTACGTGTTACCCATTCCTGTGGCCCGCTGAGCTGCAATAATCCATTTCCCTGAACATGCGTAAAGACCAGCGAATTGCCCTCATGAGCAGATTGCGCACTAAGGGCGCGCAGACAGGCACGGGCGATACAGGCCTGATGTAAGGTCAGGGGCGCGCCGGTGGTGTGAACCCTTTCGTCTGTTTTGTGCACAATCCCATTAGGTGGGAGATGGAAAGCAAAAGATAATTTTGTGACATTGTCACTTATTACGCCCCGCTCATCGAAACTCACTGGCAGGTTGAAACCTTGTGCGGATGTGTTTTGCCCCTGAACATCCGGCGCAATCCACAGTCGCGTCATGTTCCGCGGATGCAACTCAGCGAGTAATGTTTGCCAGCCATTTTGCGCGGCGGGCGGAAAGTCCAGTGTTCGCGTGCGCAATTGATCCAGCGGCGTTAAGCGGCTGAAATCGCGATGTGCGAGGGCGGCATAATGTTGCAGATGTGCCGCGCTTAAATCGCGGATCTGTTGCAGCCACAGGCAGAACAGCGTTTCGATGCGGGCGCGCAAACCGGGCGAAGTCTCGCAGACGAGAAATTCAATACTGAGAATATCGACACTGCCGGATGTGTACGGCAGCGAAACCCGCACATCATCGGCCAGTGCCTGCGTCCGCAGGATGTCCAGCAAACTATTCGTTGCCTCGTCTGTCAGTAGCTGACGCAATAAGGTCAGGGCAGGGCAATGCGTGACCGGGAACGAAAAACGCAGCCGCGGTGAACCGTCAAGACGCAGCTGAAGATGGCGTTTGTCGCGTAATACAACAGGCTGAGCGGGTGCCGGCTGATAACCGTTGCGGGCTGAAAAGGCATTGCCGTAACGTTCTGCCAGCGCGGTCAGTTCTTTGAAAGATTGCGGGCCCTGCAGCCACAGCGTCAGATGGTCTGCGGTGAAAAATTGCTGATGATAGTGCGTCAGCGCCCGTTGCAGTGCGGGAATATCTTCGCCGAAAGAGGCACGGTTACCGACGTGAAAATCGTGCAGCCGCGCCGGAGCGTTAAACGTCAGACTCAGTGCCGCATCACACAGCGAGTCTGCATGGCCGGTCAGCATGTTGTATTCGGCGTCAATGACAGACACTTCCTGCCTGACCGAATCCTCTGCCAGCAGCGGTTGCGCCAGCATATCCACCAGCCGTGCCAGACCCGCTTCAAATTTTGCCGGGGTCATGTCGAAAAACCATGCGGTGGCATTCGCGTGCGTGGTGGCGTTGAGTTTTGCGCCTTCCGCCTGCGCCCACATCATCAGCCGTTCATCGCCCTGAAACTCACGGCTTCCGGCAAACACGACGTGCTCGAACAGGTGCGCCAGACCGGGAAACGCGGGCGGTTCGTGATGACTTCCGGCATTCAAATGAATGAGTGCGGCAGCACGCGAGGCCTGTGGGTCGTGAAGCATGTTAACCCGCAGGCCGTTTGCCAGCCTCAGTGACTGCACGTCAGGCAGCATCAGCGCATCAGCCCTTGAAGATCAGTTGCGAGTTCGCGCGGTTGCGGAACTGTAGCTGATTGATCTGAATGTTGGTGCAGTTCGCCTGTTCGCGTGCGGCGAGGATCATGCCGTGATGTTCAGATTTGGAGCACACCGGATCGGCGTTATCAGCATTGCCGGTCAGCATAAATGCCTGACAGCGACAGCCGCCGAAATCTTTCTCTTTTTCAGAGCAGGAACGGCAGGGTTCCGGCATCCAGTCGAAGCCACGGTATTTGTTAAAGCCGAAGGAGTCGTACCAGATTTCCTGCAACGTATTTTCAAGCACTGACGGGAATTCCACCGGCAGCTGGCGCGCGCTGTGGCACGGCAGCGCCATGCCTTCCGGCGTGACACTTAAGAAAATCGCGCCCCAGCCGCCCATGCAGCCTTTAGGACGTTCTTCGTAATAATCCGGCGTCACAAACAGCAAATTCGCCAGATTACCGGTTCCGGCCATTTTCTCGCGGTACTGATGTACCACGTCTTCGGCGCGGGCGATCTGCTCCCGGGTCGGCAGCAACCCTTCGCGGTTGAGCTGTGCCCAGCCGTAAAACTGACAAGTCGCCAGTTCGACATCGTCGGCGTCCAGCTCAATGCTCAGGTCGATAATTTTGTCGATCTGATCGATGTTATGGCGGTGCAGCACGAAGTTCAGCACCATCGGATAACCGTGGGCTTTTACTGCTTTTGCCATCGCCAGCTTTTGCTGGAAAGCTTTAGCATTGCCCGCCAGCGCGGCGTTCAGCTCTTCGTCGCTGGCCTGAAAGCTGATCTGAATATGATCCAGGCCGGCTTGTGCAAACGCATCGATTTTCTTTTCCGTCAGCCCGACCCCGGACGTGATCAGGTTGGTGTAAAAACCCAGATCACGCGCAGCGCGGATGAGCTCCGGCAAGTCTTTACGCACCAGCGGTTCGCCGCCGGAGAAACCGATTTGCACCGCGCCCATTTCCCGCGCTTCTTCAAACACCTTGATCCACTGGGCGGTGGTCAGTTCTTTTTCCTGTTTGGCGAAATCAAGCGGATTCGAGCAATACGGGCATTGCAGCGGGCAGCGGTAAGTCAGTTCGGCCAGCAGCCACAGTGGCGGTTTGACCGCAGGTTTAAGCAGGTTCACGGAAGGTAATCCACTTTTGTGCATGGGCCTGAGCGAAGAAATCTTTGACGTCATCATTCACGCCACCGGCTTCAGGGAAGCGCTCATTCAGCTCATCAATGATATTGGCAATCGTCCGCTCGCCGTCGACCAGTTGCAAAATAAACGTCGCACTGTCGTTGAGTTTTGCCATGCCTTCCGGATACAAAATCACGTGGCAGTCCTGCGTTTTTTCAAATTGCATGCGGTAGCCGCGGCGGAACATCGGCGTGTAGTGTTCGGTAATGGTGATCACAGGAGTCGTCCTTTGTGCCAGACCGCCTGTTGCGTCACGCTGTGATACGGCGGGCGGTTAAGTTCGTAAGCCAGGGTCATGGAATCGAGCATGCTCCACAGAATGTCGAGTTTGAATTGCAGGATTTCCAGCATACGCTGTTGTTTTTCAACGGTATCGCAGTATTCCAGCGCCAGTTGCAGGCCGTGTTCGACGTCGCGATTCGCCTGACTCAGACGGCTGCGGAAATAGCCGTAACCCTCTTCCTCGATCCATTTGTAATGCTGCGGCCAGGTGTCGAGACGCGCCTGATGGATTTGCGGGGCAAACAGTTCGGTCAGCGAGCTGCACGCGGCTTCCTGCCAGACGGCGCGGCGGGCAAAGTTGACGTAGGCATCGACGGCGAAACGCACGCCCGGCAACACCATTTCTTCTGACAGCAGCACGTCACGATCCAGACCGACCGCTTCACCCAGCCGCAGCCAGGCTTCGATACCGCCTTCACTGCCGTCATAACCGTCGTGATCAAGAATTCGCTGCACCCATTTGCGGCGGGTCAGCGGATCCGGACAGTTAGCCATAATAGCCGCGTCTTTCAGCGGAATGCTGGTCTGATAATAGAACCGGTTCGCTACCCAGCCCTGAATTTGCTCGCGCGTCGCCTGACCATTGTGCATCGCAATATGGTAGGGATGATGGATGTGGTAGAACGCGCCTTTGGCACGCAGCGCCTGTTCAAATTCTTGCGGCGTCATCGGTGACGTCGGGTGTGAAGAAGTCGTCATAATCGTATTTACCTAAAGTTCGATGCGCATCCCGTCCCGGCTGACTTCAATATTTTGCTGCGTCAGCGCCTGCCGCTCGGCAGAGGATTCATTGAGGATCGGGTTGGTATTATTAATATGGATGAGAATTTTGCGTTCCGCCGGAAGGGAAGAAAGCAGGGCAATCAGCCCCTGTTCTTCGGCAAGCGCCAGATGGCCCATGTCTTTGCCGGTATTGCGGCCAACGCCGGTGGTCGCCAGCTCGTTGTCCTGCCACAGCGTGCCGTCAATCAGCAGGCAGTCAGCTTTATTGAGCCACTTCATCAGCTCGTCGTCCGGCTCGCCCAGACCCGGTGCGTACAGCAGCGAGGTGCCGGTTTTCGTGTCTTCAATAAACAGCGCGATATTGTGGCCGGGGAGCGGTTTGCCGCGGTATTTCGAATAAGGCGGTGCGTTGCTCAGCAGCGGAATGGCAGTGAATTTCAGATCCGGGCACACGGCCACGGAGAAGCTGTTCTCCGGCTCGATAGCGTGGTGTTGCAGGCCGCCATTCCAGTGCGAAAGCATAGTGAAAATCGGGAAGCCGGTAGTGAGATCGTCGTGGACTTCCGGCGTACACCACACCTGATGCGGGCAGCCTTCGCGCAAATTCAGCAGACCGGTGCAGTGATCAATCTGGCTGTCGGTCAGGATGATGGAACCGATGGCGGTGCCGCGCAAAACGTCGTGTTTAATCAGTTCGGGCGTGGCGGCAATCTGGTGGCAAATGTCCGGCGAAGCGTTACACAGCACCCAGTCGGTGCCGTTGTCGCTGACGGCGATAGAGGATTGCGTGCGCGCGGAGGTTTTCATGGTGCCATTGCGCACACCCTGACAGTTGCTGCAATTGCAGTTCCACTGCGGGAAGCCGCCGCCAGCCGCTGAACCAAGTACGATAATTTGCATGTGTGAACCAGGGGAAAGGGAAGGAAGATGCCCACAGCGAACCGTGGGCATAAAGGCTTAGCGGTTAGAAATGTACAGCGTCACTTCTAAGCCTAAACGCAGGTCTTCGAAAGAAGGTTTAGTCCACATGATAACGTCCTCTTGGTGATTACAGTTTTAAGTTCACTGCCGCTTTCATTGCGGCAGGTGATCGGCTTATTGTCAAATATCGCCGGTTTGGCTACAAAAATGTTGCGATGGTGCCAGACCGATATTGCCCTGTAAGCCACAGGGATTAGCGCAAAACGCCGGATGAAAAACTATTCACCCCACGTTTGCTTTAATACTTTCAGCCAGTTGCGGTACGCGATTTTTTCGATAAGCGGCTTGCCGTAGCCCGCATCAGACATGGCCTGCAACAGAACGGGCAGTCCGGCGACATCACCCAGCGAGTCCGGCACATTGATACCGTCGAAATCCGAACCAAAACCGACATTTTCTTCGCCCAGTTTACCAATAAGGTTATCAAGATGTTTAACAATTTCGGTGATCGGGGTATCGCCATTGCGTTTTCCATCGGCACGCAGAAACGCGGTGCCGAAATTCACGCCAACAAAGCCGTCACTTTCGGCAATGGCGGCCAGTTGTTTATCGGTCAGATTACGCGGTTGCGGGCATAACGCATGGACATTGGAATGAGTGGCGACCAGCGGGGCATCGCTGAATTTTGCTGTCTGCCAGAAGGCTTTTTCGTTCATGTGCGAGACATCGAACAGAATTTTTTTGCGGTTGCATTCACGCAGTAAATCAAGCCCGGCGGGCGTCAGGCCATCACCGGTATCCGGCGAACCCGGAAAATCACCTTTCACGCCAGTACCAAACTGATTGGGTAAATTCCACAGCGGCCCGATGCTGCGCAGCCCTTTTTCATACCAGACTTCCAGCCGTGAATAGTCATCGCCCAGCGCTTCCGCGCCCTCGATATGCATCACCATTGCCAGTACGCCGTGAGCAATACAATGCTCAATTTCGGCGACCGTCCGGCAGATTTTTGCCCGCCCGGATGACTGCGTTTCAAGGCGTTCAAGCAATGAAATCTGCGCCTGCGTGATGGCTAACGCGTCATGTGATTCTGGCGGAGAATTTGGCTTCAGTTGCGGCATATACGAAGCAGGTGGTACGAAAATGGCAAATAAACCGCCTGCGAAACCGCCGAGGCGACAACGCCTGAGATCGAGATGCCCTTCAAGTGCGCCATCAAGAAACTGAGCAGCAGGATCTGCTGCGTCATGCAGCCACAGGCGAAGTAACAGGTCGTTATGACCGTCAAAGACAGGGGGATTGGGGATGGTGTTCATGATGTTAATGGTACTTTATAAAAGCACGAAAATGTATGCGGAATATGTAATGGTTTGTTTGGGGGATGTTAAGTGATTTGACTGACTTGTTTTCATGTGGAGGTGAAAGAAAAATACGGCTTTGACCCTTTGTCTGTTGGTCAGGCAAATCTCAGTCAGCTCCCTCCCCTGCGAAGGGGAGGGTTGGGGTGGGGTATTAAGGTCAAAATCCAATAGTTAAAGTGTGCTTTTACAAAGAATTAGCCATTAAAACCCCCTCCCAACCTCCCCCTTCGCAGGGGGAGGAGCAAACAGAAAACATTCTGCATTTGAATTATTGCTGCGGCCTCAGCAAATCAGAAACTATAGCTCGCCGTCACCGACACATTCCTCGGTTCACCGTAAACCACATACTGGTTCACGCTGGTGTCATATTCCTTGTCGAACAGGTTGTTGATATTGCCCTGCACGGCCAGCTGTTTCGTAACCTGATACCGGCTGAACAGATTGACCAGCGCGTAGCTGCCTTGTTCTGCATAACGGGTGCCGTTGCCGCTCGGGCCAGGGACGTCCTGCCAGACGTGAGTCTGCCAGTTCACGCCACCGCCGACGGTCAGATCCTGCAACATCGGCAGACGGTAGCTTGAGAACAATTTCAGCTGGGTGCGCGGCAGTTGCGGGTTAACCGCATCACCGTTTTCATCTTCTGCAATGTAACGGGTGCCGCCGAACGTCATCTGCCAGTTATCGGTCAGTGCGCCGTTCACTTCAAATTCCACGCCACGGCTGACGGTGCCGTCTTTTCCTTCATAGGCCGTATCGGTCAAGCCCGGGATTGTACGGCCGGTACTCTGCGCAACGTTGTCCAGTTCTGCACGGAAGATGGAAACGGACGCTGTCAGGCGGCTGTTAAACCAGTCAGATTTCACACCGGCTTCGTAGTTTTTACCGATAACCGGGGAAAGATACGCGCCGTTGATATCACGGTAAGTCTGCGGCTGGAACACCGAGGTGTAGCTCGCGTAGGTCGACCAGGTATCGTTGATATCAAACACCAGACCGGCGTACGGCGTGATGTTGTTCTTCTCGATCTGATCGGTCAGCGTGTGCGAGTTCCAGTTGGTGTAACGCGCCCCGACGATCAGATGCAGCGGATCGGCCAGTGAAAGACGTGTTGCAACATAGGCTGACTTTTGACGGATAGTGTCGTCTTCGGCCAGAGAACGCGGGTTCCAGTCGGTCTCAGGGAACTGTCCGTTGAAATCATTAAAGTTGCCGAGCTCTTCGGTGGAAATATTGGCAAAGGAGCTGTAATAGGTGTTCTGCTGTTTGCTGTAGCTCACGCCGGTCATCAGCTCGTGCTGACGGCCAAACAGCTGGTACGGACCGCTGGCAAAGGCATCGACACCATCGACTTTACGCTTACCGGTGTTGTAGCCGGTACCCGCAACGACCGGATATCCGGCATAGGCAGATTCACCGACGCCGGTGGTTTTATCGAATGTGCCGTCGATATACATCATCTTAGAGTCGATGTGCGATTCGGTATGCGTGCCGTTCAGGGTCGCCTGCCAGCCGTTGTCGAAGGACTGTTTCAGGGTGGTGAACAGCTTGGTGGTTTCTTTATCGCTGTAAGCCCAGTCCGGTGCCGAGTTAAAACCACGGCGATAGTCGGTTTTGCTGCCGTCCAGATACCAGCGCGGCATTCCGCCCCAGGTCGGGCTGTCGGTGTTGGTTTGCTGGAATTCATAGCCCGCCGAAAGCAGGGTGGAATCAGTCAGGTCAGCATCCACGGTGGCATACACGAATTTTTTGGTCGCGCCGTAACGTTCAACGTAGCTGTTTTTATCCTGATAACCGGTGACAAGACGGCCGCGCACGCTGCCGGATTCATTCAGCGGGGTAGATAAATCCGCCACATAGCGTTGTTTGTTCCAGCTGCCGTAACTGGCGGAAACATTGCCGGTGAACTCTTTACTGTCGGCATGTTTGCGCTCCTGGTTGACGGACGCTGACGGATTCCCCGGACCGGTCATCAGGCCTGTTGCGCCACGGACAACTTCGATACGATCATAAATGGCCGTGTCGGACTGGGAATCACCAATGTCCCAGCGTGGGTCAAACGTGGTCGGGATGTTATCAACCATGTAGTTGTCGATCAGAAAACCGCGCGCGTAGTAGGTACGGCGGTCAAGGTCAGAGACACTTTCCTGGATCCCGGTGGTATTTCGCAGCACATCACCCAGCGACTGAAGCTGCTGATCCTGCATACGTTGTGTGCTGATAATGCTGACGGACTGCGGGATATCGCGTGCAGTCAGCGCCATTTTGGTGCCCGCAGTGGTAACCGGCACACTGTAATCGGTCGCTGAGGTATCTGCCGCGCTGGTGTCGTTCTGACCGGTGACGACAACCGTGTCTTCAGCGGTTTTTTTTGCGCTGGCTTCTGCTGCATAAGCACTATGCAATGAAGATGAAACCAGCAGGGCAATGATGGAAAGTGAAAGTTTCTTTCCTGAATTGTTTTGAGGATTTTCCTTAACACTCCTGACGGCGTAATTCCCTGTAAAATTTGACATAAGTATTCTCCACACGGTTATTTTCTTATTTTTTAAGCCACTGCATTTTTTATGAATACGGCTTTATCAGCATGAGCAAACCCCGCCAGGATCCCCCGTAACAAGGGCTGGAGAAGATAAAATGAGCATGGTTAATAAAGCGAATGAGAATAATACGCATTGGGTTTACTGCTGTAAATAAATATTACAGGCGGGGGCTACACCGATAGCCGCAATGCTCCCTCCCCTGCGAAGGGGAGGGTTGGGGTGGGGTATTAAAGACAAATTAAGAAGCAGGAGTTTGCTCTGACCAGAACAGTGTTTGCCCTTAAAACCCCCTCCCAACCTCCCCCTTCGCAGGGGGAGGAGCAAAGATGAAAACAGTGTGCCGTTGAATTTAAGATCGTGCGGGCGATTCAGAAATCTTGCTGAACGGAGCGGCTTCGAGACCTATGGCTCGAAGACCGAGAGAAGGCACCGCGCAGCGGCAAGATTTCCAGCCTGTCGCGGTGATACCTGAAACATAGCCAGCGAGCGGTAGCGCTGGTTGTAAAAGCGGGGAGAGATCCAAGAGAGGGAAAGCACTTCCCTCTCTTGGGCGGTTTCGGCACGAATGGCTACGTGATAACCGTTGTTAAGAAACCGAAATATTCTCGATCCAGCCTTCACGGCGAGTGAGAACAATTTGCAATTAAAAATCCACCTTTTAGCCATTAAGAAATCTAGACATCTAAACGTTCGTTTTGTAGAGTGTCATCACCTGCCGTGTTAACGATTGATTCGGCTAAGAAAAATACGATGGTGGTGACACAATGTTCAGTAACATTAAAATCCTCGATGGCGGCATGGGTCGCGAACTGGCCCGGATGGGCGCTCCTTTTCGTCAGCCTGAATGGTCTGCGCTGGCGCTGATAGAGGCTCCGCAGTTTGTGCGTGCCGCGCATGATGCCTTTATCGCTGCCGGTTCTCAGATGATCACCACCAACAGCTACGCCGTCGTGCCGTTCCACGTCGGGGACGATGTTTTTGCTGAGCAGGGCGCGGCGCTGATCGCTCTTTCCGGCAAACTGGCGCGTGAAGCGGCGGATGCGGCTCCGGCTAAGGTGCTTGTTGCGGGTTCGCTTCCTCCGGTTCTGGGTTCTTATCGCCCGGATCTGTTCGAACCGGTGGCGGCTAAAAAATTACTTCAGGTGCTGGTGGATAACCTGACCGCTAACGTCGACGTCTGGCTGGCGGAAACACAGAGTTCTGTGGCGGAAGTTGAAGCGGTGCGTGATGTGCTGGGCGATGACCCGCGTCCGCTGTGGCTGTCCTTCACTTTGCAGGACAATCTTGACCCACAGGGCAACGCGCTGCTGCGTTCCGGCGAATCCATTGCTGAGGCGGTGAACGCTGCACTGCGGATTTCTGCCGGTGCGGTGCTGTTCAATTGCAGCCGTCCGGAAGTGATGGCGACGGCGGTGAAAACCGCACGCGCTGCCCTGACCTCGCAGGGATCGGCGCTTGATATCGGTGTCTATGCCAACGCCTTTGAACCTTCCGATAACACGCGCGGTGCCAACGAAGGGCTGAGCAAAATGCGTCAGGACACCGATCCTGCCGGATACCTCGATTTCGCCAAAGACTGGGTGGCGCAGGGCGCAACGATGGTTGGCGGCTGCTGCGGCATCGGGCCGGAACACATTGCGGCGCTGAAAAAAGCTTTCGTTAAATAACGTCCATAAAAAGAAAAAATCACATTTTTATTCTGAAGGCATCCTTCGGAGACAGGGGAAACACATGATTGATCGTCGTTCGTTTATTAAAAGTGCGGGGGCACTTACCGTTGCTGCGGCAACACATTCTCTGTGGCTGGGAAATGCTTTTGCTGCGGAGACAGATAAACCGAAAAAGGGCGGCCATCTGGTCGTCGGCGTGGATAACGCCTCAAGTACTGACCGTCTGGATCCGGCGTTCTGGTTCGAAACTTATATGTATTTCGTCGGCTCGCAGATGTTTAACAATCTGGTGGAAATCGACGAAAACGCGAAGCTCGCGCCGTCGCTGGCCGAGTCGTGGGCTTCCACTGACGGCAGCAAAACCTGGGTGCTGAAAATACGTCAGGGGGTGCAGTTCCATGACGGTCGCTCACTGGGCGCGAAAGACGTGGTGTATTCCCTTAATCACCATCGTGGCGAGAAATCCACGTCGCCGGTGAAAGGGTATCTGGATCCGGTCAGTTCCATTGAAGCCACCGGTGAACATGAAGTGACGATCAAACTCACCGCCCCGGACGTCGAATTCGTCTGGCTGCTGAGCGCCGTGCATTTCGCCATTACCGCTGAAAACGAAAGCTTTGATAAAGGCATCGGTACCGGCGCCTTTATCCTGGAGAAATTCCAGCCAGGCGTCACCACGCTGACCAAACGCAATCCGAACTACTGGAACAGCGAACGCGGTCATGTCGATTCGGTCGAAACGCTGGCAATGAACGATTCTACTGCCCGTGTGGCCGCGCTGGTCAGCGGATCGGCGCAACTGATTAACCGCGTGAATCCGCGCATTGTCAGCCGCATCGAGCGTATGCCGAACCTGAAACTGGTGCGTGCCAAAGACAGCATGATTTACACCTTCCCGGGGCTGTCGAATCTCGCGCCGTTCGATAATGTTGATGGCCGTCTGGCGCTGAAATACGCCATTGATCGTCAGAAAATAATCGACACCGTGCTCGGCGGTTATGCCAGCGTGGCGAATGACAACCCGATCTTCCCGTCGAACCGTTACTTCGCGAAAGACATTCCGCAGCGTCCGTACGACCCAGAAAAAGCGCAATTCCACTGGAAGAAGTCTGGTTTCAGCGGTCCGCTGACGCTGAATGTGGCGGATGCCGGTTTCCCCGGCGCAGTCGATGCCGGTCAGATTTATCAGCAATCCGCGGCCAAAGCGGGCATTAACCTGAATGTGGTACGCGTGCCGGACGATGCGTTCTGGAATGACATCTGGCAGAAGAAAGCCTTTGTTTCGTCTAACTGGGCGAACCGTCCGACTGCCGATGCGCTGCTTTCACTGGTGTTCACCAGCCAGTCTTCGTGGAACGAATCGGCGTGGCATGTGCCTGAGTTCGATGCGATGGTGAAAGCCGCACGCGGTGAACCGGACGAAGCGCGCCGCAAGCAGATTTATCACGATATTCAGGTGATGCTGGTCGATCAGGGCAGCGAAATCATTCCGCTGTATGCCGACGCACTCGACGGCTGTTCTTCCAAAATCAAAGGGTTCACCTCCGTTCCGGGGATGCCGCTGAGTGGCAACCGCGCGGCGGAAAAAGTCTGGATCGAAGGCTGAACCGGGTAAAAATATGTCTGACTTATCTGCACAACAGAAAGCGACTCAACGGCCTGCGGGCCGTTTTTCGCAACCTCATTCCGGCCTTCTGAGCATGGTGCTGGTGCGCCTGTTTTATGGCGTGCTGGTGGTGCTCGCGGTCTCGGTGCTGATTTTTGCCGGTGTGCAGCTGCTGCCGGGCAATGCCGCGACGGCTATTCTGGGCCAGAGCGCGACGCCGGATGCCATTCGCGAACTGAATCTCCAGCTCGGGCTGGATAAACCGGCCGTCAGTCGCTATCTGAGCTGGTTGTTTGGCGTGCTGCACGGTGATTTCGGCACCAGTTTTTCTACCCGTGAAGCCATCAGCGGTCCGCTGTTTACCCGTCTGGGCAATACGCTGTTTCTGGCCGGATGCACCGCCGCGATTGCGGTTCCGCTGGCGCTGCTGATCGGGTTTATCTCAGTGCGCTATCACGGCAGTGTTATTGATACGCTGCTCAATGTGATCACCCGCGCGACGGTCGCGTTGCCGGAGTTTTTCTCCGGTTATCTGCTGATCCTGATTTTTGCCATCACGCTGGCGTGGGCGCCAAGCAACAGCAGTATCACGGCGGATATGCCGCTGACGGCCAAACTTTCTGCGATTTCCCTGCCGTGTGCCACGCTGGTGCTGGCGATCCTCGGGCATATGAGCAACATGACCCGTGCTGCGCTGATTGCCGCGCAAAGTTCGGCGTATGTCGACACTGCGCTGCTGAAAGGGTTGTCGCCGTCGCGCATTTTGTGGCGTCACGTTTTACCCAATGCTATCGGGCCGATTATTAACGTCGTGGCGATTAATCTGGCGTATCTGATGGTCGGCGTGGTGATTGTCGAAAACGTGTTTGTGTATCCGGGACTCGGACAATACATGGTCGACAGCATCAGCAAGCGTGATATTCCGGTGATGCAGGACTGCGCGCTGTTACTGGCCGGTATTTATATCCTGCTGAATTTGCTGGCAGATGTGATGGCGCTGATCTCAAATCCGCGTTTACGCCACAACCGCTGAATCTTAGGAATAGTTGTCATGCCTGCTTTAAAACCTGCTTCGATTCTCGGCCTGCTGGTGCTGAGTCTGTTTATTGTTATCGCCATTTTTGCTCCGTGGCTGGCGCCTCATGCACCCGATCAGACGCTCGGCATGTCGTGGGATTTACCGGGACCCAACGCACTTCTTGGCACCGATAATCTCGGACGTGATCTGCTTTCCCGGCTGATCTGGGGCACACGCGTTTCCCTGGGCGTGACCGCGCTCGCGGCGCTGGTGGCGTTTATCGTCGGCTGTACGCTGGGCTTTATCGCCGGACTGCGCGGTGGCTGGCTGGATCAGGTGATTTCCCGCTGCAACGATATCGTGATGGCGATCCCGACGCTGATCCTGGCACTGATCGTGCTGGCTGTGTTACCTAAAACCATTCTGGTGCTGACGCTGGTGCTCGGCCTGCTGGAATCCACCCGCGTACTGCGTGTGGCACGCTCTCTCGCGGTGGATATCGGCGTGATGGAATTTGTCGATGTGGCGCGTCTGCGCGGCGAAAGCCTCGGCTGGATCTTGTGGCGGGTCATTTTACCGAATGCTTTACAGACGTTAATTGCCGAATTCGGCCTGCGTTTTATCTTCATCTTGCTGTTCCTTTCCGCGCTGTCTTTCCTCGGTTTAGGTGTTCAGCCACCGACCGCGGACTGGGGCGGACTGGCACGCGATAACAAAGACGGCATTCTGTTTGGTGTCTGGGCGGCATTAATTCCAGGCGGTGCCATTGCCGTGCTGGCGCTGGCGGTCAACGCAGTGGCGGACTGGCTGATGAGCGGTCAGCGTCGCGTCTGGGGGAAAAAAGCATGAATGAACCGTTACTGAACGTTGAAAACTTGTGTGTGGTTTCGCAGGGAAAAAGTCCGCGCACGCTGGTGGATAATGTCTCTTTTACCGTCAGACGCGGCGAAGTGCTCGGACTGATTGGTGAATCAGGTGCGGGCAAATCGACCATCGGACTGGCAATCCTCGGGCATTGCCGTCAGGGGATGCGCATTCAGTCAGGCAAGATTGCCTTCAGCGGGCAGGACCTGACGCAGCTTTCTGACCGACAGCTGCGTCAGGTGCGCGGCAGGCAAATTGCCTATGTGGCGCAATCTGCCGGTGCGGCGTTTAATCCGGCGATAACGCTCGGCGAGCAGGTGATTGAAGCAGCGCTGAAACACAATATTTTTAACCGCCAGCAGGCGCAGGCGAGGGCAATTGAGCTGTTCGAACAGCTCGGATTGCCGGAGCCGCAGCAGTTTTATCAGCGCTATCCGCATCAGGTTTCCGGCGGCCAGTTACAGCGGGCGATGATTGCGATGGCACTTTGCGCGGGGCCGGAATTGCTGATTTTCGATGAGCCGACGACGGCACTGGATGTTACCACGCAGCTCGGCGTGCTAAAGGCTATCAGCGATGTCATTCGCCTTTCCGGCGTGGCGGCGATTTATATCAGCCATGATCTGGCGGTGGTCGCGCAGATAAGCCATCACATTATGGTATTGCAGCACGGCAAAATGGTGGAGCACGCGACGACGGCACAACTGCTGGCTGAGCCTCAGCAGGATTACACCCGCCGCCTGTTACAGGCGCAGGGCAAGACTAAAACACCGCAAACCGGCGACGCGCCGCTGATGCTGACGATCAGTAATGTCAGCGCCCGCTATCATGCGCAGCCGGTGCTGCAAAACATCTCACTCAGTTTGCCGCGTGGCCGCACGCTGGCGGTCATTGGTGAATCGGGTTCAGGCAAATCGACCCTCGGAAAAGTGATTTGCGGATTACTGGTGCCGGAATCAGGAGATGTCAGCCTTGAGTCGACCTTACTTCCCGCCGGACTGCGTCAGCGCAGCCGCGTGCAATTGCGCGATGTGCAGATGATCCATCAGATCCCTGATACGGCGCTTAACCCGAAAGAGCGTATCGGCGGCCAGATTTCGCGCGTGCTGGCGTGCTTTACCACTCTGAACCGCAGTGAGCGTGAGGCGCGGGTAAAAGCTTTGCTGGCGCAAGTCGGGCTTAATGCTGAACTGACAGGGCGTTACCCTGATGCGCTTTCCGGCGGTCAGAAACAGCGCGTTTGTATCGCGCGGGCACTGGCGGCTGAACCCAAAGTTATCGTTTGTGATGAGCCCACCTCGGCACTCGACCCGTTAGTCGCCCGCGATGTGCTGGCATTACTGCGCCAGATCCAGCAAGACACCGGCATTTCTTACCTGTTCATCACCCACGACTTGAAGGTGGTGCGGGAAGTCGCCGATGACGTCGCGGTGCTAAAACAGGGCGTGATTGTGCGTCAGGGCCCGGTCAGCTCCACTCTGGCCGAACCGCTGGACGATTACACCCGCGAATTGCTGCACTCCGTACCTGAGATGCGGGTCGGCTGGCTGGAAGAAATGTTTGCTAATTAATACTCCTCCTCCTGCCCGGCGGTTTCGTTGTGCTCCTCCCCCTGCGAAGGGGGAGGCGGGAGGGGGTATTAATGACGAAAAGAAAGCTTAAGTGAATTTCAACGTTATCGACTGACCTTAATACCCCACCCCAACCCTCCCCTTCGCAGGGGAGGGAGCAGAATGGTCATCCTTATTTACACTTCCCTAATATTATCTTCGCTAAAGATTCCTTTATTTATACCGATAACCCTGTTGGATTAAATAAATATCTGCAAAGTAGTTCCTCTATGTAATCAATATTTTGAAATATTTTTTCATTGTATTTATTTTATTGGCCAGGAAACAAGGGAGAAGGAATGTTTAAAGCGATCAACAATATGCGTGTCGGTGCCCGTCTGGGTGCGGCATTTAGTCTGGTGATACTGCTGCTGATCATCGTCAGCGTAACGGCAGTGACGAAAATAAGCAGTATTAACAGCACTATCGAACAAATAGTCAGCGACCGTTATGTCAAAGTGCGGCTGGCATTTGATGTCCGTGACGGGGTGAACGATCAGATTAAATATCTACGCGGTATTGTCATCGATACCAAAAATCCTGAGCAAAATAAAAAACGTTATTTACAGCTTGATGACACCGTTAAACAAACTAATTTAGCGATGGATAAAATCGCCGCTATCCAGACGACGGTGACAGGCAAACAAAAGATTAAAGCGTTGCAGGATGCGAGTGACACCTTTGAAGCTGCGAAAGAACAACTGGTCAATTTAGCGCGTGCCGGGGATATGGACGGCGCGACGGAATTCGTTCTGCGCAAACTGACTACGTCACAAAATGCTTATCTGGATCTGGCAACGGCGTTTGCCGACTCGCAGGATCAGCAGTTACAGAGCGAAGGTAAAACGGCGATTGCCGATGGCGCAACGGCGATTCAGCTGACACTGATTTTCTCCGCGCTGGCGGTTCTGGTGGCGGCCGCGCTGGGCTTTTTCCTCACCCGTTCTATCACCCGTCCGCTGAATACTGCCGTAAAAGTGGCAGAAAACGTCGCGGCAGGGGATCTGACCACGCAAATCCACGTGAGTTCAAACGATGAAACCGGTCAGCTCATGCAGGGGCTGAAAAACATGAACGAAAACCTGCTGAAGATTGTGACCGAAGTGCGCGCGGGTACCAACGCGATCCACAGCGCCTCGGGCGAAATCGCGGCCGGAAACCTGGATTTGTCTTCACGGACCGAACAGCAGGCCAGTTCGCTGGAAGAAACGGCCTCGGCCATGGAGCAGATGACCGCGACCGTGAAGCAGAATGCCGATAACGCGCGTCAGGCGAATCAGCTGGCGGCGCAGGCTTCCCGCGTGGCTGTGCAGGGCGGAGAAGTGGTGGGCGAAGTGGTTCACACCATGGAAGGCATCAACGCGTCTTCACGCAAAATCGTCGATATCATTGCCGTAATTGACGGCATTGCGTTCCAGACCAATATTCTGGCGCTGAATGCTGCGGTTGAAGCCGCGCGTGCCGGTGAACAGGGGCGCGGTTTTGCGGTAGTGGCTTCTGAGGTGCGGAATCTGGCGCAACGATCTGCCAGTGCTGCGAAAGAGATCAAAGTGCTGATTGACGATTCTGTAGCGAAAGTGGATAACGGCACGCAACTGGTCGCCAAAGCCGGTTCGACGATGGCGGAAGTGGTGTCCAGCGTGAAAAGCGTGACCGACATTGTGGGCGAAATCGCTATCGCCAGTAACGAACAAAGCACCGGCATTGAGGAAATTAATAAAGCCATTACGCAGATGGATGAAGTGACGCAGCAGAACGCCGCACTGGTTCAGGAAGCGTCGTCGGCAGCGTATTCCCTCAATGAGCAGGCAGAGCGTTTATCACAAGCCATCAGCATCTTTAAAGTCAGCGCAGGTTCTGCGACGGCCGCGGTGCGTAAGGCTGCTCACGCGAAAACACCGGCATTGTTGTCAAACCGCCAGCCGGTTCCTGCCGCTGAAGAAGGGAACTGGGAAACCTTTTAAACTTCCGCATAGTTTCTGAAAAATTTCTGTTTTACGTCTGAAACCCGACAAATTCTGTCGGGTTTTTTACTTTATGTGTCAGCTTTTGCCATAATCCCTTCGCCAATATAAAGGAGAAGGCTTTGATGATGAAAAATACCCTGCGTAAAACCGTGCTGATGGCAGCGGCTGTGGTGCCAATGCTCGCATTCAGCGCGCCGTCATGGGCGCAAACTGCGACGAAAATGACGTCAGTTCAGCAACAGCTGACGGCGCTGGAAAAAGAAAGCGGCGGACGTCTTGGCGTGATGCTGATTGATACGGCGGACAACTCGCAAATTGCTTATCGTGCGGATGAACGTTTTGCGATGTGCAGCACCAGTAAGTTCATGGCGGCTTCGGCGATCCTGAAAGAGAGCGAAGTGAAGAAAAATCTCCTTACTCAGCATGTCGCGCTGAAAAAATCGGATCTGGTGAATTACAACCCGATTACCGAAAAGCATCTCAACGAGGGTATGACGATTGGCGAACTGGCAGCAGCGGCCTTGCAATACAGTGATAACACCGCCATGAATAAGCTTATCGAACATCTCGGCGGGCCAAATAAAGTCACTGATTATGCACGTACGCTGGGCGACAACACTTTCCGTCTGGATCGCACCGAACCGACGCTGAATACCGCCATTCCGGGCGATGAGCGCGACACCACGTCACCGCGTGCGATGGCGCTGAGCCTGCAACACGCGACGCTGGGCTCCGCGCTGGCGGAACCGCAGCGCGCACAACTGGTGGAATGGATGAAAGGGAATACCACCGGCGCGATGAGCATCCGCGCAGGATTACCGGCGACCTGGATTGTCGGCGATAAAACCGGCAGCGGTGATTACGGCACGACCAATGATATCGCAGTGATCTGGCCTGAAAACAAAGCGCCGCTGGTGCTGGTGACGTATTTCACCCAACCCGAAAAAGATGCAAAATCCCGTCGTGATGTGCTCGCCAGTGCGGCCAAGATTGTGACGCAGGGTTATTGATTCACGCGCATAAAGATTCATTAAAACAATAAGAAAAGGGTCCGCTGGGACCCTTTTTTGTGTCTGTTTAACGCCTGATCCGGTTAACGGCCAACGCGAGCCATCAGTGAAGCCGGATAACGGTCGCCCTGAACTTTCACGGTCTCCAGTGCGGTGGCTATGGTGCGCAGTTCGGCGTCTGACAGCGTGACCTCAGCAGCGCCGAGATTTTCTTCCAGACGGTGCAGTTTAGTGGTGCCCGGGATCGGCACTATCCACGGTTTCTGTGCCAGCAGCCAGGCTAACGCTATCTGTGCGGGCGTCACTTTTTTGTCCTGAGCAATCTGGTGAATAACTGTGATCAACTGCTGATTGGCCGCCAGTGCTTGCGGAGAAAAACGTGGCACAAGGCTCCGGAAATCATCACTGCCGAACGTTGAATCAGCAGTGATGGAACCGGTCAGGAAACCTTTACCGAGCGGACTGAATGGCACAAAGCCGATGCCCAGTTCTTCCAGCGTAGGGATGATTTCCTGCTCCGGCTCACGCCACCACATCGAATATTCACTTTGCAGCGCGGTCACAGGTTGTACCGCGTGCGCACGGCGGATTGTCTGCGCACCCGCTTCGGACAGTCCGAAATGCTTCACCTTACCTTCGCTGATCAGGTCCTTCACCGTACCGGCGACGTCTTCAATCGGTACTTCCGGGTCAACACGGTGCTGATAGAGCAGGTCGATAACGTCGGTTTTCAGACGTTTCAGCGAGCCTTCAACGGCCTGGCGGATATGTTCCGGGCGGCTGTTAAGGATTTGCTGCTTATTATCATCGCCGAAAGTGAAACCAAATTTTGTCGCGATCACCACTTTGTCACGAACCGGTGCCAGCGCCTCGCCAACCACTTCTTCATTGAGATAAGGGCCATAAACTTCAGCGGTATCAAAGAAAGTGACGCCCCGTTCGACCGCAGCGCGGATCAGTTCAACCGCCTGTTTGGTCCCCGTGGCAGGCCCGTATCCATGGCTCAGACCCATACAACCCAAACCGAGTGATGAGACTTCAAGGCCGGATTTTCCCAGCAGACGTTTTTGCATGTGGTTTTCCTCTGATTGATTTCTTAAATCCTGTCATCTTGTGATTATGGGATTTTGGGATTTCCCGTTGCGGGCAACGGCAGGTGATGTAGTGTCAGTCATACTAGACGCTGAACTTTCATCAGATTAGAGGGGGTTATCTGCAAGAGCTTATGAGCAGGATTCATGAATCAATATGAGGCCGTTGTTATATCCTTGAAAAGTGGCCCTGTATTAAAGGTTTTAATAAGCAGTAATAAAAGTCCGGATTATTTCGTCCCTAAGTGGAATTGATCTCGTTGTAATATATTTAAACATTTATATCAGGCCAATATTCAGCCAGTTACTGGCGATATAATTATTATTGACACTTATCTGCTGTCCCCGAGACTATAATTGCAATGTTCACTATGACGTCTGATCCGGGTATCCCAACCTGTGCGGCGTCACGGCTATCTGGCCAAACCTCTTCGCGATTTCGTCAGCAGGAAGTGCCTGCCGGGATCCCTGTTTAGCCTGTGTTTAACAGGCCGGAAGTGCTTTTTAGGCCTTTATTAATGACCCCGTAATGGGCTTAACTCAGCACGATCGTTCATTAAATCAGCAACATATTGATTAGTATGCAAAAGAATAAACAATTCTATACAAAATAAATTATTGAGGTGGGGGCAAAAAAGCCATATATTGGCCGCGTTTTTCACAGGGTACTTACTTTTAAATTCCATTTATTCAATTGCGGCGTTACCAATAACCCGCGGTTGTAGGAGAGATATGATGACGGATAAAGTCCGTATTGACAGTTTAGGTGCGAATTCATTAAACGGAAACAATGAAACCTATTTGGCGAGACAAGCTGAATTTGAATCGAATGTTCGGAGCTATCCTCGTAAATTGCCTCTGGCAATCGCGAAAGCCAATGGCGTGTGGATCACTGATGTTGAGAATAATCAATATCTTGATTGCCTGGCAGGCGCGGGTACGCTGGCTCTGGGACATAATCATCCTGACGTGCTGCAAAGCATCCAAAATGTCATTACCAGCGGCTTGCCGTTACATACACTGGATCTGACAACACCGTTGAAAGATCAGTTCTCCGAATATCTGCTTTCTGTGTTGCCACAACAGGGCAAAGGATATTGCCTGCAGTTCACCGGCCCGTCCGGTGCTGATGCTGTTGAAGCGGCAATGAAACTGGCTAAGAAAGTCACTGGCCGTACCGGTATCATCAGTTTCTCTGGTGGTTACCACGGCATGACCCACGCCACGCTGGCAGTGACCGGTAACCTGTCTCCGAAAGAAGCGGTTAACGGCATGATGCCGGAAGTGCAGTTTATGCCTTATCCGCACCAGTACCGCTGCCCGCTGGGCATTGGCGGTGACGCTGGCGTCAAAGCATTAACTTACTACTTCGAAAACCTGATCAACGACGTGGAAAGCGGCGTGCGCAAACCTGCGGCTGTGATCCTGGAAGCCGTTCAGGGCGAAGGCGGCGTGAACCCGGCTCCGGCTGAGTGGTTGCAGCGTATCCGTAAAGTAACTCAGGAACACGGCATTCTGCTGATCCTCGATGAAGTACAGGCGGGTTTCTGCCGTACCGGCAAACAGTTCGCCTTCGAACACGCAGGTATTGAGCCGGACATCATTGTGATGTCAAAAGCGGTGGGCGGTGGTCTGCCACTGGCTGTTCTGGGTATCAAAAAAGAGTTCGACGCCTGGGCGCCGGGTCACCACACCGGGACCTTCCGCGGCAACCAGCTGGCGATGGCGACCGGCCTGACCACGCTGAAAATCCTGAAAGAAGAAAAAATTGCCGAGAAAGTGGCTGCACAGGGCGAGTGGCTGAAAGGCAAACTGGCTGAGATGCAGAAACGTTATCCGGTAATTGGTCACGTGCGCGGTCTGGGTCTGATGATCGGTATCGAGATCGTGAAACCGAACGAAGCGCAGGATCATATGGGTTGCTACCCGGCTGACGGCGAGCTTTCTGCCCTGTTGCAGAAAAAATGCTTCGAAGCAGGCCTGATCCTCGAACGCGGTGGCCGTAATGGTTGCGTTCTTCGCCTGTTGCCTTCCCTGCTGATCACCAATGATGAGCTGGGTATTTTCCTCGATAAGTTTGAGCAGGCGCTGTTAGCGGCTGGCGTCAAGCCTGTCTGAGCGGAGTAAGAGATTCTGATGTCCGAGTTAAACCCGATTCTGGCAGGTTCAGCGCAAAGCACTGAAGCCTATCAGCAAGCCATTGCGCAGAGCAGTGAAGCTGTTGTGCAGTGGCTGCAACAACCTGAGATGTATCAGGGCAAAACCGTTGCTGAGCTGCGTGAACGTATCAAACTGGACTTCAATCCAAACGGCCTGGGTAACCAGGCCGCGATTGAACGCGCCATTGAATACTTTTTAAAAGACAGCCTGTCTGTACATCATCCGCAGTGTGTTGCGCATCTGCATTGCCCGAGTCTTGTCGTCAGCCAGGCCGCGGAAGTGCTGATCAACGCCACTAACCAGAGCATGGACTCCTGGGACCAAAGCCCGTCAGCGACCATCATTGAGATGAAACTGATCGAATGGCTGCGTACTCAGGTTGGCTATCAGGCTGGCGACGCGGGCGTGTTCACCAGCGGCGGCACCCAGAGCAATCTGATGGGGCTGATGCTGGCGCGTGATGCCTTCTTTGCCCGTCAGGGTCATTCCATTCAGCAGGATGGTCTGGTCGGTAATCTGCGTAAAGTTAAAGTGTTATGTTCTGAAAACGCGCATTTCTCTGTGCAGAAGAACATGGCATTGCTCGGTCTGGGTTATCAGTGCGTGACGCTGGTGAAAACCGACGAGTTCGCGCGTATGGATCTCAACGATCTGCGCGATAAAGTCGCACAGGCGCAGGCCAATGGCGATCAGATACTCGCGATCGTGGCGACCGCCGGGACCACCGACGCCGGTGCTATCGACCCGCTGCGCGCCATTGCTGAACTGGCCGCTGAGCATCAGATTTGGGTTCATGTGGATGCGGCGTGGGGCGGTGCTCTGTTGCTGTCCGAAAAATACCGCGACTATCTGGACGGCATCGAGTTAGTGGATTCCATCACTCTGGACTTCCACAAACAGTTCTTCCAGACCATCAGCTGTGGCGCGTTCCTGCTTAAAGAAGAACGTCATTACGAGCTGATGCGCTATCAGGCGGCTTATCTGAACTCTGAGTTCGACGAAGCTGCTGGTGTGCCAAATCTGGTGTCCAAATCGCTGCAAACCACCCGCCGTTTCGATGCACTGAAACTGTGGATGGGTCTTGAAGCGTTAGGGCAGAAACAGTATGCCGCCATCATCGATCACGGTGTGACGATGGCTCAGGAAGTCGCGCAGTATGTGACTTCTGAAGCCGCGCTGGAACTGGTGATGAAGCCTCAGCTGGCGAGCGTGCTGTTCCGTTATCGTCCTGAGCAACTGGCGGGCAGCAGCGATGCGGCTATCGCGTTGCTGAACCAGAAAATCGGCGATGCGCTGCTGGAATCTGGACGCGCCAACGTAGGCGTTACTGAGCATAGCGGCGTGACCTGTCTCAAGCTGACTCTGCTGAACCCGACAGTAACGCTGGAAGACGTAAAAGTTCTGCTGGCGCTGGTTGAGAAAACCGCACAGCAACTGCTGAACCAGTAAGTTTTAGTTCTGCGCCCAGGCGCAGCCAAAAGCCGGTGATACGAAAGTGTCACCGGCTTTTTTATTTGTGAAGATTCACTCAGACATGCTGTTAGTGCGGATATTTTCTATAGTGAAATTATCGAAAATAGGGGATTCAAATTTATTTGAAATATCACGCACACGATATATCTTCCACTTGTTCTCCTCCAGCCTGACATAAGCTGCTAAATGTTCGTGTTTTCCATCCTGAATTCCGAGCCAGACATCGACGACTTTACCCCCCATCAGATCACGGATATCACCTGTTTTGAATGCGGCAATCCACGCGGGATCATAGTCTTGTGAGTAAGTGAAATAATCAACATTAAAAATATCAGGTTCCGGAAGTTTGCTGATTATTTCCAGCTGCTTAAGAGTGTCTGTGGCGACATAGCGACGCATTTCAGCCGACTGGAGGGCTGGCGGAGGAGAACTCATGAACGTGCTCAGGTAATAATGATAAAAGTCAGTGACCTGCTGAATGGCCTTTTGGTCATCTGTTCGGGGAGAGGTGCATGCGGTCAGCAGGGTGATGAACAACATGGCAAGTATGCGCATTAAATCACCTTGAAAGTTTTCTTAGAGTCAGGGTTAACAGCAGCCTTATGACCCTGATTGTGGTACGCCGTAACTAAAACTTGATGTAATTCCCCTACGGTCAGCTTACGAATAACGGACGGCTCAATTCCCCTCAGCCAGTCAAGAAACCGACAAATACCAAAAAAATCCACACCTTCGGAGTGAAACAGGTATTCATTTTCACCTAATGAAAATGCCTGACGATAGCCTTCTTCCCCGGTGTGCAAACTTATACCAAAAAATTCCTCAACATCCTCTAGCAGGTCGCTGCCATCATCACCTGTAATGTCCAGGTCATCCTCAATAAGAGTATTTTCATCGATATGATCCTTCCTCAGACCAGCGCTTTGGCGGATACATTCGATTAGCTGAGAAAGTGAGGGGGGCATTGAGTGAGTTCCTTTTTACCTGTGTGGGGGATAGCATATTTTCTGTGGATCTAATTAACAATTAGCTACTCAGGTAATAACCTCATTTTCAGAGGTTTATTACTTTCTTTTTCAGCCTATTCACCGAACTTTCCTATTCTTCCGACCGCCCGGGCCTCGTTTCCTATACTGGTACTTTGTGCTGAAAACGGGGAGGGACGATGAATTTTCTGTCACACTTCAATTTTATCGCGCTGGTGATGACACCGGCATTCTGGATTGGCGTCGCGACGATGGTGGTGGTTACGCTGGTGACTTACTGGCTGCTGAGCTGGTTACTGTCGTTTCTGCGCAAAGGCGTTAAGAGCTGGGGAGAGGTGCATCCGGCGACCAACAGAATGCGATTTATATTGGGCGATATGCTCAACCGCACTAATAATCTGCTGATATTTGTCGCCGCATTCCTGTTCAGCCTGCGGTTCGTCAATCTGCCGGACAATCTCTACAACACCATCAGCCATGCGTGGTTTCTGGTGCTGGCGCTGCAAATGGCGCTATGGCTCGATCAGGGGGTGGTGTCGTGGTTGCGGCATATCATGCGGCAGCCGGGCATGAACAAAAATCCGGTGACGCTGGTGATCACCGGTCTGATATTCCGCGCGATGGTCTGGTCGGTAATGCTGTTATCCATTCTGGCTAACGTTGGCGTCAACATTACCGCGCTGGTCGCCAGTCTGGGCGTGGGCGGTATTGCTATCGCGCTGGCTATCCAGACCATCCTCAGCGATGTGTTTGCCTCGCTGTCGATTGGCTTTGATAAGCCTTTCGAAATTGGTGATTTTGTGGTGTTCAATGATGTCGCCGGTACGGTGGAACATATCGGCCTGAAGACCACGCGCATCCGCAGCCTGAGTGGGGAACAGATTGTCTGCGGGAATGCCATTTTGCTTCAGCAGACGCTGCATAATTACAAGCGTATGCAGACCCGCCGCATCGTGTTTAATTTTGGTATCGCCATCAATACCCCGCCGGATAAGCTGCGCAATATCGGTGATATGGTCAAAGGGATTATTATCGATGTCGGCGAAACCAAATTTGACCGGGCGCATCTGCTGGGTTTTGGCACCGACCGTTTGAATATTGAGGTGGTTCATATCGTTAATACCGCCGACTACAATAAATATATGGATATTCAGCAGGAAATTAATATCCGCATTATCGAAAAGCTCATGGAGAACGGTATTGAGATGGCGCTGCCTAATATGATTGTTAAAACACCGGAGAAAAGTGGCGTTGGAGAATGGGAAGCTGCCAGCGCAAAACCGCAGGGTTAGGATAAAAGACAGGTTTGCCGCATATCGAAACGCTGCAACCCTGTCTTTTTTGGATCTGATTAACGTAACTGCTGTGCGATGGCGCTGTACATCAGCGACGCTTCCAGCGGTTGCGCGCTGAAATCAGGTTCTGCCTGCGGCCATGTTGACCACTGAACAATAATCAGATTTTCTGCGCGATTCACCATAATCACCTGACCATAAATACCCAGCGCCCACATCGAACCTTTTAGCGATTCAGACGGCGCTGGCGTGACGTTTTTGGCATTGGCGGGCACGGCATTATTCCACCACTGATAGCCGTACATCCCTTCCGGATGCGCAGCTGAAACCGAATTCTTCGCCTTATTCCAGTCTGTCGCCTGTTCCAGCCAGTGTTCAGGCAGAATTGTTTTACCGTCCGGCAACTGGCCGCCGCTCATTACAAACTCGCCGAAACGTCCCCAGTCTTCTAACGTCGCGTTAAAGCCGTGCGCCCCTACGTCATGTTTTCCCTGCTGATACGAGTGCCAGACGCCATCCTGGGCCATGCCGTAAGGCTGCCAGAGGGTTTTTTCCAAATATTTCGCCAGCGGCATACCGGTGGCTTTTTCCAGCACATCGCCCAGCAGCCATGCACCGCCAGAAGAATACGACCAGGATTCACCCGCCGGATGCGCGCGTTTCAAACCCGTAATGATTTTACGAACGCAATCGTAGGTGCCCGGCTGCGCTTCACATTGGGTGAGATGAGCAAAATCTGATTCAGGATTAGTGTAGTCCTCATTCCATGCCACGCCGGAGGTGTGCTGAATAAGCTGGCGCAGCGTGACGCCTTCCCACGCGGTGCCTTTGAGATCCGGCTCGTAATCGGTGATGAGGTCATTCAGTGATTTGATTTTTCCCTCTTTGATCGCAATCCCGACCAGTGTTGACACCACGGATTTCCCTACAGAACGCGATGTCCACAAGGTGTGGTCTGTATTGCCTTCGCCCAGATATTTGTACGCGATTTTGCCGTTCTTCAGCACCAGCATGCCGGTTACATTTTCACGCTTCAGGTAATCCTGCAGCGTATAGGTTTTACCGTTCACGCTGTACGTCGGATCCTGAAGTTGTTTTTCTGCCTGTACGAATGGCGTGGCCTTGCCATGACGGAAAACGTCGCCAGCATAATTGCGGTAGTCGTTACGAAAACCGATGACACGGGCGGCCTGATCCCAGTTCAGCATGTCTTTGGTATCCGGCAGCGTTTTATCGAATGGCGTCGGACAGGTGCTGAGTTCGATACCACCGCAGTCCTGTGGTTGTTCTGCAAAAGCAGGCGTCATAAACGAGACTGCTGCACTCATGGCCACAGCCAGCATCAGAGGTTTTAAGAGGGGATGATTCCGTGTTTTCATGTTTTCACTTATCCATCAGAGTATCGGGAAACATGAGTATAAGGAGGGTAAATGGTTTAAAAAAATCAGCTGATGGGGGAAAATCCCCCAATAAAATGACATTTACAGGGAGCAGAACATGTCAGCGTTACGTTATTCCTTCTCACAGATAGAGGCTTTTGCCTGTGTCGCTGAACAGGGGAATTTATCCCGTGCCGCGTTATCACTGGGTAAAGATCGCACCACGCTGCGTGATTTAATTGATTATTTCGAAGACGCGCTGGGGTATCCGCTGTTTATCCGTCAGGGGCGCACGCTGGTGCTGACGGAGCAAGGGCAGCAACTCCACCGGCAGGCACATTTGCTGATGCGTCAGGCTCAGGCCTTTGAGTTTTACGCGCAGTCGCTGCCGCAGCCTGATCAGCAGGAACTGGTGATGGTCTACGACCCCTTCGTTTCGCAGGCGTTTATCGACGCAGTTATCGTGGTGATGTCGAAAGAGGGGATCCGTTTCAGCGCATGGAGCGCATCGCGGGAAGAGGCCGAAGCGGCGCTGACTGCCGGGACGGCCCAGATTGCAGTCTGTCAGGCAAATAATCGTGCGCTGGGGATGGATATGGAATGGTGCGCGCTGGGCAATATTGAACTGGATTTTTACGCCGCAAGCGGTTTGTTTCAGCATCAGCAGCGTCCGCTGACGTTGCTCAATCTTTCCCTGAAACCTCAGCTGGTCATGCATCACAAACATGATGAGCAAATTGCCCGCCGGTTACAAATTTCGGGGCATACTCTTTATGTCAACGAGCGTTCTGCGCTGCGCAGTTTGCTGGAAAATGCGCAGGGGTGGGGATTTTTACCCACACATTATCAGGCATCGACATGGAAGGATGTGCAGGCGATTGAGACGGAAGTGGGCAATCAGGGACTGACCATTACGATGGTGGCTATCTGGCAGCCCGGTCAGACAAAGCAACCGGTCACCGGCAGATTAATCAGTGCACTGCCGGAATTATGGCGTAACAGCCTTCAGGGCTGAAGGATGTGATCGCCGGATAAATGTGCCCTCAGGCAGGCAATTTCAGCGGGCTTTGCTACGCTTTCTTAGCATCCTGTATCTGAACCTCGCCCTGCAAACCATACTGATTTCCCGAAAATCTGCTGAGGAGTTCATTCTATGCCTTTTGTTAAAACGAAAGACGGCGTCAATATTTTCTTCAAAGACTGGGGTCCGAAAGACAAGCAACCGGTTGTTTTCCATCACGGATGGCCGCTGAGTGCGGATGACTGGGACAATCAGATGTTGTTCTTCCTGGCCGAAGGTTTTCGTGTGATCGCCATCGACCGTCGTGGACACGGGCGTTCGGATCAGACCAGTGAAGGTAACGATATGGATCACTATGCGTCTGACGCTTCCGCTGTTGCCGAGCATCTTGACCTGCATGATGCCGTGCATATCGGCCATTCAACGGGCGGAGGACAGGTTGCCCGCTATGTGGCGCAATATGGCCAGCCGCAGGGACGTGTGGCGAAAGCTGTGCTGATCAGCGCGGTTCCGCCACTAATGGTGAAGACTGATGCTAATCCCGACGGTACACCGATTGCCGTCTTCGATGGTTTTCGCAGTGCGCTCGCCGCGAACCGTGCGCAGTTTTATTTAGACGTCGCTTCCGGGCCTTTCTACGGGTTTAACCGGGACGGGGCAGAAGTGTCACAAGGCACCATCAATAACTGGTGGCGTCAGGGTATGACCGGCAGCGCCAATGCGCATTACGAAGGGATCAAGGCATTTTCGGAAACTGATCAGACCGACGATCTGAAAGCTATTACTGTGCCGACGCTGGTCTTGCAGGGGGATGACGATCAGGTTGTACCCTATAAAGATGCTGCTCTCCTGCAGGATAAACTGCTGGCAGACAGCACCCTTAAGATTTATCCAGGCTATCCTCACGGTATGCACACCACGCACGCCGACGTGATCAATAAGGATATTCTGGCGTTTATTCGCGGATAATTCCTGCGTCATTTACGTCATACATCTTTTTAAACAAAGACCCGCTGAAATGGCGGGTTTTTTCTGCAAGGCATAAAAAAGCCCGTCAGGGGAAACGGGCGTTTTTAAGGTTACAAGGGGAAGTCTTGAGATTTCTGTAGGTTGCTACAGAGATGTTCACTATACACTCCCACTGTGACAGAAATGTGTAGGAGAATTCTGGTTCTCACGACAAAGCGTGGCGCGAACGATGGCGGGATTGCGTCTTTCAGGCAATAAAAAAGGCCCGAAGGCCTTTTTTATGCGGACTATGCCAGCTTACTCACTTACTTACGGCCAAGCAGTAAACCCAGCACAACACCAATTGCGCCTGCCGCGATCAGACCGGACAGGGGATTTTCTTTGATCTTCTCCGCGACGTCAGAGACGACTTCACCGGCCTGAGCCGAGTATTTCCGCGCTGCGCCTTTAATCTGGTGCTTAGGAGAATCAACAAAATCGCCAAATTGTTTCTGTGCTTCACCGGCAAGCTGCTTGCCTTTGTCTTCGAGTTTATCTGCCAGATGGTTTGCGTCTGCATCGATATCATGTGATGACATGGTTTTCTCCTTTTGTTAACCGACTTTAAGCCTAGTCGATAATTTCCAGCTCAGGACAATATTCCGCTTATTCCTAAAAAACCGCCGGTTAAATGACCTGCGTCAACGTGGTGAAGCGCACAGCACCAGCGGCTGATCACGCGGCCCGGTACTGAGATCTAGCCGGTCGGTCACGTGGATTTCTCTGCCGCTGAGCAGGTCACGACAGGTGCGGTGAGCCAGTGATTCTGGCAGCAGCACCTGCGTATCAACTCCCTCTGCGGGCTGAGTAAAGCCGACTTTTTGCTCATTAAAAACCAGACGGGGCGCGGCGACAATCACCGCTTCGCCGTTTGCCTGCCGCGCAAAAGCGATGACTTTACCGGCGTGGTCGCCAGTCGTTTCCAGCGGGAGATAATCCCCTTGCAGAAACAGCGCGTTTTTTTGCTGACGATAACGGGCAAGAACGGCAACGATATGTTGTTTCAGCTGCCCGCTTGTCCATGCGGTTTCATCGTTCCATGCTGGTTTTTCCCCCTGAACCAGCAGGCGCTCCAGCTCACCGAAATCAGGCAGACGCCGGTTATCCGGATCCACCAGACTGAAATTGAGCACTTCGCTGCCCTGATAAATATCCGGGACACCCGGCGCGATCATTTTGATCACCGTCTGGGTCAGACTGTTCACCAGCCCGGCGCGGATAAAGGGACGGATGGCAGCGTAAAAATCATTCAGAAACAGACTGTTATCCGGCGAAAGGAGATGACGGGCATAGCCGAGTACGGCGTTTTCATAATCATCGTTGCTGTCACCCCAGCTGGTACGCAGCTTGGCTTCACGCAGCGCCTTTTCTACAAATAGCTGGAATCTTTCATTGAGTTCACGCAAACCTTCTTCATCGGCCGGATGCAGTGTTGCCGGCCATGCACCGGCCAGCGCCTGATAAAGCATCCATGCGCCGGTCAGTTTCGGTGCGGGGCCATCTGGCAAAGTGATGACTTTCGACTGATTCATCTGATGCCAGCGGGTGACATTTTCGGCCCAAAGTTCCGGCGCTTCGGTGAGGGTAAACAGTCTGGCGCGGGCATCTTCGCCGCGTTTGGTATCGTGAGTTGACGTGGTGGAGAGTGCTGCCGGTTGTTCCCCGAGCCGACGTGCCATTTCCTGATGGAACCGGTCGAGGGAAAACCTGCGCAGCAAAGGCTCTGCGCCCACTTCGTTCAGGGCCAGATCCATGTGCTGGCGGAAGAACAGCGTGTCCTCCACGGATTTCGCCATCAGCGGCCCCGTCAGTTGCTGGAAGCGGGTGCGGAACTGGTCAGCCTGACCGGATACGGACTCCGGTGTTTGCGCACAGAGAATACGAGCCAGAAATTCGAGAATATCCGCCGGTACGGCAAGCGATGAGGTGGTGATCTTCCCGATAATGTTATGCAGCAGGGCAGCGTCATCGGCGGGCAGTCCACGCGATGTGCCATAAGTGCGATACACCGGGAAGGCGATCAGCAGTTCACGCAGCGCTGCCCGCAGAGTGTTGGCATCCCAGGTGTGGTCTTCCGCTTCTGCTATATTCAGCGCCAGCTGGCACAGCGTAGTGAATTCCCCTTCGAAATTTTTCTCCACCATCATCAGTTTGGCGGCGCGCAATTCTTCGCGCATATCCACCGGCTTGCCGACCACGTTTTCATACAGATTGCGCAGCACAGCGATGTTTTCATCTTCGACCAGCACATCGGAAAGTGCGGCGATAAATTCATAACCTGTGGTGCCGGAAACCGGCCAGTCAGCGGGCAGACGTTCGCCTTTACCGAGGATTTTCTCCACCGTGATGTAGCAATCCGCACCGGCCTTTTCCCGCAGACGTTCAAGATAAGCTTTCGGATCGGCAAGACCGTCCACATGATCCACCCGTAACCCGTCCACCGCGCCGGAATGCACCAGTTCGAGGATCAACCGGTGCGTATCATCGAATACCGCGTCATCTTCCACCCGCACGCCCGCCAGACCGGTAATTTCAAAAAATCGCCGGTACGAAAGTTCACGCGGCGCATCGCGCCATGACATCAGCCGGTAGGGCTGGCGCTGATGTAACTCTGCCAGTGTGCCGTTATCCGGCGTGGTTGCGCTGGCGTCGTGCGTGTCTGGCGCAAGGGGATAGTATGTGTCGAAATAGGCGAGTGCAGGCTGACCGGTTCGGGGATCCGGCTTCAGGGTTATTTCACCTTTTTCAAGCACCTCTTCAAACGTATCGCCGAGAAAAGGCAGGGTCAGCCGCTGCGACCAGTCGATATCAAAATGCCGTGCATAACGGCTTTTTTCGCCGTGTTCAATCACGTCACGCCACCATGGGTTTTCCAGCGACGCGGCCATATGATTTGGCACGATATCGAGGATCAGTCCCAGACCAGCGGCTTTCAGCGCCTGCGACAAACGGTCAAATCCCGCACGTCCGCCAATTATCGGATCGATTTCGTTTGCGTCGGTAATGTCGTAGCCATGCGTGGAATCGGAAGTCGCAGTAAAAATCGGTGAAGCATATAAGTGGCTGATCCCAAGCCGCTTTAAATAAGGAACCAGTGCCACTGCTTTATCAAAATCCATGCCATCGCGGAACTGAATACGGTAGGTCGCGGCGGGTATGTTCACATTGATTCTCCCCTGAAAAGACGGACGATAACGGAGCCGGGTTCTGACGCTTCTGTCGCTTCGGGCCATGCAAACAGCGTTTCACCCGGCTGGTCCGGCAGCGGTTGTGTGGTTTCCCCGAGATTGAGGGTCAGAGACAGGATGCCTTTGGAGAATGTCCAGGTGACGGCGAGCACACCGTCCGCCGCCTGCACTATTTTGCCCACGTTACCCTGCGCCGGCGTGAGTAACGGCACGACATATTCACGCCGCAGCTGAAGCAATGTGCGGGTCAGCGCCAGACTGCCCACGCCATAAGGGCTGGCGGGTTTCTGCCAGTCCAGTTTAGAGCTTTCGAACGTCGCTACGGCATTAGGATCGGGCACGCTTTCATTGCCATATCCGCTGTGGCCTTCGAATTCTCTGGCGCGTCCTTCACGAACCGCCTGCGCAAGCTCACCTTCAAAATCGGTGAAAAACAGGAACGGATGGGTTTCGCCATACTCTTCGCCCATAAATAACAGCGGAATATGAGGTGAAAGCAGTAATGCGGCCAGCAGGGCGCGTGTTTTACGTTCACCTGCCAGCGTGATGAGGCGGTCGCCCTGTGCGCGGTTGCCAATCTGATCGTGGTTTTGGATGAAATCGACAAAGGCGACCGGTGGCTGATCGCGGCTCTTTTCTCCGCGAGGCTTGCCACTTTGCGGGGAAATTTCGCCCTGATACGCAAACCCTTCCGCGAACGCGCGGGCGGCCAGCCCGAGGGGGTCGGCGGCAAAATCCTGATAATAGGCGTGCGTTTCACCGGTACTGAGCACGTGGACCGCGTTATGCAAATCATCATTCCATTCAGCGGTAAACAGCGGGACATCACCTGCGGGCGTGCGCGGATGCAAAGAGGTAATATTGCGGCTGTCTTCGGTGGTCAGATGCACGTGGCGACCGGTGATTTCTGCGCGAATACGCCGGGCGATCTCCGGCAGAATATGCGGGTCTGAGGGGTCTTTCATCTGATCGACCGCGTCAAAACGCAGCCCGTCAAGGTGATACTCTTTCAGCCAGTAAAGCGGCGCTTCGGTAATGTACTGACGGGCACCTTCCTGATCATAAGCAATGCCCGCGCCCCAGGCGGTCTGGCGTTCAGAATCGAAAAACTGCGGCGCCAGCAAGGGCAGGTAATTGCCCTCAGGGCCGAAATGGTTGAGCACAATATCGAGCACCACCGAGATGCCGTGACCGTGCGCCGCATCGACAAAGGCTTTGAAATCATCCGGTGTGCCGTAAGCAGAATGCGGCGCATAGAGCAACACGCCGTCATATCCCCAGCCACGATCACCGCCAAACTGCGCCAGTGGCAACACTTCAATCATGGTAATGCCGGTTTCAGCCAGATAAGGCAATTTCTCCATCGCCGCTGCGAACGTGCCCTGCGGGGTAAATGTGCCGACATGAAGCTCATAAATCACCGACTCTTCCCACGGACGTCCTTTCCATTCAGCGTTCTGCCACTGATAGCTTTCTGAAGACGTGACCAGCGAAGGGCCGTTGACGCCTGCCTGCTGGGCACGGGAAGCGGGATCAGGCACCGCCATGCCATCGGCCAGAATAAACTGGTATGCCACACCGGCAGAAACACCGGTTGCCACCTGTTCAAACCAGCCGTCTTCAGCAGCAGACATTTCTGTGTCCTTGCCGGAAAGGCGCAAGGTTAATTTTGCCTGACCCGGTGCCCAGACCCGAAAGTGAACCGTACCGGCGGCAATGAAATTAGCCCCCCAGCTGGTGGTGAATGCGTTGAAATGCATCGCGTTACCTCGCATAAAAATGGGCGATCAAAAGGTCAGTTAGCCAACGAATAATAATGATAGTCGAGGATGACGCGGATGGGAGGCTGCCAGGCGTCAGGCCCCGGTTAAGGCCGGGGCGTTAACGGTAAGTGTGACGAAACCGGTGCTGGCATCAGGACGATGAGGTGAAAAACACGATGGAAATAATGAAAGAAACGACGGTTCCGATGAGCAACATACATTTGCTCGGCGTGAAGAACTTCTTGTTCTGATTGGCTTTATAAGCCTTGAGTAATAACCACAGCATCACGATGCCAATGATAATAAATATTACGCCACCTGATATACTCGCGACTGGAGCCATATAAGTATCCTTCTCGTCGGTAAAATTTAATTATAGCTCAGCATCAGAGAAGCGTTTTTGAAGCGAATATTAACGTTCATCGGCAATACTGGCATCAGACGATATGACATGCCCGGCCTGCCGCAGCGTCCGGTTCAGACTGTACTGAAGCCGCCGATCAAATGTATAATATCCTGCCGCGATAATGACATAGCGGAATTACCGTTTTGCAGTGACTTAAGTGAAATAAAGCGTTTAATAAATGGGTTTTTATAAAATGGCGTTCAGCCTCAGATAATAATCACACAATACCTAAGGGAATTAAATGAAGTTTCTTCATACTCTGCTTTTCATGCTGTCAGTGGTGATTACCGGACAGGCCAGTGCGTCAACAACCACACTGACCGATGTACTGGGAAATAAGATAACCTTAAATACCCCGGTAAAAAGAGCGGTATTAGGTTTCTATTTTGAAGACTATTTGGCGGTTGGCGGGGAACAGGCGTTTGACCATATTGTCGGTATCTCCCGCGAAGCCTGGCATGGCAAAGTCCCGGCGAACTGGGATATGTATATTAAACACCGTCCCTCCATTGCCGACATCCCGGATATCGGCGAAATCGATCTGCATAACGTGTCACTGGAAAAAGTGATCAGCCTGAAACCGGATGTGGTCATTTTAGCCAGCTGGCAGTATGCCGCCCTGAAATATGAAGTCACGCAACTTCAGAGTCTGAACATCCCGGTTGTGGTGCTCGACTACAATGACCAGACGGTGGAAAATCATGTGAAATCCACGGAAATCATCGGGATATTAACCGGTCAGACTGAGCGCGCGCATGAGCTTGCTCAGCTTTATAAAAATAACATCACGCTGATTGAAGACCGGATCAAGCAGGCAAATCTGCCGAAGCCAAAAGTCTACATTGAGTTTGGTAATAAAGGTCCGGCAGAGTATTCGTTTACCTATGGCGAAAATATGTGGGGCGTGATGCTGCGTCTCGCGGGTGGTGAAAATATCGCGGCGCCGTTTGTTAAACAGTGGGGCGAAATTAACCCTGAGCAGTTGCTGGTCGCTAAACCGGATGTCATTTTTATTTCCGGCAGGGAAAATAATAAGGTCGATACCGCATTAGAAATGGGTATTGGCGTCAATGAAGCCACGGCGAGAAAAAAACTGAACGGGTTCGCGCATCGTGACGGCTGGAGTTCATTACCGGCCATTCAGAATGACAGACTCTTCGGCGTTTATCAGGGCGCATCGCGTACGCTGGTAGATTTCACTATGGTGCAGTTTATTGCCAAATCTCTTTATCCGGATTTATTTAAGGATATTGATCCGGTGAAAAACTATCACGATTATTACACGAAATATCTGCCTGTTGTGCCGGTGGGAACCTTTGCGTTATCGGCCAGTGCTGAGCAGCAATAATTGTTTCTGATAACCGATCGTTGCTGTTAATCCATCGCCGCGATACGTTGCGGCGATGAGTCAGTCATCTCGTGGGATGCCGCCCTGTCGCCGCGTACATTTCAGTGACTGCGAATTAAAAGGGATGAATTAAAAGGTATAAAGCACTGCCAGATTAAAGGTCATCCCGCCGCGTTTTTCCACTATCGGGCTGTCAGCGGCTTTATCGTCCAGCCAGGTGTAATCCGCACTGACCAGACCGCTCCAGTTCGGGGTTAACTGATGACTCCAGGTCAGGCTGCTGTCCACGCCATAGAATCCTCCGGCGGCCTGATAAGCCCCAAAATGACTGCGACTGCTTTGCTCGCGGCTTACACCATAAAAGGTGTTCATGTAGCGCCGGTCGCCAAAGAGCGCCGCCGACTGGAGCGCGACGGTGTCCGTATCATTCTGAAGCGGCAGCAACGTCACGGAAGTCTGATAATGCACGCCTTGCCCGTCGGTCAGCGGCAGGGTCGCTTTGCCTTCAAAAGACAGCCACGGTGTGGCTGACCAGCCCACGGCAAGGGCCGTGTTGGCGGTCGCATCAATATGCCCCATACCTTTGAGTTTTGCCGAGCCATCCCGCCACATGGAATTTTTGTCCGTGCGTCCGAGGCTATATCCCAGCGTATGTTCCAGATACAGGCCGTTATCCGTCTGCAAGTCATAGCCGATGCCTTTGAGCGAGTCGAAGAAAAACGCACCGTCCCGCGCCTGAATAACCGGCGCAACCAGCCAGTTACGCTCGCCGGAACCACTGTAACGCGGCGCGTTCTGCGCGCCAATTCCCACCGTGAAGGTGGTCGCTGGCGGAGTGTCCTCAGCCAGTGTTTTAAGCACTGTCGCGGACAGGGCGAAACAGGTAATGTGCAGTATTAGTTTTCTGGATATCATGTAATTCCTCATCACCCAAACGTATGGTTCGTAGCGGATTGCAGCCGCGCCTGAAACCGAAGTATGAAGAGGCAGTGTCAACAAACTGTCGGGGATTTATGAAGAAACCGTCAAGGCGACAAACATGCAAACAACACGAGTCCTGATCATTGAAGACGATGCCGATGCGGCAGACGTTCTCGATGCCTATTTACAACGTGAAGGGTATGAGGTGCAGATTGCGGGCGACGGCATTTCCGGGCTCGACAAAGCATTGCGCTGGAAGCCCGATCTGGTGCTGCTGGATGTGATGCTGCCGGGCATGAGCGGCACCGACGTGCTGGCGACGCTGCGGCGGGAAACCCGTACGCCGGTGATTATGGTGACGGCGATGGGCGATATGCCGGACAAAATTGGCGCGCTGCGGGAAGGTGCCGATGACTACGTGGTTAAACCTTATAATCCCGGCGAAGTCGTGGCGCGGGTACACGCCGTGCTCCGGCGCACTGCGTCCGGCCAAAAGGATTCAGCAACGCTGCGCTGGCAGTCGCTTGAGGTGGATGTTGATGCGCTTACCGCCGCCGTCAGCGCCCCGGCGGGTGAAAACCGCTATCTGGATTTAACCCCGACCGAATTCAGCATTCTGAGCACGCTGATGCGCGCCCCGACGCGGCCATTTTCGCGCCAGTATTTGCTTGAGCAATGCCTGCCGGAAAGTGAGGCGCTGGAAAGGGTAGTCGATACGCATGTCTATAACTTGCGTAAAAAGCTTGAATCAGCGGGCATCCTGAATGTGCTAGTCAACGTCCGCGGCGTGGGCTACAGGTTCAGACAGCCATGATCCGCTTACACTATCAGTCTTTATGGCGCTGGATCTGCGTGCGCATTCTGACGCTCGCCATCGGCAGCGTGGTTGTGATTGCGCTGTGTATGTGGCTGCGGTTTGTGATCGAAAACCTGTGGGTTTTGCATCATATGTCTCCTGCGATGCGACAGGAGTTTGAGGTATTGCGCAATAACCCTGAACTCAATCTCACGCGTTTCCATGAGATTGTGGATCTGGGCTGGGGAGCGCGTTACTCGGATCCTTCTATCGCGTCAGCTGACTGGATCATGGTCGCCATTCTGGTGCTGGTGGTCATTCCGTTTATCGCGATTTTGGGATTAAAAGCCGCACGGCCGCTTTCCTCACAGTTTAGCCGTCTGGCGCAGGTGGCCCGTGCGGTAACCAAAGGGGATTTCAATACTCAGGCGGAACCGGTGAAAAATGCCCCCGCAGAACTGGTGCAGTTCACCGATGATTTTAACGCCATGATGCTGCAACTCTCGCGCTATGAGCGTGAACTTCGGGCATCGCATGTCGCAATGGCGCATGAGCTGCGTTCACCTCTGACGGCGGCGGTTGGGCGGTTGCAGGGGATGCTCGACGGCGTATTTCCGCCGGAGCCACGCCAGTTGCAGATGGTAATGAAACAGCTTCTGCACCTGAACCGTCTGATTGACGAACTGCATCTGCTTTCTCTGGCGGATGCCGGTCAGCTGAATCTGAGCAAAACGCCGCTGGATCTCACTGAACTGTTGCGCGAACGGGTCGCCTGGCTGAAACCTCAGTCAGCGGAGGCCGGTTTTGACATCCTCCTCACGCCTGATACTCCTTGCCGTTATGTTGGCGACCCGTTCCGTCTCGGGCAGGTATTTACCATTCTGATGGAAAATGCGCTGCGTTACGCACTGGAAGGGCGGCGTCTCGACATCACGGTCAGGCCGGAAACCGGCGGTTATGAGATAGCGTTTCGGGACATGGGTCCGGCAGTCGATGACCATTTCCTGGCCGTTATGTTCGAGCGTTTCAGCCGGGCAGAATCTTCCCGCGCCCGGCATTCCGGTGGCAGCGGCCTTGGTTTATCCATTGCCCGCGCGATTTGTGAAGCCCACGGCGGGCGGATCAGTGCTGCGAAAAATGCGGGGGGCGGTCTGACCGTGACCGTCAGTTTACCTGTGCCGGAAAACGGACAATAAAAAAGACCGCGTCTTGACGGTTCCTTGATGAAATATCACGGGAATCTGGACAGTCAGTGGATTGAATAGCGATATCTCAATTCAGGACGACTGTTATGACCGTGACTTTGACTGATTATGTGCGCCACGCGGCGCGTCATCTGCACCCCTGTATTTGCCTGGCACCTCTCATCCCCGCAGCCTGTCTGCTGGTCCTGACCGTGATACTGACGGGCTGCGGGGATAAATCCCGTAAGCCCGCAGCCCCCGCACGCCCCGTCCGCGTGGTGATCGTCCCTTTACCCTCGGCATCCGCCACCGAGCCCCTGACCGGCGAAATCCGCGCTCAGGAAGAGGTGACGCTGGGGTTCCGGCTGGACGGTCGGGTGCTGAGCCGCGCGGTCGATGTCGGCGACCCCGTGGTGGCAGGGCAGGTGCTGGCATCGCAGGAAAGTGACACCAGTCGTAATCATCTAAACAGTGCGCAGGCCGATCTGGACAGCGCGCGGGCGGCAGAGCAGGTGGCGGCGCAGAATCTCAGGCATATGCAGCTGCTGATGCCGGGTGGCGCTATCGCCCGCACTCAGCTCGACAGCGCGCAGTCTGACTGGCAGGCCGCCCGTTCGCGACGGCTGAGCAGTGAAGATTCACTGAAAACCGCGCGGGAAAACCTTTCCTGGGCACAGCTTACGGCGCCAGCGGATGGCGTGATCACGCAGGTCAGTGTGGCGCCGGGACAGGTTGTCAGCGCCGGACAAACTGTGGTGACACTTGCGTCGGGCCGCGGACGTGACGCGGTTTTCGACGTTGCCAGACCGCAGTCCTTTTCTCAGCAAACCGGCGGCACTTTCAATGTCTCGCTGCTTTCTGACCCGTCGGTTGTGACGACGGGACATTTACGCGACATCAGCCCGCAGGCCGATCCGCAAACCCGCACGTGGCGGGTTCGCCTGACGCTCGATAATCCGCCGCCCGCGATGGCGCTGGGCGCCAGTGTTCAGCTTTCACTTGTACATGCCGGTCAGCCGGTGATCGCGTTACCCGCTTCTGCGCTGACCCGCGCCGGAGGCAATCCGGCCCTTTTTATCGTCAATACCCAAACACAGACGCTGCATCTGCGCCCCGTTGTTTTAGAGGGTTACAGCGCTTCAGACATCTTTATCTCTTCCGGTCTCAGCCCCGGTGAAAAGGTGGTGATCGCCGGAGTGAGTCAGTTGCGTGAAGGCGAGAAAGTGATGCCCGGTGAGAGTGCCGGATGAATCAGCGCCCCTCCTTACGTACCTTTAATCTTTCCGCCTGGGCGCTGGATCATCAGTCCCTGATGGCCTTTTTCATGCTGCTGTTAATGACCGCAGGGGTCATCAGTTATGAGCATTTACCGCGTAATGAGGATCCGGCATTCACTATCAAAACCGCCGTGGTGACCGCCCGCTGGCCGGGGGCTGACGTGGCGGATTCGGTCAGCCTGATGACGGATCCGCTGGAGAAAAAATTACAGGAAACGCCCTATCTGGATTACGTCCAGAGTGAAACCCGCGCCGGGCAGTCGGTTATTTTTGTTAATTTGCGTGATGACACACCGCCTGCCGCCGTGGCGGGGATCTGGTATCAGGTGCGTAAAAAGATCCAGGATATTGCCCCGTCGTTACCCGCAGGTGTGCAAACCAGCGTGAACGATGAGTTCGATGATACGTTTGGCACGATTTACGGTTTTACCGCCGAAGGCTATACGCCGCGTGAACTGCGCGACCGGGTGGATGATATCAGCCGCAGTCTGATGTCTTTGCCAGACATGGGTAAAACCAGCCTGCTGGGTGTGCAGGAGCAGAATATCGTGATTGCGTTTTCGCCCGCACAACTGGCGGGAATGGGGCTGGATTTACAGCAAATTACCGATGCCCTGAAAGCGCAAAACGCCGTCGAACCGGCGGGTGTTTTGCGCAGCGACCGTGACAATATCGCCTTGCGGGTGAGCGGTGCGCTGACGACGGAGCAGAGTCTGCGCGCCGTGACGCTGCATATCGCCGGGCGCTACATTCCGCTGACGGACGTCGCGACCATCAGCCGCCAGGATGCCGAACCGCCGTCACCGGTCTTTCGTGTCAACGGTAAACCGGCTATCGGGCTGGCTATTTCCATGGCGGCCAACGGCAATATGCTTTCCTTCGGCAAGGCGCTGAATGCGCGGATGGACGACATCAGTGCCAGACTGCCGCACGGCATTGAAATGAGTAAAGTCGCCGATCAGCCGGCAGTCGTTTCGCAAGCCGTCAGCGGCTTTATCCGGGTACTGCTCGAAGCGGTAGTGATTGTTCTGGCCGTCTCTTTTGTTTCGCTCGGCACCCGCGCCGGGCTGGTCGTTGCTGCCGCCATTCCGGTTGTGCTGGCGATGACATTTACCGGTATGTCGCTGGCGGGAATTGGCTTACAGCGGATTTCACTGGGAGCGCTGATTATCGCGCTGGGGTTGCTGGTCGATGATGCCATGATCACTGTCGAGGCAATGGTATCGCGCATTGAGGCCGGTGAGTCCAAATGGCGTGTGGCGACGTATGCTTTTGAAACCACTGCGTTCCCGATGCTGACCGGCACGCTGGTGATGATCGCTGGGTTTATTCCTGTAGGTTTCGCCGCCTCCAGCGCCGGTGAATATTGCTACTCGCTGTTTGCGGTGGTGTGTATCGCGCTGCTGTGTTCCTGGCTGGTTGCGATTCTTTTTTCTCCGCTGATGGGTTTGTGGATCTTGCCTGAAAAACAGGCTTCACAGGGGGAAAGACGCAGCCGGCTGATGGGGTTCTATCAGCGCCTGCTGAATCAGGTGCTGGCGCACCGCGGAATGACAATCGGTGTTGCCTGTGTGCTGCTGGGGCTGGCGGTGTATGCAACGACGTTTATGCCGGGCGAGTTTTTTCCGGCATCAGATCGCCCGGAACTGCTGGTAAGTCTGAGTCTGCCAGCTAACGCGTCGCAGGCGGAAACCGCCCGGCAAACCGCGCGGCTGGAGCAGGCGTTGCAGGGCAATCCTTATGTCGATCACTTTTCCAGCTATGTCGGATCCGGCGCGGTGCGGTTTTATCTGCCGATGGATGTGTTACTGAATGACGAGAACACCGCGCAGCTGGTGGTGGTCGCGAAAAGTCTGGATGACAGGGATAAACTGAGTGCGCAGCTGGACTCGCTCCTGGCCCGTAATTTCAGCGATATTATTACCCGCGTTTCGCCGCTGGAACTGGGGCCGCCGGTGGGCTGGCCGGTAAAGTATCGGGTCAGCGGCCCCGCTTATGACAACGTCAGACAGATCGCGCAGCATCTCGCCAGCGTACTGGGAAGCAGTCCGCTGACCCGCGAAGTGAATCTGACCGCCGGAGAACCGGAGCGGCTCATCACGTTGCAGGTGAATCAGACTGCGGCGCGGGCGGCGGGCGTCTCATCAGAAAGTCTGGCGGCATCGCTTAATACCGTATGGTCAGGCAGCGTCGTTACCACGGTCAGGGATAAAAACCGGCTGACCGATGTGGTTCTGCGGGCTAACGATCGTGAGCGGCTGGAGGTGGGCACGCTGTCGGGGCTGATGATCACCAGCGCAACGGGACAAAAAATACCGCTGAGTCAGGTTGCCACGCCGGTCTGGGGAATTGACGATCCGGTGGTCTGGCGGCGTCAGCGCCTGCCGTTTATCACCGTACAGACGGATTTAGCAGCGGGGCTGCGGGCAGAAGCGGTTTCACAGCAGCTTGCCCCTTTGGTTTCCAGCCTCCGTGCTTCGCTGCCTGCCGGATATCAGATTGAGGAGGGCGGAGCGGTGGCGGAATCAGATAAAGGCAACAGTTCGGTGTTCGCGGTGTTACCGGTCACCTTACTGATTATGATGACGTTGCTGATGATTCAGTTGCAGCGTTTTTCCCGCCTGTTGCTGGCGTTATTGATGGCGCCTTTCGGTCTGCCTGGCATCGTGCTGGCGATGCTGCCGACGGGTACTCCGATGGGATTTGTGGCTTTGCTGGGCATTATTGCTTTAGCAGGAATGATCATCCGTAACGCGGTGATCCTCATCAGCGAGGCCGATAACAATGTTCTCGCCGGGATGCGTGGCGATGAGGCCATCAAAGCCGCCGCCGTTCACCGGTCACGCCCGATCCTGCTGACAGCCTGTGCGGCAATACTCGGGATGGTGCCGATTGCTGAGCAGGTTTTCTGGGGACCGATGGCATACGCCATCATCGGCGGATTGCTGGTCGCAACTTTCGTGACGCTTACCGTATTACCGGCTGCCCTGAGTCTGGTGATGCAACGCGAGAAAATCCCGGGAGAGAAAATGTAATCCGTCAACCACCGCTTTCCCGTTCTTCGGGCTGCTTCAAGGTAAATTTTAACGCAACACGATATATTGCCCGCTTGTTGGATTTTGGACACTTTGGGAATGTACGAGTTTAATCTGGTGTTGCTGCTGTTACAGCAGATGTGCGTGTTTTTGGTGATCGCCTGGCTGATGAGTAAAACGCGGTTATTTATTCCGCTGGTTCAGGTCACGGTGCGCCTGCCGCACAAGCTGTTGTGCTATATCACGTTTTCGATTTTTTGCATTATGGGCACCTATTTCGGGCTGCATATCGAGGATTCTATTGCCAATACCCGCGCGATCGGCGCGGTAATGGGCGGATTACTTGGCGGCCCGGTGGTCGGCGGATTAGTCGGCCTGACCGGCGGCATCCACCGGTATTCGATGGGGGGCATGACGGCGCTGAGCTGCATGATCTCCACCATCGCCGAGGGATTATTAGGCGGCCTGATCCACAGTGTTTTCATCAAACGCGGACGCATCGATAAGTTATTTAATCCGCTGGTGGCCGCTGGCGTCACCTTTGTGGCCGAAATTGTGCAAATGCTGATCATCCTGCTGATTGCCCGCCCGTTCACAGATGCACTCCATCTGGTCAGCAGTATTGCCGCGCCGATGATGGTGACCAATACGCTCGGTGCCGCCATGTTTATGCGTATTCTGCTGGATAAGCGGGCGATGTTCGAAAAATACACCTCGGCGTTTTCGGCAACAGCGCTGAAAGTCGCGGCCTCGACGGAAGGTATTTTGCGGCGCGGATTTAACGAAGAGAACAGCATGAAAGTGGCGCAGGTGCTGCTGAAAGAGCTGGATATTGGCGCGGTGGCGATAACCGATCGCGAGCGATTGCTGGCCTTTACCGGCATCGGCGACGACCATCATCTGGTCGGCAAACCTATTGCTTCTGACTATACCTGGCGCGCCATCGAGAACGACGAAGTGGTATACGCCGATGGCAACGAGATGCCTTACCGCTGTTCGCTGCATCCCAGCTGCAAACTGGGCTCGACGCTGGTGATCCCGCTGCGCGGCGAGAATCAGCGGGTGATCGGCACCATCAAATTGTACGAAGTGCGAAACCGGCTGTTCAGTTCCATCAACCGCACATTGGGCGAAGGCATTGCCCAGCTGCTGTCGGCACAGATCCTTGCCGGTAAATTCGAACAACAAAAAGCGCTGCTGGCGCAGTCTGAAATTAAGCTGCTGCACGCGCAGGTGAATCCGCACTTCCTGTTTAACGCCCTCAATACGCTGATGGCGGTGATCCGCCACGACAGCGATAAAGCCGGGCAACTGGTGCAGTATCTCTCAACGTTCTTTCGCAAAAATCTCAAACGCTCTTCCGAGATTGTCACGCTGGCGGATGAGCTGGAGCATGTGAATGCCTATCTGCAAATCGAGCTGGCACGTTTTTCGTCGCGTCTGAACGTGGATTTACAGGTGCCGGATGCATTGTCTTTTCAGCATCTTCCGGCCTTTACTCTGCAACCGCTGGTGGAAAACGCCATAAAACACGGCACATCCCAGTTGCTGAGCAATGGCAATATCATCATTCGTGCTTACAGTGAGGGGCAGACAGTGATCGTCGAAGTGGAAGATAACGCCGGTTTGTATCAGCCGGAAGAAAGCGGTGACGGATTAGGCATGAGTCTGGTGGACAAGCGGCTGCGGGCGCGTTTTGGCGATGATTTCGGCATTACCGTCAATTGCAAACCGGATGATTTCACCCGTATTACGTTACGTCTGCCAGCGGAGGGCGCGCCATGTTAAGAGTGCTGATTGTCGATGATGAGCCGCTGGCGCTGGAGAATCTGCGCTTACAGCTTCAGGATGAAAGCGACATTGAAATTGTCGGCGAGTGTACCAATGCCATTGAAGCGATTGGCGTGATCCACAAAATCCGCCCTGACGTGGTGTTTCTGGACATTCAGATGCCGCGCATCAGCGGGCTGGAAATGGTCGGTATGCTCGATCAGCAGCATCGCCCGCACATCGTTTTTCTGACCGCCTTTGAGGAATATGCGGTGCAGGCGTTTGAACAGTGCGCGTTTGATTATCTGCTTAAACCGATCCAGACGCCGCGTTTACAAAAAACGCTGGCGCGGTTGCGGCTGGGTTTTCAGGAGCAGGATGTCTCGCAGTTACCGCAATACCAGCAGCCGCTGAAGTTTATCCCCTGTCTGAGCAGCAACCGGATCTGGTTGTTGCAGCTGGAAGATGTGGCGTTCGTCAGCAGCCGCATCGGCGGGGTGTATGTCACCGGACAGGATGGCAAAGAGACATTTACGGAACTGACCTTACGCACGCTGGAAGTCCGTACGCCGTTGTTACGTTGTCACCGGCAGTATCTGGTGAATATGGATTATCTTAAGGAAATCCGCCTGGAAGATAAAAATCAGGCGGAGCTGTTACTGCGTGATGGTCAGGTCGTGCCGGTCAGCCGTCGCTATCTCAAATCGCTGAAAGAGACGGTGGGGCTGTAAACCCCGCCGGTTTTCCTTTGGTCAGATCAATCAAGCCCTTCGCAGCCGGGCAAAAGCGTCGCGGATTTCGGTTTCAGGCAATTGTATGCCGATAAACACTAACGCACTGTGCGGGGTTTCATCCGGCTGCCACGGGCGATCCCAGTCGGCGCTGTACAGGCGCTGAACGCCCTGAAACAGCAGGCGGCACGGCTGATCTTCTATCCACAACATCCCTTTGTACCGCATCAGATTGTCGGCAAAGCTGGCCAGCAGTTCTTCCATTACCGCTGAAATGGCGGTCAGCGCCACCGGATAATCCAGCTCCACCACAATTGAAGAAACGGTGTTTTGCTGTGGCGCGATGCGATGGAACAGCGGTTTTGCGGCTATCACGTTTTCTTCGAGCATAAATCCGCGGGTATCAAACAACAGTGCCGGATCGATATCGCCCTGAACCATTTTATATACCGGCGCACGTGCATTAATACGTTGCAGCCGTTCTGTCAGTTCCGGGCATTCACCGGATACATCCGTTTTGGTCAGCAGGATGCGGTCGGCATAACCAATCTGCGACTGCGCCAGCGGGAACTGATCCAGCTGCGACATGGCATGTACGGCATCCACCAGCGTGATAACGCCGTCTAAGACATAACGTTCACAGATGACTTCATGGGCGAAAAACGCCTGCAGGATCGGGCCGGGATCGGCCATACCGGTGCATTCAATCATCAGCCGGTCAAACTGCACTTCGCCTTTATCCACGCTGTCGAGCAAATCCAGCAGCGCCGCTTCCAGCTCGCCCGAACGGGTGCAACAGATGCAGCCGTTGGATAAGGTGGTGATGCGCGTGGCGCGGTCGCCTATCAGCTGGTTATCGATGGGCATTTCGCCAAATTCATTCTCGATCACCGCAATTTTTATCTCCTGCTGTGTATGCAGAATCTGGCGTAAAAGCGTGGTTTTTCCGGCACCTAAAAAACCGGTTAATACTGTGACTGCAATCGGTGTCATGTTCGCTTTCCTCTTAACTACGGTGCTCTTTTTAACTTCAGCTACTTTTTAACTTCAGCTACTTCTCAACAACAGCGCATTCCGCCTTTCCCGTCGCCGCCATAACGCGCCTGCTGGCGCTCGCGGAAAAACTCCTCGTAGGTCATCGGCGTGGTATCCGGGTGGTTGGTCTGCATATGCAGAACGTAAGTGTCGTAATCCGGTATGCCCACCAGCATACGCGCGGCCTGACCGAGGTATTTCTTTGCCGCACCTAAGTTGTCAAACATACGTAATCCTCTGAATTATTTGGAAAAGCCCCGCGTGTGCGGGGCTTTCTGGTAAACGGTTAGTGCCCGGAGGAGATTTTAATCCCTTCCGCAGGAACCGGCACATAAGGCGTTTCCTTATCGGTACGCTTGTCGGTTTTACGTGCCTCAAGGCAGGCGCGAATACCGTAGAAAATGATGCTGTACACCACAATCAGGAACAGAATACTCAGCCCGGCGTTGGTGTAGTTGTTGATCACAATGTGATGCATATTGCTGATTTGTTCCGGTGTCAGGTTCTCGCCGCCAGCAGAAATGCGTTCTTTGTACTGACCGGCCATGTAGAAGAAGCCTTCCATCTGCGCATTGGTGCTGAACAGTTTCAGACCCAGCGCCCAGGTAGTACAAATCAGTAACCAGATGGCAGGCACCATGGTGACCCAGATGTACTTGGTGCGTTTCATTTTCACCAGTACCACGGTGGCGAGGATCAGCGCGACGGCAGCCAGCATCTGGTTCGAAATCCCAAACAGCGGCCACAGACTTTTCACGCCGCCCAGCGGATCGACCACGCCCTGATACAGCAGGTAACCCCACAGCCCGACGCAGCCTGCGGTACCAATAATCCCGGCGACCAGGGAGTCAGTTTTTTTCAGGAACGGCACAAAGTTACCCAGCAGATCCTGCAACATAAAGCGGCCGGAGCGCGTACCCGCATCTAGTGCGGTCAGGATAAACAGCGCTTCAAACAGAATGCCGAAGTGATACCAGAAGCCCATATCCGCCAGTGGCATGATCTTGTGGAACACATGCGCAATACCTACGGCAAGCGTAGGTGCGCCACCCGCACGGTTCAGCACTGACGGCTCACCGATGTCTTTCGCCGTTTGCATAATCTGCTCAGGCGAGATCACAAATCCCCATGAACTGACGGTTGCTGCCGCGTGCGCTGTAACATCTTTCAGCTGCGCCAGAATCATCGGTGCATTATCGCCGCCCAGTTCGTGCAGGTTTGGCATGGTGATGCCAAGCCCGGCTGGCGGGGTATTCATCGCGAAATACAGACCCGGTTCAATGATGGATGCCGCGACCAGCGCCATCACCGCCACGAAGGATTCCATCAGCATCGCGCCGTAACCGATAAACCGTGCATCGGTTTCGCAGGCCAGCAACTTAGGCGTGGTGCCGGAGGCAATCAGCGCATGGAAACCGGACACTGCACCGCAGGCAATGGTGATAAACAGGAACGGGAACAATGCGCCTTTCCACAACGGACCTGTACCGTCGATGTATTGGGTCAGCGCAGGCATTTTCAGTTCCGGATTGAGGATCACGATACCGATAGCCAGCCCGACGATAACGCCGATTTTCAGGAAGGTTGCCAGATAATCACGCGGCGCAAGAATAAGCCACACCGGCAGCAGGGCGGAGACGAACGCATAACCAATCAGCGTGAAGGTGATGGTGGTGTCTTTGAACGTCAGCGCCGGACCCCAGAACGGGTCGCTGGCGATAACGCCGCCGAAATAGATTGACGCGACCAGAAGGACAACGCCAATGACCGAGATTTCACCCACGCGTCCCGGCCGGATAAAGCGCATGTAGATGCCCATAAACAGCGCAATCGGCACCGTAGAACACACCGTAAACACGCCCCACGGACTTTCCGCCAGCGCTTTCACCACGATTAACGCCAGCACCGCCAGAATAATAATCATGATCAGGAAGCAACCGAACAGCGCAATAGTGCCCGGCACCGGCCCCATTTCTTCTTTAATCATCTCACCCAGAGATGCGCCGTTACGGCGTGAAGAGACGAACAGCACCATAAAGTCCTGCACCGCACCGGCCAGAACCACACCGGCCAGCAACCACAGCACGCCCGGCAGATAACCCATTTGCGCGGCGAGCACCGGACCGACTAACGGACCGGCACCGGCGATGGCGGCAAAGTGGTGACCGAACAGCACGTTGCGGTTGGTCGGCACATAGTTCAGGCCGTCGTTGTTGATCACCGCAGGCGTGGAACGGGAAGGATCCAGCTTCATGACCTTTTGCGCGATATACAGACTGTAATAGCGATAGGCCACCAGATAGACCGACACCGAGGCGACGACTATCCATAATGCGCTGATGTGTTCACCCCGCCGCAGGGCGACGACGCCCAGACAGCAGGCACCGAGGAGGGCAACAAGCATCCACGGTAAGTGTTTGAAGAAGGCTTTTTTGTTCATAAATAACCCGGTTATTTAAAAAAACTCACGAAATGCCCGTCTCTGTTTTCTTTATTAAGCACTGCTTTCAGAGAGGCTGGGCCTGTTTATTGCGTATTTTTCTTGCGCACTTTTATTGCCCGTATAGGGTGCCAAAATCGCCGTTGCACAGGCGGGAAAGTTGGTCAGCGGTCACAGAGAGAGATAAGCGGTTGTCAGGCGGGATGAGCGGTTGAGGGGGCGATTAAGGACGTGAAATCTGTGAGTTAGGTCACGTAGCAATCCTGTCAGAAGGTCAGGACGGCAGCGTAACTTTTGTGGCACCGTCGTGTTTTGACAGGTAAATTATTCATTTGCTAAATGATCCGAGGGATCAATCAACACATTCAGGGAGTTTTTATGAAAGGTAAGTTTCCGCAAGGTTTTATGTGGGGCGGGGCAACGGCGGCCAATCAGGTGGAAGGGGCATACGATCAGGATGGCAAAGGGCTGTCCATCGTCGATGCCATTCCGGGCGGCAAAGACCGTCTGAAGATCGTTTCCTCACCGGAATTTGATTTTACCCTTGATCCCGCAAACCATACGTATCCGAATCATAAAGCCATCGATCACTATCATCGTTTTCAGGAAGATATCGCGCTGTTCGCGGAAATGGGATTCAAATGTTACCGTTTTTCTATCGCCTGGACACGCATCTACCCGAACGGCGTTGAGCAGGAGCCTGAGGAAGCCGGGCTGAAGCATTACGATCAGGTGATTGACGCCTGTATCGCGCACGGCATTGAACCGGTGATCACCATTTCACACTATGAGATGCCGCTGCATCTGGCGACCGCGTTTGGCGGCTGGAAAAACCGCGAACTGATTGGTCACTTCGAGCGTTTTGCCCGCACGGTGCTGACCCGCTACGGGCATAAAGTGAAGTACTGGATGACCTTCAACGAGATCAACAGTGCGGCACATTTCCCGATCATGAGTCAGGGGCTGACGGTGCAAACCGGCGCGCTTGAGGCGCAGGCGAAGTTCCAGGCGTGGCATAACCAGTTTGTCGCCAGCAGTCTGGCTGTCAAAATTGCCCACGAAACCAACGCGCAAATCCAGATCGGTTGCATGATCCTGTTTGCCACCAATTACGCTTATGACTGTAATCCGGTCAATCAGCTGGAAACCCTGAAAGAGACTCAGGCGTTTAATTTCTACTGCGCCGACGTGCAGGCGGGCGGTAAATATCCGTATTACGCCAAAAGCCTGTGGCAATCGCAGGGCGTCGAACTGGATATTCAGCCGGATGATGTAGAGCTGATTAAAGAACATACGGTGGATTACATTGGTTTCAGCTACTACATGTCTTCGACCATCAACAAAACCAATCCTGACGCGGTTACAGCACAAGGTAACCTGCTCGGCGGCGCGCGTAATCCGTTCCTCGAAGCCAGTGACTGGGGCTGGGAAATCGACCCGGTCGGTCTGCGGATTGCCCTTAATCAGCTGTACGATCGCTATGAAAAACCGTTGTTCATTGTTGAGAACGGACTGGGCGCCGTCGATAAGCCGGATGAGAACCACTACATTGCCGATGATTACCGTATCAACTATCTGCGTCAGCATATTGAAGCCATGGCGGAAGCGATTGAAGATGGCGTGGAACTGATGGGCTACACCCCGTGGGGTTGTATCGATCTGGTGAGTATGTCCACCGGTGAGATGAGCAAACGTTACGGTCTGATTTATGTCGACCTCGACGATAAGATCTCCGGCACCGGTAACCGTTACCGCAAGAAATCATTCCACTGGTATCAGAAAGTGATCGGAACGAACGGGGAAGATATCAGCTGATATTCTCCCGTCAGCCCTGAAACAGTCCGGGTGATGCCCGGACTGTTCTTAATGTCTGTTCATTGACGGGCGATTATGAATTAACGCTCGATTTTCAGCGCTTCCATTACGAGTGAAAATGCCGGCGAATGTTGTTTCCTGCTGGGATAATAGAGGTAATAACCCGGGAACGGCAGACAGTAAGGTTCCAGAAAGCGTATCAGATGTCCTTCCTCAATATGGGGAGCAAACTCCTCCTCGGGTAAAAAAGCCACACCCAGCCCGGCTAAGGCTGCGTCGACCATGTGGGCCGACGTGTTAAACGTCAGTTGCCCGTCAACACGCACGTTGACCGGTCCCTCATCGTTATCGAACTCCCAGATATACAGCCCGCCCGACGTCGCCATCCGCATATTCATGCAGCTATGTTGCAGCAAATCTTGCGGAGTCAGGGGGATGGGGTGTGAGCGCAAATACTCAGGCGAGGCTACCGCGGCCATGCGCAGCTGAGGGGTTAGCGGCATGGCAATCATATCTTTATCGATGGTGTCACCCAGCCGCACACCCGCGTCAAACCTGTCAGCGACAATGTTGCGAAAACCGTGGTTGGCATCGAATTCCAGTTTTATCTCGGGATATTCGCGCAGCAATGCGGATAATTTCGGTAACAGAATGGTTTTGAGAACGTGCGGGCCGCAGGTGATACGCACCGTACCCGCAGGCTTGTCACGCATCTCTGTCAGCATGTCCAGTTCCGCTTCAATCTCATCAAAACGGGTGCCGATAGCCTGCAATAAACGCTCGCCTGCTGCCGTCGGCGACACATTGCGCGTGGTCCGCGTCAGTAACCGGATATCCATGCGATTTTCAAGCGCGGTGATGGTCTGACTAAGTGCGGGTTGTGTCACCCCCAGTTGCGCTGCGGCGCGGGTGAAACTGCCTTCGCGGGCCACAGTCACAAACGCAATGAGATCATTAAAATTACGTTTCATCGCACCTTCTTCACTTTCGATTTATAAGCAGAGCTTATAGCCCCATTAAGAATTTATTAGCTGGTAAGACTATACCCGTCGTGTAGAATTTTTAGCAAGCCGGAATACGAAAGAACCGGGATAAAAACCCCTTCGTCTGATTCGATTAACCACATGAAATTACTGTTTTTATTCTCACGAATAAGACGCGGCACCGGCTTGCCAAAAATTCATCCTGCAGAAAGAAAAAAGGATCACAAGTGACGACAGCAGCAGAGAAAGATTTTGTGAACCAGACTCCGGCCGCGCACTGGAACGGGGCCTGGGCGATAACGATGTGCGTATTTGCGCTGGTGGCATCCGAGTTTATGCCGGTGAGTTTGCTGTCACCGGTTGCCCGCGATTTGGGCGTCAGCGAAGGGCTGGCCGGGCAGGGGATTGCCATCTCCGGTGGACTGGCGGTGATAACCAGTCTGACGATCTCCCGGCTGGCCGGTAACGTCAACCGCAAGGCGCTGCTTTTAGGGCTGACAATTCTGATGGCATTTTCCGGCGGACTGATTGCTTTAGCGCCCGGCTATACGACTTACATGATCGGACGAGCCCTGATTGGCGTGGCCATTGGCGGATTCTGGTCCATGTCGGCCGCTGTGGCTATGCGCCTGGTTCCGCAGGATCAGGTTCCCCGCGCACTGGCTATTTTCAACGGCGGTAATGCGCTGGCAACTGTGGTCGCCGCACCGCTGGGCAGTTATCTGGGGGGCGTCATTGGCTGGCGCGGTGCCTTTTTGTGTCTCGTGCCTGTGGCGCTTATCGCCTTTGTCTGGCAGTGGATCAGCCTGCCGTCTATGGCGCCGGAAAGCAGGAAAAATTCTGCAGGGAACGTCTTTCGTTTATTCAAAAATCCTTTAGTGCTGGCGGGTATGGCTGCGTGCGGGATTTTCTTTATGGGGCAGTTTGCCCTGTTTACCTATGTCCGGCCGTTTCTGGAAACCGTCACGCGGGTCAGTGCAGAGATGCTGTCCCTCATTTTGCTGGCGATTGGCGTCGCGGGTTTTGCCGGGACATTACTGATCGGCACGTTTCTGAATAAGCGTTTCTATCTCACGCTCATGGTGATCCCGCTGCTGATGGCCGTCATCGCCGTCATGCTGATGGTTCTTGGCCATTCGTCCGGGATTGTGATCATTCTGCTGGCGTTATGGGGGCTGGTGGCAACGGCAGCGCCGGTCGGCTGGTGGTCCTGGGTGGCAAGCACTTTCCCCAATAATGCCGAAGCCGGGGGCGGGCTGATGGTCGCTGTGGTGCAACTGTCGATTGCGCTGGGCTCGACCTTAGGCGGCGTCGCCTTTGACCATATCGGCTGGCAAAGCACGTTTATTGTCAGCGCCGCGTTGCTGGTACTGGCGTCCGGCCTGACGTTTATCACTTCACGCAATGACCATTGATCACACGAGCATTTTTAACCGGACGAACTGATGTCCATTCACCGCAATACCTGATTAAGGATAATTCCATGAGAGTGTTAACGATGTTGTTAGGGCTGTTTGTCAGCTCATTTGCTGCAACAGCCGCCGATATGTCCAACGGCGCAGATAACTTTTATAAAAGCGATAAAGTGACTCAGCAAAAGGTGACGTTTAAAAACCAGTATCAGATGAATGTGACCGGCAATCTTTTCATGCCAAAAGGCATGAATGAAAGCGCGAAAAATCCGGCCATTGTCATTGGTCATCCGATGGGGGCGGTGAAAGAACAGAGTTCCAATCTGTATGCGCAAAAGCTTGCCGAGCAGGGATTTGTGACGCTGGCGATAGACATCTCTTTCTGGGGCGAAAGCGAAGGTAAACCGCGCAATGCTGTCGCGCCGGATATCTATGCAGAGGATTTCAGTGCCGCTGTGGATTACCTCGGCACGCGTCCCTATATCGACAAAAACCGCATCGGGGTACTGGGGATTTGTGGCAGCGGCAGTTTCGTTATCAGTGCGGCAAAAATTGATCCGCGTATGAAAGCGATTGCGACGGTCAGCATGTATGACATGGGGTCGGCAAATCGTCACGCGCTCAATAATTCGTTAACCCTTGCGCAGCGTAAACAGATCATTGCCGAGGCGGCAGAGCAACGTTACAGCGAGTTCACCGGCGGCGAAACGAAATACACCAGCGGCACGCCGCATAAAATTGACGAGAACTCTCCCCCTGTTGCCAAAGAGTTCTACGACTTTTATCGCACTCCTCGCGGCGAGTTTACGCCAAAAGGTTCATCACCGGCGCTGACCACGCACCCGACGCTGACCAGCAATGTGAAATTCATGAACTTCTATCCGTTCAACGACATTGAGACCATTTCACCGCGTCCGATGCTGTTTATCACCGGCGATCAGGCGCATTCAAAAGAATTCAGCGAAGATGCCTATAAACGTGCAGGCCAGCCGAAAGAGTTGTACATCGTTCCGGGTGCCGGTCACGTTGATCTTTACGACCGTACCGATCTGATCCCTTTTGCGAAACTGACCGCGTTCTTTAAAGAAAACCTGAAATAACCCGCGGATTATTAACAGTCCGGGCCTTTGCCCGGACTACACTTTTGCCCGCACCAGCTCATTGAACCGCGTCGTGTACGCCGGTGACAGCATTTCGCGTTTCATCGCCCAGCCGCGCTGGATCCCCTGACCGGCAAACCAGACTTTGCCGACCCCGTCCTTGTGGATCTTGTCCAGCGTAGCCATCAGCTGATCGCTGTTTTTCTTTGGCTGATATTCATCAAACAGATTGAGCTGGGCGACGCCCTGACTGAAAAAGTCGCCCAGCATCACACCGCCTTTCTGATAGCGATATCCGGGTTTCCAGATCTGATCGAGACAACGCACGGCGGCGGCGAGAATATCGCGGCTGTCGTGTGTCGGCGTCATCAGTTTGATGCCGGCATGATTGCCGTAATAGGGGACTTTCGGGTCGTGCGGACTGGTTTTCACAAACGCTGACACGTAGCGGCAATACTGATGTTCTCCGCGCAGTTTTTCCGCCGCGCGTACCGCGTAATTGCAGATGGCTTCGCGCATATCCTGATAATCCGTAATGCGTTCGCCGAAAGAACGCGAACAGATAATCTGCTGCTTGGTCGGCACCGATTCTTCAAGCGCCAGACAGGACTCGCCGCGCAGTTCGCGCACGGTACGCTCCAGCACCACACTGAAATGTTTGCGGATCAGCGCCGAAGGGCAGTCGGCAAGTTGCAACGCCGTGGTGATCCCCAGCATATTGAGCTTTTTACTGATGCGCCGCCCCACGCCCCAGACTTCTTCCACCGATACCAGAGCCATCAGTTTCCGCTGACGCACGGTCTGCGATAAATCCAGCACGCCACCGGTGCCTTTCCAGGTTTTCGCCGCAAAGTTCGCCAGTTTGGCCAGCGTTTTGGTGGGGGCAATCCCCACACCAACGGCCAGATGCGTCTCCTTCCAGAGGGTCTTCTGCACCTGTTTACCGAAATCATGCAACGAGATGCAGTTTTCGATATTAGTGATATCCAGAAAGGCCTCATCAATGGAGTAGATATCCACCGCAGGCGCCAGCCGTTCGAGTGTTTCCATCACGCGGTTCGACATGTCGGCATACAGCGCGTAGTTGGATGAAAACACTGCCACGTTGTGCTGGCGGATCGCGTCGCGTGCCTTAAAAAAAGGCGCGCCCATCGGGATCTGCGCCTTTTTGGCCAGCGCATTGCGGGCAATCACGCAGCCGTCATTGTTGGACAACACAATCACCGGCCGCCCGCGAAGGTCTGGCCGGAACACGGTTTCGCAGCTCGCGTAAAAGGAGTTCACATCAACGAGGGCAAACATGGTTCGGTTGTCGCTTATAAGGTTTCATTCTTCATACCTATAAAATACTGGTTATGTATACAGTATAATCATAAGTGCGGGAAATGGAAAACGCTTAAGGGGTGAGTCGTCAATCAGCCGGGAAATACAAATCAGTTGCTGATCATTGAGTGTCTTACCCAGATTGAAGGTGTCGCCAGCATTCGCTCAAGTTTTGCTCTCAGTCAGGTGAAATACCCCACCGCCTTGCCGACGCGGCATTTAAGAAGGTGAGAAGTGAAGATGTGTTCCCGTATTTACCCCAACCGCACAGGGTTATCCACAAAATCTGGGGATAACCCTGTGCAAAGTCTGGCCTGAAAATCAGTCGTAAATTCCTTCAGACCAGTCGGTATAACCTTTCGCGTCACCGCCGTAACAGGTTTCTTTTGCGGCGATAGTCAACTCAGCACCATAACGCAGAAGTTTGGGTTGTCTGTCATACTGATTTCTTAATGGTTGACCGGTCGGCTAGTTTTGTGGTTGCATTTTGTGCGATCCATTTTTACCGGGTGTCGCTGCAAAGAATAATGGCGACACACATTTTGAGAAGGAGGCATTAATGACCACGATTTTCATTATCGGCGCGGCGGGCAATATAGGGCGCCGCCTGTCAAAGACGCTTGCAGATAAAGGACATGCTGTTCGTGCACTTTACCGTAAACCTGAACAGGAACAGACGTTACGTCAGGCAGGGGCCGAACCGGTCAGCGGGAACCTGACAGAGCTGGATGCCACTACTTTGGCAGCGTACATGAAAGGCAGCGACGTGGTGGTTTTCACCGCCGGTGCCGGTGGCAAAGGCGGACCGGAAATGACCAATGCGGTCGATGGCGAAGGGCTGAAAACCGCGGTCGCGGCGGCGACTCAGGCTGGCGTTTCGCGCTTTTTGCTGGTGTCTGCATTCCCGGAAGCAGGGCGCGGTAAAACCATTTCTGATACGTTTGAAAACTACATGCGCGTCAAAAAAGAAGCCGATGTGGCGCTGGCACAAAGCGAACTGGACTGGGTGATCTTAAGACCGGGAACATTAGTGGATGACAGCGGTACCGGACTGATTCAGGCCGGACCCGCCATTCCTTACGGCGATATCCCCCGTGATGACGTGGCAGCCACGCTTGCTGAAATCATTGAGCAGCCTGATGTCAGCCGCGTCATCATTGAACTGACTGCGGGAGATGTGCCGGTTCGTCAGGCTGTAGAAAAGATAGCGAAACGCTAAAAGTTTTTGCCACTCCCAGGCGGGCAGAAGAACGTTTGCCCGTCAGGAGAGTGGCGGATCGGAAAGGGGAGCCGGCAGCCTGAATGAAAAGTTTTTTAAATTACCTGTAGACGACCGGTCTAATTGTTGTTAGTGTAGCGACAAGGTTAAGGCGAACGGGCGATATCACACTGCTTTGTTCAGACCGGATCCAAAGGCTTTTCGTAATGGGTTCACAGGATTTTTTTATCTGATATCTAGACGACTGGTCTACTTAAATCACAATTCACTACGCCGGAGATTTATTATGAAGATTCTTATGGTTCTCACCTCACACGATAAACTGGGTAACACAGGCCGTAAAACAGGTTTCTGGCTGGAAGAGCTGGCCGCACCTTACTATGCATTTAAAGATGCCGGAGCGGAAATTACGCTGGCTTCTCCAGAAGGTGGCAACCCGCCGTTAGATCCAAAAAGCAATGAGCCTGATTTCCAGACTGAACAGACTCACCGCTTCGAGGCCGACGAGCAGGCAACCGCTCAGCTGGCTTCAACGGTTCGTCTCGACAGCGTGTCGCAAGCTGATTTCGACGCCGTTTTCTATCCTGGCGGTCACGGTCCGTTGTGGGATCTGGCAGAAGATAAAAATTCTGTCGCCCTGATCGAAGCGTTTCTGGCGGCCGGTAAGCACGTGGCGCTGGTCTGTCATGCACCGGGCGTACTGCGTCATGTTAAAACTTCTGAAGGAAAACCACTGGTTGAAGGTAAAAAAGTGACCGGTTTTACCAACACCGAAGAAGAAGCGGTAGGGCTGACTGACGTGGTGCCTTTCCTGGTGGAAGACGAACTGATAGTCAAAGGCGGTATCTATTCCAAAGGACCAGACTGGGGTTCCTATGTGGTTATCGACGGTCTGCTGATCACCGGTCAAAACCCGGGCTCTTCTGCTGAAGCGGCTGAACTGCTGATTAAGCAACTGGCCGCATAGTCGTTCCTCACGCGGGGTGGCAGGCATGAATGTCGCCCCGCTTAGCAGGTGTCGACCTGTTGTTATTGCGGGGTGGGCGGGTGTATTGTCGTGCGTGAATATGTTGTCCTTTCATTCGCTCATAGACGACTGGTCTAGTTTCTGGTAAATTTGCCCTATGACTACTGCAACTCAACACCATAACAATGACGTCCGCGAGCATATCCTTGCGACAGGCCAGCGTATTATGGCCGGCAAGGGTTTTTCTGCTGTCGGACTGAATGAAATCCTCAAAGACGCGGGCGTGCCCAAAGGGTCTTTCTATCACTATTTTGGCTCGAAAGAGGCTTTTGGTGTGGGAATGCTTGAGCGCTATTTTGAAGACTATCTGGCCGACCTCGACAGGACGCTGAGCCAGCCCGGCCTTAATATGGCGCAGCGACTGATGAATTACTGGCAGCTATGGCGGGAATCTCAGTCATTCTCCGACTGTCAGGGCAAATGCCTCGCCGTGAAACTGGGCGCGGAAGTTGCAGATCTGTCGGATACCATGCGTTTAACGCTGCTTTCCGGCACGGCGGGAATTATCTCGCGTCTGGCGGAAGCATTAGAAACGGGTGTGGCTGAGGGATCTCTGACGATTGATGACACACCACGCACTGTGGCGGAAAGTTTGTATCAGCTCTGGCTGGGTGCCAGCGTGATGGTCAAGATTGTCCGCAACATGAGCCCGTTTGATTCCGCGATGGCGACGACGCAAAAGATTATTCACATCATCTGAAAATAATGCCAGCCATATTAAATGACTGGCATTTGCTTGCGAAAATGATTATTCCGGCAGTTGTGCTAACGCGTTTTTCACTGCATCAGGCATCGAAGGGCGTCCGTTAGTCAGACAGGTTGCCACAAAAGTGGCTTCGGCAAACACCACGCCATCCACTTTGATCTGCTGAACGAAGTTGACGCGGTTACGTTTCTCATTTCTCGCCAGTTTACAGGTTACTTCAACCTGATCGCCTTTTTGCAGGCTTTTACGAAAGCGCAGTGAATACTCCAGCACCATGTACATGTTGCCCTGAGCAAACTCTGCCTCGATATCAACACCTAGCGCTTCGCGCATGTAGGCATGGCGCGTCCATTCCATATAGAAGGGATAATACAAACCATCCACGACACCCTGAAAATCGATATGTTTTTCATCTACTTCATAATGCTTACTAAACATTTGCTGCTCCGTAGCCAGTCCATTTTTTTAAACAGGGCATCATATATACAACAGTAAGTTCTTTTGGTAAAAACCAACGTGTTTCAGAATATAAGATCTCTTGTATCAGGATAAAAAAATCCCTTTGCGGGAGCCGGTGACTATAGGAAAGAACCCATGCTGAAAGAAAACTTCAACGAACTGCAGATTTTTCTGGTCGTTGCGAGAGAACGAAGTTTTACCAAAGCAGCAGGAAAGCTGGGGGTTTCGCAGTCGGCACTCAGTCATGCCGTTAAGGCGCTGGAAGAACGTTTAAACATCCGCCTTTTGACCCGTACCACCCGAAGTGTGGCGCCCACTGAAATCGGCGAGAAGATTATTGCCTGCCTGGAACCACGACTTGCGGATCTCGAGCAGGAGCTGGAAACACTTGTTCAGCTTAACGGCCCGACCTCCGGGAATATCCGCATATCGGCGGGGGAACACTCCGCAAGAAAATTATTGTGGCCAAAGCTGAAGCCGTTTTTACAAGAATATCCTGAAATCAATGTCGAACTGCATGTGGATAACGGTTTCGTCGATATCGTCGATGGTCGCTACGATGCCGGAGTGCGTCTGGGCGAGAGCGTAGATAAAGATATGATTGCCGTCCGCATCGGTCCGGATTTCCGTATGGTGGTCGTCGGTTCGCCGGACTATTTTGCTGAAAAGGGTATTCCGCAAACTCCGCATGAGCTGCAATACCACAAGTGCATCAATATGCGTCTGCCAACCGCCGGTGGGTTGTACCACTGGGAATTCGAGAAAGAAGGAAAGCCGCTGCGGGTGCGCGTGGAAGGGCAACTGACGTTTAATTTGCTGTCAGAACGAATCGATGCGGTGCTGTCAGGATTTGGACTTGCCTGTGTGCCGGAGGACATGGTTGAGGACCGGGTGAAATCTGGTGAACTGATTCAGGTGCTGGATGCGTGGTGTCCGTCGTTTCCGGGCTATTACCTTTACTACCCGAGCAGAAAACAACATCCGCCAGCTTTTGCGCTGATGATTGATATGCTGCGCTACAACGGATAATACGTCAGCGGCACGAATTTTATCCTTCACAGGTTATGGTTCAGTCCCGCAATACTTTCGAGAAACATACAGCCTCATCCCGGCCGATATAGGGTCCGTAATTCTCTATGAGTACGTATCCATTATTCTTATAAAAATTTACCGCCTTATGGTTAACGTGTCGGGTTTCAAGCCATATCTCTGTATATCCCATGTTTTTCGCGGATGTTTCAAGAAAATTGAGTAAGGCTTTTCCTACCCCAGGGGCGCTTCGGTCTGAAAACATTCTTTTAAGTTCGGCGATATTTTCTGTTAACGGTCGGATAGCTCCGCATCCTGTTGCATCGCCTTTTTCATTTCGTGCCAGAACCCAAAGCGATCTGTCACCATCCATTGAATCTATTGTGAAATTACTTTTTCCACTATCACCCGTTATCGCTGCAAGCTCCGCTGACAATTTTTCTATTAAAGAACAAGAATCTGGCGAAAATGGGTCTGATTTCTCTACTGTTATCATTCGATACCCTCATAAAGTTCTTAGTCAGAATAGAAGATGTTTAAGGTAAATTCCTCATGTTTTATTTGATGATGTTAAATGCCGGATTTCTACAGCTCCACCTGTGATGTTTTTCGTTTTTCTGGCCGATCACTTAAACTGCCCCACACAGGACGGAACATAGGGAAAGTAAGATGCTTTTGCCAGCGACAAGCTTTATAAAAAACGTGTATCAATCGTCATCTGAAGAATGAGTCATCAATTGTTTGTTTCTCTGGATGGGCCCAAGGGTGCCGGTAAAACCACATTGCTGGAGGCCATTACGAAAGTATTAAGGGCAGACAACAAGAAGGTGGTCCGCCTTTGCGAGAAAAAAAGCGATCCATACAGGGGCGAAACAATGGCTCTTGTTAACAAGTTCGCCCGAAATCCCACTCTGGATTTGGAATTAGAGGTTTGTAAGCGCCTTGCTGATAGCCGTGCCTGGATTTCTGAACATGTGCTGACTAAGCAGCCAGCGGACTGCATTATCCTGATGGATCGCTGGTATCCGTCGGATGCCGCGTTTCGCCGGATGATCCCTTTTGCAGAGATTTTACAGCTTAACATTGAACGAAAGGTGAGAACGCCAGACCTGCATGTCGGGGTGGTGACTGCGCCTAAAATTTCCTGGGCAAGGGCCGCGTCGCGGTCGCGCGGGCTGGGCAGTACGGTGATTTCTAAGCTGGAAGAGCATGTCGCTTGTACCACGGCGTTCGAGCGAGAAGTTGCACATCATGACTGGGTTTTATGCCGCAATGAAGGAACGATCGAAGACGCAACGATGCAGGTCATTTCTGAGATCTACAGGGTGTCCGGCCTCTTACATCCCCGTTTCTAAAAACTCAATAAAGGCTCTGACTTTTGAATTCAGTGCCGAGCGTTCGTTGACGCAGGCATAGATATTCATCGGCAGGGACTCTGCATCGCTGTCGCAGAACAAAGGCGTGAGCCGTCCGCTATCAATCAACGGCTGGGCGATAAAGCTTGCAAGACGCGCAATGCCGCCGCCGTTTTCTGCTATTTTGGCAATAATATCAATGTCATCGCTGATGAATTGCGGATTGAGTTTCGCGTTAACAGGTTGCCCGTTAATCTTAAATGCCCAGGGCAGAAAACGTCCGTCGGTGGGATAGCGGAAAACCAGGCAGGCATGCTGGCTCAGTTCTTCGGGAGTCTGCGGGATGCCTGCGCGCGCCAGATAAGCGGGGGCGGCGCAGAATATAAACGGCAAAGAGGCGATTTTTCTGGCAATCAGTTGATCGTTTAGTTGTGCCTCGATGCGGATACTGACGTCTATGCCTTCCAGCCGGTGGTCAACGTTGCGATCGGTGCTGATCAGTTCGACATCAATATCGGGAAATGACGCTTTGAACGCTGGCATCAGTGGTGCGATGACATACCGGCCAAAGGCGGCAGTCGTGGCGATGCACAGCGTCCCTTGTGGTTTGGTTTCAAGCGCAGCAGCCTGCGAAGCGAGATCAATATCATGGGGAATATGACGGACTTTCTCGAAATAGCGTTTACCACTTTCGGTTAATGTCATGCTCCGGGTGGTGCGCGATATCAGGCGTACGCCCAGATGTGTCTCAAGTCGCGACAGGCTCTGGCTCACCGCCGCCGGACTCATCCCTTTACCGCGTGCTGCCGCGGCGATACTGCCGTGTTCCACTACGCGGATAAAATTGCTGATCAGCCCTAACACATCCATAGTCTCTCCCGTGTCCGATTCGTCACTTTTTATTAATAATGATTAAAGCACAACCGCTCTACTACCGTCATGGCTAGCTTGTTAGTTTATCCGCTGTTTCGCAAACCTCCGTTAAACAGGATAACCCGATGACTGACGCAGTGACTAAAAATATCCCACGTATTCGCTTTCCTAAACGTACTTCCCCCTACATTTTTGCGCTGTACATGGCGACCATTATGGCGTTTCTGATGAGTCTGGTGATCACTCTGGCTGAATTTGGCATGGGGCCTCATTACATGGAAAATGTGATGAATGCTTATCAGGTTGCTATGCCCGCGGCCTTTGTCTGCATACTCGTTGTCCGTCCGGTGGTTATCCGGCTGGTGGGATTAACGGTTCACGGTCACTGAGTCATTCAACAGGCTGGCTGGAGATATATAGAAAAGGGCGGGCGTCTCATCTACGCTGTATGAGCTTTGCCCTTTATGCATTTACAGGAACTGGAAAGATGAAAATCGACTGGCACAGCGCCTTACTGACACGAACCACGCTTGTGGATAAGCATTACAGAAACACCCAGAATGTTCGTCGTTTCCTGACTGAACAGTGCGGGGAGGATTTTCGCTTCGATCGTGATTTTATGGCCTGGATACGCAATGAAGTGCCAAAAACGCTGGGCGATGTGGCCGATGAGTGGAAGCGCAGGCAGTCAACGTAACGCTGATATTTTAAATTCTGAGTCCTCGATGCTGAGGACTCAGTTCGAAATATCCTCAGTTCATTCCGTTCAGTTTTTCCATCACCTCATCAGATAAATTCAGCCGTGCGCTGGCCAGGTTTTCCTGCAAATGTTCCGGTGATGACGTGCCGGGGATCAGCAAAATATTCGGTGAACGTCTGAGCAACCAGGCCAGCGCGACCTGCATTGGTGTGGCCTGTAAGTCAGCGGCGACTTCATCGAGTTGCGTTGACTGCAGCGGGGAAAATCCGCCGAGCGGGAAGAAAGGCACGTAGGCGATGCCCTGATCCGCCAGCCGGTCCACCAGCGCATCGTCATGGCGGTTGGCCAGGTTATACATATTCTGCACGCAGACAATCGGCGTCAGTTTCTGCGCGTCCTCGACCTGTTTTGCCGTGACATTGCTCAGGCCAATATGACGAACCAGTCCGCGTTCTTTCAGCTTAATCATCGCCTCGAGCTGCGGTTCGAGCGATCCTTCTTTCGGCTGATGGGTATCCAGCATACTGCGCAGATTCACCACTTCCATTGCCTCAAGCCCCAGATTGCGCAGGTTATCTTCCACCGCACTGACCAGTTCCTGTGGCGTAAATGCCGTTAACCAGCCGCCTTTCTCATCCCGGCGCGCACCGACTTTGGTGACGATACACAGATTGTCAGCGTAAGGATGCAGGGCTTTTTTGATCAGCTTATTGGTTTCATGCGGACCGTAGAAATCACTGGTATCGATATGATTCACACCGCTCGCCACCGCATCGCGCAATACCTGAATGGCGCGGGCCTCATCTTTTACCGGACCAAAAACACCCGGACCTGCCAGTTGCATGGCACCGTAACCTAAACGTGCCACTTCGCGGTCGCCGAGACGATAAGTCATTGAGGGTTGTGACATGGGACTCTCCTTTATGTGTGTTCAATGATTGTAGCGCTGCGCTGGCTGTGCAACTATCCGGTGAAATCAGGACAAACTGTACGAGGCTACGCACAATGTCGATGGATATCGCCCTGCTGCACGCAGTGGTTGAGGTGGCAAAAGCCGGGGGATTTCGCGAGGCGGCGCGGGTTACCGGCAGTAATGCATCACGGCTCAGCGATGCGGTACGCCGCGCCGAACAACAACTGGGCATCCGGTTATTTCACCGCACCACGCGCACGGTGGTTCTGACCGAAGCCGGCAGGGCGCTGATTGAACGACTGCTGCCCGCCATGAATGAAGTGAATGCCGCGCTGGACGCGCTCAACCGTTATCGTCACACGCCGGGGGGCGTACTGCGCCTGAATGTGCCGGTCAGCGCCACGCGGCTGGTTTTGCCCGCCTTAGTGCCGGAATTTTTGCGGCGTTATCCCGATATCCAGCTGGAAATCATCGCCGAAAGTAATGTGCAGGATGTGTTTCGAGATGGCTGCGATGCCGGTATCCGTTATGACGAACGTCTGGAGCAGGATATGGTGGCGATCCCCATTGGTCCGCGTATTCAGCGCTACGCCGCCGCCGCGTCACCGGCATATCTTGATGTCCACGGCAGGCCGTCGCATCCGCGGGATCTGATCCCGCATCGCTGTCTGCGCGGGCGTTATGCCAGCGGCATCATGCCTGACTGGGAATTCGAGCGGGAAGGCGAAACCCTCAGCGTGCAGGTGAGCGGTCCGCTGGTGGTCAGCGTCGGAGGCGCGGTCGATCTGGCGGTGGAAGCAGCGATAGCCGGGACGGGGATCATTTATCTGTTTGAAGAATGGTTACGGCCCGCCATCACCAGCGGAAAACTCGAGCCCCTGTTGCAGCCTTGGTGGCTGTCTTTTTCCGGGCCGTGGCTTTATTACAACGATCGCCGTCTGATCCCCGCGCCTTTACAGGCGTTTATTGATTTTGTACGTGAGGATAATCTGCGCCGCGAAACGTCACTCTGAGCGTTGTGCTTTCTGCGGTGGCTATTTGAAAACACGAATAATTAACACAATCATAATATAATCCACGACTATTACCCATGAAGGATATATTTATCCAAAGCTCATAAATAACATTTACCTTAATAAAGGTATAGACCGGACTTGTTTAACTCTTATTTAGTTTTCCCACCTCAGAATAATAGTATTAAAAATATCCTTTACACACACTGAAGAGATATTAAATAAATTCAGTTCATCGGTAACAGGTACGAATTTTTCCGGTGGTTCAATACATTATCTGAGGCTGGAATAATCATCTTATGCGTAGAGTTAACCGGGTAAATATTTTATGGCTTCTGGCCTTTACGGGGCCAGGGGCGGCTAAAAATGATGCCAGCGAACTGAGTTTGTACTCAATCAATACCGGTTCATTTGTTTACCATATGACGGGTAATGTCGGGGATTACAACGAAATTTTCAAGAATAAGTTCTTTTCCGTTGAGCGTAAATTCTCTCAGGAGTCGAAGAACAGTATGCTCGTGGGCACGATGAAAAACAGTTTTAACGATCGCTGTTTGTCGATGGGTATGAGAAGGGATTTACACGAAATCAATTCCAGGTGGATGATAAAAGGGGTCTATGCCTACACCGGTGAGTTCTTTGCAAAAGCGTTCAGTGACTGCGGCAATCACGGGTCATATCATGATTTTAAAAAAGTCACCGGCATCGGTTTTTCGCCTTACATCTACCACGCTCTCCAGTACAATCCGACCACTTTCTTCGGCGTTGAAGCGGGGATTATTGCGCCTGACATTTTTGCAACCAGTATCCAGTGGAGCTTCCGATAAGGTTCTGACATAAATAGTTTTTTTCAATGCGATAACGCCTCCCTATATACCGAAAATACCTTTCGGTTCTCCTCCTGATATTCTTTTTATTCACTGCGTCTATACTCAAATTCAGGCTGATGCTGTTCGATTTTCAATACTGTTTTTTCATTAAGGCGGTGGCTGACGTGCTTAAGAAAACTTTCGGGCTTTCATGCCTGCCATTATTAGTAGCCCTGCCTGCGAGCCAGGCAGATCAATTAAACTTATATTCGATTAACACCGGATCCTTCGTTTATCACCTGACCGGTAACCACGGGCAATATACCGAGAAATTTGATAACGATTTCTATTCGGTTGAGAGAAAATTCTCTGAAGATTCAAAGTATAGTGTGTTAGTCGGGACGATGAAAAACAGCTTTGATGACCGCTGTATCGCCATAGGGATGCGGCGCGACTGGGCGGAGAGCAACACGGGTTGGGTGTTCAAAGGCGTGTACGGTTACACCGGTGAGTTCTTTTTTGATGCCTTCAAACACTGCGGCGATGATGGATCTTATGCCGATTTCAAGAAAGTCACCGGCATTGGCTTTTCACCGTATATTTATCACGCCATTCAATACAACTTCACTGATTATTTCGGCGTTGAAAGCGGGATTATTATCCCTTCAGTTTTTGTGATCACCGTGCAATGGAGTTTTAGATAACGCCCCACGCTCAACCCAGCAATCCCAGATGTTCGACCAGAATCGATGTGCCGATGCCAATCAGTACCACGCCACCGAGGATTTCCGCCCATTTACCGATCGCCGCACCGAGAAAACGGCCCAGCAACATACCGGACGTCGCCATGATGGTGGTGGCCGCGCCAATAGTCAGCGCCATCACCAGAATATTCACCTGAAGGAACGCCAGCCCGACGCCGACGGCCATTGCATCCAGACTGGTCGCGACGGCGGTGGTGACCAGCAGCCAGAAGCCGTGGCGACGCGGTGCTTCTGTCTCTTCTGCGGTATCTTTTTTAAAGGCTTCCACAATCATACGGATACCGAGGATCAGCAGCAGGGTGAACGCCACCCAGTGATCCCAGCTCATAATAAACTGGCTTGCCGCCAGACCAATACCCCAGCCGATGACCGGCGTAATCGCTTCGATCACACCAAAAATGAGCCCGGTACGTAATGCCTCTTTAAAGGGCGGACGGTGCAGTGCTGCGCCTTTGCCGATTGCTGCTGCGAACGCATCCATGGACATGCCGAACGCCAGAATGAGGATTGTGTAAAGTTGCATAAAACAGACCAGTCAGGCCTTCATGAAGAAAAAAGGCTGTTTATTAAAAGATGCGCGCAGTTTGCCACAGAACTTAAAATAAAAAAACCATAACTTTCAATGTGTTATAGTATTGGTTAAGAATGTTAGCACAGGCTATATTTGGTTGAAATGCCCGCAAATTGCTGAAAATGGCATCGGCAGGAATGAAAAACATCAATCATCATAACGATTTATCGCGAGCCGGTTTTATTCACGGAATCTCACCTGCGAAGGCTCGCGCTTCCTCATCGTGCGGCGTAAACAATAAACGTCACTACGCCAAATATCTCCAGCGACTCTTCATCCTGGAAAGTGATCGGCTGATAATTCGGATTCATCGGTACCAGTTGCAGCACCGGATGAGTCCGCAATTTTTTTACTGTGAATTCCCCGTCCACCGCCGCCACTACGATATCGCCATCAACCGCTGTCAGGGCGCTGTCCACCACCAGCAAATCGCCTTCGTTGACGTTGGCATCGCTCATCGAGTGGCCGGAAACACGGATAAAATAGGTCGCGCTGGGATGGGCAATCAGCAGCTTGTTCAGATCGATACGCGACTCCACGTAATCCTGCGCCGGAGACGGAAAGCCGCAAGGCACGCGATCCAGGAATAACGGCAGGGTGATTTTTTGCAGATGTTCTGCGGGTGTGTACAACATCATACTCATTTCTCGAGATACTGGTTTTATATACAGTATTCACGCTGAAGGGGCACGGATCAAGCCTGTCAGATGAAGAAAATCCTATCTGCCTGTGCGGACAGAAAATTTAGTGTTCCGCCTATATCCTGTTTCACGACGTACAACGGCGTTCAGACCGGGAGACAATAAAATTATGAGGTTTGTAATTTATTCGAGCTATTTTTAGACAGTAAACAATTGCCCTGTGCAAACTGCACACAAAATAAAGTGTTAAAAGATATTATTTTTAGAAAATTAAAATTTCTACGTATTATGGTGTCACATGAAATTTTTAATTATTTAATAGAGGTAGAGAAGTTTCTATAAATGTGTACTTTTCATAAGTAAATAAATGTAATGTATTTATAATATCATGATTTAATTGATTTAATTTTAATTAAATAAAGTTAATATATTAGTAAGCAGAAAGATATTTAAAAAGAAAAAGCAATTGTCTATCCTTGCCACTGTATTTTAATTACCTCCCCTCTATTATGGTGATTTATCTGTGAGCAATACACAACATAAACTTAGCAAAGCTCGCCCTCCTCGCGTTCAAATAACCTATGACGTGGAAGTTGGCGGCGCTGAATCCAAAAAAGAATTGCCTTTAGTCATGGGCGTTATTGGTGATTTTGCCAAAGATGAAATGTCTCTGCGCGATCGTCGTTTCACACATATTGATAAAGACAACTTTAACAATGTGATGGAAGGCATGAGCCCGGCAATTGACATGTTGATCGAAAGCACATTACCGGAAAAAGAAGGTCAGATGGCCGTTTCGCTGGAATTTAACTGTATGGATGATTTCTCGCCTGAGAATGTGGCTATGCAAGTTGAGCCTCTGCGCAAACTGCTTGAATTACGTGAACAATTGAGCGATTTGCGTAACCGCACAGCCAGCAATGATCGCCTGAAAGAACAGTTGGTTGAATTGCTTGAGAGCCTGAATAAAGACGCAGAACCTGCAAAAGGAGATGCTGAATGAGTGATATTCAGGTCATGAATACCTCAGCGCCGGCTGAGCAATCAAATGATTATCTTGATCAGATCATCGATAATACTCAGGCTATTCGCCGAGAATCTGATCGGCATAAAGTAAAAACGCAGCTGGATAACTTCCTGTCTGAAGTGGCATCCGGTGCGGTCATTGTGTCTAATGATCTGGTGGGAAGCATTGAAGCCCGCATTGCCGCCATTGATGAATTGTTATCTTCCCAGGTCAGCAAAATTATCCAGGCGCCGGAATTTCAGCGTATGGAATCCTCCTGGCGCGGTCTGCACAAGCTTGTGCAAAGCAGCGTGACAGAAAATACCAAAGTGCGCGTTTTTAACTGCACGAAGAAAGAACTGCTGCGTGATTTTAAATCAGCCTCTGATTTTGATCAGTCTTCCTTATTTAAAAGCATTTATGAAAGCGAATACGGCACCTTTGGGGGCGATCCTTATTCTGCTTTTGTCGGTGATTTCGAATTTGATTCCATGCCGGAAGACCTGCAATTGCTGGAACAGATTTCTCATGTCGCTGCTGCAGCACATGCACCTTTCCTGAGTGCCGCGAATCCAGGCATGTTCGGTATGGGCTCGTATTCTGAGATGCCGCGTCCGCGTGATCTGGGCAAGTTATTTGATACCTCTGATTATGCCCGCTGGAAATCATTCCGCCAGAGCGACGACTCCCGTTATGTTGGCTTAACACTGCCGCGTGTTATCGGGCGCCTGCCTTATGGCGCTAAAACCGTGTCTGTAGAGGCCTTCAATTTCGAAGAAAAAATTGCAGAAAACAATGATGGTGCAAGCTACCTATGGGTTAATGCCGCGTATGAATTAGCGGGCCGTATGGTCGAAGCTTTCGAAGAACATGGCTGGTGCGCTGCGATCCGCGGTGTCGAAGGCGGTGGTCTGGTCAAATCCTTGCCGACCTATAACTATATTTCGCAAACTGGCGAAAAAGTCATGCAATGCCCGACTGAAGTAGCGATTTCCGATCGTCGCGAAAAAGAATTAGCCGATCTGGGCTTTATTCCGTTGGTTTATTGCAAAGGCACGGATTATGCGGCGTTCTTCGCTGTGCAATCAACAAATAAACCGCGCAAATATGATTCTGAACTGGCTAATGCGAATGCTAAATTGTCCAGTCAGTTGCAATATATTATGACAACGTCGCGCTTTGCTCATTATTTAAAATCCATCGTGCGCGATAAAGTGGGCAGTTTTATGTCCAAATCTGAATGCCAGCATTTCCTGCAGAATTGGATCAACCAATATGTGGTGGGTTCCGACAATGTAGGGCCAACAATTAAAGCCAGTCATCCATTGCGTGAGGCAGTTGTGGAAGTTGTTGATGTCCCAGGTTCACCAGGCAGTTATCGCGCCGTTGCGTATTTGAAACCGCATTTCCAGCTTGAAGGTCTCAGCATGTCGCTGCGTCTGGTAGCGGAACTCCCTGCATCAACCGGTGCATAAATATTTAATCAACACTATAAGGAAATACCATGGCTACTGAATCCCTTTTTATGCAAATTGAAGGCGTTAAAGGCACCGTAAGTAATAAAGGTTTTGAGGGTTGGATTGCTGTTGAGAATATGAACTTCGGTGTGTATTGCTCTGCAAAAATCGATAATGCCAGCGGTCAGGTAAACAGCGATGGCGTGAATTTTGATGCGATTTCATTCTCAAAAGTAATGGACACCACTTCAACGCAACTGGCTAACATGGTTGCTCAGGGCACCAATCTTAAACAAATCTCCATTGTTAAAGCATTGTTCCAGGGCGAAAAAATGGTTCAGGCGTTGAAACTGACCTACAAAAACTGTGTGCTGACCAGCTACAACTTTGCTGCTTACTCTGAAGGTGAAGTGCCGAGTGAAAATCTGAGCTTCGTCTTTGGTCAGATGACATTCGAAACCAATATGGTTGAGCCAGACGGTAAAACCAGCAAACAAGGTCCTGTGGGCTGGAATTTGGTTGAGAATACCAAGCTGTAATTTTTCAAATCATCAGTGCATGTTTCGACATGCACTGTTTCACGGTGTGTTAATGAAAAGTTTATTACAGCAATTATCTGATGATAATCCGAAAGACCAAAATTGTCCTGATGTGGCCGAAGACAAAAGCAGCATGTTAATTGAAGAGATATTGCTGCTTTTGTCTTCACGCCCCAGAAGTTATCGAATTGATAAAACACCATTAATTAATGAATCCATTCTTAATTATGGTGTGAGTGATGTATTTGCCAGCGATACACCTCGCCTTGAACGTAATGCCATTATGCAGTCCCGTATTGAAATTGCATTACAACGATTTGAGCCGAGGTTGAAAAATATCCGCGTTACGCCAGGAAATGAGCAAGGAAGTTTGTGTTCATTCATCATTGACGCTGAGACTTCTGCTGGTGAAGTTCGCTACCGGCTTATATGGGACGATGTTATCAGTCAATTTTCTCTGCGTGAATGACAGGTATTAATTATGTTAGCGAAAAAATTAATTTCTTATTATCAGAATGAACTCGCTTACCTGAAAACGCAGGGAAAGGCCTTCGCACGCCATTTTCCCAAGGTCGCCAGACGTTTAGGCATGTCAGAAGGAACATCAGAAGATCCGCATATTGAGCGAATGATCGAGTCTTTTGCCCTGGTGACTGCCCAAATTCAGCAGCGACTTGATGAGGATATGCCGGAAGTCACTGATGCATTACTGACGGTTCTGGCACCGCAGTTTCTGCGTCCTTTTCCTTCGGTGTGCATCGTGCAAATGTTGCCGGATAGTAAGGTGAGTGCGCTGACGGCGAGTAACCGTATCGACGCCGGTACCGCGTTATATTCCCGTCCGGTCAACGGGCAGATTTGTCGTTTCCGCACCACCTATCCGGTGACACTTCAGCCGGTCAGTCTTCACAAAGCCAGTCTGCATCTTGATGATGATGACATGAGCTGGAGTCTGAAAATGCAGCTGTCAGTCTGGCCTGGCGCTACGCTGACGGCGGAGACGCTGAGGATCCATCTGCGTGGTACCAGTACCATCGTTAACATCTTATATACCTTGCTGTGCAGTGAAGTGGAGAGTCTGTCTCTTTTTGCGCAAGACCACTGTCATACCTTGTCGCCGCAGGCGATACATGCCGTGGGCTTTGGCGAGGATGAAGGGTTGTTGTCCGGGGATTCACGGGTTTCGCCGACGCACAGTTTGTTGCAGGACTATTTTTTCTTCCCGCAAAAGTTTCATTTTATTGATATGCCGCTGCCCGCGGCAATGGTCGCTGGCGGACAGACAGAATTGTCACTGGTGGTGAAATTTAATCGCTGCGCGATGGCGCGCCAGCTAGAAAAGATAGCCGGTACGGTGGATGAAAATCTGTTCCTGCTCAACTGCACCCCTGCCATTAACCTGTTCGCGCACCGTGCTGAGCCGATTTCGCCTGACCATGAAACCGCTGAATATCCGGTGATCCCGGACATCCGTTATCAGGATGCGATGGAAGTCTGGTCTGTGGACAGCGTCAGTGCGATGCGTAAGCAGGGCAATGAAACACGCTCCCGTCCCATCTATCCGCTGTTTGGGCTGGATCATTCGGCCAGCGACGGTGAGTCCGGGCTTTTCTGGCAATGTATGCGTCGTGAAACCCTGCTCAATGAGGGCGTGGCGTCCACGTTGTTTATCGCATTTTCTGATCGGGGAGAAAAACCACTGGTGCCGGGCTGCGATATTGTCAGTCTGAGTCTGTCCTGTACCAACCGGGATGTGCCCGCCGCTATGCGTAATGGCGATCCTGACGGCGATTTTGAATCAGAACTGCCGATTGCGGGTATGAAAATTATCGCGCTGACACGCCCGACGTTGCCGGTCAGACCGCCAGTGAAACAGGCTACTCGCTGGCGTCTTATTTCTCAGCTTTCGCTCAATCATATGCTGATCAGTGGGCCGGAAGGCGCACGCGTCCTTAAAGAGTCGCTGGCGTTGTACAACTTTACGGATAACCCGGGCATTAGCCGTCTGATTAATCTGATTAAAAGCGTCAGTGCCAGCCCCGTTGTCGCCCGCCTGAACCCACAGGATCCCCGTTCAATGGCGCGCGGCATTGAAATTCGGATGACCTTTGCCGGTGAGGCTGCCGAAGAGGTTGAGTATTTTTTGCTGTGCCGGTTTATCGACTGCTTCCTGGCGCTGTATTCCCCAGTCAACAGCTTTACCCGCGTAGTGACCTGCATCGATGGCCGCGATGAAACAGCATGCACCTGGCCCGTTCGCGCGGGACGACTGTTATGGATCTGAATAAAATTCTCAGCCCACATAACTTTTTCCAGCAGGTGCGCACCATGTTGCGCAGGCTGACACGTGGGCAGGGGACTGACAGCAAGCAGGTGCTTGAAGAACAGCTTTATTTCGTTTCGCCGCTCTCGCTGGATGCGCCGAGAGGTGAAATTACCGCAGTGACACCGCTCGAAGATCAGCGCTGGCAGGTTGAAGTGTCAGGACACGGGCTGACGGGAACACTGGGCGCATTGCCGACGGTGTATACCGAATGGATGATTGAGCGTTACTACCGGCACGGGGATGTGACCGCCAAGGCTTTCCTCGATATTTTTAATCACCGGTTACATAGCCTGCGCTATCTCGCGTGGCAGAAATATCACTACTACGCGATGGCAGAATTCTGCGTAACACGGCCGCTAAGTTCGGCGCTGCGTGCGTTATCTGGCGTGACAAACAGCTCGCCTTCATTACAGCAGGAGCAATTTGCCGACCTTTTTTCGCATTCAGTCCGCTCCATGCTCAATTTTGAAACCTGGCTTAAGCACCGGTTCTCGGTCGGCGTGAAAGTCACGCCTTTTACCGGCGGATGGCAAGCGATGGAACCTGCGCTTTGTTGCTGTCTGGGGAATCCGGCTCAACCGCTGGCGGTCGCCCCGATGTTGGGCGGTGTCTATTGGGACCGGCAGGCACATTTTACGGTCACTCTGGGACCCGTGCCGATGCATAACGCGGGTCAGTATTTACCAAAGGGAAAGCATTACCAAAAACTATGGTCGCATATTCGCGAATATGTCGGTGAGGGACTGGATTTCGACATCGACCTGCTTATTGAGAATAAATCAAACGTCGTCACGCCATTGGGGAACGGGCAACTCGGGCTGGATATTTGCCTTGGTGCTTCTCCGGCGGCTGAGCTGCATAAAATTCGTTTACCCGTCTGCCGGGAAGGAAAATAGAACATGTCAAACTTACTGGGGCAAGACAACCGGTTTATCCGCTTTGTTGGGAACGCTGCGGATCAACTAACGTTGATGCATATCGAAGGTGATGAGCAGTTTTCTGACACCTTCCGCTATCAGATTCAGTTTCGTACATCGTTAATTACCGGGCAGATGGGCCGTTTTCTGGGGCATGAAATTGCCTGCGAGATGGGTCGTGGCAATCAAAAACGCTACGTTCACGGCGTGCTGACGAACATCAAAGAAGACAACAATGCCGATGGCCTCAGCACTTTCACTGGCACGCTGGAGCCGCGTATGGCGCTGTTGCGTCTGGGGCGTAATCTGGCGGTTTTTCAAAATATTACCGTGCCGGATTTAGTGTGCAAGCTGCTTCGTCAGCAGAATATCAATCACATTGATTTACGCTTGCGCGGAACATATACGCCGCGTGAATATTGCATCCAATATCGTGAATCCGATTTTGATTTCATCAGCCGTTTACTTGAGCAGGAAGGCATTTATTACTACTTCCAGCACGACGCCGGACAACACACATTGGTGCTGGCCGATCATCCTTCCAGCCACCAGACCGGCAAAACGGCAGAATTACCCTTTATGCCTCAGGCAGGGCGGGGTGATGGCGTCGGGATCCTGAGTTGGGTGGCGTGCTCTTCTCTGGCGGCATCGTCCGTATTGCTGAAGGGTTTTAACATGGTCCAGGCGGCCAGTGTTGAAGGTGGATCTCAGGCTGTGGTGGCTGAATATGCAGTGCCGGGTGTCAGCTATGTTGACACTGATGGCCATGAAAAACGTGAATTACTGCAATCAGGTGCCCGGCTGAAAATGGAACAGCTTGAGTCAGACAACCAGCAGTTCTACGCAGAAGCCAGTATCTGGTGGCTAGGCTGTGGCGATAAATTCCATCTGAGCGCTCACCCTTCATGCCCGGGCGATTACCGTATTAAGTCTGTACACATGCGGGCTTCCAGCAGCATTGACCAGAGTGGTCCTGATTTCAGTTGCGAACTCACCGTGCTGAAAGACAGCCTCGCCTGGCGTCCCGCGTGTCTTACGAAACAGCCTGAAATCGCAGGTATCCTCACGGCAGTCGTCGTCGGTCCCAAATCAGAAGAAATCCATACAGACGAATACGGTCGCATCAAAATTCAGTTTCCGTGGGACGGGGAAAACAAACACGACGACGGCAGTTCCTGCTGGGTAAGGGTTTCACAACCCTGGGCTGGCGGGCGCTTTGGTGCCGTATTCCTGCCTCGCGTCAACAGCGAAGTCACGGTCAGTTTCGTGCAGGGCAACCCGGATTATCCACTGGTGACCGGTACGGTGTTTAACGGTCAAAACAAACCACCGCTGAGCTTGCCGGAGGAAAAAAATCACGCCGGATTCGTGTCACGCAGCTCGCTTAACGCCAGTGTTGAAGAAGGGCATGCGTTGCGCTTTGACGATAAAAAAGGCGCAGAACGGCTGATCATCACCTCGCAACGCGATCTGTTGCTGACGGTAAAAAACGATGTGATTTCCGACATTTCTAAAAATGTCACGGAAACCATCGGTGAAAACCGCACCACCGAAATAACAAAGGGCAACCAATCCCTGACGCTTAAACAGGGCGATTACAGCCTGGACATAAAAGGCAACCTGCAGGAAAGCCTGAGCGGTGGCGATCATCAGTTAAAAATCAGCGGGGGTGGGAGTTCCGTTAAAGCGGATAAAGCCTGCGTCATTGAATCCACCCAGACGATCGAATTCAAAGTTGGCAGCAGCAAAATCTCTATTTCTCCTTCCGGTATTACGCTCAGCGGAACCACGATCAAAATCGAGGGCAAGGGGACGGCAGAACTTAAAGGCGCAATGGTCACTGTTCAGGGTAGTGGTATGACCCAGATCAAGGGCGGCGTGACAATGATCGGCTGAGGACAAACATAACATGAAAGAAAAATTACTCTCGCCCGAGGCACTCGCAACGCACAACCCGCTGCAAAGTACCGCTGAAAATGCCGTGCGTCTGATGCAGGCAGGGCAATGGGAAGATGCACTGGCCTGCCTGGCGGCGGAAGAGCCACAAGAAAAACTGATGGCCTGGACATTGCAGCAGGTGCTAAAGCGCGCCGGGTCGCAGGACACAGCGGTAAAACACTGCACCAGCGACATCAGCCAGTGGCTAAGCGCACCCGATGACGCACTGCGTTTTAGTATTTTCCAGCAGGCTGAAGTGCTGGGGTTTGATACTCCGCCCGGTGCCCTCGGTTTATCGCTGTTCTGGATGCAGGGCAGTATGACGGCCGCAGAGTTCGAAGCAGTTTATCCCGAACCCCATTTGTCACGGCTGATGCTGCTCTGTGCGTTGAAATTACTCAGTGTGGCGATAGCAACAGATACCCCGCCGCACACCGGCGCGCAAATCTTGCTGGCTGAATGGCTGGCTTTACGGAGCGTTAACTGATGGCCCAACCCGCTGCCCGGGTCGGCGATATGCATGTGTGCCCGATGGTTACGCCGGGTTTGCCGCCCATTCCGCACGTTGGCGGGCCGGTAACAACGCCGGGGACGCCAACTGTGCTGATCGGCGGGATGCCTGCCGCCACAATGGGATCGATGGCAGTCTGCGTCGGGCCACCGGATTCGGTGGTGATGGGCAGCAGCAAAGTGCTTATCGGCGGAAAACCTGCAGCGCGTATGGGCGACAGCACCGCGCATGGCGGAACCATCGTTGCGGGTTGTCCGACCGTCCTGATTTCTTAGAGCGTATAGACATGATAATGAACTTTGAGCCCCTGCTGGCGCCTCTCGATGCCGACCAGCCTGCCGGCCGTGATATGGAATATGAGCAGATCTTTGACGATATCCGCCAGGCGAGGGAAAGCGATCCTGACTATTTGCCACAGGGCGAATGGGCGACTGAATTGCGCAAGGCTGACTGGGGCAAAGTCGTCCGGTTGAGCACAAAGGTATTGCAGGAGAACAGTAAGGATTTCCAGGTCGCATGCTGGCTGACGGAAGGCCTGAGCCAGGTGCATGGGCTCAATGGTTTGCTCGCCGGGATCGGTTTTCTTACACCCTTTATTCAACGCTACTGGCAGAGCGGGTGGCCGGCACTGGATGACGATGGTGCGATTATCCGCCACGGCATGATCAATCGTTTGGATCGTCAGCTTGCGCAATTGCTGCAATGCCATCCTTTATTTGGTCAGGCGGAAAGCACGCTCGATCACTGGCGGAAAGTTCTCGCGTATGAACATCGCGTCACCATGAAGCCTGACAGCGCCGCAGTGCCGGGCAGTGATGACGACTTCTCAATGGAAACCTTTAACCGCTGGGCCGCTGCACTGGATCCGCAGAAAGTCGCTGCGAAAAGCGACATGTTGAATCAGATGGTCGCCACACTGGACGCGCTGGAAACGGCCTACGGTCAGCTCAATCCACAGGCAGATTCAGTGGCAATGGGGCAGACGCGCAGTGCGACGGTCGAAATGCAGGAATTCGTGAAGCGCCTGTTTGATCGTGCGGCACCCGCCTATGACGACGTGATGACACTTAACGTATTAACGCCGTATGACGATGAACAGGAAAGTGACGTTAATTCACTGATGAACACGAGCCGGAAACAGACCATGTCGCGCGATCTGGCGATCAGCCAAATGCTGACCATCGCCCATTTCTTTCGCCAGACCGAACCCTCCAGCCCGGTGCCTTTTTTGATGGAACGGGCCGCACGCTGGGCAGGAATGACCCTGACCGAGTGGCTGGAGGAAATGTTGCAGGATGACAGCAGCATGCGCGATATCAACAATGTTCTTAAAGGGCACGGAAGAGAATGACGGGTAAAAAACGGGCGGGGCTGATGTTGGCAGCAATGCTTCTTGCAGGTTGCGTTTCAGACAATGACCAGGGACGTGAGCAAGCCATGGATGAGGCACCTGCGCCATTTGCAAACGGTGCAATTACCCTGCAACTGCGGGCTGAACCGGGGCTGAACGCTGTCAATGAGATGCCTAACAGTTGCACGGTGTTGCTGTTGCAGGCGAAAGACAAACCGGCGCTGGAGAAATTGCTGGGTAATCCTGCCACGCTGAAAAGTTTGTTCGCTGGTGCGGGCAGTGAAGGTGAAGTTCTGCAGGTAGACCGTTACGTCATGATGCCTGGCCAGACCAATATCGTGCATGTAGATCGTGCAAGGGATACCCGCAATGTGGCGCTGGTGGCGGGTTATTACCCCTTCCCGGTAAAAAAACACATGGTCAGCACAGCGGTGCCGGTTGAAGCCACCAGCACCGGCTGGTGGGAACCGGTCTGGCAGGCACATTTAACACCGCTCACCCTTTCGATCACGCTGGGCAGTGAAAGTATCGTCAGCGCAGATGTTCCCGCCACTGACGGAGAAAAACGTTAATGTATCCGGAACAACAACAAATTTACTGGCACTCAGGGCTTTATCTTCAGCCTCAGCATTTTCAGTCACTTGACCTGCATTACGAATGGAGTCTGGCTGAACATCTGCGTCTTGCCCAACCCTATAATTACGGGCTGATTGAGCTGACAATAAATGAGGCAGCGCTAAGCGATTACGTCATCAGCGTTGAGCAGATCCGTTGTATTTTACCCGGCGGCACGTTGCTGTCGCAACCGGGTAACAGCCTGGTAGAAAAGCGCAATTTCCGCGATATGTGGAAACAGCGTGATCAGCCACTGACACTCTGGCTGGCGCTGCGCCGGTTCGATCCTTTACACAGTAATGTCACGACGCTGGAAAAAGAGCATGACCGTGCGGTCACCCGCTGGATAAATACCAGCGAAGAGCGGGTGATGAAAGATGTCTATGATCATGCTCCCGACGCGACGGTGGCGCGCCTTTGTTACAACGTAAGATTGCTGACCGATGTCGAAAAAGCCGATGCCGTTGACTGTGAGTGTATTCCACTCACCCGGCTGCGTTATGAAAACGAAAGCGTGATTATTGATCCGGCATTTTCGGCGCCTGCGGTGACGCTCTTTGGATCGGGCAGCCTCGGTAAACTGATCGAAACACTCTATTTTGAAATGAGTGCCCGAGCCCGAAAACTTGAAGAATATAAGCGCTCTGAACGTCTGGTCAGTGACGCGGACCGTGGTGATCAGGTGACTCAACTGTTGGCTATGCGTTCGCTGAACCGCGTGCTACCCCAGCTGAAAAGCTTTTGTCAGGCCCGTCAGATCCATCCGTGGCAGGTATATAACGTATTGTGCCAGCTGATCGGTGAACTCTCCTCCTTCAACGACAGTTGTTCTTTCCTGGGTGAATGGCGTGATGGTGAAAATCCGCTACAGGCCTATAACCATAATGATCTGCTGAGCTGTTTTGACAGTGCGCGTAAGACATTGATTACTCTGCTCAACAGTCTGGTTCTCGAAGACAACACTTACATCACTCTAGAGAACGATCAGCAGGGTGTGTTCATCGGCGATTTCGACACTACACAAAGTAAAGAGGCCGAAATGGTGTTGTTGCTTTTACGTTCAGCCAGCATGCCGATGGAAAATCGTCAGGTCAAAAATCCGGGTGGCATCAAACTGGCGTCGCCAAAAGTAATTGAACCGCTGATCCAGCATGCCTTGCCGGGGATCCCTGTGACGCGTTGTCCTCAACCGCCACGTGGTGTGCCTAACCGCAGCGACTCGCATTATTTCATGGTTGAGCAAGACAGCGATTTGTGGCGTAAAGCCAGTCAGCACAACAGCATTGCTTTTTACTGGCCGGATATGCCTGACGATCTTCAGGTACAGATTATTTTTGTGGTGCCGTCATGATGACTTTACTGAATTGTTATTTGCCGCTTTTCCGGCATGTCACCGCGTTCTTTATTAATCCACAGGATTATGCGGATTACGCCGGGTTTCGCGAAAAATGCATGACGTTATTACAGCAGGCATTAAATGAGTCTGAACGCCATCATGAACCTCAGGAATGTGAAGAGGCCTATTTCGCTGTCGTGCTTTGGATTGATGAGCGCGTATTACGTTCACAGGCGGCCTGGGTAAAAGACTGGCGTAGTCAGTTGCTGCAGAAATATTATTTTGATATTTCGGTCGGCGGTGAGGAGTTTTTTGTCAGGCTTGATGCAATTGATAAAGACAATATCCCGCTGAGAATGGTGTATTTATTCTGTCTGCTGATGGGTTTTCACGGTAAATATACTCATCAGGACGCTTCATTGTTGCAGCAACGTATCGATGATGAACGTCAGTGCCTGCCCGAAGCCTGGCGTCAGTGGCCAAATGATGCCTTGCTGGTAGAGCAGGACGGCGGAGGTATTGAAAAAAACAGTGCTGTGATAAAAAAATTCCGTCAACGAAAGTGGTTATTACTCTCATTGCCCCTGGTTATTTATGTGTTGATTATGTTCGCTGGCTTAGGGATGTTTATCGGATAATATTATGTTAAAAAAATTAACTTCCTTTGTCGCGTGGGCTTTGTTTCTGTGCGTGTTATTTATTGTCTGTCTGGTGATCTCATCAGTTCTAGGGCAAGAAATTATTTATGCATTTATGATGTGGTTTGTTGTGATCCTGACAATTTTAATTGCCCGCTTCATTTGGGGTTTTTCTTCAGGGATTACACAAGCGAAATATATTGCAGCCCTTAAAGCAAAATTTAAGCTGACCCGGCTGGAATATGTATTATCCGAGCACTGGAAAACGGGTGCGGCGGTAATTAAACGCATCAGAAGACGTAAACAGCCTATTCCCTGGTTTATTCTGACGGGCGGACGAAGCGGTAAAACAACCCTGATGGCGGGCGCCGGATTACCTCTGTTTTCTAATGAACCGGAAAGTTCGCTGGTGGTGCCGACGCGCACCCTGCGCTGGTGGTTTTTCCGTTCAGCAGGCTTTCTGGATCTTTCCAGCCATTTTCTGAGTAAAACGCCCGCCTTTGAACGTGGCTGGCTGCGGCTGGTGAACTGGTGCGGTCGTTTGCCTGCCCCGGCAGGAATAGTGGTGTGCGTTTCTGTCACCGAACTGCTCGAAAAAGATGAAGCTGCATTGCATCTGCATGCGCGACATATCCGCACGCAAATCGAACCGCTGGTCAATAAAGTCAGACGCCGTCTGCCGGTGTACCTGTTCATTACCTGCTGCGACCGCGTAGCCGGGTTCAGTCACTGGGCTAACAAACTCTCGCCAGCCCAGCGTCAGCAGCCTTTAGGTTATTACTGGCGCCATTCTCCGGTCGTAGATGGTAAAGATCCGGCGCTGCTGGATCCCCTTTTTACCTGCGTGAAAGATGGACTGGATAAAGTACGGGTCAGCCAGCTTTCCGGTGGCGAACCTGACGGCGAGACGCTGCCGCTGATGAACTTTCCGGAACAGTTGCCGCAGTTACAACCCGCGCTGCAACGCTATCTGGCGGCCTTGTGCGAACCGGATGCGTACTTTCAACCGGCGGAGTTAGGCGGGATCTGGTTTACCGCTACGGAGCCGGTCAGTAAAAACAGTGCCACGCGTCAGGCTGTCTTTGTCCATGATCTGATGACGCGGATTTTACCGATATTAAGCCGTCAGCGTGAAGTCGTGCCCGTCGGGTTTGGCCGGCGTTATCTGCAGCAATGGGGGATGCTGACTTTCAGCGCACTTGCGGTCTTATATGTGCTGGTGAGCGGCTATTTTGTCCACAATCTGACAGGTGTCTTACCCGAAAAAGCCGATGTAACGGCACAGGTTCAGCAACTGGAAAGCATCGAAGGCTGGAGCAAGACGCCTGTGCGTTACCTGCCTTTTGTGCCGGTGCTCAACCAGCGTCATGCGCAACTTGAGGCCAGTATCATGGCGGCAACGCCACACGATAACATTAACATCCGCCAGATTGCTAACCAGTACCGGGAACAATTTGAACAGGCCGATGCGCCGCAAAAAAGGACCATGATCCTGACGCTGGCACGTACGCTGATCACTAAACAGGCCATGTGGGAAAAGCAGCCGTTAAGTGAACTGATGAAGCAGGAGCCTGTTCCCGCTGAACTCAGCCTGACCGGGGCGACGCTTGCCTTGCCACAGTCGCAAGATGCGGTGTTGCAGCGAGCCTTGTTGCAACAGCCCGGTGGCGAAGAACAACTCACCGTGCTGCGTGAATTGCTGGGCCGCCTGGTGAACAGTGATCCGCAAACTGAGTGGTTAGTGGCACCGTCTGAAGATCTGACGCCGGTAAATCTGACCGATTTCCTGCCTGCTTCAGCCGATAAAACTTACCTCAGCGGTCTGTGGACGTTGCAGGGCACCGCTGAAATTCAGCACTGGCTGGATGAAATTCGCCTGGCGGGCGGCATTACCCCGACGCCGGAACTGGCCGCATTTGAGCAACGCTGGCCAATCCTGCGCCAGACACAATGGATGAAGATGATGCTGGCCATGAACCAGCAACCTGCCCCCGTGCTGGCTGATGAGCAGTGGCAAGCCACGCTGATCGCTCTTGATCAGGGGCACAGTCCGTCGATGAAATTTGCCGCGTATGCGAATGAGCAACTGGAAGATATCAGCGTAACGCAAGCGCAGTTCTGGCTGCGCGAGTTGCGCCGCCTGCATCAGTTGCAAACTATGCCGTTACCCGGCGCGCTGATGCCTCGCTTCAGCAGACTGCAGCAATCCATGCAACAGAAAATAGTGGCACTGTTGAAACTCGATAGCAAAACGCAGACGCCTGCAATTTCCGAACTCAACGTGAAGAACTGGAATGCCTGGGAGGCCGGTCTGCACGCGGCAGTCGCGGATGTTTTTGCCACGCCGAAAAACAGTGACCGGCTGACCCGCGGGTTGTTCCAGACCGGTGAGAAGGGCGACAGTAATCCTCTGCAACTGCTTGAAAGCCGCTTTAACGTGTTGCGTAAAAGCCTCTCGACGGAACGCCCTGATTTCGCAACTGACGCGGTGTGGGCACTGTATCAAAACGATTCCCGCTGGCTGGTGGCGCATGCCATGCAACGTTCCGGCTGCTGGCTGCAAAAGCAATGGCAGAGCCGCGTGCTGTGGCCGATGGAAAATAACGCCAGTCGTCTTGAGTATCAGGATCAGCAAGATCTGGCCTGGCAATATCTGTCTGACTTTATTCGCGGACCAGCGAAAAGCGTGCTGGTGGTTGATGACAGCGGGCCGAAAGCGGGTGAATTCAGCGGGCAAACGCCGGGTCTGACACCGGAATTCCTGCGGATGGTCAATCACGTGCTGCGCCCCGATGACGTACTGGCGATGCCGGAGCGTGAGAATACCCGCAGCGACGATGCACTGGCCGCTCTGAAAGAAGAACAAACTCAGCTCGAAGCACAAATGGCGGCACTGGAGACAAAAACGCTGGAACTGACCTTGAAAAGTCAGCCTGCCACCATTCCGGGCGGCGCGCGTCTGATGCCAACCGGCACCCGGCTGACGCTGTTTTGCGATGAACAGCAGTGGAAACTTAACAGCATGAACTTCAGCGAACAGGCGCCATTCCGCTGGCGGGCAGGGCACTGTAGCCGCGCATCTCTGGTGATTAATTTCCCGGGCTTTGACCTGACTTATGAATATTTTGGCGATGCCGCCTGGCCGGATTTCCTGGAAGATTTTGCCAATGGTCAGCACAGCTTTAAAGCCGATGACTTCCCGGATGACGCCGCGCAGCTGGCTTCACTGGGCATTAAAGAAGTGATGGTGCGCTATCAGGCTGGCGCGCAAAACCGGATCCAGGAAACCTGGCAGCAGTGGCAGGAGTTGCGTCAGGCACTGAATGACAATGCGGACGCGCAACAGGATGCCCGCAGCAAAAAAGCGGAAAAACAACGACCAGCGGCGCTGAACAGTGGGTTCTCGCAGTTACCGGTTCGTATCACCGATTGTCACTGAGTGTCTGCTTAAGACCCGGTTGAGAAAACTAAACAGGATGACTTATGGGTAGCTACCTGAAGAAAATTGTAGAAAAAATGAATGTCGGGGCTCGTGAATGCCTCGATGCGGCGATAAGTCTGGCGGTCAGCCGGACACACCATGAAGTGGAAATCGAGCACTTACTGCTGGCGGTGGTGACTCGCCAGCCAGCCATGATTGAGCAACTCTGCCTGAATGCTGGGTTGCGCGGCGATGCGCTGGTCGATGCACTGAAAACCAGCCTGAATCAGCAGCGCAGCGGCAATACGCGCAGTCCGGTGTTATCGGAATTACTGGTGGAGCATCTTGAAAAATCCTGGCTTCATGCCAGCACCTGCTGGCAACAAATGCAGCTTCCGGTACAGGCGTTTCTCGGCAGTCTGATTGCCAATGAAAAAGACATTCAGACGCACCTTTGCCCCGCGCTACAGCAGGCATTGGTGTGTCAGGCGGATCGCGCCGATCAGTTACTGCGTGACGCTTGTGTGCACAATGCCAGTGTCAGCGCAGCCGCGCCGGTGGATCATAACGCGGATTCTGCGGTGATGAAATTCACCCGTAATCTGACCGAACAGGCGCGCAACGCGACGCTTGATCCGGCACTCGGACGTGAACAGGAAATTCGTCAGCTGATTGATGTGCTGTTGCGTCGCCGTCAGAACAATCCGGTGCTGACCGGTGAGCCGGGGGTAGGGAAAACGGCGCTGGTCGAAGGACTGGCTCAGCGTATTACGCAAGGCAGCGTGCCGGAAGCCTTGAAGAATATGGAAATTTTATCGCTGGATATGGGGCTGTTACAGGCCGGTGCCAGCGTCAAAGGCGAATTTGAAAATCGTCTGCAAACGCTGTTACGTGAAATCAAAGAATATCCGTCTCCGGTGATCCTGTTTATCGATGAGGCTCACACGCTGATTGGTGCTGGTGGTCAGGCAGGGCAAAACGATGCCGCAAACCTGCTTAAACCTGCTCTGGCGCGGGGAGAAATGCGCGTGGTGGCAGCCACTACCTGGGCGGAATACAAAAAGTATTTTGAAAAAGATGCCGCACTGGCGCGTCGTTTTCAGGTCATTAAAGTGGCGGAACCGGATGAAGAAACTGCCACCGCCATGCTGCGCTCGCTGAAACCGGCGCTGAGCCAGCATCACGGTGTGCAGATCCTCGAAAGTGCGCTGGTGGCCGCCGTTCGCTTGTCCAGCCGCTATATATCAGGCCGTCAGCTGCCGGACAAATCGATCAGCCTGCTGGATACCGCCTGCGCCCGTGTGGCGATCTCGCAATGCCATGAGCCTAAGGAAATCGAAGATCTCAACGCGCTGCTCAGCAACATTCATACCGAACGGGAAAGCCTGCTCGAAGAAGGAGATAACGCCACAAGGTTGAAATGGCTGGATCAGCGTGAAAGCGAACTTACCCTGAGCTTAGAGAAACTGCTGCCCGTCTGGCGGCAACAGCAAGATTTGGTGGTGCAGATCACCGCGTGTGAGGACGTGGCGCAGACCGCTGCACTGCGTACCCAGCTGGCGGAGATGCATAAAGATCATGCTTTGGTTTATGACTGTGTCGATGCGGTCTGTGTCGCAGATGTGATCGCCGGGTGGACAGGTATTCCGCTGGGCAGAATGGTGGAAAAAGAGCAGCAACAGCTTAGCGATCTGGTCGCGCGGCTGGAAAGCCGGGTGATCGGGCAATCCCATGCATTAGCGACAATTGCACAACAAATCCGCATCGGCCGCGCCAATCTTGCTGATCCGGTTAAGCCAACCGGCGTCTTTATGCTGGCCGGGCCTTCTGGCGTCGGTAAAACAGAAACGGCGCTGGCCTTGTCCGAACTGCTTTTCGGCGGTGAACAAAGTCTGATTACCATCAATATGTCTGAATATCAGGAAGCGCATTCGGTGTCCGGACTGAAAGGATCGCCGCCGGGGTATGTTGGCTATGGACAGGGTGGCGTGCTGACCGAGGCGGTGCGCCGTCGCCCTTACAGCGTGGTGCTGCTTGATGAAGTGGAGAAAGCGCACCCTGATGTGATGGAAATGTTCTACCAGGTGTTCGACAAAGGCGTGATGGAAGACGCCGAAGGTCAGCTGATTAACTTCCGTAATACGCTCATTATTCTGACCAGCAACCTGGCAAGCGATCTGGTGATGACCGCCTGCGCAGCCGGAAGTACCGATCAAAATGCGCTGACCCGGTTATTGCGCCCTGAATTCGACAAATTCTTCCGTCCTGCGCTGATGGGCCGTTTGCAACTGATCCCGTATCTGCCGGTTGTGGGCGAAACGCTGGCAAAAATCATCCGCCTCAAACTCGATAAAGTCTGCAAACGCTTTATCGCCGCGGGTGAAGGCAACTCAGATCTGACTTACAGCGAGAAAGTGGTGGAGTTTATGGCCAGCCGCTGTCAGGTGGAACAAAGCGGGGCGCGCGAAATTGATGCCGTGCTGAACCGGGAATTGCTGCCGCTGCTGACCGATCGCCTGCTGGCGGTAGAAAGCAAAGCTGATATCCGCCTGCAAATTGGTGTCAGTAAAGATCAGCTCACACTGACCAAACAGCCAGCAGTGAAACGCTCTGCTGCGAAACAACCCGCCTGAATGACAGGGAAAGAGTGACCATGAAAAACCGGGTGAATCTTCGGGCGCTAAAAATCAACGGGCATGATCCGCGTCTCAGCAAGTCGTTTTTGCTGCTGAGCAGCGAGCTCAGTCCGCTGACCGGCACCATCCCAGCGAGGCTGGACTGGAATGCGCTGGAGGAAAAGTGTTTTCAGCTGTTCCATGAATATGGCTATGACCTGCAAAGTGGCATGTGGTTTTGCCTGATCAACTTGCGGCTTAAAAGCTGGAAAGGGCTGGCGCTGGCACTTGATCTGCTGTCCACAGCATTTGCTCACAACAGCCAGCGTTGCTGGCCACCGGTCGCGGCGGTTCAGCAACGTCAGCAACTGATGGACTGGTTCAATGCAAATGTGGCGACGCATATCTATACGCTGGAATATGGCCCGGAAAACAGTGGCGAAATGCGTCTGGTTGAAAAAAGTATTGGTGTGCTGTGCGGACAGTCTAAAAACCTGCACTCACGAAGCCATGATTCTCTGAACAATCTGCATTATTTTCTTCAGGTTCGCTGCCGGTCGGTCCCCTATCCGTTGCAGCCAAAACCAGTGAAAGCGTTGCAGCCTGTACCGGAGCCAGCGCCTGAAATCATCAGCGAGAAAAAAGCGCCGGTGACCGAAATGCTGCCGGATGCAGATCCTACAGAAATCTGTCTGGAGTCTGTGCCATGTCGGCGTCAGCTTATGTGGGCTTTGTGCGGGATGGCGGCGGGTATCGCGATATGTGCTGTCGCAGCCGGTATCTGGTTCTCTGTGCAGTCGCAGAGTTTCGGTGAAAAACTCAGTGCTCCGTTACTGGCACTGCAACACAGTGAAGGTCAGCTGGATGAGGCCTGGCGTATGGCGCAGGAACCCGAATTGCGAGCACAGAAAACGGCGGTATTAACCCATGCTGCGCCCTTGCTGGGCTGGCTGAGCGCACAACCTTCCGATGTGCTGCTGCGGCAAGGAAAAATATTATCTGACCATCTGGAAAAAGCTTATCCGGGCAATGAATACAGTGCGCAATGGCAGCGCACAATGGATGAGAAGGCGGGAGATATCCCGGCGCTGGATGGTTTCGTTCTTGCTAATAAACATCTTGATGAGCTTGAAGCACGCTTACTGAATGCCGAAAAAAAACACAGCCAATATATGACTGTGTCGGAATTGAAAACAGCGGTATATCAGATACGCCAGGATTTGCAACGTAACGGAACCAGCGCGGAAACATTATTGTGGACGATTCAACAGGACAGGGAGAATAACCGTCAGGTTAACCCCGCCCTGATAAAACAAATCTCACAGAGAATAGATGCCTTAAATGCTGCCAGTATCACGCTGCATTAGCGAAAGGTAAAAAACTTAAAGTCCCGTTTATTGCTTAATCATCGCTGCCTGTGATGACTCTAAAACAATTAATTTTTTTTTCATTAATAGCACATCTGTAGTCAAATATTCGAAATTCATTCATCAGGCTAATCGTTCAGGAGAGGTACGAAAAATATGCATTTTATAGAAAAGTATCCGCAAGGTAAAAAACCATTAATTATGACGTTGTCAGAGGATGTGGAATCACCACCGGATTATGACCACAATGCCATGAATTTTTCGCTGCTTACGCAAGCATATCAGGATGTCGCTGCGGGACGTTGTTCTGTGCAATGTGAACCAGGGGAAAAAGATTTTTTGTATATATCAGCAATATATGTTGATGGCAATACCAATACACCTACGAAAAAAAATCCTAATCAATTTGTTGGCTTAGGACAGATTTTGGTATTCGCGGCGATAAAATATGGGCGCGAATTGAAGATTGAACAAGCCTCACTGTTGCCGGTAAACCACAGTCAGGGATTTTATCTAAAAATGGGATTTCATCCGACGGTTGTAGGCGCGGTAAATCGAATGGATAAAGGTGGGGCTTCGCTCAAATCTGGTGATGGAAAATTAAATCCCCAGTGGCTCAATCGTTTTTCGCAGTCGTCCTTTCAGAACGCAAATTTCCGGGGAGCAAACTGGTCAGGGAATATTAATAATATTTATTTGAATCTCAGGAATAACATCATGAAAAATTGGGACATTGTCGGTTGAAGCGATAATACCGTTTTTTTGAAAGGACAGAGCACGTAATCATTTAATCAGGTAATCAAGAGAGGCTTTCGTTATGGGCTATAAAATTTTTCTTGTGGTCTTTTACTAAAGCTTTAACAAACAGAGCTGCGAGTTGAGTGCATTGAGAGATTCTGACTGCACGCCAGCACTTGTTGAATATTAATCATGTAATGGAGTTACATTATGTTCGGAAAAACACACTTAAAGTCCCCTGATGCAGATAAAGTTAAGGCATTAAAAAAATGGGATGCGCGTAATAAGAAAAGACAACTTCTTATTCATACCGTTTCGGCTGCCTATGGATCCTCGCCTTTGATGACTCAACCCGCCCGGGAGGTATTTAAAACCTGGGATATTATTTCAAGTTCATTCATTGATGTGGATGCAGTGCTGAGAGGTTTCCGGCTGGGAGTCGGACTCAATGTCAGATCGCAGTCAGGATTGTTTTTCGAAGCAGGCTTTATTCTCGATGTGCCGGTGCAAAATATCATGGGGACATTCAGTGGTGATGTCTGGTTCCCTAATCATGCGGGTGTAGATAACGGTATGGTTCATGACCGTTTTGCGCTGGCTGACAATATCTTCGCGGGCAGATCTAAAAAGAGAGAGATTATTGCTCCCGGTGGTTACAATCAAATTCAACCCCCAGAAAAGATACTCAAGAATACCAATTACCAATGGCATAACGAAATTCTGCTTATTGGTCGTCCGGATATTAATACTTATCAGGGATTGCCTCCGACACGTGAGATTAAAATAGCGGGGATTTTTGTAGCACCTAAGACGATACGTCCGACCCAGATAGCGACCAGAGAGATTAACGAGAAGTTGTACAGGTTAGTTGAGAGGATGAAAAGATGTAATCCTGGTGTTCCGGTTATTGACATTTCTCGTTAGAGACCCAATTCGTTGTGATGAGGATCATGTGTAAGGCCCCTCAAACCGGTTCGCTTTACGCATGACCTTCATGCCATTGATGACAAAAGTCAGCCTTGAATAATAAAGCGTTCATCTAACCCCGATGGCTGTCGAGTGTATCTATACTCTTTCTGTGGGGCGACACATGTCGCCCCGGGAAACTGTGAAGCCACTCATGAAGCATACAAAAAATAAATCATCGCTGCTGACTGTGACCGTGGCGTGTATTGGTGTCGTTTATGGTGATATCGGTACCAGCCCGCTGTATACCCTGCGTGAATGCCTGACCGGACAAGCGGGCATCGCCGTGACCCAAAGTGCATTATTCGGCTTTCTGTCGCTTATTTTCTGGCTCCTGATGCTGGTGGTGTCGGTGAAATACATCAGCTTCGTGATGCGTGCCGACAATGACGGCGAGGGCGGCATTCTGACGCTGATGTCGCTGGCGATCCGCAATCTTAATCCGCGGTGGATCCCGGCGATCATGTTTATCGGGCTGGTCGGCGGCAGCTTTTTCTATGGTGACGGCGTGATCACGCCTGCCATTTCGGTGCTTTCGGCGATGGAAGGGCTGGAGATCATTGAGCCGTCGCTCGACCGTTTTATTATTCCGTTTTCGATTGCCGTGCTGACGCTGCTTTTCTTTATTCAGAAAAATGGTACCGGCAGCGTGGGCAAAATCTTTGCGCCGGTGATGGTGCTGTGGTTTGTGACCATCGGCCTGCTGGGGATTGGCGGAGTTATGCGTAATCCCGATGTATTACAGGCGCTGAATCCTTACTGGGCGCTGCATTTCTTTGTGGAATTCAAAACCGTCTCGTTCTTTGCGCTCGGCATGGTGGTGCTGTCGGTGACCGGTGGAGAAGCGTTATATGCCGACATGGGGCATTTCGGTAAAAAACCGATCCGCATTGCCTGGTTTATTCTGGTCGGGCCTTCGCTGGTGATGAATTACTTCGGGCAGGGCGCATTGCTGCTCAGCAAACCCGACGCTATCGTGAATCCGTTTTTCCTGCTCGCGCCGGGCTGGGCGCTGATCCCGCTGCTGATACTGGCTACGCTGGCGACGGTGATTGCCTCGCAGGCGGTGATTTCCGGCGTGTTCTCCCTGACGCGTCAGGCCGTGCGTATGGGCTATCTGCCGCCGATGCGCATCATCTATACCTCAGATGAAGAATCTGGTCAGATTTACATTCCGGTCGTCAACTGGCTGTTGTATTTCGCAGTACTGATTGCCATCGTCAGCTTTAAACATTCCAGCAATCTGGCGTCGGCGTACGGGATTGTTGTCACCGGTACGATGGTCATTACGTCGGTATTGATTGGCATTGTCATGGTCAAAAACTGGGGATGGAAAACCTGGGCTGGTGGCCTGATGATGGCAGCGATGCTGATCATTGATGTGCCGTTGTTTGCCGCCAACTTGACCAAACTGTTCTCCGGCGGCTGGCTGCCGGTGGCCATCGGGCTAACCATTCTGTTGATTATGCTGACCTGGAAAACCGAGCGTTCGCGCCTTTTGCGCCGCCTGAGGCAGGATCCGGAAGCGCTTGAGGCACTGATCGCCTCGCTGGAAAAAGCACCGCCGAAACGCGTACCGGGCACGGCAGTGGTGATGTCACGCGGGCAATATGAAGTGCCGCTGGTGCTCTTGCACAATCTCAAGCACAACAAAATTTTGCACGAGCGTGTGGTACTGCTGACGGTGGTGACGGAAGACGTGCCTTATGTTCACAACGTGAAAAGGGTGACGATTGAACAGCTTTCACCGGCATTCTGGCGGGTGATTGCCAGTTATGGCTGGCGGGAAACGCCGAATGTCACGGATATTCTCTACCGCTGCGGGCTGGAAGGGCTGAAATGTACGATGAACGAGACGTCTTTCTTTATGTCGCGGGACACCTTTACGCTGGGCGAACCCCGTCCGTGGTATTTAAAAGCGCGCGGGAAACTGTTCCAGGTTTTGCAGCGCAACTCTCTGCGTGCGCCGGAGCATTATCATATTCCCCCGAACAGGGTGATTGAGCTGGGGGCGGTGGTGAAATTCTGAGGATTTGCCCGCCGGATCGTGAGAACCAGCGGGCAAAGCAGATTACGCTTGCGGTGCTGAAGTCAGGTCAGTGACTTCAGGCGTAGTCGAACTCTGCGTCGCCTGTGAGGTTTGCGACTGAGTGGTCGGCGTCAGGTCAGTAACGGCCGGTGTCTGCGGTGCTGGCGCGGCAGTTTGTGTCTGCTGAGTCGCCGCCGGGGTTGCAGGCGTAGCAGTTTGCACCGGCTGAGTCGCAACTGCCGCTGGAGTAGCAGATGCTGAAGTTGTTGAAGTCGCAGACGTTGCAGAAGTCTGCTGAGTCACTGCCGCAGTGGCTGCTGGTGCGTCAGCTGGCGTTGCTGAAGCCTGCGACTGTTCGGCGACTGCAGGTGCTTCGATGTCTTTCGGCAGAGACGGAACCGGTTCTGCCGGAATCGATTCTGACTTCGGTTTCGGCACTGGCGTTGATGCCCGAACCAGGAACGTCGGTTTCAGATTCGCCACAGAATAAGTCACGTGGCTGACCGCATCACGCGATGTCGCGACTTCGACCGGCGCAATGGTGACGCGGCCAATCAGCGAACGGGCATAGCCGCCGACTTTGTGTTTACCTTCCGGAAGCTGGACTTCCATGCTCTCGCCAGTCCCCAGCGCACCCGCCTCTTTATCATCAATGGTCACATACAGTTTGGTGCCATCGTCGGTTTTCGTCGGGACGTGCGCTACGGTCAGGCGCGTCGAGCCAAAATCGAAAGCCGGTGCCTGGTCGGCGGTTTTCGTTTTTGCGCATCCTGTGAGTGCGATAACGGCTGCTACGGCAGCAAGGGTGAAGCGATAACTCATAGTGCGACGTCTTCCTTTAAGGGATTTTTGTGATCTGCGTATCAATATACCTGATCCCACGGGAGACATGAACGTTCTTACAGGGAACTCGGAGGAGTCTGCTATTCACTTCTAAATGTGTTCTTCATATCAGCCCGCTGTAACTTTCGGTTGAAGCGCTTCGTCAACTTGTGTATTTTTATGCAAATTAACTGCATAAAATAACAATCACACAGGAGTGACCATGCTTAAGTCATTAATTTTCACCGGGTGCCTGCTTTCTACATTAATCACATCTGCTTATGCCGCACAGACCACATACGTGGTCGGTTCCGGCGGTACATACCGTCCGTTTGAATACGAAAACAGCAAGAAACAGCTGGAAGGTTTTGATATCGACATCATCAAGGCGATCGCTAAAGCCGAAGATTTTGACATCAAACTGGTTAATACGCCGTGGGAAGGAATTTTTGCGACACTGAATTCCGGTGATCGTGACATCATTATTTCTGGCATCACCATTACCGATAAACGTAAAGCGATGGTGGCTTTCTCTGCCCCGTATTTCCCGGCAGAACAGTCCATCGTGGTGCCTGAAGACTCTAAAGTGGATTCCGTGGCCGCCCTGAAGGGTCAGAAAGTGGGTGTGGTGAACTCCAGCACCGGCGACATCGTGGTGTCCAATGAACTGGGCAAAAACAGCACCGACATCAAACGTTTTGATAACACTCCGCTGATGTTGCAGGAGCTGGCGGAAGACGGTATCGGCGCGGCAGTGGGCGACGTGGGCGTGGTGAAGTACTACATCAAATCCCATCCTGAGAAAGCGCTGAAACTGGTACCGGATGCTAAATTCGAACGTCAGTATTTCGGTATTGCGGTCGCCAAAGACAACACCGAACTGCTGGGTAAAATCAACGCCGGTCTGAAGAAAATCGTGGCTGATGGCACGTACGCTAAAATCTACGAAACCTGGTTTGATAAGAACGTTCCAGTGCTTCCCGCTCAATAATATTCTCATCACGAACAACGTTAATCAGGGGCGGTAACACGCTCCTGAACAAGGACAGGTATGACCGGATTTCGCTGGGAGATAATCTCAGAATATGCGCCACTGTTTGTGCAGGGCGCGCTGATGACCATCAAATGCACCATTATTTGTGTGATTTTGGGTACCACCTGGGGTCTGCTGCTGGGGCTAGGACGGATGGCCCGTGCCGACGACGGCCCATGGAAACACGTTTTGCGTTTTGCCGTGCAATGGCCGGTGCGCATTTACGTCAGTGCTTTTCGCGGTACGCCGCTGTTTGTGCAGATTATGGTGGTTCACTTTGCTTTAGTGCCACTGTTTATTAATCCCCGCGACGGCATTTTAGTGGCGTACGGTCTGATGTCTTCGGATTTCGCCCGTGCGCTGCGCTCAGATTACGGTGCATTCTTATCCTGCGTGGTGGCGATTACCCTCAACGCCGGAGCGTATGTCTCCGAAATTTTCCGTGCGGGTATTCAGTCTATCGACAACGGTCAGATGGAAGCTTCCCGCGCGCTGGGAATGGGCTGGGGCAAAACGATGCGCAAGGTTATCTTGCCGCAGGCGTTCCGCCGTATTTTGCCGCCACTGGGCAATAACGCTATTGCGATTGTGAAAGATTCCTCGCTGGCCTCGGCGATTGGCCTGGCCGATCTGGCGTATGCCGCGCGTACTGTTTCCGGCGCTTACGCCACCTACTGGGAACCCTACCTGACTATTTCACTGGTTTACTGGGTTCTGACTTTCCTGCTCTCGCTGCTGGTTCAACACATGGAAAAGAGGTTTGGCAAAAGTGATTCACGTTAAGGATTTACAGAAACAGTTTGGCGAAACCCACGTATTGCGCGGCATTTCCTGTGACATCGCAGAGAAAGAAGTGGTGTGCATCATCGGGTCTTCAGGTTCAGGTAAAAGTACCTTTCTGCGCTGCCTGAATGCGCTGGAAAAGCCTAATGGTGGCGAAGTGGTGGTGAACGGTTTTGCGGTGCATGATCCGAAAACCAATCTTAATACGCTGCGTGCCGGCGTCGGCATGGTGTTCCAGCGCTTTAATCTGTTCCCGCACATGACCGTGCTGGAAAACCTGATTATGGCGCCGATGTCGCTGAAGGGATTATCGAAAGCGGAAGCCGTAACGCGTGCCGAAAAATTGCTGCAAAAAGTCGGACTGATCGACAAAATCGACGCCTGGCCTTCCAGTTTGTCCGGTGGTCAGCAACAGCGCGTGGCGATTGCCCGTGCGCTGGCAATGGAACCGTCGATCATTCTTTTTGATGAACCGACGTCAGCGCTGGATCCGGAGCTGGTCGGTGAAGTGCTGGCGGTCATGAAACAGCTGGCGCTCGAAGGCATGACGATGGTGATTGTGACGCATGAAATGGGCTTTGCGCGTGAAGTCGCTGACCGCGTAGTGTTTATCGATCAGGGTGTGATTCAGGAGCAGGGGCCACCGGCGCAACTGTTTACCGCACCGGAAAATCCGCGAACCCGCGAATTTTTGAGTAAAGTATTATGATCCGACGGGCGCTCAAACAGCGCCCGTTTTCTTTAATGTGATGAGGTTTGCCATGCAGAGCTTCCATTCTTATTGTATTTCAGCCTCCGGCGAAGAAAGGGCAGGAGGCGATATGCAAGCTCGTTTTCCTTACTGGAGTTTCACGAAAACCGCGATCGCGATTTGTGCGCTGAAACTTAGTGAAAACGGGACTGTAAATTTGGATGGCTGTGTTGATGGCGAAGCTTACACCCTGCGGCAGCTGCTCAACCACACCGCCGGATTGCCGGATTACGGCGCACTGAAAGATTATCACGACGCTGTCGCTGCCGGAGGAGAACCCTGGTCGCGCGACAAATTGCTCAGTGCCGCGTTAGCCAGAGGCATGTTGTTTGCGCCGGGTGCGGGCTGGTCTTATTCCAATATTGGCTACATGCTGGCCCGCGAACACATAGAAGCCGCGTCAGGGCTGAGTTTCGCGCAACTGATGACTGACCTCATCTTGACACCGCTCGGACTGACCAGTGTCGCACTTGTCACCACGCGCGAGGAATTCGCAAAACTGCACTGTGAAGCCGCCGGAAAATACGCTCCGGGCTGGGTCTATCACGGTTGTCTGGCAGGCAATGTGCGGGATGCGGCCAGACTGCTGCACGGATTATTCAGCGGTAAACTGCTGAGCGCTGCGTCAATGGCTGAAATGCAGGTGACCATCCCGCTTGGCGGTGCTCTGGAAGGACGGCCGTGGACAGAATGCGGTTACGCGCTGGGGCTGATGAGCGGTGCAATGGGAGAGGCAGGGCGTTCAGCTGGTCATTCAGGCGGCGGCCCCTCGTGCGTGAACGCGGTCTATCACTTCCCGGATCTCCGCGAACCTGTGACCGGTGCCTGCTTTACTGACGGGCATTACGAAGGCGTGGCAGAAACTGAACTGGGCAGGCTGGTGCAAAATTTCGGGTAAAAGGGCAAAAATACGGCTCCCAGTCTCGGAAGCCGTGTGTTAACAAACTTTAAGGTGGTGGATACGCAAACAGTTCGATAGATGGGATATATTCGATCCCATCAGAGGTGTACAAAACTGAATTAGTAAAGTCGTAAATCCTTCCAGTTATTCTTACTGTTACAAGACGGCCAATTTTAGTAACTTTGGCCTCGCCGCTATCTGATGTAAGAAATGGGGACATTTCCCCCAGGGCTTTCACGGGATTCGCAGCTATCTTTCCGGACAAGTAGTAACGATAGACTTCGGAAACGGTCGCACCCCCGCCCTGATATTTCGTGACGTAGAGCCATGTGTTTTCGTTTAATTGCTGCGATTTGAATAGTGCATCATCATAGGGTGGCCCAGTGTAATGCTGATAAGCAACATAGCTTGCTACCATCAGTAATAAAACGACGGTTACTATACGGTGCCCCCATTTAATAACCATGCTGTTTGGCATAATCAATACCTTGTTTAATCCATCTTTGATCAACCGGGTCATCTCCGTAAGGCGCTACGCCATACCAATTGCTCCATTCTTCTCTGGAGGTGCCCGCCATACTTTGTGCAAAACCGCCGCCCATGAGTAAAATATCTGGCGGGATACCCGCAACATATCCGGTAGCACCGAAATTAAAATTACCAAAATTAGCCAGCTTCTTGTTCTGTTGTTTATAGTCCCATACTCCGCGATTTCTTACCTTCTGATAAAACCAGTAATAAGTTGCCGGGGTTGCCATTCCCTTGCTCATGCCACGTGCTTTTGCCTCCATAATATTTTTATTCAGAAGACTAAACCCAGAGGCTGGCATTATAGGAATAATAGCCATAATGAGTTCCCTTAGGCTGTTTTACGTTCATTCCATGAGTCAGAAAAAATGAGATTTCCGTCGCAGTGTTTCCATGTGATTTTTTCGTAACGAAACTCTATCTGTTCTAAATGATTTTGGTGAAGGGTTGCAGGGTCTTTACAATCGTGCATCACGGGTGCAACTGATACCACACGAACATTTTCCAGAAGCATATTGAAGTATTCAACCTCCTGTCCTGCATCATTGATGTTGTACCATTTAAGTTCCGCAGATTTAAATGTCTGACCGGTTGCAACAGCCTTGTATAAATACGTCGAGGAACTATCAAATTCCTTTTCAATAATGAATGCACCATGAATACGGTTGCCTGTTATCTTTCCCGTATTATTATCTGTTGGAGTATATAGCCGATGACTAAATGCAATAACCTCCACGCTACCTTCGCGCCCTAACACATCCACAGACCCTTTAATACTTGCGCCACCATCATCTTTCAAAAATAAATAAGCTGGGATAGCCATTTTAGAAACATCCTTTTCCATTTTAAAAGTAGGGTTTATTTTATAGACAGTTATTTTATTTTCAAATTATTTATTTTATATGCAAATAGTGTGGTTTTTATTTTCCAAATCATCTTTAGAGTTGATTGCAACAACTTGATTTATATGTTAATTATCATTTTAAAAGATTAGTGGTGGAGCTTGGTTATTTCACGGCGTGCTGACTTTTGTCTTTTCAGGATCCTGGCTTTTTTAACTTTGTGCTAAATTACCCCCCATTCTTACCCGCATTCCCGAGGCAACATGATCATCCCTTCAAACCGTACCACCCGTGAAATGAAGATAAACAATGTCGTGCTGGTGACGAATGCATTGAAATCTCTGGGCTCGGCGACGAAGGCGGAACTGGCGGGTGTCACCGGTCTGAGTATCGCCACCTGCGGCGCAGTGCTGAATGACCTGAGCCAGCGGCACGAAGTGCTGGCGCTGGAACTCGAAGTCTCGCGTGGCGGCCGTCCGGCGCAGCGCTATGCGTATAACCCGAACTATTTCTCGGTACTTAGCCTGTACGCGCAGGGCAGCGACGCTGCCGCACAGATTGTCTGGTCGGTGAATTCAGCCACCGGTGAAAGTCTGGCGCAGGGTGAAATCCGCTTTTTACCGCTGACGCTGGCGACGTTTTATCAGCAAATTGGCAGCCTGCTGGCGGACTATCCCAATATTAAAGCGCTGGGCATTGGCCTGCCGGGCGTGGTGGTAAAAGGAACCGTCGCGACCTGTGATATCAGCATGTTTGCCGGTGTGGCGGTTGAGCAGCAACTGCGTGAACAGTTCGGGATTTATGTTCAGGCGGATAACGACATGAACTACACCGCGTGGGGTTTTTACCGCAGCAGTTGCGCAGGTATTACCGCGCCGGTAGCCTACCTCTTCAAGCCTGAAGTGCCTTGTCTGGGCTGTGGCATGGTGATTAACGGTCAGGTATTACAGGGTGCCAGCCAGTTTGCAGGGGAAGTGTCAAATCTGCCTTTTGAAGGATTGGATAAACTGCCGGTCGCAGAAGAAATGGCGAAAGTGATTGTCTCGCTGACCGCCATTATCAACCCGGCCACCATCGCGCTTTCCGGCCCAAAAATAACTGAATTACTGCTGCCTGAGCTGAAGATGCTTTGCCTGCAGCGCATTCCCGCACAGCATATGCCGCAGCTGACTTACCGCCCGTCGATGCGTCAGGATTATCTTCAAGGCATCGCGGAACTGACGCTCAGCAACTACAATCTGCACATTGCTTTCGGTGAATAACGCCGGTTGACTTTGTTGTTCGCCCCCTTATACTGCGGACTTATTAAAAGACTTTTAATAACTAACTTCACCTCGCGGGAGAACCTGATGTCACTGTCATCTGAAATTGCGCACAACGGTATTCATGCCGGAAGTCCTGTCCGGCGTGTCGCGACGCGGGCGATATTTTTTGTCACCGGCATGGCGATGGGGCTGTGGGCGGCGCTGGTTCCCTATGCCCAATTGCGGACGCATTCAGAGGCGGGTGATCTCGGGTTATTGCTGCTGTGTCTTGGTGCCGGTTCGCTGCTGTCGATGCTTGGGTCGGGACGGATTATCGGCAAGTTTGGCTGTCGGGCAGTGATCGTCGCGGCGGTCATTTTGTACTGTCTGATGTTGCCGCTGCTGGCGGTGTTCAGTGACATCTGGCTGCTGGCGCTCAGCCTGTTTATTTTCGGCATGGGCATCGGGCTGGCGGATGTAGCCGTCAATGTGCAGGGCACGCTGGTGGAACAGGCCGCGGATAAACCGCTGATGTCAGGGTTTCATTGCCTGTGGAGCGTGGGCGGGATCGCCGGAGCCGGTGGCGGTGCGTTGCTGCTCAGTGCCGGTATCACGCCGCTCGGCAGCACGTTTTTTGCCGTCGTGCTGGTTATCGCGCTGACGGCGTATTCTTATCGCGGAATGTTACCGTTTGGCGCGCATGAGGATCCTGAAGAAGGCCAGCCGAAAGCCAGACCGAATTTCCGTCTGGTGCTGATGGCGGTGATGGCGATGATTTGTTTTATGGCCGAAGGCGCGGTGCTGGACTGGGGCGGTGTCTTCCTGACCCGGGACCGCGGTCTGGCGCTGGAACATGCGGGCTGGGGCTTTGCAGTATTTGCCGTGGCGATGTCGCTGATGCGCCTGACCGGTGATGCGATTGTCAGTGCACTGGGGCGCAAACGGATCCTGATTTTCGGCGGGATTTTGGGTATCGCCGGTTATCTGATGGTTGTGCTGTTGCCGGGCTGGATCCTGCCATTGTGTGGTTTTGCGCTGGTCGGGATAGGCGCAGCGAATATTGTTCCGGTGCTGATTACGCTGGCCGGTCAGGAAAAAGTGATGCCGGTCAATATGGCGGTGGCGATGGTGGCGACGCTCGGTTATCTCGGCGTGCTGGGTGGTCCGGCGCTGATCGGCTTTATTGCGCATCTTTCCAGCTTGTATGTCGCATTCTCGGCGGTCGCGGCGGCGTTTCTGATCATCACGTTTGGCGCATACAAACTGAAGTATTGATTGTTTTCAAAGACCAATGATTTATAACTGAGTGGCAAATTTGCCAGCTGGCGCGTAAAACCCGCCAGCCCTCTTTTAGCCTGATTGATTTAAAATCCGACTCTGTAAGGAGCAGTAATGGCTGTAAAACTTATCGCCGTAGACATGGATGGAACCTTTCTCAATCCGCAGCACGAATACAATAAAGCCCGCTTTGGCGAGCAATATCAGCAACTTTTGCAACGTGACATTAAGTTTGTGGTGGCGAGCGGCAACCAGTATTACCAGCTTAAATCGTTCTTTGATGATCTCGATACACAAATTGCTTACGTTGCGGAAGGCGGCGGGTATGTGGTCGATAAAGAACAGGAAATTTACTGCGGCAAACTTGAACCGGAACAGGTGACGCAGGTGCTGGAATGGATAAGTCGCACGCCGGGCATTGATACCATTGTGTGCGGTCGCAAAGGGGCTTATGTGCTCAGCGGCACCGATGAGGATTTCATCAGCCGTATGCGCCGTTACTATCACCGACTGACAAAAGTGCATCAATACAAAGAAATCGACGATACGATTTTCAAATTTGCACTGAGCTACGTGGAAGACGATGTCTATCCGCTGATGAGTGAAGTTAACGCCAACCTTGGCGGGATTGTTGCACCGGTGACCAGCGGACATGGCTCTGTTGATCTGATCATCAGCGGAAATCACAAAGCCTGCGGTCTGCAAAAAATCCAGCAGATTTACGGCATCCGTGATGACGAAGTGCTGGCGTTTGGCGACAGCGGCAACGATCTGGAAATGCTCAGCTATGCCGGTTACGGTTTTGCGATGGAAAATGCCTCTGCACCGGCAAAAGCCGCCGCGAAATACGTCGCGCCATCTAACCGTGATGAGGGCGTGCTGAAAGTGATTGATGACGTGCTGAACGGTCGCGCGCCATTCGCCTAAGCAGTTCAATGTGCATTAAAACGAAAAGGCTGCCGCATAAAACGGCAGCCTTTTTAGCATTGTGTAATGAAGATTGTGCTATGAAAATTAAGGCACGTAGTCTGGCGGCACGCCGCTGTTACCGGGCTCTGCAGGGTAGTAATCCGGCGGAACCGGCGATTGCGGTGGTTGATTCGAGCTGTAACCGTCGCTGGCGTCTACCGGCACCTTATTGCCTTTGGCGTACATACATTGCGTGTACACCGTATCATACTGATCCTGTAAATCGCCGCTGCTCGCCCCCGCATTATTGCTGCCCATTGCGCTGCCAATCAGCAAACCACTGCCTGCGCCAATCAGCGCGCCCGGTCCGGCCTGATGCGACGCTGCGCCAATCAGCGCTCCGGCTGCCGCGCCCACGACTGTCCCGGCAGCAGCGGTACCGGCGGCATTATTACTGGCAGTTTCTGCGCCGCCATTCACACTGCCATAGGCCGCGTTACGGCATGACATTTCATCCATCTGAAACTGTTGATAATCCTTTCCGGTACCTGGCAGCACCATCACATCTGGTCGGGTTGGGGGAGAAACGCAGCCGGATAAGGTCGCGGCTAAGGCGAGAACCGCCACCGGAGTAAACCTGTTCATGACTTTTACCGCCTGTTAACGTGGTCCTGCGACCACTTTCATCCAGCCGCGCGGGCAGGCCGGGACTCGCGGATAATATCCCGCCGGATTCTGACAGTAATACGCATAAGCCGGGGGTTTCTCGACATACGTTTGCGGCTGCGGTGGCGCAGCGTAAACGACGGCTGGCGGGCCGTAATAGACCGGCGGAGGAATGCCAATCACCACGTCCGGCCCATACCAGCCCCCGCGATAATAGCCGCCATGGTAATAACCATGGCCGTAATAACCGTAGGCGAACGACGCAGAACTGGCCGACATCAGCGCGCCAGCCGTAAGCATCAACAACAACAGCCTTTTCATAACGACCTCGAAGTGCATTGAGCGGATGTCCGAAGTGATAAAACCTACCACTCCTGAGGATAACGATACGCCTGTTGCGGCTAAAAGGTTGGCGGGGGATTAGGGTGAATATGACAAGGCTGTGGCAGCAATTGTGACCAAAAAATTCAACAGCAAACGTTTGTTTACGTTCAGGGTTTGAGAGGCGGGGGATTCATATTTCAGACCCGGTTTTGCCACAGCAAATCCGGGCTGAGAATTAAAAAATTCGAATTTAAGGTGTTATTTCTTACTTGCTGTAAAACGTCTGAAGGCTTCCAGCGTTTCATCGCTGACGTGATGCTCCACCCCTTCAGCATCCAGACGCGCTGTCTCTGCGCTGATGCCGAGCGCGATGAAAAACGCTTCAACCACGTTATGACGTTCGCGGTTTTCCGCCGCCAGTTTCTCACCTTCCGGTGTAAGAAAGGTTCCGCGATAGGGTAGCTGGTGAACCAGTCCGGCATTGGCCAGGCGTTTCAGGGTTTTTGCCACTGTCGGCTGGGAAACACCCAGACGCGCGGCCAGATCTACCTGTCTCGCTTCGCCAAATTCGTGAATCAAATCTGAAATCAGCTCAACGTAATCATCCATTAATTCCCGGCGATGCGCCTCGCGCACCTGTAAGAAACCCTGCGCGTGTTCTTCCACATCCAGTAATGGATTCATTTTTTTATCTTTCACTACGCCTGCCTCTTTCTTGCTCAACGGTTTTTCACCGCAGCCGCGCTCACCGCAGCAACCCACGCATTGTAAACCAAGTCCACATATCTACCAATTTATGAAAACTTTGCATTGGCTATGGAGTATAGCCTGTGCTATACCTGAATAATAAACCGCCGTTTGATGCGCAGATTGACAGGAGAGATTTTCATGGAAAATGGACGACACATCTTAAAATTATTCAGCCATTCGCCGTTTCGTTTACGGCTGATGCTGGTGGGCATGATTGTGGCGCTGATCACCGGCAACGCGCAGGCGGCAGACCAGGCAGCCAGCAAGGACAAAAAAAAGTTTAAAGTGGTGACCACTTTCACGGTGATCCAGGACATCGCGCAGAACGTAGCCGGCGATGCCGCCACCGTGGAGTCGATCACCAAACCGGGCGCTGAGATCCACGACTATCAGCCTACGCCGCGGGATATTGTGAAAACGCAATCCGCCGATCTGATCCTGTGGAACGGGTTTAATCTTGAACGCTGGTTCGGGCGCTTCTTCGCCAACATCAAACATGTGCCTTCGGTCACCGTGACGGACGGCATAACGCCGCTGCCGATTCAGGAAGGGCCGTATCTGGGCAATCCGAATCCGCACGCGTGGATGTCGGCTAAAAATGCGCTGGTGTATGTCGAAAATATCCGAGCGGCGCTTGTAAAATACGACCCCGAAAATGCCGCAACCTACGATCGTAACGCCAAAGATTATGCGCAAAAAATCAGCCAGCTAGATGCGCCGCTGCGTGAACGTCTGGCAAAAATTCCGGCAGGGCAGCGCTGGTTAGTGACCAGTGAAGGCGCGTTCAGTTATCTGGCGAAAGATTATGATTTGAAAGAGGCCTATCTGTGGCCAATCAATGCTGAAGAACAGGGCACGCCGCAGCAGGTGAAAAAAATCATCGATCTGGTGCTTCAGCAGAATATTCCGGTGGTGTTCAGCGAAAGCACGATTTCAGACAAACCGGCAAAACAGGTCAGCAAGGAAACCGGTGCGAAATACGGCGGCGTGCTGTATGTCGATTCGCTGTCAGCGACTGACGGCCCGGTTCCCACGTATATCGATCTGCTGAAAGTCACGGTCGGTACCATTGCAGAAGGGTTCGGACAATGAGTAACGCCGCGCTGAATCTTAACGTTGATGACATTTCGGTGACCTATAACAACGGTCATACCGCGATTGAAAATGCCTCGTTTACCCTGCACGGCGGTTCGATTTGCGCGCTGCTCGGCGTTAACGGCAGCGGTAAATCCACGCTGTTTAAAACCATCATGGGAATACTCCGTCCTACGCACGGCAGCGTGACGCTGGACGGTCTGAACGTGGCGAAAGCGCTGAAACAAAACCTTATCGCTTATGTGCCCCAGTCGGAAGATGTGGACTGGAATTTTCCGGTGCTGGTGCGTGATGTGGTGATGATGGGGCGCTACGGCAAAATGTCGTTTCTGCGGATCCCATCGGCGGAAGACAAAAAACAGGTGGCGTCGGCGCTGGCTCGCGTAGGCCTCACTGATCTGGCGCATCGGCAGATTGGCGAGCTTTCCGGCGGGCAAAAAAAACGCGTTTTTCTGGCGCGGGCGCTGGCACAACAAGGGCGCGTCATGCTGCTTGATGAACCCTTTACCGGTGTGGATATCAAAACTGAGAATGCCATTATCGAACTCCTGCGCCAGCTGCGCGAAGAAGGGCATCTGATTTTGGTTTCGACGCACAACATCGCCAGTGTGCCGGATTTCTGTGACCGAGTGGTGCTGATCAACCGCACGGTCATCGCGGCTGGTGCGCTCGACACTACGTTTACCTCTCATAATCTCGAAAAGACCTTTGGCGGCGCGCTGAGGAACATCGGTTATTTAGTGCCACAGGAACCGGTGAGGCGGGCGGTATGATGGCGCTGTTGCTGGAGCCGTTTCAGTATAACTATATGGTGAAAGCCATCTGGGTGAGTGCCGGTGTCGGCGCGGTGTGCGCATTTTTATCGGCGTATCTGATGCTTAAAGGCTGGTCGCTGATGGGCGATGCGCTCTCGCATTCCGTCGTGCCGGGTGTGGCAGGCGCTTATGCACTGGGCTTTCCGTATGCCATCGGAGCCTTCGGTACCGGCATTCTGGCGGCGCTTTCCATGACGCTGTTGCGCCATTTCACCAGGCTGCGCGAAGACGCGATCATCGGCTTCGTCTTCTCGACCTTCTTTGCGCTCGGGCTGTTGCTGGTTTCCCTTAATCCGACATCCGTTAACGTGCAGTCGATCCTGTTCGGCAATATTTTAGGTATCGATGACGCTGATATTTTGCAGGTGCAGATTATCGTCGGAGTTTCCCTGCTGGTGCTGTGCATGATCTGGCGCGACCTGCTGGCGGTATTTTTCGACGAGGCGCACGCGGTTTCGGTCGGGCTTTCTCCGCTGCGACTCAAAATCATTTTCTTCACTATATTCAGCGCGTGCAGCGTGGCGGCGTTACAAACCGTCGGCGCAATTTTGGTGATTGCCATGGTGATCACGCCCGGTGCGACCGCCTATCTGCTTTCCGATCGTTTCTCCCATGTGTTGATTATTTCGGTGATTATCGGCGCAGTCACCAGCGCGGCGGGCGCCTGGTTGAGCTATTTCCTGGATGGCGCAACCGGCGGCGTCATCGTTTGCCTGCAAACCGCGGTCTTCCTGCTGGCGTTTTTATTCGCGCCAAAACACGGCTGGCTGGCCAGTCATGTACGTATCAAACGCCGGAGCCGCGCATGATGTCCTGGTTTGATGTACTGATGGAGCCGATGAGCTTCGACTTTATGCAGCGCGCGCTGCTGACCAGTATGGCGACCAGCATTGTCTGCGCGATATTCTCTTGTTTTCTGGTGCTCAAAGGCTGGTCGCTGATGGGCGATGCGATTTCCCACGCGGTGTTGCCCGGCGTGGTACTGGCCTATCTGGCGGGTATTCCTCTGGTGATTGGCGCGTTTGGTTCCGGTCTGTTTTGCGCCGTGGCAACCGGCTTTATCAAAGAGCATTGCAGGGTCAAAGAAGACTCGGTGATGGGCATTGTCTTCTCGGGCATGTTTGCTGCCGGTCTGGTGCTGTTTTCCCGGGTGAATACGGAGCAGCATCTCAGCCATATTCTGTTCGGCAATGTGCTGGGCGTGACGGACAGTGAAATGCTGCAAACGCTGATTATCGCGCTGGTGGTGACACTGGCGATTATCATCAAATTCAAAGACCTGATGTTATTTTGTTTCGATCCGGTGCAGGCGAAAGTGGTCGGGTTGCCGGTACGTTTTTATCACTATGCGTTGCTGTGTATGCTGGCGCTGACCATTGTCGCGGCGTTGCAGGCCGTGGGTGTTGTACTGGTGGTTGCAATGCTGATTACGCCAGGCATTACTGCGTTTCTGCTGTGTAAGACGCTGCCGAAAATGATAATCGTCGCTGTGACGGTGTCACTTATTGCCGCCATTTCCGGCACCTTTATCAGTTTTTATATCGATGCAGCGACCGGACCGGCGATAGTGCTGATTCAGGCTATGCTTTTCCTGCTGGCATTAGCTGTGCATCTTTTTCGTAAACCGTTTAAATCCCGGCAGTCAGCACCGAATGCATAGTGTCCGCAGTGCAGGTTTGGCATGCTTGTGTGCATGTATTCCTTATTTAAAGAGATCCTGATGACCCAACAATTTGCTCCTGTCGAACTGGAAAAGCCTCCGCCTGATTAACCACGGCACGACGGCGCTGGCTACCTGTCGCATAAAGGCCTACCATCGACCGGCAACAAAAGGGTTTAATGAAGTTCAATGAAGTAAGCGTTAAGGATTGTTATGAGCGAAGTAGCAAGTTCCATCAGTGTTGGCGATAGCTTTACTGTCAAGAACGGCTCAACCCACGAAGTAACTGACTTTGTGAAGAAGGGAGAGAGAATTTACCCGATGATCAAAACAGATCATGGTGATTCAAGCTTCACCTTCATCAAAGAAATTGTTTCGGTAAATAAAGCTTAAACATTAACAACCTTCTCTGTGATCGCGGCCTGTTTGTATTACGTAAAGAACAGGCTGCGTGATGTCAGTTTCCCACCAATTTCCTCTTTTTTCCTCCATCTTTGCCATATGTACATCTGCCGGACATTGCAGTTTGAATTAACGATATACCGGCAGCAGATTCGCGCTTGAAAGAATATGTACTGCCGCATTGAGCACGCCGAACAGCAGCACCAGTACGATCATTTTATTCCCACCCCACACGCGGTACAGCGGGCTGCCAAAACGCTGGCGTGATGCGCGTGCCATCAGCGCCGGAACAATCACCGCCCAGACCGTTGCCGCCAGTCCGGCAAAACCAATCGCATAAATGAAACCGTCGGGATAAATCACGCCACCAATAATGGGCGGAACGAACGTCACCAGCGCTGTTTTGAAGCGACCAGTCCGGCTGTCGTTGAACTTAAACAGATCCGCCAGATAATCAAACAGGCCGAGCGTCACCCCTAAGAATGAACAGGCGACGGCAAAGTTTGAGAAAATCGTCAGCAGCAAGTCCAGACCGGCGCTGTTAAGTATCTGGCTCAGTGACTGCACCAGCACATCAATATTGCCACCCCGTTCAGCGATGCTGATGAATTCCGGACGCGGAATGTTGCCCATCGTTCCCAGCATCCAGATGATGTACAGCCCGAGCGCCATCAGCGTACCCAGCAGCAGACACTTCTTGATAATTTGCGGATTTTTGCCGTAGTACTTCATCAGGCTCGGCACATTGCCGTGATAGCCAAATGACGCCAGACAGAACGGCAGCGTCGCCAGCACATAAGGCATGTAGCTCGGATTAATTTCGACGCTGTTAAGCAAATTCACCGGTTTCACATGCCACAGCAGGCTGCCGAAGGTCAGGAAGAAGGCAATGATTTTCGCGCCAAGCACAATGGCCGTCATCCGGCTCACCGCGCGGGTACTCAGCCAGACGATAAAGGCCACGACCAGCGCCGTTAGCAGACCGCCGAGGCGGGGAGAAAAACTCACCGACATCTCACGCAAAGTATGTTGGATCACCGAGCCGCTGGCGGAAATATAGGCGTAGGTCAAAATATACAAAACGAACGCGATAGTGATGCCGTTCAGCCGGTTCCAGTGTTTACCCAGCAGATCGCCGGTCACCGTATTGAAACTCGATCCCACCGGATAGTTAAGATTTGCTTCAAGGATCATCAGTCCGGAATGCAGCATACAAAACCAGGTAAAAATCAGGGCAGCTACAGACCAGAAAAACCAGGCGCCGGACATCACCACTGGCAGGGAAAACATCCCTGCGCCGATGATCGTTCCACCAATAATCATTGCACCGCCCAGTACTGAACGTTGCGGGGCGGTCACAGAAAGCGTCGCCATAGTGCGTATCCTCGCGTGGCTTTTATCAGAATTCGTTGAAAGAATGGCTGAAAAAGAAAAGAGTTAAATAACGAACAGAAATCGCTGTTTTGTGCTGCGATTTTGGTCTTAAGCGCGGCAATATAGTGGAAATGAAGCGGTTTGTACACTGCTGAACTAGTTTGCTGATACAAAAGCGCACATTCAGAAGCTGAACAGGGCAATCAGCAAGGTGAGCAGGGAAATAACGCCGAAAATGTGTACAAAATATTAACGTTGTGCAATTTTGCGGTTAATAGGGTGCGGAGTATTCATGGCGCAGATCACAGATTTCATTACGATTTCTTATCTAAAAAAAATAAAAAACCCTGTTTGAAAATACAGGGTTGACACACAACATATAGCGAGTAAATTAGAACTCAGCACCAGAGAGAAGTGAAAAGAAATTTTTATTTCGCGGTGCAATTAGCAAGTTGATAAACTTGTCAGTAATGAGATGCGATAAAGGCCACGAAGTATTTTAGTATGGGTGATTCAACACCGGGCGTTATTTGAAAGTCCGTGAGATGATGCTTTAAGGCCACGCAGTAAAGCTGTGCAATCGCATGATGTGGACGAAAACGCGATGATGTAACGCCTTGTTAGTTAGAGTAATGTTCGCGATTGGGTACGTAAGTATGAAATCGAGAATGTCGCGACGAAAGTAAGGCCACGCATCAAAGAGTATATATCGCGAGGGTGATGTACTCATTTATCCCGAGACATATCAGAAGGGTAAATGAAACGCGCAGGATACTGATGTTATTCCACAAAATTATAGGAGGATAGCGTTACCAGGCAGTAAAAATATATCCTGTGATAATATGTACATCTTTAGCAGTTGCATTACCTAAGCAGTACACGTAATTAAGTTGATGAATGTTAAATATTAATTTGATAGTACCTTAAAAGCCCCGGTTTAACGACTGGGGCTTTTTCATTTGTACAGCCTGTTACTCATTATTTCCCGCTGATAGTGCCTTCAAGAATCGCCTGCGCGCCCAGACACACCAGAAAACACACCAGCGTGGTGTCTTTACCTGCAGTCGCAGCAGTTAATGCGCTGTCCTCATCGCTGATAGCGTCGCCTTTTGACAGCGTGACATCGCCGATGCTGATTTCGCCGTCCATCACATACAGCCATTGAGCAAATCCCGCATGTGAAGGAACTTCCATGGTGGTGTTTTCATCCATGCGAATGTCATAGACATATACCGCCTGCCTGATTTCAAGCGGAGACTCAATGCCTTCCGGCGCAGCCAGCAGCGTCCACTCATTGCTTTTTATACCGTCAGGGCGCGTCATAAACTGCACGCGGCCTTCCAGATTTGCCTGACGCGGACGGATAAATATCTGCAACATCTCCGCCGACACCAGCGGTGTGGATTCCTCATGCCAGAAACTTTCACCGGCGTTCATCATCATCAGCTGTTTCGGTGAAAGGGGAACGCGGTGACCAGCAGAATCTTCATGCACCATCGAACCCCGCCACATATAACTGAGGATTTCGTCGTTATTATGCTCGTGCATTTTCACCAGCGTGCCCTGTTCGAGAGTGGCATGATCGATAACACTCAAAGGGCCGAACGCGTCATCATTTTTCTCAGGCTGGATTTGCCCCGGCCGCATACGACGGATACGAAACGGGCCATATTCAAAGGTAGTTTTGGGTTCAGCACGTAAAACGTTAAACATAATCTCTCCGGCGGCAGACAGGAACGCAGGGTTCGGATGAAAATCGGATACCATTTTTTAACATACTATGTTCATTAAAGCGTACCCGCCGTGAATAAACTTTCCGTTTAGTCAGAAACAAAGGCCCCGTCCCTGAGGCCTTTAGATCCAAAATGAGCAGTTAGCCAAGACTCAACAACGTACTCAGCTGCTCAATTTGTGATTGCCACTGACGTTGCAGCTCAGGTTTCTGGTGCTTAGGTTTGCGCGCCAGATCTTCTGCCAGAAGGTGTTCAACCTCTACCAGCCTCGCCAGCAGTTGCTCTTCTTCTGTTTCCTCAGTGTGGATTACCTCAGTCCCGCTTTCTGAAAGAATGGGTTCCGCTGGCGGGGGAGAACCCGCCAGTACGGCGTAAACCGGCGTAAGGGTATGCCACTCTTCTAACCGTTGCTCATCCACCAGCCAGAACCGGTTACAACTTTGCTCGATGAGCGTCCGGTCATGTGACACCAAAAGCACCGCACCACCGAAGGTTTTCAGCGTTTCCGCCAGCTCTTCTTTGCCTTCCAGATCCAGATGGTTAGTCGGTTCATCAAGCAGCAAAAGCGAATAATTCGCCAGCGTCAGCCCGATAAACAGCAGCCGCGAACGTTCGCCGCCGCTGAGCGTACTCACTTTTTGCTGATGGCGGATAAACGGGAATCCTGCGCCAATCAGCGCCATTTTTCTCTGTTCTTCCGTCAGCGGGGCGAAGTTCGCCAGCGCATCACCAAGAGAATCATCGTCCTGCAACTGATGCTGATTCTGATCGTAATAACCCACCCGCACGCGGGGATGGAAAGTCACACCCGTATGGGTTGTTTCCGGCTGACTGAAGGCCTGCCACAACGTCTGCAACAGCGAGGACTTGCCGCAACCGTTGCGCCCGACCAGTGCGATACGGTCACCGCTTTTGATGCGCATTTCATCCACTGTGAACAAAACCGGAGCATTGCGCGCAGGACGAACCTGCAAACCGGACAGAGCCAGAACCCGGTCCGCCGCCAGCGCTTCGCCTTTTAACTGCAGTTTCCACTGATTACCGGCGGTGACTTCTGTTTGATCCTCCTTCAGCCGGTCGACCTGCTTTTCCATTTGCTTTGCCTTGCGCGCCAGCTTTTCGTTGTCATACACGCTGCCCCACAGCGCCAGACGTTTGGCACTTTTAGTTACGCGGTCAATCTCCTTTTGTTCTGTTTCCCTGCGCACAGCGTCGGAGGCGTCTTTTTCTTCCAGCGCCTGACGTGCCTGCGTACAAGGGAGACGAATAAACTGCAGGGTTTTATCGCGCAGGATCCAGGTGCTGTTGGTCACGTTATCGAGCAGGCTGCGGTCGTGAGAAACCAGCACGAAACTGCCGTTCCAGTTTTTCAGAAAGTGTTCCAGCCATAACAGCGTCGGCAGATCCAGATGGTTGCTCGGTTCATCGAGCAGCAGTAAATCGGGCTGGCGGATCAGCGCGCGGGCCAGCAGCAGGCGGGTATGCTGCCCGCCGCTGAGCGTTCCGGCCGTCAGTTGCCAGGCAGATTCATCGAAACCCAGCGTGGAAAGCAACACCTGCGCCTGCCAGAGCTCAGGCTGATGAAGGCCTGGCGGCAGATGGTTCAGAACAGATTCAAGCAGGGTATGGTGGTTCAGTTCTTCGGGCAGATGTTGTTCAACGCGGGCCATCAGGCACTGATTAGCCAGCGTGACACTGCCGGACGTTGCTGCCAGTTCACCGCTGAGGATTTTCAGCAGAGTACTTTTGCCACAGCCGTTGTGGCCGATAAGGCCGATGCGGTCGCCTTTTTTCAGGCCGAAGGAAATCTCAGCCAGCAAAGGTCCAAAAGAATTATCGAATGATACAGATTGTGCAGACAGTAAAGTCATGATGCTTACTCAGGTTTTCGGGCATAGGATGCCTCTCGTCAATAAAGCCGACGATAACCGGTAAGCCGGAGGGAAGAACTCAGATTGTCAGTTAGCTTCGCTCAGACAGGTTATCGCGGCAGGGAGCCGGAAACGCCTGAGCAGCGACGATCGCCAAAGACAGGTGAATATAAAAACCATTCACGGGTCAGCATGGGGATCCTCCTTATATATAAAATTGGTGAATGAATGAGCTGATTATATTAGGGAATTTTGAATTGTTCCAGTTTCAAAATTCCCCGACCCGCCGTTACGCCTCAACAACCTCATTTTCCAGTTTCTGCCGCTTACGCAAACCGGGGAACCAGGTCATCCACAATCCGACGACAATCAATGTACCGATGCCGCCAATGGCTGCCGCCGGGACTGCGCCCACCCAGGCGGCCATCAGACCGGATTCAAATTCACCGAGCTGGTTCGAGGTGTTGATGAAGATCGAATTAACCGCGCTGACGCGTCCGCGCATGTCGTCGGGTGTGTCCAGTTGTACCAGTGCGCCGCGAATGACCATGCTTATCATGTCGAATCCGCCGAGCGCAAACAGTGCCAGCATGGATAACCACAGCGAGGTGGAGAACGCGAACACCAGCGTCGCCGCGCCGAAACCTGCCACGGCGGCAAACATGGTCATACCCACGTTACGTTGCAGCGCGCGGTGGCTCAGCCAGAAACCGACAATCAGTCCACCCACGGCCGGAGCGCCGCGCAACAGACCCAGTCCCCAAGGGCCGGTATGCAGAATGTCGTGGGCAAAAATCGGCAGCAGGGCGGTCGCACCGCCGAGCAGAACCGCGAACAAATCCAGAGAGATCACACCCAGAACATCCGGACGGGCGCGGATGAAACTGATACCGGCGAACAGGGTTTTAAAGGTCGCCGGAACACGGCGCGGTGGCGCCTGTTCGTAACGCAAACAGCGGAAGTGGAAACTCATGTTTTTACTGAGTTTATTTTCTTCCCCAAAATCCCTCCAAAACATCTCCCCAAAATGGATTTTAAAAATTATCCCGTTTGTTGGGGAGTAATCCCGTAACTTTCACACAGCTAACGTTATCCAATCTGCTCCTCTGTCGTCATGGTACATCTCAGTCATAGCTGCCGTTTTGTGTCCGAGTAGAGTTTGCGTGTTGATCCCGTGCGCACTGAAGAGCCTTTCAGCCAGAGAACGTTGTTCGTGAAAAGTCGGGGGCGTAGTTCCTTCAGTAAATTTTAAACCACTTGCGATACGCGCCTGCTTAAACATACGAGTTACTCCGTTTCCCGTTACCGGGTCGCCAGGCTTTGAAGAACCATGAGCGCGAGAGTGGTGGATCATGTACTTGCTCATCACCCTGTCCCTGCATTGCCTGATCACATCATCAAGAGACAAATTAATTTCTGGAAGAAATAGGGTGAGAGGTAAAGCTAGCCGTGTTCCTGTCTTCGACTGTGTGATATGCAGGTGACCGTCCCAAACATCTGAGAATTTCATGTTCAGAATATCTGCACGTCGCTGACCAGTAATCAGGGCAAGAAGCATGGAGTTTTGCAGATAGGGCTGAAGGTCTGCCGCATTATCGAAAATCTTTTTCCATTGAGAAAAACTAAGCCTTCCCCTGGTAACTTTATTTCTTGGAACTCTGGTTGCCAAAGCTGGGTTGAATCCGGGTTCTATTTCGCCTGAGTGCTGGGCCTCTTTAAATATATCCCCCCACGTAGCCCTTAACATCTGAGCCATTCTGTTTTTTCCCTCTGATTTATACTCGTCAAGAATTGCGGCAATTGACTTTGTATCCAAATTATTAAGGCGCACATTCGGTAGCCTTTTTGAAAGAACCTGTGCACAGCTTTTACGTGTTTTGAACGTGGCCTTCTTTATTTCCCCTTCTATTAAACGCTCTTCAAGTAGAGATATATATTTACCAACCCAATCCGAAACCCTTATTCCTGCCTCTTTATTTGTTGTTTTTTTCACAGTCATATCAACGAGAAAGTTTATGTGTTTTGATTGCTGCTCTGTGATCATGGTATTGGCTGCAATAGCCGCCTCACGAGCGGTATCTCCATCGGTTCCGAATCCTATAAATTTACCAGTGATCGGGTGACGATATTGCCAATACACCTTGCTGGTTCGACGGTCGAACTTGCAGTAAAGGTTGGGGATATTTACTTTATGTGTGCGTGGTCTGGCTGCCATTTATCGTTTTCTCCAGTAGTGCTTTTACAGAAGCGGGGAGATGATTCGGTATCTCCGCTTTTGCAATAACGCCGACATACTTCGCATCTTCATCAACGACCCATTTGCTGCCTTGTTTGATCGGAGCAGGGATGATCTGGCCGGTTTTTGCATACCGATGAAGTGTTGCTGGCGCTGGTGGATATTTAAACCCTTTCGGACTGGATGCCCATTCCATCAAAGGTACGAGTTGGCCCATACGCTTTTTCTCCACACGTTTAGTTATAGCCGGCTGCACACCGGTTTACTGACTGACCCGAAATCGGCCGTAATATTTTCCAGATCGCCACCAGAGCATTTTCTCCCCTGGCGGCATTGCTGGCGCAAACTCAACTGGAACAAACCACAAATTTAGCATTCGTTTCACAAGTAACCGTCTGACTAAATACGAACGGTTTGACTCAGTCATGCAACTTCCGGTTTGAAAGATGTCTGTTGAATCGCAATAGCCAGGCGCTGACCGGCTGCCTTTTGAGCCGGAATACTTGCAATTACTGTTGGCCGTTCTTTGTCTGTATTTGCACAAATGCCTCCCCAGTTCGAAATCTCGAAGAAGTTTTCCAGTTCAAGAGATGTGCTCTTGCTGGCTAACTCTTCGATCATCAACACAACACCCTGAACAGGCCGATGTTTAAGCAGCTCCTGAATTGCGTAGCCGAATGCATTGATCATCACGGCGTGGAACTGGATGTAATCCCGTTTGTATTCAGCCGGTGAAACAGAATGGTGAAGATCCTTGATAGCTGTAAGACTAAGCCACGCTTCCCAGATGTCGTAAATATCACCTTTTGAGACTTCTTTCCCCTTGCTGACAGAGAATTTAGTTGTTGCATCACTCAGTGCCTTAAAGCTGATCCACAACTCGCTTTTGGCCGGAACAACATTGTGCTCAAAGTCAGTTATCACTGAGAAAAGTTCGTGAGTAGACAGGAAAGAAACCATGCTTTGGGCGACAGTATCTCTTCTGTTGTAAGTCATATTGATGGCGGCGGACGGTTTCGAGACGTTGTTATTTATGTCAGAGAAAAACTGCTGCCTTACTTTTAGCGGTAATTTCTGTGTCAACATCAGAGGAATTGAGACCGAGGTGCTGTGGTTCCGGCAAAAATCGCTGATCCCAGCGGCGCGGTGCTGACCATCAAATAATTTAATTTCTGCATCCATAGGGAATCTAACGATACCGACGTTCGTGTTGCCGAACGGTTCGAATTCAATATCACAATCACAGTTGCCAACCAGCGGCGGAATAATGAATGCCGTTTTGGTTTCAACTGAATTGACTAAATAGTCATGGAATTTTTTAACTCGCGTTTTGTTTATTTCACGCTGTGAACGGTCCAGAGCATGGCCGAAATTATCAGATGACAATACTCTGGTCAGCGTTCTGCCCGGAATAGTCATCAGCAAAACATAGGTGTCGCCCTGAAAGCCGTATGACGCAGGGAACTCGAAGTAATATTCCATCTGTGTTTTATCAGTCATGGCTGCTCTCCTGCTGGCGCTACACGTTCGAATTCAATCACCCAGACCCACGGGTTAGTCTGCCAACTGCCTTCGCCGTAAATCGATTCCCACAACCAGGAATAAACTTCATTCGCGCTGTAACTGGCACTACCGAAATATTGGTCACCTGGATTGATGCAGTAGCGGCCTGATGCCGGAAGTTGGCAAATACCCTCGCGGACAGCATCACCCGAACTGATGTTCTGAATCCGCTGTACTCCGACATTGGATATTTTCAACTGAATGCGACTGGCCCAGCGGGGCATGTGCAGGGATGGGCGAAGTTTTCCTGGTTCGGTTACTACTGGGGGAGTGTCAAACCCTGTCCATTTACCAGTACGACCGCCATCAGCTTCAAACTGAATTGGGGCCCAGGGATTCTTATAACCAGCTGACATCGACAGATCCGCCACCTCGCGTGGTGAATGTATATCAAGGCTTCTTGCCATCCTGAAAGCCTCACGTACCCAGAGCTGATCACCTGGCTTACCCAGCGGGCTGTTGCGAGAATCACCAGCGGCAACTTCCCCAGACAGTTCATTTCCCGCGAGCTCACAACCCATGTCTTTATCGATAAGCGGGAGTTTAATAACACGTCGCGTTTGCGTCTTGCTACCGCTGAGAATGGCCTTAACCATCTCAGCGTTGAATAAAATAGGGCGTTCTTTCATTATTCCACCCTCGTAGCTGTGCGCAGTACCTGATAAATCTGGTGTGCGATAGTGCGTTCATTACCCACAGGGCAGGCTTTGAAATATTCATAAGCAGCGGTGATCGCCACCTGGTGCTTTCCCAAAAAGTCGGTTTTAAGGCGCGCGATTTCCGCTTGTTCTTCAGTAGTGCGACGGAACCAAACGCTGTAAGGGCCATCTTCGGTATCGTGAACTGATGCGAGGAACCAACCTTCTCCTATTGGTGGAGTTGGCTCCCAAGCTGAAACATCGGCGCCGCCTTCTTCATAGGCTGCGTGAATATCATCAGCCGCCGGATCTGCATCAAGCGAAAGTGTATAAACCTCGACACCTTGAGCCTTTGCCCATGCTTCAAATTCTCCTGGCGCTGGGTATTCGTTACCGTTTGCCGGTTCGAAGAAATCAGGGTGAGTCCAAAAACCCAAGTTATCGGAGTTGCGTTCCGGTATAACCGGTTGAATAAGTTTCATGGCTGCATTCCTAAATAAGTGATTGCCATAACCACGCCGAGAGCCAGAAAAAAGGCGATATCAGTTTTCATGAAATAACCCCTATGCGGATTTCGGCGTGAACGAATCCCTTGCCAGTGATGGCAATTAATTTGCTCAGGCATAGATAAGAGCCGCTGGTTGAGCAATGGGTATACCGGTTTCGCTCCGGGGTTGTTTTTACGACCCTTATTTACTCTGGTTTCAGCGGTAAGAACACTCGCGACCAATGCGCTTACCTGCTGTACCGACTTATCAGTGATCTTTCTGCTGCACTAATCCGACGAAAATGGAGAAAGCTGCTACACTAAAATATGAATAGGAAAACTCTTAATAATTCCAATTAAGTCCCGCACCTATCGCCAGAGTTCTAAAAATGCCTGATATAAAACTCTCTTGTGAGAAATGTACTTCTGAACGTTTTGTAGCCTCTTCCAATTATCCAAGCTCTGACATGGTTTCCTCACTCGTCTGCGCTCTTTGCCACCACCCAGTAGATGTGAGCTCAGTAGTCACATTCAGGGACACTCCCTATATTGCCCTAGTTCCGCCTCTGCCAGACCACCTCTTTCACCATATTGAATCCAGCCGCCAGGGTTGAATTATTCAAACTGCCATTAAGCTACAGTGTTCTTTCTGTTGTGTGCCTGGTCACTTCTCCACCTCAGGCGGCGGTGTTATCTTGGTAGTTCTCACACAGCCAAGAAGGAAATGAAGGTGAAAAACGCTTCGACTATTTAGTCACTTTAGCCCGTAGGATTGAAGCTCTTGAGAACGCATTCACGGTAGCGCTTCATTCCGTTTCAACCGTCTTACCCACAGTAAAGAGCGACGTCATTGAAAATCTAAATCGTCATGTTCAAGCTTATAAAGGTAAGGATCCTGCCGTTGCCTCGGCAACCAAGTTGCTCATTTACCGAATTGAAGCTTTCAATCCGAAGATAAGAGATTAATTTTGGTAATCTCGCCGTCTTCTATAAAGGCGGCTACTCCCTGTGCTTGCTCTTGCAAGCTTTCAGGATCCGTTTCTTCGATGAACTCTTCATTCGAAGATGCCAGACCAACAGTTTTCGGTTCTTGCTTATCCATCCCGATACTTCATTAAGCTGCTCTGTTCTTGCCGTCGTGCTGCTGATACCTGAGAGAATCATTCGATGCTTCTTTGCCACCTGCAACTACTGCGTGGGCATCCACGTTGATCACTGCTGATGGTGTGAATCTAAAATAATTTAGTTTTTAATGCAACAGTGAAAACTAAAAATATTTAGATTTATAACTGAAAGGTGTTTTGAATGAAGTAGGGCTAGTAGGAAGGGGGGATCAACGCCGTCTGAATTTTCGGTGCTCTACCATTACGCCAATTATTGATATGGGTTCTTGGTCAGAATGTTTTGTTGGGAAATCTTGATTTAGAGGCACAAGTGAAAAAATCTCATTACCCCCAGCATCTCTACCACGTGCTCTGTATTTTTTGAATGTTGCTTCATGTTCACCATTCTTCGCTACAACGTAATCACCAGGCAGCGGACCTATGTCCGGATCAACGATAATTAGATCACCTTCAGTAAACTCTGGCTCCATTGACTTTCCTTTGATTTTTAAGGCAAAAGAACGGGGTGATAGTCCTATGTCAGTTAGGATATAGTCAATATTACCTTCAAGGTTGCTTGCGTCCGACGCGGATGTCCAGATACCAGCCTGAACGTAACTGATAATGGGGATCTGGCGTGTCCCAAAAGATGCGGGAATGATGTTAGAAATTTCTTCTTTACCGTAAAGAATGAAAGCCTCAGAAACACCGAAAAAAGCCGCCAAATTACTCAAAGACTTCCCACCCGGTTCATTCAGGTCACGTTCCCAGTAGCCAATAGTCACATCACTAACACCTAGCGCCTTTGCGACCTGAGCTTGAGTCAGTTTCCTGTCTTTACGAAGGTTTTTTATCCGCTGCCCTTGGGTAAGCATTTTCCATCCTCTTAATGAACCTAAGTTATTTTAGTTTTTATTGATCAAAATAAAATTAAATAATACTATCTAAAATAATTTAGAAACCGGAGGTGTTATGACGACGAGTGACCTTGAAAAATATTTTGGCGAACCCGGTAAAGTCGCTGAGTTTTTTGGGATATCCCCTGAAGCATTTTATTTGTGGAGAAAGCGCCCTGGCCAACTGATCCCGAAAGGCCGAGCTGCCGAAGCTGCATATAGAACCAAAGGTGAACTGAAATACGACCCAACACTTTACAAAAAGGCTATCACCACTGGCGAACAACCATAACTACCAAAGGGAAAACAACATGGTAGACCTGAAATCAGTAGTTAAAACGATGTGCAAAGCCTATCCCGGCGGTCGATCTGCTATGGCTGGCGCTCTGGGCATGACTGAAACGCAGTTCAACAACAATTTGTACGAAAAGAACGGCTGCCGGTTCTTCGAAATTGCCGAGCTGGAAGCGATGGAAGACATCAGCGGCACTAATCATCTGGCGGATTACTTCGCCCAGCGCCGCGGCGGTTTTTTCGTTGAAATCCCCAATCGTGACGAACTGGACCACGTTGACCTGTTTATCAAAGGGGTAAAGGTTGCCGCTAAGAGTGGGAAGGTCGATCAGCAGATAAATATTTCGATTGCAGACGACGGGGTGATTGATGAAGGCGAGAAGACAGAAATTATGGCTCTTCATCGTAAGCATTTAGCTGCCCGCGATGAGTACGTGAAGTCAGTGGTGGCTTTGCATGAAAGGGTTGACGCCTCAGGAGTGCAGTCCCGAGGCGTCGGCGCATTAAAAACGTGTGTGGAGTGATTAACGCATGAACAGTCTACTCATAAAAGCTGGCGTTCCGCAAATCCGCTGTGTTGCGAAAGGCGGGGCCGCTGGCTCTCTTTCGTATGAAGTGATGATAGGTAACCGCTGGATGCCGTGCAACTACCAGTTCGCGGCGTGGTGGGTAGGTTACGTCCGCCAGAGCAGCCAGAAGGTGACGGCATGTCTGAAGAAATCCAAAAGCTGGACAGGCGTTACAAGGATTGGCGGGGCGTTGTGGTACACGTCGTGGGCTTCGACAGAGCAGGGGATCGCGTCATCTTCATGCGCGCCGGTTACCCGCATGAGTGCGCCCAGCCTACTGAACAATTCCGGCGAAAGTTTAAGAGGGTCTTATGAGCGTTAAGTTATCCGCATACGTCTGGGATGGTTGCGCTGCTGCCGGTTTAAAAATATCGGCGGTTGCCATAATGGCGCGCCTCGCTGACTTCAGTTCTGACGAAGGCCTGTGCTGGCCGTCGATCACCACCATTGCCCGCCAGTTGGGTGCAGGTGAAAGCACTGTGCGCACTACGCTGGGCAAACTTGAGGCTGACGGCTGGATCACCAGTACCCAGCGCCGCAAGGGAAACCGCAATACGTCGAACATGTATCAGCTGAATATTGCGAAGCTTCGTGCTGCTGCTGAACCGTCAGATTCTGACGCATCAAAATCTGACACATCAAATTCTGACCGGTCAAAATTTGACGCATCAAAATCCAACACGAATACCGGTTTTCACCCGCCAGAATCTGGGGGGGATCCGTTAGTAAATTCAAAACAAGATCCATCAGATAATAAAACCTCTCGTCAGCCTGCTGCGCAGACCGACGCCGAAGTCGATATTACTGATCAGGCTAAACAGGTTCTGAACTACCTGAACCAGGTCACAGGCTCCCGCTATCAGGTAAGCAAATCCTCACTGGATAACATCCGCGCCAGACTGCGTGAAGGCTTCACCACTGAAGAACATCAGCTGACGGTTGATTACATGCATGCCAAATGGGGAGGCGATCTGGAAATGGCCGAGTACCTGCGACCGTCCACGCTATTTCAACCTTTAAAGTTCCCTGGCTATCTCGAAGGCGCTAACGCCTGGAATCGCGCAGGCCGTCCAGCGCGCAAAAACGGGAAGTGGGAGCGCGAAGGTGACGTTGCAGTTGATGCAGCTGAGCGGGATGCGGCATACCGCCGGTTCATTAGCGGTGTAGCGGCAACCAAGGCACCGAGTGCGCTGGAAAAAACGGTTTGCGCCGAGGCCAGCAAAGCCAACATCCGCAGCATGCGCGCCGATTTCGCCATATCGCAGTGGGCCAAGATCTGGAAAGAGTGCGCCCAGCGCCAGCAGGGAGTGAAAGCAGCATGAAAACTTTCCCAGAGTTAGTTCTCGAAGAACTGCAACGCGATAGCACACCGCGGTCATCAGCACAGCTTGAAGCGCTGATCGTAGCCAGAACCGGCATGACACCTCACAAGACGGCAATTCACAGCGCAATCATCGCATTGAGAGCCCGTCCTGAAGTGCATCTGGTTCATACCGAGACTTACCCGCGCAAATACAGCCTTGCAACACCATCAGGTTCAGTGAAAACCAAGGCTGAAATCAGCGCCGAGTTTGAACGCAATCTGTGGGCAGCACGTCAGGGAAGGGGGCAGGCATGACATCTGAATTCGCAAGCACCACACCAATCGAGCACAAAGACCGCTGGCAGACGCCGATGGAAGTATTCACTGCGCTGGATCTTGAGTTTGGTTTTTATCTTGACGCCGCTGCTGACCACCAGAACGCGCTTTGCGCCCGGTACCTGACAGAAGCCGATGATGCGCTGGCCACCGAATGGGAGAGTTACGGCGCAATCTGGTGTAACCCGCCATACAGCTCGATCACGCCGTGGGTTGAGAAGGCCGCCGAGCAATGCGGCGCCCAGTACCAGCCGGTGGTAATGCTGCTGCCCGCCGATACCTCAACAGGCTGGTTCTCGCTGGCGCTGACTACAGCCGACGAAATCCGCTTTATCACTGATGGTCGTCTGTCCTTCATCAATGCCGGTACCGGCAAGCCAGGAAAGAACGGCAACAGCAAGGGCAGCATGCTCGTTATCTGGCGGCCATTCATCAAACCGCGCGGCCAGTTCACCACGGTTTCACGTGATGCCCTGATCACCGCTGGCGCTGATTACCTGCAGGAGGTGGCCGCGTGAACGAATTCCAGCAAATCTGGCTTGATGCCTACCGGGATTACCTGAAGGCCATATCAATCACCGGTGAATATTGCCCGGCTGATTACACCGCTGCGCGGGAACATGCTGACTCTGTGCTGAATAGCCTGATCAAGGCGGGAGAGGTGACTGCATGATCCTGGGAAAATTAATCAGTTCACAGCGCTATCTCGATCGGAAGAAAGTCGTTGATAAAGCGCTTCGCTTCAAAATGTTCCGCGTTTCAGTGTATCCAGTCGTGCTTCGTGGTGTTCAGTACACGGTCCTGATGGACGGCCACCACAACTTTGCGGCGGCGAAATTGGCTGAAGTCGAGCCAGTTTACATCGGGACACCGAAAAAACTGGTGAAGATATTCAGCAAAATGACCGATCGGGAAATCGAGGTGATGCTGATAAACCACCTGACCGATTGCGATTATTACTTTGTCGATACCGGCGAAGTGGTGGAACACCTTCTGATGCCGGAGTACCACAAATGCAACTGACCCTGCCATTCCCGCCAAGCGTCAACGGTTACTGGCGTTCCACCAGAAAGGGCGTGCTGATCAGCGAGCGCGGGCGGATCTTCCGTTCCAATGCGATGGCGTCAATTTATCAGCAGTTGCGCAGCCGCCCGACGGCACTACTCACCGAACTGGATGTGCATCTGGTTCTCTACCCGCCGACCAGAGCGAAACGCGATTTAGATAATTTCCAGAAGGCGCTGTTTGATGGCCTGACCCACGCGGGGATCTGGAAAGACGACAGCCAGGTGAAACGAATGACGGTCGAATGGGGACCGGTTATCAAAGATGGGAAGGCAGAAATAACGATTACTGATTTCAAAACCTCCGGTGTGCAGCCGGTTTAATGTGTGGAGTGATTATGTCGAACAGTTTGCTGTCAGGAAAAGTGGTAACGATGTCGAGCCGTGAGATTGCTGAGCTGGTGCAAAGTAAGCATAGCGACGTGAAACGGTCAGCTGAAAGGCTCGCAGTTGGTGGCGTTTTAACCGCGCCGTTGGCGCAGTTCGAATTTGAGCATAACGGAAACAGATATTTTGAATACCGGTTCAATAAGCGCGATTCGCTGGTGCTGGTTGCCCGGCTGTCGCCCGAGTTCACCGCCGCGGTAGTTGACCGCTGGCAGGAACTGGAATCTAAAAGCCAGTTGCCCCAGTCATTGCCGGAAGCGTTACGACTGGCTGCTGATCTGGCCGAAGAAAAACAGGTACTGGAATCTCAGCTGGCGCTGGCCGCGCCGAAAGTTGATTTCGTTGATCAGTACGTCATTGCGAAAGGGTCTATGGGATTCCGGTCTGTCTGCAAGTTGCTGAAGGCAAAAGAACCTGAATTCCGTTTATTTCTCATCGATGAAAAAATTATTTACCGGCAGGACGGTCAGTTCACGCCCTACAGCACGCACACAGCCGCTGGCCGATTTGAAATGAAAACAGGTACCAATCCGAATAATCAGCATGCATTCCGGCAGGCACGGTTTACCCCGAAAGGTATTCAGTGGGTCGCTGGGCTGTGGGCTGAGCATCTTCGGAAGAAACAGGAGAACGCGGCGTGAGAGCATTACTGAAACCATACCCCCAGCGAGAGTTGGGGATTGTGCAGTTTGCGCTGCCGGCAGACCTGGTGAAATTCTTCAGCAGTAAACGCCTGCTGATCACCAACGAGCCAGCCGAACTTCATAAACTGCCTGATGGTGTGGTACCGGCAGAAGCGCAGTCTCTTTCACGTGACCCGCGTCTGTCTGGTTTCCTGTCATCACCAGCGGTAATTGCAAGAGTTGGCGGCATGGACGCGCTGAAGCTGTGGGTTAAACGCCACCGTGTGTGCCAGTGTCCGGACTACAACGGGGAATTTCATCATCATGAACTGGTGCAGGTACCCCGAGGTCGTGGCGTTGTCTGCCTATGCTGGGCGCATGATAACGAGTTTCGGGAAAAAGAATCGCCAAAACTGGATGCTATCGCACTGGCGAACGCCGCCGAGTTTGTGACTGAGGCAATTCGGTACCGTTATGGGCTGCCGGACGGGCGTCACCTTACTTTGCCTGAGCTGTGCTGGTGGGCAGTGACGAAAGGGCTGGCTCATTTGCTGCCGCCGGAAATTATTTGCGAAGCGCTGGGGGTTAAATACAAACCCCCGGGTGGTCAGGGTAAAGAAGCGGATGTGAACCCGTGGGAGAGGCAACCACGTGAAGAGCTGGAAAACAACAGCAAACCGGTGCTGGCGCTGGCAATCGACCCGGAGACGCCGGAATCATTCCTCCGTATTCCGAAGCGCCGCCGTTACGAAAACGCAAAATACACCCAATGGGTAAAGCGCCAGCCATGCTGCGGCTGTGGCAACGGTTCTGATGATCCTCACCATATAACTGGCAATGGATTTGGCGCCATGGCAACGAAAGCGCATGACCTGTTCGTGCTCCCGCTGTGCAGACGGTGTCACGACTCACTTCATGCCAACACCCAGGCTTGGGAAGAAGAACATGGTGATCAGATGTATTTGGTCATGAAGACATTAGACCGCGCGCTGGCGATGGGTGTTATCGCCACCGGCAAGCAAAAATAAGTGTGGAGAGAATAATGCGAGATATACAACTGATTTTAGAGCGATGGGGTGTGTGGTCCCGGCACAGATATGAAACAGATTTCTCACCAATAGCGGCAGGGTTCAAAGGTTTGTTACCGGATTCTGCAAGCTCCGCAAGTTGTACTGACTCAGACGCGATGATCATTGATTCATGTGTAGGAAAACTTAAACAAAAGCGGCCTGAAGAGTACGGATTCATTCATGATCATTATATCAAGGTCATTCCTAAGCGGCAGATAGCGAAGAAGCATCACTGCGACGAAAAGCTTATCCGTATTAAATTACAGATGGCTGAGGGGTTTATAGAAGGATGCCTGTCAATGCTAGATATTAAGCTTGAGATGGAAGCGTAAAGGTTAAAGCCCGATCATTCGGGCTTTTCTTCAACGTCTTTAACATAAAGAATGATGGCAGATTTGATGTCACCCTCAACATGCTTAGCATTAATGCTTAAATGAACAGGTTTTCTTTCCCATTCGGCCTGCTGCAAAGCTTCCTTGTTTCCAGATTCATCCAGAAAAATATCTTGCACAAGGCAGGTTAATCGCTGATCAGTACGAACATTTCTAACCTTAACTTTAAATGCCTCAGGATCAGTATTATTTACTTCTTCAATGCGATATACGCCATCGATCCTCATTTCAGAAGACCTTCTACGGGCGTTAGTTGTGAGCTCACGGGCCATTTCTGAATCGATAGTGATTCCATCTACGACGGTTTTGTCTGCGCGTACAAACGATTTTACCATCTCATTTTTGGCGTCGTATGACATACGGTCCATGTTGTCTAACAGGGGCTGCTGCTTCATAGCTCGAGTAATTATTTCTGCACGCCTGGTCTCTTCCTGGCTCATTGTCTGCATTGTACGGAGGTGCTCTTTATCCCCGTCTTTATTAATTTCAGCCAGCCTAATTTCTTTTCTGTTATCAAGGTGGCGACGAAATAACGAGACGCCGCCCCATATCAAGGCAGCGCTTATGACCGTGATCATAATTTGTTCTGCGCTCATTTTTCCAACTAGTTCCTGTGATAGTTTTGTTAAAAAACCATTTATATCAACAGTTAATACTGAGGAGCCCTTTTCAACTTTTACGCTAATCTCAAGCTCTTCACGCTCTTCTTTCGTAAGCTTGCGTGGGTCAGGCACTTCGTACTTAGCGAGAGCGTATGCCTTATTGATTTGGCTTTGCATCTCGATAAAGCCCTTCATCACTGTAGGTGTAAGGCTCTGAGTGAAGTTCTCGCCTTCAAGTTTGAAGGATAGGTTGGGCCAACCATCAAATGATATGTTGTCAGGGAGAGAATGACCAGCAAGGTAACTCTCAATTAACTCGTAGGCTTGTTCTTCAGATGATACAAGCAGTTGTTCCTTTGCCAAGATGGCATCCTCTCAAAGTTAAATTTAAAGCCTGATTTATCAGGTTTTCTAATCATATAAGCTGTGTGAAAGACGACCATAAAGTAAATTTCGAAAAAAATCACTAACGCGGTCCGCAAATATGCTTGTAACGTGTTAAGAGTGGTCACGTAGTCACAAAGCTTAGACAATCTCAGAACCTCGCTCCAGCGGGGTTTAGTTTTTGTAGACTTACAAAACGATGTCATAAATGGCTGCTATCCTTTTTTAAAAAGGAGTGACCTGCTCCCCGTTGATTAGTACACCCCGATGTTAGTAATGTCTTCATAAGCCACATGAGGACACCCCCATGAAGAAGCGTTTTTCCGACCAACAGATCATCAGTATTCTCCGCGAGGCTGAAG